>Ga0187893_10002128_pt1 | contig 44628 bp, 45 predicted proteins | sample MA1701074metaG_FD_139574 | JGI IMG/M metagenome (GOLD analysis project Ga0187893, IMG submission 139574) | White microbial mat communities from a basaltic lava cave in the Kipuka Kanohina Cave System on the Island of Hawaii, USA - MA170107-4 metaG ... | reverse complement strand
GCAACCCAGTTGAGCCGCAACTTTCCCTCGCATGCGAAGGAAAGTTGCGGGCTGGACCAGCCGCCTGCCAAGTTGGCCCGCGAGCCGGCAAATCGAGGCCGGGGACCTCAGCGACATTCTCAAGCACGTTCTAAGCGTCTGGAGCCTAATAACGTTGCCATTTCGGGCTCGTTTGCCCTGGCCATGTGAGATTCCCTGGCCATTAACACCACGAGAAGTAACGCCCGAAATGGCGGGAGTGACGCATACGGGCGCCGTACTGTGCAGCTGTCAGGAAAACGGCCGGCGGGCTTCGCGTCGCACGTCGGGGCGGGCACCGGAGGCGCGGGGCTGGACGGCTAGACTGGCTGGTGTCTCCCCTCTCCCCCCTCACTCCTTGAGAGCGCCTTATGTCTCCCGCAGCCGGCCTTGACGATGGTGGACGCGACGAATGCGGAGTATTCGCGGTCTACGCCCCAGGCGAGGACGTCGCGAAGCTGTCCTACTACGGCCTCTACGCGTTGCAGCACCGGGGCCAGGAGGCGGCCGGGATCGCCGTGTCCGACGGCCGGCACATCTTGGTCACGAAGGAGATCGGGCTCGTCAGCCAGGTGTTCAGCGAGCCACGGCTCGCCGGCATGGACGGGCACCTCGGCATCGGCCACGTGCGGTACTCGACCACCGGTGGATCCACCTGGGAGAACGCGCAACCCGCGTTCTGCTCGACGCCGTCGGGTGGCGGCTTAGCGCTCGCGCACAACGGCAACCTCGTCAACACGGCTGACCTCGCGCGCCTGCTGGGACCCGCCGGCGACAAGTGCGCCACCGACTCCGCGTTGCTCGCGGAGCTGTTGGCCAGGGGGGCTCGGGGGTGCCTCCCCGGTGGGCAGGGGGCGGACGTTGAGCGCACGCTGGCGCTGGCCTGCGCGCAGGCTCGCGGGGCGTACTCGTTGGTCGTGATGGACGAGCGGACGATCTACGCGGCGCGGGACCCACACGGGATACGGCCGTTGGTGTTCGGGACCTTGGGGCAGGGCGGATGGGTGGTCGCATCGGAGACGCCCGCCTTGGACATCGTGGGCGCCCGGTATGTCCGAGAAGTCGCGCCCGGCGAGCTGATCGCCATCGACGATCGCGGCTTCCGCAGCCGCCAGTTCGCCGATCCCGACCCGCACGCCTGCCTGTTCGAGTACGTCTACGTGGCGCGGCCCGACCACCGCGTCGGCGACCGCACGATGTACTCGGCCCGCCGCCGTATGGGTGAGGCCCTCGCCGCGGAGGCGCCGGTCGAGGCCGACCTGGTCATCCCGGTGCCCGACTCGGGCACCTCGGCCGCGGCGGGCTACGCGCAGGCGAGCGGGATCCCCTACGCCGAGGGTCTCACCAAGAACCGGTACGTCGGCCGCACGTTCATCCAGCCGACCCACACCCTGCGCCAGCTCGGCATCCGCTTGAAGCTCAACCCATTGCGGGACGTGATCGGTGGCAAGCGGCTGGTGGTCGTGGATGACTCGATAGTCCGCGGGAACACGTCGCGGCAGCTCGTCGCGATGCTCCGCGACGCCGGCGCCGCCGAGATCCACCTTCGCATCACCTCGCCGCCCGTCCGCCACCCCTGCTTCTACGGGATCGATATGGCGACACGCGAGGAGCTGATCGCCTCGCGGTCTGACGTCGAGGGCGTCCGCGCGTTCCTCGGCGCCGACTCGCTCGCCTACCTGTCGCTCGACCGGCTGGTCGAGGCGAGCGGCAAGCCGTATGACCAGCTGTGCCATGCGTGCTTCAACGGCCAGTACCCGATCCCGGTGCCCGACGAGCAGCAGGAGGCGGGCAAGGACGTCCTCGTCGCGCTGCGGGCCGGTTCGTGACATTCGGGACGAGCTACCGGTCCGCCGGCGTCGACCTGGACGCGGCCGACGAGGCCATCCGCCGTATCCAGCCTCACGTCACGCGGACCGAGCGACCGGAGGTACTCGGCGGGCTGGGAGGGTTCGCCGGGCTCTTCCAGCTTGACCTGGACCGCTGGCGAGCGCCCGTGCTCGTGAGCGCGACCGACGGCGTCGGCACGAAGCTCGAGCTCGCCCGCGCGCTGGGCCGCCATGAAGGGGTCGGCGTCGACCTCGTCGCGATGGTGGTCGACGACCTGGTCTGCACAGGCGCCGAGCCGGCGTTCTTCTTGGACTACATCGCCGTCGGGCGGTTGGACCCCGACCACGTCCAACGCATCGTGGAGGGGATCGCCGAGGGGTGCGTGCAAGCCGGGTGCGCCCTCGTCGGCGGCGAGACCGCGGAGCACCCGGGGGTGCTCGCTGCCGACCAGTACGACCTGGCGGGGTTCGGGGTGGGCATCGTCGAGCGGGACGGCATCTTGGGACCCGGCCGGGTCCGGGCGGGCGACTCGCTGGTCGCGATGGCCTCCTCGGGGCTGCACGCGAACGGCTTCTCGCTGGTCCGAAGGCTGGTCGAGGGGCGGGACCTGTCCGCGGACCACGGGCTCGGCGAGCCGCTCGCCGACCTGCTGTTACGCCCGACGCGCATCTACGCGCCAGACTGCCTCGCACTCGTGGGCGCCTGCGACGTCCACGCGCTCTGCCACGTGACCGGCGGCGGGATCGTCGGGAACCTGCCGCGGGTGCTGCCCGAGAGGCTCGGCGCCGACATCGACGTCGGCACGTGGGAGGTTCCCCCGATCTTCCGGCTGCTCCAGCGCTGGGGCGGTATCGACGAGACCGAGCTGTGGCGGGTCTTCAACTGCGGCGTCGGCATGCTCGCCGCCGTCGCGGACGGCCCCGCGGCGGTCGATGCGCTGCGCACGCGAGGCGTGGACGCGTGGATCTGCGGCTCGGTGGGAGAGGGTTCAGGTGTGCGCCTCTAGTTTGTGGAGGATCCGCGCGGTATACCGCGCGGATCCTCCACACAACCACCACCTATGGGAGCCAGAAACCTCGGAGGCGGCTGACCGAGGCCATGCGGTGCTCGGCGATGCGGTCAGCGGCCTCGGCGGTCGAGATGCGCTCCCGGCGGCTGCGCGCGAACACCTCCAGCAGGCGCTCACGGGTGGCCGCGGTGCGGGCGCGGGCGCGCGCCTCTGAGTAGCCGCCAGGGCGCAGCTCGTCGCCGACCTGGATGATCCCTCCCGCGCTGACGACGTAGTCCGGCGCGTAGAGGATCCCCGCGTCGGCCAGCGCGACACCGTGCCGGTCCTCGGCGAGCTGGTTGTTCGCCGCTCCCGCGATCACCGCGCAGCGCAGCTCCGGGATCGTGTCGTCGTTGATGATCGCCCCGAGCGCGTTGGGGCTGAACACGTCAGCGTCGACCGCGTGCGCCTTCTCGGGCTGGGCGATCTCGGCGCCGAACCGCTCGGCGCACGCCGCGGCGGCCTCCTCCTTGACGTCCGAGACCGTCAGCTTTGCCCCCTCGGCGTGCAGATGCTCGGCAAGCCGGCGCCCCACCTTGCCGCACCCCTGGATCGCGACGTGGCGCGCGCGCAGGTCGGGGGAACCCCAGCGTTCCTCGGCGCAGGTCTTGATCGCGACATAGGTTCCGTAGGCCGTCAGGATGCCGGAGTCGCCAGCGCCACCCTCGACGGGATCGGATCCCGTCGCCCACCGAGTCTCACGGCGGACGACGGCCATATCGGCAGGGTACGTGCCGATGTCGCACGCCGTGACGTAGCGGCCGTTCAGCGATTCGACGAGGCGACCGTAGGCACGCAGCAACGCCTCATGCTTGTCGCGCGCCGGGTCGCCGATGATGACGGCCTTCCCCCCACCCAGGTCCAATCCCGCACAGGCTGCCTTGTACGCCATCGCCTTTGACAAACGCAGGCAATCAACTAGTGCGTCTTCTTCATCGACATATGGGTAGAACCTAGTCCCTCCGAGTGCGGGTCCTAGTGCTGTCGAGTAAATCGCGATAATACATCGCATTTCCGTCTCAGGATCGTTGCCAAATATTACCTGTTCGTGCCCATTAAGCCGGCTGAAGAGTCCCTTCATGCTTTGCCTCCTCGGCGTTGAGGGGGCTTCCTCCCCACTAGTCTGGAGTGGGCGAGGAGTCCCAGATTTCCAGTGCTCCAGGGCTCATCTGGCGCATACGGGATGGCCGAATGGTAAGGCCATAACCGCCCCTGACCTGCCCGTTCGGGAAGAACGAACCTGTGGATCATGGAAGTAGTCCGTTTTGGCTAAGGAAAATCCACCCAAGGGGGTATTACGCTTCCCCCGGGCCAAGCCCTACTCTTTGTCGGGAACTGAATGATTGGCCGGCTTCGTGTGACCGACGCACGATCCAGACCCGAGAGGCGGGAGTGTAAATGAGGAGAGTGGGATCGCTCGTGGAGGCCACTGACAACACCGAGGAGCTGCTTACCCCATCTGAGGTGGCGAAGCTCTTCCGGGTCGACCCCAAGACGGTCACCCGGTGGGCGAAGTCGGGGAAGCTGTCCTCGATCCGCACGCTCGGCGGTCACCGCCGTTACCGTGCGAGTGAGGTCAGAGCCCTCCTGGAGGGCCAGCAAGACCCCCAGCCCGAATAACTCCCACGAGCGCCAGGCGAGCATCCCGGCGGTAGCCCTCCCCAAAGGCTCACCGTTCATTCGCCGACCTGTTCGCGTCGCGGGGCTTGAGCAGGTGCCGGCTGCGGGCGGCCGGCGGGATGCAAGCGTTCGCTGCATCGTGGCGAACGCCCAGTGCCGCATGCGTTGCGTTGCGCGCCGGACCCCCCGGCGCGCAACGCCATGCGCTTGAGGTTTGAGGGACGCATTCGAGGGTGAAGCTGCTCCCGCCGTCAGTTTCCGTTCGTGAAGGGATAGCGCTCGCATGCGTTCCGAGGCAAGTCACGACTCGGTGGAGCGGAAACAAGGCGCCCAAGAGTCGGAAGAGGTCCGCTCACAGTTCCAGCGGAGCGTCGAAGAAGGCGAACAGCGGCTCAAGCGGACGTGGCCTGACCTTCTCGCTACCGGCATGGTCGGTGGTATCGACATTGGGATCGGCGTATTCGCGCTGTTGCTCGTCCTGCACGAGACGGGTAGCCCCCTGCTCGGGGGTCTGGCGTTCAGCCTCGGATTTGTCGCGCTCATACTCGCGCAGAGCGAACTGTTCACCGAGAACTACCTCGTGCCTGTCGCCGCCGTCGCCGCGGGGAAGGCGCGCCTCTCGAGCATCGGCCGCTTGTGGTCGGGCACGCTCGTGACGAACCTGATCGGCGGTTGGATCATCACGGGCATCATCATGGTCAGCTCACCGCAGCTTGCCCCTACCGCCATCGAGACCGCACAGCACTACATCGATCTGGGCATCGGCTGGCAGTCGTTCAGCCTGGCGATCCTGGGCGGCGCGGTCATCACGTTGATGACCTGGATGCAGCGGGGCTCACAGGAGGCGTTCGCCAAGATCGTCGCCGCGATCGGCGCGGGCTTCCTGCTCGGGGCGGGGGAGCTGAACCACGTCATCGTCGTCTCGCTGGAGGCGTTCGCCGCGCTCCACGCCGGCGCGCCGTTCGGCTATGCGGATTGGGCCGGCGCCGCGGCCTGGGCCGCGCTCGGCAACATGTTCGGCGGCATCGCGTTTGTCACGATCCTCCGCTTGATCCAGGTGGGCCGCGAAGCCATCGCGGAGGCCTAAACCCTGCATTGTGCAGGGTGATGCCGGTATTCCGGCCTAACTCTGCACAGTGCGGGAAACGGTGTGACAATTCAGCCTTTATGGGCGTCCTGTCGAGGTTCTACGGCGCGCTGTGTGACAATGGCGTCGTGCTCCTGACCCGTCTCACGAAAGGGGACCGCTGTGGCAACAGCTGGAGCAGCAAGGACGCCAGGGCAGCTCTTTGCCCTTGTGTTCGGGATAGTCTACGTGCTGGTCGGCCTTCTGGGTTTCATCGGGCCGCTCGCTCGTGAGGGTCTTCTCCTCAGCATATTCGGAATCAACGCGCTTCATAACATCGTGCATCTCGCGGTTGGGGCCTTGTTCCTGTTCGGCTCCACCTCGCCCGCCCAGGCTAAGACGATCAACCTGGTCGTGGGCATCGTGTATCTGTTGGTCGGAGTTCTGGGGCTGTTCGGCCTCTTGGTCCCGGGGCTCATTGCCAACAACGGCGCGGACACCGGGCTGCACCTTGTATCAGGCGCTCTGGCCTTGTATTTCGGAACCGCAGGAGCAGGTCGCACCGCTACGGCGTAGCGGCGTAACGGAAGTCCTGGCTAGACGAGGCGCGGTGTGGACCGGTCGCTGACCGACCGTCCACACCGCACTCGTCACTTCTGAGCCAACGCCTCCTCCAAGCGCTTCGAGCGCCCGCTCGCGAGCATCCGGGCGGTGACGCCGGTCCGGGCGCCGCGAAGAAGGCGAGTGCGAAGCACACGCTGGCGAGGATGGGTCGAAGCCGTAGGGCAGCTCCAGCCGGTTGGCTCGCATCAGCTCGGCGTCGGCGAGGACCTTGTTCGTGGGCCCGTCCGCGACGATGACCCCGTCGTTCATGACGACCGCGCGTGGGCAGAGCTCGAGCGCGTACGGCAGGTCGTGGGTGACCATCAACATCGTCAGGTCAAGGCCGCGGAGCACGTCCGCGAGCTCGCGGCGAGCGGCGGGGTCCAGGTTGGACGAGGGTTCGTCGAGCACCAGGATATCGGGCTCCATGGCCAGGACGGTTACCACCGCGACGCGGCGGCGTTGGCCATAGCTGAGGTGGTGAGGGGGACGGTCGGCCACGCCCTCCATACCGACCGCCGCGAGCGCCCGTTCGACCCGCGCGGCCAGCTCGGCGCCTCGCAGGCCGAGGTTGGCTGGACCGAAGGCCACGTCGTCCCACACGGTCTGCATGAAGAGCTGGTCATCGGGGTCCTGGAACACGATCGCCACGCGCTGGCGGATCACGCGAAGGTGCGGTTTGGATACCTTCAACCCCCGACGTACACCTCTCCCGCTCCCGCGACACCGTTGAGGTGGAGGACAAGGGTCGTCTTGCCCGCTCCGTTGGGCCCGAGCAGCGCCACCTGCTCACCACGCTCGATCACGAGGTCGACCCCGAAGAGGGCTTGGCGCCCATCAGGGAATATGCCTGTTGCAATGACCTCGCACCCACGCCTACGCGTGGCTGACGGCGATGGGCACGGACCGGGAGGCGAAGACGCCGTTGCGGTAGAAGTCGAGGTGCGCGCCGGGTTGCAGGTGGATCTCGGCGTACCGGTCGAGCAGGATGTTGAGGGCGATCTTGGCTTCCAGCCGGGCGAGCGGCGCGCCCAGGCAGAAGTGGATGCCCTTCCCGAACGCGACCTGGTGGTTGTGCTCGCGGTGGATGTCGAACCGGTCGGGGTCGGCAAAGGCGCGCTCGTCGCGGTTGGCCGAGAGGATCCACGGCGCCACGAACACATCCGGCGGCACGACCGTCCCGGACAGCTCCGCCTCCCGCATGGTCACGCGGCCGAGCTGGGGGAACGGTGAGCGGTACCGCAGCACCTCCTCCAGCGCACCCGGGACCAGCGAGCGGTCGGCGCGAAGGTCGGCGAGCGCGGCCGGCTGCTCGTCCAGGCAGAGCACGGTGTTCCCGAGCAGCGCGGTCGTCGTGATGTGCCCCGCGATCAGCAGCAGGGTGGAGAACCCGACCACCTCGTTGTCGGTCAGCCGCTCACCGTCCACCTCGGCCGTGGCCAGCTTGCTGATGAGGTCTTCTCGTGGGTGGGCACGGCGATCGAGGCAGGCCTCCAGCAGGTAGGCGCGCATGTCGGCCATGGCCGCCTCGACCTTCGGCATGAGGTCGGGATCGTTGGGGTCCTCAAAGTCCATCTCGAACAGCTGGTCGGCCCAGGCGCGGAACAGCGCGCGGTCGGAGGTCGGCAGGCCGAGCAGCTCTGCGATCACGATCACCGGCAGCGGGTAGGCGAGCTCGTCGACGATGTCCCACTCCTGGGCGCCGCCGGTGGCGTCGAGCAGCTGGTTGGTGACCTCGCCGATCCGCGGCGCGAGCCCGGCGACAACCTTGGGCGTGAACGCGTGGCTGATCAGACGGCGCAGCTTCCGATGCTGCGGCGGGTCCATCGAGATCAACGAGCCCTCGGCGAGCGTCTGGGCCGCCGGCAACAGACGGCTGGTGTCCGAAGAGAACAAGGCGAAGTCTGACAGGATCTCCTCGACGTCGGCGTAGCGGAACACGTGCCATATGCCGTGCTCGTCACGCCATACCGGCTGCTCGTCGCGCATCTCGCGCAGCCAAGCGAGAAGCTTGTCGCCCCCATCCTCGATGGTGGGCGGCAGCGTGAGCGGTTCGGTGGTCATGACCCCTCCCTCATGAACTTGGTTGATTTCCAGGCTTCCGGTTCGCACTGCGCGCGCATCTCGTCGAACAGCTCGATCGCCCGGGGCGCGACGGCGCTCAGCGCCAGCGGGTCGGGGTCGCCGGGCGGCTCGAAGGCGCGGCGCACGACCTCGGCCAGAAGGTCGGCCTGGACCTCGATCGGGAGCTGGAGCTCCTCGCCCGCGAACTGGTCGCCAAGGTAGAAGCCGCTGGTCGCGGCGTAGATGGCGTAGTCCCTGACCTTCGCGTCGATGTCCGTACTGAGCAGGCCGTGCTCGGCGAGGAGGTCGAGGTACGCGTCGTAGCAGACCATAGAGATCTCATGCCGTGCTCTGATACCCGCGACGTTCTTGGCCACAAGCTTGCCGAGGGTCTCGATATCCCGGGTGTACAGGGCCCTCGCGAGTGGTCGGGTCATGATCGCCATGAACAGCGCCCGCATCACCCGGTGGAGCTGCGTCTCGACCTCGGCGCGACGCATGCCCGCCACCACGTCGCGCATCACGCCGGCATCCTCGCGGAGCATCAGCGCGGCGAGCAGCTCCTGCTTGCTCTTCCAGTGAAGGTAGACGGTGCCCTTGCCGACGTCGGCGCGCCGCGCGATGTCCTCCACGGTGAGGCGCCGGTACCCGATCCACAGCAGCAGCTCACCCGCCGCGTCGAGGATCCGCTCCGCCCGTGCCGACTGCTCGAGGGATCCGGCGTCTAAAGCCATACAACGCCTACCTTCATATGACCAGGTTTCTTATACGGTCATCCGAAGGTTAGCGTCACCCGCCGGAATGGCAACCCTGAACAGGCGATTCGCGGAGGCCGGTGAGGAGGTCGTCCTCTCGCGCGGGGGTCTCCACGTCGGCGCGGACGCGGGCGAACCACTCCTGGCCCAGCGCCCGCTCGGCGAGCCCTTGCTCGGCGAGCTCCATCAGGAGGGAGTCCGGCCCGAGACCTCCTACGTGGACGCGGATGGCGGCACGCTTACGGTCGAGCCATGGGCGGACGTCGACTACGGCACCCACGCGGTGGTCAGGAGTCCCAAACGGCAGGCGCTCGGGGTCGATGATGTCGCCGAACGGCGAGGGTATCCCGCGCGCGGCGAGCATGAGGTTGAGCCCGGCGATCGCGCTCTTGTGGATCGCGGTCTCGTAGAGCTTGCGCGGCCGCCAGGCCGGCCCGGCCTCGGGATACAGCGCCGCGACCTCCGCGGCCTCGACGGCGGCCCGGGCGACCCGGTGTGCCTGGATATGGTCGGGATGGCCGTACACCCCGTACGCGTCGTAGGTCACGACCACGTCCGGGCGTAGCTCGCGGATGTGGGCGACCATGCGGCCGACGGCCTGGTCGAACGGGGCCCGCCAGAACGAGGCGGGGTCATCGTTGCCAGGCGCCCCGCGCGTGCCCGAGTCGAGGTAGCCGAGCAACCGCGGCGGCTCGCAGCCGAGAATGCCCAGCGAGTCCCGCAGCTCGTCGAGCCGCTGGGTCCCCGGTCCCACCAGGCGCCCCCGCTCCCCGCCGGTGCAGGTCACCACCGATGCTCGCACGCCCTCACCGGCATAGCGGGCGAGCACCCCGCCCGTGAAGAGCGCCTCGTCGTCGGGATGCGCATGCACGCACAGCAAGCAGAGATCGCCCATACCCATGGTCAGTGGCAGCGTAGCTTGCCCTTTCCTGCACTGTGCAGAGTTGGTCCGGTATACCGGCCTAACTCTGCACAATGCGGATGGAGGCGGGCGGCGGCGCTGTCCGGCAGCGGCCAAAGCGGAGAGTTCTTGCCAGCGTCGGTTGTGCGCAACCGTATTGTCATGAAATACCTACCCGCGTGGGGCACGTTTAGTGTCATGCGCATCGCATTGGTAAGCGAGAGCTTCCTGCCGCACCTCAACGGCGTCGCGAATAGCGTCGCGCGGGTGCTAGAGCACCTGGAGCGGCGTGGTCACGAGGCGCTGCTGATCGCCCCGCGGCCGGGGCCGGGGGACTATGCCGGCACCGAGGTCGTACGCGTGCCGGCGGTGCCCCTCCCGTGGCACCGGCCCTTCCCGCTCGGGATTCCCTGCCCGCTGGTGGAGCGGACGCTCCGGAGGTTCCGGCCCGACATCGTACACGTCGCGTCGCCGGTGCTCCTGGGGGCCGAGGCGATCAACGCGGCGACGCGCCTGGGCATCCCGGCGGTCGCGGTCTTCCAGACCGACCTCCCGGGCTTCGCCGCGCACTACCGGATGTCCGTCGCTACACCGACGCTGTGGGGCTGGCTCCGCAGGGTCCACCGCCGGGCGACGCTCACGCTCGCCCCGTCCAACGCTACGCTGTTCGAGCTGCGCCGGAGGGGATTCGATCGGGTGGCGAGATGGGGTCGCGGGGTCGACGTGGACTCGTTTGCTCCCGCGTTCCGTTGCGATGCGCTGCGCGCCGAGCTCGCCCCGGGTGGTGAGCTGTTGATCGGCTACGTGGGACGACTCGCCGCCGAGAAACGGGTCGGGCTGCTCACCCACCTGCGCGGGATCGCGGGCTGCCGGCTGGTCGTCGTGGGCGATGGGCCCGCGCGGGACCGGCTCGAGCGCAAGCTCCCGGAAGCACGGTTCTTGGGCTTCTTGCGCGGGACCGAGCTCTCCGCCGCGTACGCCTCGCTCGACATCTTTGTGCATACCGGAATGAACGAGACGTTCTGCCAGGCCGTGCAAGAGGCGATGGCGTCCAGCCTCGCGGTCGTCGTCCCCGCGGCCGGGGGGCTGACCGACCTCGTCGACCATGGCCGGACCGGGTGGCTATGGCCACCTACTGAGCCCGATGTCCTTCGCGACGCCTGCCTCCGGCTCGCTGGCGAGCCCGCGTGGCGGGCGCGCCTTGGCCGGCAAGCGCGCGCTTCGGTGATGGGGAGGAGCTGGGAGGCGCTCGGCGACCAGCTGCTCGGCCATTACCGCGCCGCGATCCGCCGCCATCGCGTCCCCGGAGAGGAGGCTGCGTGAAGATCGTGCAGCTCGCGAACTTCGTCAGCGAGGTCTCGGGAGGGATCCGGACGACGCTGGACGCGCTGGGGCGCGGGTACGGGGACAGCGGAGTCGAGCGCGTCCTCGTCGTGCCGGGCCCTCGTGACGCCGTCAGCCAGCGAACGGACGGAGTCAGGGTCGAGATCGGCAGCCCGCGCGTGCCGTCCGCGGGCGGGTACCGGATCATCACGCGGTTACACGAGGTCCGCCGGGTGGTCGGCCGCCTCGCGCCTGATGCGCTGGAGGTCTCGGACCGGCTCACGTTGGCCCGGATAGGTCCTTGGGCCAGCCAGCGCGGGATCCGCACCCTGGTGTTCGCGCACGAGCGGCTCGATGCGACGTTGGCGCACCGTTTGCCAGGCCTGTTCCGCTCCCGCCCTACCGCGGATCGATGGAACCGTTGGCTCGCCGGGGCGTTCGACACGGTGGCCTGCGCGTCGGCCTTCACGATGGAGGAGTTCACCCGCGTCCGCGCCGCGAACGCCGTCAGGGTGCCGCTCGGGGTCGACCTCGACCGCTTCTCCCCTAACCGCCAGAGCCACTCCCTGCGCCAGCGGCTCGCCGCACCCGAGGAGGTGCTGCTCGTCCACTGCAGCCGGCTGTCGTCGGAGAAGCGACCGGCTCATGCGCTGGCCGCCGTCCGAGCGCTAGTCAAACGCGGTGTTCACGCCCGCCTCTACATCGCCGGCGACGGCCCGCTGCGCCGCGAGCTGGAGGTCGCGGCCGCCGCGCTGCCGGTGACCTTTCTTGGGCACGTGAGCGACCGGAGCCAGCTCGCGGCCCTGTTCGCGACGGCCGACGCGGTGCTCGCTCCGGCCCCCGCCGAGACGTTCGGCCTTGCCGCACTCGAGGCGCTCGCCTGCGGGACTCCGGTCGTCTGTGCCGATACCGGTGCGCTGCCCGAGCTGCTCGCTCCCGGCGCGGGCGTGGCGACCGCGGGGTACGGGCACGCGTTCGCCGCGGGCGTGCTCGGGGTTCTGGAGTGGGACGTCGCGAGCAGGCGAGCCGCGGCGCGGCGCCGGGCGGAGTGCTTCCCGTGGCGGAAGACCGTGGAGGCGATGCTCGCGCTGCACCGCGCTAAGCGCGCCAGGCGCCCCGGGACGGGAGCGCGCCGCCCATGAGGATCCGGCCGGCGCAGCCAGCAGACCGGGAGGCGATCCGCGGGCTGTTCCGCGCCACGGTCGCCGGGGGAAGGCCCCTGGCGTTCACCATGCCCGGCTTCGACCGATACGAGGACCTGTGCCTCGGCTGGTACCTGGGATCGGGGCTCGGGGCGGCCGCGGTCGCCGTCGAAGACGATCAGCGTGTGGCCGGCTACGCGCTGGTGTGCGACGACGAACCCGCCTACCGGCGCTGGGTCCGGCCACGGGCACTCGTATGGGCGGGCCGAGCATGCGTGCGGATCGCCTGGCCGATGACCTCGCCTCAGGAACGGCGATTCCTGCGGTTACGCCTCGTGGATGGCCTGGCGGCGTGGTGGGCCGGCGGCCCATCCCCGATGCCGGTCCACGCGCACCTCAACGTGTCCGCGGGCGGCCGGCGCGGCGTCGCCTCCTCATTGCTGGTGCTCCACATCGACGCCGTGTGCGCCCGGCGAGGCGCCGCCGGCTGGTACGGCGAGATCAACGCGAGGCAAGGCCGCCGCGTCGCCGCGCTGGAGCGCCTGGTCGGCGAGGTCAGCCACCGGGCACCGAACCGCACGTTCTCATGGATCACCGGCTACCCGGTCGAGCGCCTCACGATCGTCCGCCGCCTTCCAGCCCTCGCTCCGGCACTCGCGGGAATAGCGCTCAGGGGGCAGGCCGATGACGGCGGAGAAGTCGCGGGTCAGGTGGGCCTGATCGCTGTACCCGAGCTCGCACGCGAGCGCGGCCCAGTCGACGCTGGCGCTCCCACGGGCGCGCTCGGCGGCCTCGTAGATCCGGTAGCGGCGAAGGACCGCCTTGGGGCCCACCCCAACGTGGTCGGCGAAGCGCCGCTGGAGCTGCCGCGTGCTGATTCCGAGCTCGGCGGCCAAGCGGTCGACCCGGGCGAGGGCGGGATCGGCGGCGATCCGGTCGACGATCCTGGTGGTCTCCTCGCAGGGGTGCGGTTCCGGCGGCGCCATCCGGGAGAGGAGCCCGTCAGCCAGTGACACCATCTCTCGCTCGTCGCGCGCCGCGCCGATCGCGCGCTGGAGATGGAGGGCGCCTGGCCCGAGCACCTCGGCCAGGGGCACGGCGCGGTCGGTGATCTCCGACATGGCCCGTCCGAGGAACGGGCGGAAGCCGGCGGGTCGGTACATGATCCCGAGCACGCGCCCCGCACCCTCGAGGGTGCGGCTGGTGACACGGGTCGCCACCCCGTTGACCGTTGCCTCGGCACCGTCGAAGACCACGTTGACCACCGGGTGGGCGAACACCCGCTGGGTGTAGGGGCCTTCCCTGGACAGGTCCCAGGTCGCCACCCAGTACCGGTCGACGAAGCGAGCGACCGCTGGCGACGGCGCATGCCGCTTTAACCGGAACCTCGCCAGACCCGCTAGGGGAGCGATGATCCCGCGCGCGTCGTCTTCGACCGGAACGACCACGACGAGCACGGTAGCAAACCCCCGTGTCGCCTTTCTTCAAGAGATCCCGCGGTCGAGCGCCGATCTTCCCCTGGTCGCACTCCGAGGAGCATGACGTGAGCGAGATATCCCAGAGATACGCGCGCTTGGCCGAGAACATGACCACGAAGGTCGCGAGTGTCCCGGATGACCGTTGGGCGGACCCTTCGCCGTGTGAGAAATGGGCGGCGCGTGACGTGGTCCGTCACGTGATCGAGGCGCATGGCACATTCCTGGGTCTCGTGGGACGGGAGCTGGGCGCCACCCCTTCCGTCGACGAGGATCCCCTTGCGGCCTGGAACGCGGCTCGCGCGGTCGTCCAAGCGGACCTCGACGACCCAGAGCGGGCGTCGGCGGAGTTCGACGGGTTCTTCGGGCGCACCACGTTCGCTGAGGCCATCGACATGTTCATCTGCGGCGACCTGCTCATTCACAGCTGGGACCTCGCCCGCGCCACCGGCCTCGACGAGCGCCTCGACCCCGACGAGGTCGCCCGAGTGGCGGCACGCACCGCAACCTTCGGTGACGCGCTCCGCGGCCCCGGCATCTTCGGCCCAGCCCTCGACCCACCCCCGGGCGCCGACGACCAGACCAAGCTCCTCGCGTTCCTTGGCCGCCGCGCGTGGCACTGACCCTACACCAGTGGTGTAAGATGTCGGCATGGCGATGCGACGCTTCCAGATGATGATCGACGAGGAGTTGGACGAGGCGCTCGAGCAGCGCGCCGCGCAGGAGGGCATCTCCAAGGCCGAGTTGCTCCGCAGTGTCGCGCGCGAGCGCCTGCTGTCACGTCCCTTGGGCCCCACCGACCCCGTCTGGCGGCTATGCGGCACCGCCATCGGCCCGGACCTGGTGGGCGACGAGTACGTCGATTCGGTCTCCGAGCACGTCGACGAGGTTCTCTACGGTCGGGCCGGCTGACGGGAATGATCTTCGTCGACACGTCTTTTTGGTTTGCCTGGCAGGTTCCGACCGACGTGAACCACGCTTCGGCACGGATGCTGCTCGACAAGTACGGGCCGAGCCAACCGCTTCTCACCTCCGATCGCGTGTGCGAAGAGACCTGGACGCTGTTGCGGCGGCGCCGCGGCCACGGTCCCGCGGTCGCATTCGTCGACGCGCTGCAGTCGCCGAAGACCAGTGTCATCACCCGCGCTATCACACCCAAGCTGGCCGCGGCGGCATGGGCCTGGCTGCGCAAGCACGACGAGCGAGAGTACTCCTTCGTCGATGCCAGCAGCTTTTCGCTCATGCGTAAGGTCGGCGTGCGCGATGCCCTCGCCTTCGGCGGCGACTTTGCGGCAGCCGGCTTTGTCGAACTCCGATAGTCACCGTCGCTGCAACCCCGTCAGTCGCTCTCGATCCGGACGACCTGGTCGGGTGGGCGGTCGGTGTGGTGCTGCAGGGTGTAGAAGCGCACCTCGTGCCCGTCGGGGTCGTGCAGCAGCGGGAGGACCCAGCCGATGCCCGCGAACTGCACGCCGCCGTGCGGATCGCCGAGCTCGTCGAGCCGGGCGGCGAGGGCGTCGATCGCCTCCTTGTCGGGCACGCCGATGGAGAAGTAGTCGAACCCGGCGCTGGCCACGGCCTTCTCGGGGTACAGCCGCAGGGCGAGATCTGGGCCACCGTTGCGGTGGCGGAGCGCGACGCCCATCAGCTGGCCCCGCTCGACGAACTCCGCAGCCAACCGGTAGCCCAACCGGCTGCCGTACCACTCGATCGACCGTGACAGGTCGGTCACCGGGAGCTTCAGGTGATGAATCCCCGCCAGCTCCGGTGCGGACGTCACGTCACTCATCTGGATCTCCCTTGCCTTGAGGGCGCCCGCCTCGCGCGAGCGCGAGGGCCACGACAGATGGGCGGAACAGCGACTGGGGGCTCGCGACGAGGCCCAACACCTTGGCGAACGCGAGGTTTGCTCGGGCGTCCCGGTTGGCGGCTCGCATGACACGGTCCATGTACCGGTGCGTGCCCCGGGTCAGGAGGCTCGCGTGGGCGCCGGTGGTCGTGGGATAGCGCAGGTCCTCGCCGGTAGCGATCAACCAGGCTGGTGCGTTGCACCTGGCGACCTGCCGTTGGAACCGGCGGGCGAAGCCGCGAAGGTCCTCCCCCGCCCGGGACAACTCACGGTCGAGCGCGAGCGCGGTCATCGTCGCGATCGCCATGCCATGCCCGTAGACCGGGTTGAAGGCGCAGGCGGCGTCGCCCATCACGACGAACCGCTCGGGCCAGCGGCGCATCCGCTCGTAGTGCCAGCGTTGGTTGTCGGTCCGCCGGTATCCCCAGATCGGTGAGCACGGCTCCGCGTCTTGGATCGCCTCGTGAAGCAGCGGGCTCCGCAGGCTACGAGCGAAGCCGAGGAACCCAGACTCGTCGGTTGGGGGGTAGTGGTCCTCGCCTACGCCGCTGAGCGTGGCCATCCACCTGCCGCCCTCCAGTGGCGCGAGCACTCCCGCCCGGCAGTGGGCCGGCGGCTGGGGTTGGAGGTACAAGGCGAGCCAGTCGGCCGAGAAGTCACGTGGGACCGCGTAGGTGCGGCTCGCGTACGCCACGGACGCGTCGATACGGGTCTGCGTGGGCCGCCCGTAGCCCAGCGCGTCGAGCCACTGGTGAGCTCGGGAGCTCCGACCGCTCGCGTCGACGACGAGATCGGCGGCCAGCGTCTCGTCGCGCAGGCGCACTCCGGACACTCCCCCATCGCCGGCTCGCAGCTCGACCACCTCGGCTGCCTGCTTCAGCTCAAGGTTGCCTAAGGAGTGCAGCCACTCGCGGAGGCGCCAGTCGACGAGCTCGCGGCTGCAGCTCAAGAAGTGGCGCCCCGTGGAGAAGCGCTCGCTCCAACCCTGGGCGTTGAGCCAGCCGATCTCCTCGAACGATCTGACGCGGACCGCGCCCGCGGCGACGAGGTCGTCTTCGAGGCCCGGGAAGAGCCGCCCGAGGGCCTCGAGACCGCCGGTCAGGAACACATGGAGGTGCCGGGACTGTGGGATGCCCTTCCGGTAGGCCGGCCCCTCAGGGAAGCGGTCCCTCTCGACGAGCGTGACCTGGTCGAAGTGGGGCGCGAGCGCTCCCGCGGCGGTCAAGCCCGCGACGCTGCCGCCGATCACCACGGCGTGGCCCCGGCGGATAGCCTCCCGCCTGGAGGGTCCGCTCACGACTGGCCTTCCCGGAGGTGACCAGGGTGGATGGCGACGCGAAGGTTCCCCGCAAGCGCTACGAGCGCGAGCTGCTCAGGCTGCAAGGGGAGCTGGTCAAGCTGCAGGAGTGGGTGCGCGCCGAGTCCGAGCGCGTGGTCGTCGTGTTCGAGGGGCGCGACGGGGCAGGCAAGGGTGGGGTGATCAAGCGGATTACCCAATACCTCAACCCCCGGGTAGCTCGGATCGTCGCCCTCCCCGCACCCAGCGAGCGGGAGAGGGCCCAGTGGTACTTCCAACGCTATATCCCTCACCTCCCGGCCGGAGGCGAGATCGCGCTGTTCGACCGTAGCTGGTACAACCGCGCCGGCGTGGAGCGCGTGATGGGCTTCTCCACCCCCGAGGAGCCGCACCTGTTCCTGCACCAGTGCCCCGTGTTCGAGCGGATGCTCGTCGAGGACGGGATCCGGCTGTTCAAGTACTGGTTCTCGGTGAGCGACGAAGAGCAGGAGCGGCGATTCCGCTCGCGGCTGGACGACCCGATGCGGCGGTGGAAGCTGTCGCCGATGGACCTCGAGTCCCGCCGCCGCTGGGTCGACTACTCGCGCGCGAAAGACGAGATGTTCGTCGACACCGACATTCCCGAGGCCCCGTGGTTCGTCGTCGAGGCTGACGACAAGCGGCGAGCCCGCCTCAACTGCATCGCGCACCTGCTCAGCCAGGTGCCGTACCAGGACGTGACGGTAGCTCCGCTGGAGCTTCCGCCGCGGCCCGAGGCCGGCGACTACCAGCGGCCGCCTCGCACGCTCTACCGGTACGTTCCCGATCACGCCGCCAGCCTGATCGGTTGACGTGGATTTCCAAGGAGGGACTATGGCCCGGCTGTTCGGTCTCGCACTCGCCGTGCTCATGTTGCTGATCGGCTGCGCCGCGCCCTCACAGGACCCCGCGCCCGCGCCAAGCGCCCCACCTCAAGCTGAGCCGGACGCGCCGGTCCCGAGCGCCATGCCCAGCTCGGCCGCCGCCCCCGAGGCGCCCGACGAGGCCCGGCAGGTGACGACGTTCTTCCTGCGCGACCAGGGCGGGCGGCTATGGGTCGAGCCGGTCGTGGTCCCGCTGGACGAGCCGACAACGGCGGTCGCCCAGGCCGCCGTCAGCGCGCTGCTCCGAGGCCAGCCAGGCGTTCCTGGATTGTTCAGCCCGGCCGACCCGGCTACTCGCGTGCTCGGCGCGAGCGTCGAGAACGGCGTCCTCGACCTCGACCTCTCCGGCGAGGTCCGCGCCCAACGTGGCGGCGCTGCCGCCGAGGCCGCGTTCGCGCAGCAGCTCGCGCACGCCGTCGCGCAGTTCGACGGCATCGACGCCGTCCGGCTGCGGGTCGACGGCGCGCCCGTGGATGAGCTGTGGGGCCACCTCGATTGGTCGGAGCCCATCAGCCCCGATCCCTTCGCGCTCGCCCCCGTCGTGATCGCGGACCCCACCTGGGGCGCAAGCGTGAGTGCCGGCAACGTGACCGTCCGCGGTGAGGCGAACACCTTCGAGGCCACGGTCCTCCTGCGGCTGATCGCGCCCGACGGCCGCGTCGCCGAGGAGACCTTCACCACCGCGTCGTGCGGCACCGGCTGCCGTGGCACCTGGTCGCACACGTTCCCGCTTCCCACACCCGGCCGGTGGGCGGTCGAGGCCAGCGAGGACGACCCCTCGGGCGGTGAGGGCCGCCCGCCGTTCACCGCCCGCCTAGAGGTCGAAGTGCGCTGACCCCCGGCTGCCTTCCCCGAACTCCGACTTAGGGGGGCATGCTCCCCTAAGTCGGAGTTGAGGGGGTCAAAGGCTACGGGCGCGTTCCCGGTACCTCAGGAACCGGCGGAGGACGAGCAGGGCGACGAGGCCGAGGAGCTGGCCTCCCGCGACGATGCGGTTGACGTCCACGGCTGGCTGCCAGCGCACCTGATCGCCGTGAACCACGTAGACCCCGGCTGGCTTGGCGATCAACCCGAAGCCGCCGCCCTCCTTGCCATCGTCCTTCCCTCCTCCGGTGCCGCCGAGGACCGTGGCGACGGGGATCACCGTGACCTCGCCGCGCTCGTAGGGGTCGCCGAACACGCGGCGTACGGTCATCGCGTCGCGCGCTGACGTCGCCATCTCGGATAGGTCCATATCACGCCTCCCGTTCCCGGTTGCCTTCCCGTTACGGTGTACCGCATGGAAGGTGGAGACGCGGTGACCGGCGAGCAGGCGCCGCCAGAGGTTGCGTTCGTCCTCGGCGGGGGCGGGGTGCTCGGCGCGCATGAGGTGGGGATGCTGCAGGCGCTTCTCACGGCGGGGATCTTTCCCGACCTCGTCGTCGGCACGTCGGTTGGGGCGATCAACGGAGCCGTGATCGCCTCGGATCCGACGCCCACGGCGGTCGCCCGCCTTGTCGATCTGTGGGTCGGCATCGGTGACCGTGACGTGTTCGGGGGATCGCTGATCACGCGGATCGGCACGATCGCCCGGACGGGGACGCATCTCCATTCCAACGCCAGCCTCAGGGAGCTGCTGCTGCGGCACCTCCCCGTACCGCGGATCGAAGACCTCACGGTGCCGTTCCAGTGCGTGGCGGCCTCGGTTGAGCGCGCGAGCGCACACTGGTTCACCCGTGGCCCGGTCGTCGAGGCGGTCCTCGCGTCGGCGGCGGTGCCCGGCCTGCTACCCCCGGTCGAGATCGGCGGTGAGCACTTCCTCGACGGTGGTCTGGTGAACTCGATTCCCGTGGACCGCGCGGTCGCCCTCGGGGCGCGCACCATCTACGTCCTGCAGGTCGGCCGGATCGAGCAGCCCCTCGAGCCGCCGTCGCGGCCGTGGGAGGTCGGCCTCGTCGCGTTCGAGATCGCTCGCCGGCACCGGTTCGTCGAGCAGATGCGCGCGTTGCCCGACGACGTGACCGTGCACGTGCTGCCAACCGGCGACCCGCCGCGGAACGACCTCTCGCAGCTGCGTTACCGCGACTTCTCACGGGTCGCCGAACGGATCGCTCAGGCCTATGAGGCGTCAGGCGCCTACCTCGCCGAGCTGGACCAGACCGGATGAGCGTCCTGCTGCGGTCGCGGGTCTTGCGGCGGCTGCTCACCATCCCCGCGGTGCTCCTCATGCTCGTGCTCGTCGTGAGCACTGTGCCGCTGTGGATCCTGGTGGCCGTGGCACTGTCGCCGTTGCTCCCAGGCCGCTGGCGTCCCCTGCGGTTCACGTGGTTCGCGTTGCTGTGGCTGGGACTCGAGGTGGGCGCCATCACCGCGCTCGGTTGGCTGTGGCTGGTCCACGGGGCGGGCAGGCGGCTCGGAAGTCCCGCGGCGGTCGAGGCGCATTATCGCCTCCTCGAGCGGCTGCTCGGCTGGCTGAGCCGCAGCGCAAAGCGGCTTTTCTCCGTACGGATCGGGCTCGAGAACGCGGTGCTTCCTGTGCGCGAGCAGCCTGGTCTCCCAGGCCCGCGCCCGTTACTGGTGTTCAGCCGCCATGCGGGCCCTGGCGATTCTTTCCTTCTAGTTCACGAGCTGGTGACCGTGTACCGGCGGCAGCCACGGATCGTGCTCAAGGACGCGCTCCAGCTCGACCCGGTGATCGACCTGCTGGTGAACCGGTTGCCGAGTCGGTTCATCTCCCCCAACCCTGGGCGCGAGGGGAGCGACGTCGCCGCCGCGGTCGGCAGGCTGGCAAAGGGGATGGACGGGGACGACGCGCTTGTGCTGTTCCCCGAGGGCGGGAACTTCACCGAGCGGCGTCGCCAGCGGTCGATCGCGAAGCTCGAGGCGAGCGGCTGGAACGTCCACGCCGCACTCGCGCGGCGGATGCGCCACCTCGTCGCTCCCCGGCCGGGTGGCGTGCTCGCCGCGCTGGACGCCGCACCCGACGCCGACGTCGTGTTCGTCGCGCACACCGGGCTCGAGCAGCTGAACTCGGCGCTCGACCTGTGGCGCGGCCTGCCAATGGACCGCGAGGTCCGCGCACGTTTTTGGGTGGTCCCCGCCAGCGACGTACCAGCGGGTCACGACGCGCGGATCGAGTGGCTGTTCGACTGGTGGGCTCGGATGGACACATGGATCGACCGGCGGCAGGGCCACCACGACTAGCCCTCAGGTCAGTGGCTCGGGCGGGTGGTCGAAATCGGTGCCGAGGTGCCCCGTGTCGTTGAACCGACGGAGGATCCAGTCGTCCCCGACGACGGCTAGATGGGTGATCGATGCGTTGTCGGCGCCGATGAACGCGAAGGGGCGCCCTTGGGTCGCGAGCGCGACCGCCATCCCGATCACCCCGCCGTGGGTGAACACCGCGACGCGCTCATCCGGATGTCCCGCGACGATGCGCGCGATGCCCGCCCGGACACGTGCGGCGAACGAGTCGAGTGACTCGGCGCCGGGGATGACATCCCACCGGCCCTCGGCGAACATCCGCTGTGCGATGGGGTGGTTCTCACTCACGCGGATCCGGAACAACGCGCCTTCCCACTCTCCGAGGCCTACCTCGCGTAGGTCAGGTTCCACCAAGGGCTCGACGCCCAGCCGCTCGGCGAGCGGGGCGGCGGTCTGCGCGGTACGCCGTAGGGGCGTCACATAGATCGCCGAGAGCCGCTGGCCTTCGAGACGCTTCGCGACCCGCTCGGCCTCTTCGTGCCCTCTGGGATCGAGGGGTGGGTCGGCGCGCCCGTCGCATAACGGGAAGCGAGTGCCGGCCCGGGCCGACTGGGACTCACCATGGCGGATGAGCAGCAGGTCTACGCCGCCGGGCGGCAACCGGAACCGGTGCTGCCGGTACTCCATCTCAGGCTGATCAGGTGCGGGCACGCGACCCACCTTAGAGGTCGCGCAGGCAGGCCAGCACCGGTCACCGGGGGATGTCCGTCCAACCCACGTAGTCCGGATGGCCGAGGACAACGCGTGATCGACGTGACCTATGATTCGGCGAGACAAAGGTGTCTGATGGATGCACTATCCGCAGTCGCCGTAGGGTGACCCGAAGGCGCCGCTGTGCCCCCACAGTGTGCGCGTATCACGCTCCGCAGCGACTGCGGATAGCCCGACGCAGCTTACACAAAACATCGATAGGCCCCAAATCGGCCTTGCGATCAGTGGCGAATACACACCGAGGGGCCCCCGGCCTACCCACCGTGGGCCCCTCGGTCCTTCCGCGCCCGCTATCACGAAGCTGACCCGCCCTCTTGGGCTCGATGCCCCCTCTCACCCCCGCCCGATAAGGGGATCATATCACCCCCCGACAGGGTGATGTAGTGGATTTCAAGAAACGGGGCATCTTCGCGGCGCAAGGCCTCAGCCAGCGTCGTGAAAGGGCGGAGACAGCGGCCCCAGCCACCCTTTCCGGAAGCAGCGGGGTTCCGGAGGAGGAGATGGGCATGGCGGTCGAGGTGATACACGACGGGATGGGCAGCGGCTTCGAGAGGTCGTTCGCGGGGACGCTGATCCGCCCGGCAGACACGGGCTATGACGAGGCTCGCACACTGTTCAACGCGATGATCGACAAGCGGCCGGCGGTCATCGCGCAATGTGCCGGGCCGGAGGACGTGGCCGCGGCGCTGCGCTTCGGGCGTGAGCACGGCCTCGAGATCGCGGTGCGCGCCGGTGGGCATTCCGTGGCGGGCATGTCGCTGTGCGACGGCGGGCTCGTCATCGACGTCCGGCCGATGAAGGCGATCGAGGTCGACCCGCGGCGGCGCACGGTGCGTGCCGGCGCGGGTTGCACCTGGTACGAGCTTGACCGCGCCACCCAAGCTCACGGCCTGGCCACCACCGGCGGCCGCGTCTCGTCGACGGGCGTCGCGGGCCTGACTCTGGGCGGTGGGTCCGGCTGGCTCGAGCGCAAGCACGGGCTCTCGTGCGACAACCTCGTCTCCGTCGAGCTGGTGACGGCCGGCGGTGCGCTCATCACGGCGAGCAAGGACGAGCACCCGGATCTCTTCTGGGCGCTTCACGGCGGTGGTGGCAACTTTGGGGTCGTGACCACGTTGGAGTTCCAGCTCCACCCAGTCGGGCCAGAGGTCCTGGCCGGCCTGCTGCTCTACCCGGCCGAGCAAGGCCGTGACGTCATGCGCCTGGCGCGAGACCTCATGGTCGACGCTCCCGACGAGCTCGGGCCGGGGCTCGCCTACTTCACCGCGCCGGTCGACGACGAGCTGCCCGCCCACATCCACGGCACGCTCGTCTCGGCGTTCCTGCCCTGCTATACAGGCCCGCCTGAGGAAGGCGAGCGCCTCATCGAGCACTTCCGCGCGCTCGGCCCGGCGGCGGACCTGGTGGGGCGGGTGCCCTACGCCGAGTTTCAATGCTCGATCGACGACCCGCCCGGCTACCGCAACTGGTGGACGGCGGAGTACCTGCGCGAGGTGAGCGACGAGGCGATCGACGCCATCCATGGCTACGCGCTGCGGACACCGGCGCCCGGACCGGCACAGACCTTCATCGTGCCGTGGGGCGGCGCCGTCGCCCGCGTCGGCGAGGACGAGACACCGCTGTCACAGCGCGACGCGACCTGGGTCGTGCACCCGTTCGCGCTGTGGGCGGACCCCGCCGACGACGGCGCGGTCATCGGGTGGGCACGCGGCTTCAGGGACGGGATCCGGCCCTTCGCCTCGGGAGGCGTGTACCTCAACTTCATCGGGGACGAGGGCACCGCTCGGGTGCGCGCCGCGTTCGGCGAGAAGAAGTACGCCAGGCTCGCCGCGATCAAGGCCCAGTACGATCCCGGCAACCTTTTCCACGGCAACCAGAACATCAAGCCGGCCTGACCCATGGGTTCTCACACCGATCTCGAGGACGGCTGGCGGGCGAGCACCCCGCTGGGGGACACGCTCCTCCGCCGGTACGTCCTGAACCTGGCCGCCTCGTTCGAGGCTCCAGTCGTCGCGATGGGGGGCCGCATCATCCGCGGCGACGGCTTCGTCGCCGCCGATCTCGGCCGGCCAGCGGGTTACGCCAACTCGTGCGTCCTCGTGCGGCCACCCGCCGACGACGCTCTGGACGAGATCGACGCCTTCTTCGGCAGTGGCGCCGGCACCGTCGAGCTGTGGAGCGCCTGGCCCACGCCCGACCTGCGGGCGCGCGGGTGGGAGCTGGAGGGCCACCCTCCGCTGCTGATCCGCCCGGCGGGGGTGCCCCTCCCGGACCGCCCGACGCCTGGAGACCTCCGCGTCGAGCCCGTCACCAGCCGGTCCGCGGTGCGCGACTGGGAGCGCGTGGCCGTCGACGGCTTCCCGTTGCCCGAGGTCCAGCCACTGAAACCCGGAGCCCTCGTCGACGAGCGGGTGCTCTCCGACGAGCGCATTCGCATGTGGGTGGGGTACGCCGCCGGCCGGCCTGTCGTGATCGGCTCGCTGTTCGTGGACTCATGTATCGGCAACCTCACCCTCGGCGCGACGCTCCCGCACGCGCGCCGGCGCGGCTACTGGGCGGCGATGGCGCTGACCCGCCTGCGCGCCATCCCCGACCTGCCCGCCGCCGCGCTGTTCAGCGACATGAGCCGCCCCGGCGCCGAAGCCCTCGGCTTCCTCCCGATCACCCGCTTCACGCTCTGGCGCAAGCCGCGCCCCTGATCGTGATGCATACGATCGTGTGGTAATCTCGGCGCATGGCTGAGACTGTGAAGCGGGTCACCGTGACCCTCCCCCGGGAGCAGGTTGAACAGATCAAGCAGTTCATGGCCGCGGATCCGGTGGCCTATCCGACGGTGTCCGCTTTTGTGAGGCACACCATCGCGGATCGGCTCGCCGACCTAGACGCCCATGAGATGCTGCTCAAACTGCTTCGGGAGACCGGCGGCGAGCCGACGGAAGAGGACCGCGCCTGGGCGGCCGAGGCCCTTGCCCTCGCCGATCAGATGGCCCTCAAGGGCGGAAGAGACCACCGAGGAGCGGCGTGAGCCGCGGCTTTGTTCTCGATTCAGGGGCACTCGTCGGGCTGGAGCGCGTGCCAAGCCGGCGCCGGCTTGACGCCCTGATCGAAGGTCTCGATCAGCATGGACAGCTCATCATCTCCGCCGGAGCGCTCGCGGAGGTTTGGCGCGGGTCCGGGAGGCAGGCGGCACTCGCGCTCCTCTTACGCCGACCAGCTACGCACGTCGTGGAAATCACGACACCCGTGGCGAAGGCGATCGGCACATTCCTTGGTCGGCATCCGGATGGAGACGACATCGTCGATGCCCACGTCGTCATGCTGGCTCGCGAGTACGACCTGGCGGTGATCACCTCGGACGCCGGTGACCTGCTGAGGCTTAATCCAAAACTTCCTTACGTGAGCATCTGAAGGCAACGGCTGATCGGCTACGGTGAGGCGCGATGGGCTTTCGTGTCCTCGGCGCGCTCGAGGTCAGCGATGGGTCGGGCGCGCCGGTCTCGCTGCGCTCGGCGAAGCAGCGACGGTTGCTCGCCGCCCTTCTCGTGCGGGCTGGGCATGCCGTGAGCGCGGACCGGTTGGCCGAGGTGCTGTGGGGCGATGAGCAGCCCGCCGACCCCGCGGGGGCGATGCAGACGTTCGTGTCACGCCTTCGGGCGGCCCTGCGCTCGGCCGGCGCGGGCGAGATCGTCACCCGCCCTGGCGGCTACCTCCTGGAGATCAAGGCGGGAGACCTCGATGCTGCGGTATTCGCCAGGTTGGCCACCGAGGCGCACGCCGTCCAAGACGAGCGCCCGCTCATGGCCGCCGCCCTGCTCGACGAGGCGTTGGGCCTGTGGCGCGGGCCGCCCTACATGGAGTTCGCCGGAGAGGAGTTCGTCGAGGCCGAATCCGCGCGGCTAGATGGGCTGCGGCTGACCGCGGAGGGAGACCGCGTCGAGGTGATGCTCGCGCTCGGCAGGCATGACGAGGCGGTGAGGTTCGCCGAAGAGCTCATCGCCGAAGATCCGCTGCGCGAACGGCCACGAGCACAGCTCATGCTCGCGCGCTACCGCGCCGGGCGGACCGCCGAGGCGCTGGAGACCTACCGCGACTATCGTGGCCAGCTGGCCGCGGCCCTCGGCCTCGATCCCTCTCCTGAGCTGCGGGATCTCGAGGCCGCGATCATCCGCCAGGACCCTCGCCTCGCTCCCACCGCGCCGTCCTCGCTGGGCAACCTCCCCCTCGAGGTCGTCGATCTCGTCGGCCGGAGCGAGGACGCCGCCTGGGCCGCCGTCGAGCTGGCACGCGGCCGCCTCGTGACCTTCACTGGCACCGGTGGTGTCGGCAAAACCAGCCTCGCCCTCCGCGTCGCGTGGGAGACGGCGCGCGGGTACCCGGACGGCGTGTGGTGGTGTGAGCTGGCCCCGGTCACCGAGGACGGGGTCACCGATGCGCTGGTCGCCGTGCTCGGCATCCGCCCGCGGGAGGGGGTGAACCCGACCGAGCGCGTGGTCGAGTACCTGAGGCCCAAGCACCTCCTGCTTGTCCTCGACAACTGCGAGCACGTGCTCGACGAGGCCGCCCGGCTCGCCAGCGCGATCGTGCGCGGCTGCCCCCGGGTGACGGTGCTCGCGACCAGCCGCGCGCCGCTGGGCCTGGCCAGCGAGCGGGTCCTCGCCGTCAGTCCCTTGGCGGTTCCCCCTCAGGCCGCCGGAGATCCCGAGATGGTGGGAGGAGTGCCGTCGGTCGCCCTATTCGTCGAGCGCGCCGCCGCCGCCTCACCGTCGTTCCGGCTGACACCCGGCAATGCCGAGGCCGTGAGCGAGCTGTGCCGGCGGCTCGACGGCCTCCCCCTCGCGCTCGAGCTCGCCGCGGGGAGGACGCGCTCGATGACCCCCGCCGAGATCGTCGACCGGCTCGGTGGCCGGCTCCGGTTCCTGCGCACCGCCACGCGCGCCGGGACCGCGCGCCACCGCACCTTGCAAGCCGTCATCGACTGGTCGTATGACCTGCTCGACGGGCGGCATCGCCAGGTGTTCTGCCGCCTCAGCGTCTTTGCCGGCCCATTCACGCTCGATGCGGCCGCGTCCGTCGCCGGGGAGGGATCCGACGTCGCCAGCGAGGTCGCCGATCTGGTCGACCGGTCCATGCTGGTCGCGCACCTCAGCCAGCCACCCGCGCGGTACACGCTGCTAGAAACCCTTCGTGCGTACGGCAGGGAACGGCTGGCTGAGCAGTCGCGCTGCGTCGAGGCCGCCCACGCGCGTTACCACGTGGAGCTCGCGGAGGCAGCGGGGCAAGGCCTGCTCGGACCCGACGAGCGCGCGGCCACCGAGACGATCGCCTCGTGCTTCGACGATCTCCGCGCTGCCCACCGCTGGGCGGTCGAGCACGACCTCGACCTGGCCCTGCGGCTGTCGTCCGCGCTCCATTGGTACGTCGATAGCTGGGGACCCTCCGAGGTCGCGGCGTGGGCCGAGCGGGCCGTGGCGGCGGCCAGCGGCCGGACGCACCCGCTGCTGCCCGTCGCGCTCGCGTCCGCGGCGACCGGCGCGCGCGATCGTGGCAACCTCGTCGAGGCCGCCAGGCTGGCGCACCGCGGCATGGAGGCCGCTGGCGACCCCGCCGATCCGGTCTGCCGGTACGCGCGATATGTCCTCGCCGACGTCGCGATGTTCGAGGGGCGGCTCGACGAGTCCGAGTGCAGCTATGCCGAGGCCGCACGGCTCGCCGAGCGCGCCGGTGACACCTGGACGCTGGCCTATGCCGTCGTAACGCAGGCATGCCCGGCCGCATACCGCGGTGATGAGCGCACGGCGATCGCCCTCGCGGATCGGGCACGGGCTCTGGCCGCGGAGATCGGCAACTCGACCCTGCAGGCATGGGCCGACTACGCGACGGCCGAGGCGCTGCTCGAATCAGACCCGATACGCGCGCTGTCCTGCGCGAACAGCGCCCTGTCGGCGGCGCGAGCTAACAGGAACGACTTCCTCGCCGGCATCGCGTTGGTCTCGGCGGCCTGTCTCCAAAGCCGGTCCGGCGATCCCGGCAACGCCCTCGAGCTGTTCGGCCAGGTGATCGAGCACTGGCACCGGTTCGGGAACCGGACGCAGCAGTGGATCACCTTACGCAACGTCGTCGACCTGCTCACCCGCCTCGGCTGGCACGGGCCCGCCGCCGTCCTCTACGGCGCTCTCGCCGAGCGCCGGACAGGAGCCCCCGCCTTCGGCGCCGACGCCGAGCGCCTCGCCGCGGCCGTCACTACCCTCCGCGCTCGTCTCGGCGATTACGGCTACACCGAGGCGCTCACCCGCGGCGCCAAGATGACCGACGACGAGGCGGTCTCGTTCGCGATCACCCTGATCGACAAGCTGGCGAGGGTGAACGCGTGAGCGAGAGTGGCTGGCGCTGAGTTGTGTGCGGGATGTGCGCCATATATGGCGTGGATCCCGCACACACACACCGACCGCGGGCAGTATGTGCTTAGTCGGCGTCGACGTCGGTCTTGCGGAGCACGGCCAGGCGTGACATCCGCGCCAACCCCGCCCCGAGATAGCCAAGGACGACAAACGAGGCGATCGTCGAAGAGGTTGCGTTGAGCACGTCGAGAAGGCTCCGCTCAGGGTAAGGGTTAGGGCCGATGTAGAGCCAGTTGAAGATTACGAGCGCGGCGAGGCCGAGCGCGCCCGCCACGACGGCCAGCGCTTGGCCATACTCGTCGTCCATCGCGGAGATGCCGCGCCCGATCCCTCGTAACCGGGACATCACCCCCGGCGCCATCCGCCAGATGCCCCACCACGCCAGGGTGTAAAGCCCATACCCCAGCAGCCACAGCGGCACGGTCACGAGCAGGACACCCCCGGCCAGGGCGGCAGCTGTCACGAGGAGGATCACCGCGACCACATCTAAAGGCTACGTCCCCGGACGGCCTTCGCCGTAGACCGAGTCCATGATTTCTCTGGCCAGGTAGACACGATGGGTCCGCCGCCCCGTGATCTCCTCCAACATGCCGCGCTCGACGAGGTCGTCGATCGCGCGCTGCGCCGTCGGGGGCGCGACCGCGAGATCCCGGGCCACGCTCCCCGCCGTCACTACCGGCTTGCCGAGGAGCAGCTCACCGAGCCGCAGCACGGTGGTGTTCTTGGTACTCGCGAGTAGCTCCCGGCGGATCTGGGTCTGGACCTCGATGAGCCGGAGCGTGCGCTCCTGCGCGTCCTTGGCTTGGGTGGCCACGCCGTCCAGAAAGAAGTCGAACCACGGAGCCCAGTCCCCGGTCACAGTGGTCTGGAGCAGCAAATCGTAGTACCGGGCCCTATGGCGCTCGAGGTACGCCGAGAGGTAGAGCAATGGTTGCTCCAAGACGCCCCGGTCGACCAGCATCAGCGTCATGAGCAGCCGCCCCATCCGCCCGTTGCCGTCAAGGAACGGGTGGATGACCTCGAACTGGTGGTGTGCCATGGCCAGCCGGATCAGCAGCGGCAGACCCTCCTCGTGAAGGAAACGCTCAAGGTCGGCGAGCGCGTCGTGCATCTCATCGACGGGCGGGGGGACGAACGTCGCGTCGGCCAGCCCGCAGCCGGGCGGCCCTATCCAGTTCGGTGAGCGGCGGAACTCGCCAGGACGCTGGACTTGGCCACGAACGCCCTCCAGCAGACGCTCATGGATCTCGCGGATCAGCCGGAGACTCAGCGGGAAGCCCTGCCTGAGGCGGGCCACCCCGTGGTCGAGGGCTTTGACGTAGTTGAGCACCTCGACGGCGTCATGGGGAACCGCGTCGATGTCCGCGCCGACCTCGAATTGCAGTAGCTCGGAGACGCCGGTCTGCGTGCCCTCGATCCTCGAGCTCAACACGGCCTCCAGGCGGATGTACGGCGTGACGAGAAGAGCGGGGTTCGGGAGCAGCAGGCCGACGCCGACCAGCCGATGCAGCGCGGCGGTCGCCTCCTCGGACCGTAGGATGGTCTGGTCTTCGAACTGGACCTTGCGTGGCAGAGGGTTCGGGAAGAACGCCACATAACCCTCGAGAGTCCGGCGCACCCGGCCCCTCTCACTCCCAGCGAACTGTGCGGCATCCATGACCCGATTAACGCCCCCGTTAATCGCGAGCGGGCTGATTAACGATATCGGCCCTTCACGTTAATCCAAGCCGTGTGATTTTACGAGGACGTTAATCGCGCCACGCGCGGAAGGCGTGGACCAGCCCACCGGAGCCTCGGTGGGATGCTCTGGCGCGCAACTGTCCTGTGGGCGTGACGGTGTGGCGGATCGGCTGCGAGGAATGGTGTCTTCTTTCGCGGCTCAGGTGACGACCCGCCTACCGAGCAGGCTTCCCAGCAGCGCGTAGCGCTCGTCGGGGCGTGGGACGTAGGCCAGTCGCATGGGCTCCTGTGCGTCGCCGGCCGTCCGAAGCAGGAAGTCGCCGTAGCCGAGGATGCGCCCGGCGACGGAGCGTTCACAGTCCATGCCGGTAATGTGCGCCAGCGGAAGCACGGTCCGGTGACGGATGAGGATGCCGCGCACCCGCAGGACATGTTGGTCCGTCACGACGACCTCGTCCATCCACCAGTCGGCCACCGCCCACGCCCCGACGAGTAGCAGGAAGGCTGCCAGCCACAGGAGAGGGACGCGAGCGCCCGCTCCTGACAGCGAATAGCGGAGCAGGCCTATCCCGGGAAGGATCAGCGGCGCGGCCGAGGTGGCGAGCGCGGACGGATGTTGGCGCCACGAGGTCAGAACCCGCTCAGGGTTAGGGAAGGGCGGCATCGCTACTGCTCACTTCGTCCGCCCATTCGGGCAGGACGACGACGACGTCGTAGCCGTGAGGGTGCCGGCGGAGATACGAATCGACGACCACGACGGCGAGGGCGGTTGGACCAGCGCCCGCCAGGAGCCACACGACCAACATGACGAGCGCGCCCGCCGTTCCGACGAAGAGGAGAAGCAAGACTGCGAGGACTAATCCGCTCATTGTTCCTACTTTGTGACCATTGGGGACGCCGCCACTGCGGACTACAATACAGAGTATGTTTGAATCTAAGTGTGGTCAACAGATGATCTATGATCATGGGTTATGTGAAGATCATCAGACCCTGGTGCTGGGGGCCGCGGGCTGTTAGGGTGGAACCCTTGCTCAGATCTCCTCAATGTTGCACTCTGTACTCACAATCTGATCCCAGTTGAATCACAGTTCCCAAGACTCAGCTCGTTCCCTACGAGGAGGCGCAGGGCACAAGCGGATGGGCGGAGACGGAGATCGTTCCAAGACGGCGACGGAGGTAGCCATGACCGCGGGCGAAGTCAAGCCGGAGGAACGCGCCGAGATGGATGCTCGTTCTGGCGCTGAGCGGCAGGCGTCGCGGCGGGGCCGCAAGCCGGGTCCCAAGCGCCAGTGGGACGAGCGCTTGAACGTCATGGTCCCAAGGGGCCTCATCGACGAGCTCGACCGGCGCGCCGAGAAGGAGGGGATCACGCGCTCGGCGTTGGCTCGGCGACTGCTGTTGGACAAGCTGCGCGACCTGGAGGCCAGCGAAACTCAGCAACCAAGCTTGGACACCATCGCGGCGGTGCTGCGCGACGCTCCTCCCGACCTCGCACCGGACCTGGTCCGGGAGATGTACACGGCGCTCGCACGCGGCCTACTCCAGCCGACCCAGGAGCGCAGATCGACCTGACCCGCCGGTGAGCTCCGGCTAGGGGGACTGCAGGTACTCACGCACGGCCGCGCTCACATCCGGGTGGTCCTTCCAGGCGGCCATGTGCTCCTTGAGGAGTCGCGCCGCCCGATCCCCGTCGCCGGCTTCCATCGCGTCCAGAATCGCGGCGTGCCGCCGGTGCTCGGCAGCGAACACCTCACTCTTGCTCGTGCCGCCCGGTACGCCGAGGCTCCCTTCAAGCATGTGCTGGAACAGCTTGTCCCGCACGGCGATCAGGATCACCTGCAACGCCTTGTTCCCCGAAGCGGCGAGAAGCGCGGAATGGAAGTTGGCGTGAGCCTCAGTGAACCCTGTCAGGCTCAGCCCCTCGCGGCCCATGGCGTCCAACGCCGCTCGCGCTTCCACGAGCGCATGGTTGTCGGCCGCCGGTTTCGTGGCGTGACGCAGCACCCACGTCTCCAGGGCGAGGCGCAAGTCGAGAAGGTCCTGGAGCGGCACAGGATCGCCAGCCAACGCGGCGAGCGCCGCGAGGACGGACTCGGTCGCATCGGCGCGGAACCACTGGGCAACCTGGAGCGGGGCGGTTGCGCTTACCCGGTGGAGGAGCCCTTGGGCTTGGAGTAAGCGCAACGCCTCACGGAGCGTCGTACGGCCAACGTCGAACAGCTCCACGAGCTCGCGTTCGGGCGGGAGGGGCTCGCCGGGTTGCAGCTCGCCCGTGTGAATCGCTTCTCGGATCTGCTGCGCCACCTGCTGATGGGCGTGCACGCGCTTCACGCTTTCGAAGGGCACGTTCACCTCGGTCGCTGCCTCGAACCAACGTGGTCTGACAAAGATACAACAGACGGATGCCTGACAACTGACCAGCGGTTGACCCTTCACGAGGGAGCAAGGTAGCCTCGATACAACGGTCAACGGGGATCGCTCCACGCCCTGATTCCCTTCCAGGGCATACCACTTCGGAGGCCATCGCCGATGACGCCGTCCGACGAGGAGCGTGAACCTCTCGCGCTCGACCTCAACGACGGGCTCCTCCGCTCGCTGAGGGGCCTCGCGGAGGCGTTCGACACGACGCCGGACGAGGTCGTCACGTGCCTCTTGGAAGAGCGCATCGCCGAGCTCGATCAAACCGTCGAGCTCGAGAACTGGTGGGCGGCGCTCTGCGACACGGGCCAAGAGGAGGCCCCCGCACGGCTTTCGGCCGGATCATTGCGCGCCTTGCAGATCCATGCTCGCGCGGCGGGGCTGCACCCCATCGAGCTGGTGGTGAACCTGCTCCAAGACGCGCTCGCGACCAGCGACAGCGACGATACCGACGTCGCGGAGGCCCTCGCCAGAGAACTCGTCTACCTGCGCAAAGGCGACGGGTTGACACGCGCGAAGCTCGAGCGATGCCTCACCCTGTTGAACCTCCCTTGCGTGAGCAGAAGGCTGCGATCCGCCAGCATCGGGCTGCCGAGCCGAGCCGAACGTGCCATTGCCGCCATGCGGATCCTCCATGATCTGCTCCCGGCGACCACCAACTCCCGAACCATGGCCCTGAGAACCGCATTGGCGATCGGCATCGAAGACCCTGGGACGCTCACCGGGCGGCGAAGGCGCTTCGCCGCGGCTCGTAAGGTCAGCATCGACACGGTGCGGAGCTGGGAGCAAGCGACCATCAGGGATCTCGCGCTACGCCTGATCGAGCTGGGCATGCACACCGACGAGGTAGAGGTTTCCGGCCCCCGCCCCTGGCCTGCGCCCCTGGCAGGAGCCCCGTCGCCAGGCTTCGATGCCTATGAGGTGCACAGCCTCGCGATCGACAGCCTCTACCGGTTCCGCAAGGGCAGGGTCCTGGAGAGCTGCCTGGAGATCCGTACGGTCGAGGCGCTCGCCGACGGGGTGACCGGCTTCGTCTACTCGTCCCGCTACTCCGGCGGAAACCCCTGGGTGTGGGCGGAGGCGATCGACGGATGCCAGGTGACGCTGTCACCTAATCCGAACGACGACCACATGATCGTCCGCGTGATGTTCGACCGCCCGCTGCTCCGGCGCGAGGTCTATAGGGTCGTGTATCGCCTGAACGTCAGCCCAGATGCGGGTGAGAGCTTGCCTGTTGCCTCGAAGACCACTCGCCACCCCACTCGCTCGCTAACGCTTCGTATCCAGTTCGCAGTCGGGGAAGTACCTGAGGTCGTCCGGACGTTCTCGTCCAAGGTCGGGTACGACCCCCAGACAATCCAGCCTCTCGGCGAGTACATCCCTATCCAGGGCTACGTCCAAGCAAGCTTCCTCGACCCACCCCTCGGCCTTAAATATGGATTCGAGTGGACCTGGCCTGACGGCCAGGTCCTGTGATGCCTCGGCGCGGGCCTAGTCCTCGTCCACGGGGCCTCCTTGCCGCTAGGACGCACCGGATACTAGTCATAAATCGGGCAGCTAATGTATCCCTTTTGATATGGTTCGTTTACTGGCGCCAGGCGCGGAAGGCGCGGGCTAGCTCGTCGAGGACGTCGGGGGGGATGTCGTCGGCGCGGAGCTGGCCGGTGAGCCTGATCGTGTGGCGCATCTGCTCGAGGTAGGCGGCGCAGCCGGAACAGGTTGCCAGGTGCGCGTCGAAGCGGGCGCGCTCGGCGGGATCGAGCACTCCTTCGAGATAGTCGGTGACCAGCTCGACCAGCTCGATGCAGGAAAGCTCTCGCGTGGCGTCCTCTTTCACCGCGCGGGCCTACAGGCCGTACGCCTCCATCAGGCGCAGCCAGACCTCGCTGAGCGTGGGGAACGACGGCACCGCGTGCCACAGCCGCTCCATCGGGACGTTCCCGACGATCGCGATCGTGGCCGAGTGCAGCAGCTCAGCCACGCCCGGGCCGGTGAAGGTCGCGCCGACGATCACGCCGCCGGAGATGACCAGCTTGCTCGTCCCGGTGATCCCCTCGCCGAGCGTGGCGGCGCCGGCCACGCCGCCCGTGCTCGTCTCGACGGTCACGACGTCGAGGCCGCGCTCGCGCGCCTGCGCCTCGGTCAGCCCGACGGCGCACACCTGCGGATCGGTGAACGTGACGCGCGGGACCACGCCCGCGTCCGCGACGTCCTTGCCCAAGACCTGACGACCCAGGATCGCGTCGCCCGCCAGCCGCGCCTGGTACTTGCCCACGTGGGTGAGCAGCGCGCGGCCGTTGCAGTCGCCGACCGCGTAGAGCCAGGGGTGGCCAGGGACGCGGAGCTGGTCGTCGACGGGGATCCAGCGGCCCGGCTCCAACCCGACCGTCTCCACGCCCAGGTCACTCGTGGAGGGACGGCGCCCGACGGCGACGAGCAGCTCGTCGCCGGCCAGGTCGCGCCCGTCCTCGAGCGTCGCGACGATCCCGTTGGGATCGCGCCGCGCCGCGGCCATCTTCGAGCCGGTGACCACGGTGATGCCCTCGGCCTCGAAGGCGGCGCGGACCTCGTCACCGGCGAACGGTTCCTCGTTGGCCAGCAGCCGGTCCAGGCCCTCGATGACGGTGACCTCCTCGCACCCGAGCCTCCGCAGCGCCTGCGCCATCTCGCACCCGATCACCCCACCGCCGAGCACGAGCAGGCGGCGCGGCACCTCTTTGACGGCGGTGACGTCGCGGTTGTCCCACGGGTTGATCTCGCGGAGGCCGGGGATGGGCGGGATCACCGCGGCGCTGCCCGTGGCGACCACGACCGCGCGGCGGGCGGTGAGGGTGGCCACCTCGCCGCCGTCCCGCTCGACCTCGACGCGCCGCTCGCCGGCCAGGCGCGCCAGCCCGCGGACCAGGGTGATGCCCCGGTCCTGGAGCCACGGGAGCTGCCCCTCGTCGCTGTATCCCGAGGTCATCGCGTCACGCCTGGCCAGCGCGGCGCCGGCATCGACCCCGCCGGTGACGGCTTGGGCCGCTCCCGGCACCCGGCGCGCGGCGGCCAGCGCCTCGCCCGGGCGCAGCAGGACCTTCGAGGGGATGCAGCCCCAGTACGAGCACTCGCCGCCGACCAGCTCGCGCTCCACGATCGCCACGGACAGCCCGCCACCGGCGCAACGACCGGCGGCGTTCTCACCCGCGGGGCCGGCACCGATCACCAGCACGTCGAACTCGCTCATGAGGATCCCTCCGGGATGGGATCGCGCTCCGCGCTCATGCTTCTCGCCCTCCGGCGTTGACGATGAGGTCGGCGACCAGCCCGGTCCAGCCGGTCTGGTGCGACGCGCCGAGCCCCGCTCCAGTATCCCCGTGGAAGTACTCGTGGAACGGGATCAGGTCGTGCCAACCGGGATCGGTCTGGAACTTCTCGTACCCGCCGAACACGGGGCGGCGGTGGTCCGCGCCGTCGAGGAAGATGCTTATCAGGCGCTCGGCCAGGTCGTCGGCAATCTCCCCGAGCGAGCGCTCACTACCCGATCCCGTGGGGTACTCGATCGAGAAGTCGTCGCCGAAGTACCTCCAGAACCGGCGCAAGGCCTCGACCATCAGGTAGTTGACGGGGAACCAGACGGGTCCGCGCCAGTTGGAGTTGCCGCCGAACAGGCCGGTCTCCGACTCGCCGGGCACGTAGTTGACGCTGGCGGTCATCCCGCCCAGCTCGATGGTGAACGGGTGCTCGCGGTGGCTGGCCGACACCGAGCGCAGCCCGTGCGGCGAGAGGAACTCGGCCTCGTCGAGCATCGTCCGCAGGATGCGGCGCAGCCGGTCGGGGTCCACGATCGACACGAGGTGGCCCTGGTGGTCCCCGAGCTGGTGGTCGTGGACGACCATCTCGGCGAACCGCGGCCTGTGCGCGCGGAACCAGCGAAAATGGCCGGCGAAGTAGGGCAGGCGGCCCAACGTGGCCTCTCCCAGCGTCATCGTCGCGCAGAGCGGCAGCAGCCCGACCATGGACCGGACGCGCATCGGCACCTGGTCGCCGTCCGGGTACCGCAGGACGTCGTAGTAGAAGCCGTCGCCGTCGTCCCACAGGCCGCGGTCGTGGATCGCGGTGGCGATGTAGGCGAAGTGCTCGAAGAACTTCGTGGCCAGGTCCTCGTACGCCTTGTCGTGCTCCGCGAGCGTGGTCGCCATCTCGAGCAGGTTCAGGCAGAACATGCCCATCCACGCGGTGCCGTCGGACTGCTCGAGACGACCGGCGACCGGCAGCGTAGCCGACCGGTCGATCGGGCCGACGTTGTCCATGCCCAGGAAGCCACCCTCGAAGACGTTGTTGCCCTCGGCGTCCTTGCGGTTCACCCACCACGTGAAGTTGAGCAGCAGCTTGTGGAAAATCCGCTCCAAAAAGTGGTGGTCACGGCCGCCGTCGATCTCGAACACGCGCAGCGCCGCCCACGCGTGGACCGGAGGGTTGACGTCGCCGAACGCCCACTCGTACGCCGGGAGCTGCCCGTTGGGGTGCATGTACCACTCACGGCACATCAGCAGGAGCTGGTCCTTGGCGAAGTCCGGGTCGACGTGCGCGTAGGCGACGCAGTGGAACGCGAGGTCCCATGCGGCGAACCAGGGGTACTCCCACTTGTCGCACATCGAGATGACGTCGGCGTTGTTGAGGTGCCGCCAGCCGGCGTTGCGGCCGTATCTTCGCCCCTCAGGCGGCGGCGGGCCGACCGGGTCGCCGTCCAGCCACTGCTCCACGTCGTAGTGGAAGAACTGCTTCGACCACAGCATCCCCGCGAGCGCCTGCCGCATGACCATGGCGCGCTCAGGGTCCGCTGGAGCGATCTCGGCGTAGAAGGCGTCGGCCTCTCGCTGGCGGGCGACGTGTGTCTCGGCGGCGGCGACCTGGTCGAGGTCGGCTCCGCTCGGGTCGAGGCGGAGGTGGATCTGGGCGGTGGCTCCCGCGGGCACCGCCAGCCGGTAGCGGAGCGCCGCCTTGGTGCCGATGCCGTCGGGGTTGACCGTGGCGGCGCCGTGGAGCACGTGGTCCGCGATGCCGTCCTTCGGGTAGGCGGGCCCCTCGCCGCCCCACAAGCGCGCGGCGTTCGACTCGTTCTCGCAGCACAGCAGGGCCGGGTCCCCATCCCCGGCGAGCACCATCCGGCCCAGCTCGTGATGCTCGGCGACCAACCGCCCGTCCTTCGCCGTGATGGACGGGCGGCGGTCGTCCAGGCCCCAGGACCAGGTGTTGCGGAACCACAAAGTCGGCAGGACGTCGATCGCGGCTTCGTCGGGGCCGGCGTTGCGGATCCGCAGGCGGACGCAGAGGTCGTCGGGGGCGGCCTTCGCGTAGTCGGCGGTGATCTCCCAGTAGCGGTCGTCGTCGAAGACACCGGTGTCGAGCAGCTCGTACTCGGGCGCGTCCCGCCCGCGCCGGCGGTTCTCCGCGACGAGGTCCGCGTACGGGAACTCCGCCTGGGGATACAGGTACCGCCACCGCATCCACGAGTGCGTGGGCGTGGAGTCGAGGTAGGCCCAGTACTCCTTGGCGTCCTCGCCGTGGTTGCCCTCGTTGCCGGTCAGGCCGAAGATCCGCTCTTTGAGGATCGGGTCCCGCCCGTTCCAGAACGCGAACGCGAGGCAGAGGATCTGGCGGTCGTCGCAGATCCCGCCGAGCCCGTCCTCGCTCCACCGGTACGCCCGCGACCGGGCGTGGTCGTGGGGGAAGTGCTCCCACGCCTCCCCATGCTCGCTGTAGTCCTCGCGCACCGTCGCCCACGCACGCTCGCTGACGTAGGGGCCCCAACGCTTCCAGGCCGGATCGGCCAGACGCTCACGCTCGCTCATGCCGCCATAGTCGCGGCTCGGTGCCGAGCGTTACGTCTGGCGATGCTTTTGTGTGGAGGATCCGCGCGGTATACCGCGCGGATCCTCCACAAAGATGAAACGCCTGGCGTCCCGCCGAGACTGGGCACCCATGACGGCAGGGTTCCGGTTTGGACGGCAGGTGTGCGGCTCGCTCGACGAGGCCGCCAGCCGCGAGTGGCTGGTCGCCGACGGGCTCGGTGGGTACGCGATGGGCACCGTGGCGGGGCTGCGTACCCGGCGCTACCACGGGCTCCTCGTCGTGGCCACCGAGCCACCGGGCGGCCGGTATCTCGGGCTGGCCGCCCTCGACCCGGTGCTCGTGCTCGGCGACCGCCGGATCGCGCTGGCCACCCACGAGTGGGCGAGCGGCGCGGTCGACCCCGCCGGGCACGAGCACCTGGAGTCGTTCACGCTGCGTGACGGCGTGCCGCGCTGGCGCTGGGCCGTCGGGGACGTCGTTGTCGAGGCCGAGGTCGCGATGGCCCATGGCCGGCCGGCGGTCGGGGTCGTGCACCGGCTGGTGCGCGCGCCCCAGGCCGTACGGTTGGAAGTCGAGGCGCTGTGCACCTGGCGGGACGCGCACGGCGAGCGCTTCGGGGACGGCGACCCGCTCGTGGAGCGCGTCGCGGGCGGGTTCGTGTTCGAGGGCGCGTACCGGGTGCGCGGCCCGGGCTTCGCGCCGGCGGGGGTGTGGTACCGCGGCGCTCGCCACCGCGTCGAGGCCGAGCGCGGCCTTGGCGACCGAGAAGACCTGTGGCTCGCCGGCCGGTTCCGCGCAGATCTCGACCCTGGGCAGACCCTCGAGGTCGAGGCATGGGGCGGGGATCTCGGCGAGGTCCCCCCGGCGGCGGCCGCCATCGCCGGCGCGGCGCGCCAGCGCGCCCGGGCGGTGGCGGCCCGCTGCGAGCCCGCCGACGGCGTCGACGAGGTCCTCGCGATCGCCGCCGACCAGCTGATCGTCGCCGGGCCTACCGTGGTCGCGGGCTACCCGTGGTTCGGCGACTGGTCGCGCGACACGATGACCTCCTACGAGGGGCTGTTCCTGGAGACCCGCCGGTGGGACGAGGGCCGCGCGCTGCTGGAGCGTGCGGCGGGCTCGCTGTCCGAGGGCATGCTCGCTAACACCGCCGACGCGGGGGGGCTGGAGTACAACACCGTCGACGCCGCCCTGTGGTTCCTTCACGCCGTCGCCCGCCACGTCGACGTGACTGGCGATCTCGAGCTCGCCGCCCAGCTGGTGGGAGACCTGTCGAGCATCGTTAAGCACCACGTCGCGGGAACGCGGTTCGGCATCCAGGTCGAGGACAGCAGCGGGTTGCTCACGCAGGGCGCGCCGGGATGGGCGCTCACCTGGATGGACGCCCGAGTGGACGGCGTGCCGGTCACCGGCCGCGCCGGCAAGCCGGTCGAGGTCAACGCCTTGTGGATCAACGGGCTCGCCGGGCTCGCCGGCATCCAGGACCGGCTCGGCCTGGAGTCGAGCTCGACCCGCGCCCTAGAGACCATGGCGCGGAGCTCGTTCGCCGGCACGTTCCTGCACTGTGCAGGAATCTGCGACGTCGCCGACCCAGACGATCCCGCGCCGCGGCCCAACCAGCTGCTCGCGATCTCACTGCCGCACGGCCCGTTGACCGGCGGGAGGGCGATCGTGGAGGCGTGCGCGCCGTTGCTCACCTCGCTGGGGCCGCGGTCGCTGGCGCCGTCCGACCCCGCGTACCTCGGCCGTCACCGCGGCGGCCCACGCGAGCGGGACCGGGCGTACCACCAGGGCACGGTGTGGCCGTGGCTGATCGGGCCATATGTGGAGGCCGCGCTGAAGGTCGGGATGGATGTGACCGGGGTGTTGGACGGCCTTGTCGACCACCTCGGCGAGTGGGGCCTGGGGTCGGTATCCGAGACCGCCGACGGCGATCCCCCACACGCGGCCACCGGCTGCCCGTTCCAGGCCTGGTCCGTCGCCGAGCTGTTCCGCGCCCGCCGCCTCGTCACCAGGCGAGCGCTCGACTGACGCCTTCCGTGCCCCCTGCTGGCCTGGCGCTTGGACGCTTGCCGAGCTTGCGGAAGGACTCGGCGAGATCGGCGAGGCCGATGAGGCGACTCGATGGCGGCTGGGAGCCTGCCAGAACCCGCGAAACGCTGCTCGCAGGCGAACCCCCGCCCACTGGTCCGGTTTCCGGAGATGCGAGGAGAGCGGGTTTGGCGGCGGAGTCGCCCGTGCCACGCACCCGCTTTCGCGCGCCCACGCGCAAAGTTGGGACCGATGTGGGTCACTCGCTCTTGCGCAAGCCCGTCTGCCTGCGCCTTTTGCGCGTGTACGCGCAAAAAGCTGCATGACGACCGGCGGCGGGATCGGGCGTACCATCGGGCACCGGCTGCCGTTCCAGGCCTGGTCGCCCGTCGTCTCGTCACGCTCGTCACGAAGGGAGCGCCCCACTGACCACGGATGCGTCGGTCGACGCGCGCCGGTTCCTGCCGCCGGGATCGGCGTGGGCGGGGTACTGGGACGACCCGCCCCGCCGCTTCCCCGAGCGCCTTTCCGACGGGGCCGCGCGCATCGTGGAGAAGGCGATTGGCGAGGTCGCCCCTGTGATCGTCCTCCGCGACGTCCAGGGCTGGTCCGCCGAGCAGGTGTGCGCCGCGCTCGCCATCGGGGACGCCGAGCACCGGCGACTCTTGCATCACGCGCGCTCGGCGGTGCGCCGGGCTCTCGAGCTGTTCCACGACGGAGCGCGACCCCATCCCGGAGGGATCCTCTTGAGCGCGGAGCGCGACCCCATCCCGGAGGGATCCTCTTGAGCGCCCTCACATGCCAGGACGTCGTCGAGCTGGCCACGGATCTGTTGGAGCAGCAACTCGGCGCGCTCGAGGCCGAGGTGACGTCGCACGTTGACGGCTGCGCCGGCTGCCGCGCCTACATCGAGCAGATGCGCCAGACGATCCGCGCGCTGGCCTCATTGAAGCGAGAGCCCCTGACGACTGAGGAGTTCACCACTCTCCTCAACGCCTTCCGCGCTCCACCGCCAGCCTAATCGCCTACGGTACGCCCATGGATGTATGCCCCTATCGAGCATCGACGCTCGCCGAGCTTGCAGAGGGGTTCGCCGAAGCCGACGAGACGACCCGATGGCGGCTGGTCGCGGAGTTTCTCGAGGAGTACCGCTGGGAGCCAGCGGACACGCGCCACACGCTGCTTGTGAGCGAGCCCCCGCCCACGGGTGACGAGCGGTGGGACGTGTTCTTGGCGGCCCTCGCCGAGCACCTGGCTGCGCGCGATGACCGAGCCGCTCCCGCATGGAGCGAGTCACGGTGCTTGCGGCGTTTCTGGTTCCCGTTCAATACGCGCGCCGCACGAGCGGACGCGCTCGTGCATGCGCCCGCGGCCTTCCGGCGCCGCGGGGTGTTCGTCGCCGCCCACGAGCTAGAGGTCGCATGAACGCGCCTTCCGATCGGCTCGGTGATCGCAACGCGATCACCGCAAGTCTCCGGCGCCTCGGGGAGCGATTGGCCGCCCGTGGCATCATCGCTGATATCTACATCTTCGGTGGTGCGGCCATGGCGCGTGCGTACGACGCGCGCCGCGCGACCCGCGATATCGACGCGGTGTTCCAGCCTCATGGGATCGTGGTCGAGGAAGCCCGTGCAGTAGCAGTTGAGCTGCCGGCCAGCGTCTACGTGGCGCCGAGCGGCGACCCCTCGGCTCCACAGGTGTTCGATCATCCTGGGCTCCGGTCAGTCGTGTCCGGCACCCTCAACGCTGACCAGCTCACCGTCACCGGCAACGTATTCCTCAACGCCGGATCACAGCTCACCGACATCGACCTGCCCGGCGCCAACATTGGCGGCAACCTGGAAGTGAACAACGGGTCAGTCGTGTCCGGCGCCCTGGACGCCGATCGAGCCACCGTCGCCGGCAACGTGGATCTGCGCGACGGATCCCAGTTCACCGACATCCGCACGGTCGACGCCGACATCGGCGGGCTTATTCTTCTGGATGGGGCGACGTGGGAGCCGGGCGGGTCGCTCGATCTGCGGCAGGCCCGCGCTGGCGCGGTGCTAACCCTGGGTCCACCGCCCTGAACGGCGTCCGCGGGCCAGGGGCAGCCCGTGAACCGTAACTTTCCTTCGTATCCGAGGGAAAGTTACGGTTCACGGGTTAGGTGGAGTTCGTAGGGCGTCGTTTTCCCTCGGATGTGGAGGAAAGCTGTGGGTTATGCCCTCGAAACGGTGGATCCAGGCTACCGACGAGCGGGACGAGAGCTTGCCCGCCACGTTGCGCTTGGACGGGTTCACGCTCGAGCAGTGGGCCGACCCTAACCCCCGGGAGGTGGGCGCCGGCTGGTTCACCCGCACATCGCTTGGCCGGCAGCCGCGTTCAGCCCTGGTTCCTACGACCAGCTGGCGGCGGTCATGGACGCGACGGGGCATCCCACGATCGCCGACGACATCCGCTACAGCCGGAGCAACGGCGAGCGCCACAGCGTGCCCTGGACACGCCCCGATCGGTGGGGTCGGGAGCTGCATTGGCTGGTGTTGGGGTACGGGTTGCGGCCGTGGCGGGCGCTGGGGTGGCTCTCCGCCGTCTGGCTCGTCGGCTGCCTCGTGTTCTGGGTGCGCCTGCAGCCACGCCCGGTCATCAGGGACGAGTGGTCGGCGGGGAAGGCCGCGCTGTTCAGCCTCGACCGGTTGGTGCCCGCGGTCAAGCTCGTCGATCCCAACCAGCTCCCCAAGCGGACCTCGCCACAGCAGGTCTGGTCGGTCGCGCAGATGCTGCTGGGGTGGCTGCTTACGCGTACAGGTGCGGCTCGACGTTCGTTGCCAACGCGGCGGCGGCTTGCATGTGCTCTTGCGCCTCGGCACTTCGGAGCATGGCCTCGAGCTGATCGCGGCTGCGCCACTGGGCGTAGTTCACTACCCGCGTGCCGTCAAGGCTGCGGTGGAGGTTGGCGGACACGTAGCCGTCCATCTTCGACACCACGGACTCCGCGGCCCTGACCAGGACATCAATCAGCCGCTGCTGGTTCTCAGGCTCGACGGTGAACACGTTCACCACGGTCACGACATCGGCATCCTTCGCGATCGTCGTCAACGCGCTACCTCCTCGACGACGCCCAAGGCTCACATCAGCGGAGGCTCAGGGATTCGAACCCTGGAGGGGCGTTAAGACCCCAACGTCATTAGCAGTGACGCGCCATAGACCGAACTAGGCGAAGCCTCCTGACCGCCCGCAACGCGGGCACCGTCAGTGTACCTAGCCCGCTCCCCCTACACTTGTCCTTCTGGAGGCGTGGCTGAGCGGCCGAAGGCACCGGTCTTGAAAACCGTTGGGTGCGTCACCGTACCCCGTGGGTTCGAATCCCACCGCCTCCGCTCTTACCAGGCCGTTCGTGTGAGCGATGCACCCCGAGGTGGTTGCACGGATCGCCCGTGGTAACGATGCTGGTAACGGATGCCTCTCCGATGGTAACGTCCAGGCATGGCCAGGGGGCATATCCAGCAGCGGCAAAACGGGACCTTCCGTGTGCTCGTCTACGCGGGTAAGGACCCACTGACGGGCAAAGAACGCCGCCTGACAGGCACCGCCCCGACACGCAAGGAGGCGGAGCAGCTCCGAACCCGCCTCCTCTCGAAGGTCGACCAAGGCCGGATGTCAGGGAGCAAGGCCACACTGGGCGAGGTGCTGGAGCGCTGGCTGGACACCGCCGAACTCGAGATGACGACCCGCCACTGCTACCAGGACTACATCACCAGCAAGATCCTCCCCGCACTGGGTGACGTCCAGGCCCGCAAGATCACCGTCGAGACGCTCGACCGCTTCTACGCCGAGCTGCGCAAGCGCGGCGGCGCCAAGGGCCAACCGCTCGCACCGATGACCGTCCGGCAGATCCACTTCATCATCCGCGCCGCCCTCAACCTTGCGGTCAAGTGGGAATGGATCACCGACAACCCCGCCGAACGCGCGACCGTGCCTCGCTACGTGCGCCAAGACGTCCCACCCCCGACTCCTGACGAGGTCGCGGCCTTCATGGAGGCCGCCTGGCAGCGGGATCCCGATCTCGGCACGCTGCTGTGGCTCGCGATGGTGACCGGCGCGCGCCGCGGGGAGCTGTGCGGCCTCCGCTGGTCCTACGTCCGCCCGGCCGAGGGCTTCCTCCTCATCTCCCGGAGCTACGTCCAAAAGGGTGCGAACCACCAAGAGAAGGACACCAAGACCCACCAAGCCCGCCGGGTGGCCCTGGACGAGGTGACCGTCGAGATCCTCACCGAGCACCGCGCCCGCTGCGACGAGCGCGCCGCCGTCTGCTCCGTGACCGTCAAGCCCGACGGCTACCTCTTCTCCCTCATGCCCGACGCCAGCGCCCCCCTCCTGCCCGAAACCCTCAGCGGCCGGATGATGCGCCTGACCAAGACCACCGGGATCCACATCACCCTC
>Ga0187893_10002127_pt1 | contig 44641 bp, 50 predicted proteins | sample MA1701074metaG_FD_139574 | JGI IMG/M metagenome (GOLD analysis project Ga0187893, IMG submission 139574) | White microbial mat communities from a basaltic lava cave in the Kipuka Kanohina Cave System on the Island of Hawaii, USA - MA170107-4 metaG ... | reverse complement strand
CTTGGGTCTCAAACTCCCGGAGCGACTTCGAGCACCGCAGACCGTCCAAATGTAGTGCCAACTTCGGAACTCAAGTCCTTGATCGATCGAGATTCACACCTTCGAACTGTGGAAGTTGGGCTAATGAAACCGAGCGTATCGAGCTCGTCCAGCCAGCAGTCGATCTGCTGGCGCGGATACGACCGCATCGCGACGTGGATCTCGTTTTCGCCGATGGCGGAGCGGATGAGTCCGAGGATCTGCCGGTAGTGGGACGGCAGCCCCGAGCGGTTGCTGGCGCGGGCGTTGGAACCCGCCTTGGTAAGCACGTAGGTACGCCTTGTCCGTCCCCGCATGCCGTACCTTTACCGCGGCCACCCCGCCGCCGCCAAGGCATTATTTCCCCTTCCGGGCGCGGCGCGCGAGGAGCGCGACCTCGGCCGCGAGCAGCGCGAAGGTCACGAGGTACGAGCCCCAGATGTAGACGTCGTTCATGCGCTCTCGCGGATCATGCAGCGCAGGCGGAAGAGCGACACCGCGATGCTGTACATCCAGAACGCAGCCGCCATCACGATCATGCCGGCGAGCATGGTCGCCGCCATGGTCGGCGCGCGCGTGAAGCTCACCGAGGCGCCCTGGTGCAGCGTGTTCCACCACTGCACCGAGTAGTAGATGATCGGAACGTTCACCACGCCGACGATCGCCAGCACGCCCGCGGCGCGATCGGCGCGCCGCGGATCGTCGATCGCGGCGCGCAGCGCGATGAAGCCGAGGTAGAGGAACAGCAGGATCAGCTCCGAGGTGAGCCGCGCGTCCCACACCCAGTAGGTGCCCCAGGTCGGCTTGCCCCACAGCGACCCGGTCCACAGCGCGATGAAGGTGAAGAGGGCCCCGGTCGGCGCGAGCGCCGCGGCCATCATCGCCGAGAGCCGCGTATTGAGCGCCAGGCCGAGCGCCGCCCAGAACGCCATCACCAGGTACAGGAACATCGACATCCACGCCGCGGGCACGTGGATGAAGATGATGCGGTACACCTCGCCCTGCTGCGCGTCGGTCGGCGCGACGACGAAGCCGATATAGAGCCCGGCGGCCGTGAGCAGCGCGGCGGCGAGCGCGCACCAGCGCGCGATCGTGCCCGCGAGCGGGAGGAAGGTCTGCGGCGAGGCGTACCAGAACCATTTCATTCGAGAGAAATCCTCAGGGCAGCGGCGCTCGCCCACGGGGCGAGCGCGGCGGCGACGACCAGCATGGCGCCGAGCAGCAGGAGCTGGCCGTGGCCGCCGACGCCTGCGGCCGCCATCTCGACGGCGCCCGCGCCGAGGATCAGGACCGGGACGAACAGCGGCAGCACCAGGAGCGCGAGCAGCACGCCCGCGCCGCGCAGCCCCAGCGTCAGCGCGGCGCCGATCGCGCCGATCATGCTGAGCACCGGCGTGCCGAGCAGCAATGATAGGGCAAGCACGCCGTAGAGCCCGCCGGGCAGGTCGTACTGCAGCGCGAGCAGCGGCGCGATCGCGACCAGCGGCAGCCCGGAGACCAGCCAGTGGGCGAGCGCCTTGGCCGAGACCACCACGCCGAGCGGCGCCGCGCCGAGCGCGAGCTGCTCGAGCGTGCCGTCGGCATGGTCGGCCTCGAACAGGCGCCCGAGCGCCAGCAGCGAGGACAGCAGCGCCGCCACCCAGATCACGCCGGGCGCGATCTGGCGCAGCAGCTCGGGCTCGGGCCCGACGCCGAGCGGGAACAGGCTCACCACGATCACGAAGAAGAGCAGCGTCACCGCGACGTCGCTGCGCCGGCGCCAGGCGACCAGCAGGTCGCGGTAGATCAGGCAGCGGATGACGCGCGTCACAGCTGAATGAGCCTCGTTTCCTGCAACCCGGAATCCTGGTGCGCGCTGAAGACGACCGCGCCGCCGCGGCCGGCGTGGCCGCGGATCAGCTCCTCGACCAGGGAAATCGCGGCGGCATCGAGCGCGGCAAACGGCTCATCCAGCAGCCAGAGCGGGACGTTCTGCGAGAGCGCCAACCGCGCCAGGGCCGCCCGTCGGCGCTGGCCCTGGGAGAGCTGCTTCACGGGTTTCTCGCCAGGGATGCCGAAGCGGGCGAGCGCATCCCCCGCGCCGTCCCGGGAAACACCGGCCAGCGTGCAGGCGATCGCCAGGTTCTCCGCGGCAGTCAACTCGTCCTTGAGGCCTGCGGCATGGCCGATGTGCACCAGGCTGCGCGAATATTCCTCCGCCAGGCTGCGGATCGCCTGCCCCTGCCAGCGCACTTCGCCCGCGCTGGGGGTGAGGAGCCCGCACAGGATCCGCAGCAGGCTGGTCTTGCCGCTGCCGTTCGCGCCGCCGATGCGCAGCAACTCGCCGCTCGCCAGCGAAAAATTCAGGCCATGGAACAGCGCCCGCCCGCCACGTTCGCACGCCAGGTCGGCCGCCTCGAGCATCTAGTTCAGGTCGAGCGCGTAGCGCTTGAGCGCCGAGAGCGGCACGTACTTGAGCACCTCCTCGTGCGTCGCCTCGAGGATCACGCGCGGCGCGCTGCCGGCCTCCCACGCCTCGATCCAGCGCAGCACGTGCAGGCACCAGCGGTTGCCGTGCTGCAGGCCCCGGAAGCGCATCTCGGGGCGCGGGGTCAGGAGGTCGTTGCCGCGCGCGACGCTGAACTCGAGGAACCCGCTCGTCACCTGCACGCACACCAGGTGCGCGACGCCGCCCTGGTCGTGCGTGGCGCAGCAGCCGTCGCGGAAGTAGCCGGTGAGCGGGTCGTAGCTGCAGGCGAGCAGGTCTCCGCCCAGGACGTTCTTTTCGCTCATGAGTGGGACGCAATATAGCGCTTGACCGCCTCGGCATCGGGCGCGATCAGCTCGAAGCGCTGCGGCAGGCGCTCGAGGTCGCGCCATTCGGCCGGCCGCTCGGGCGCGCGCCCGAGCGCCTCGACCAGCATCGGCGCGAACTTCGCCGGCGCCGCGGTCTCGAGGCAGACGAGCTGCACCCCGGGCTCGCGGTGCTCGAGCGCGACCTTCACGCCGTCGGCGGTGTGCGGATCGATCATCACCCCGTATTTCTCGAACACCATCTTGATCGTCTCGACGCGGTCGGCGTGGGTGCTGCGCCCCGACACGAAGCCCGACTGCGCCACCCGCGGCCAGTAGGGCGAGTGCGACAGGTCGAACTCGCCCTCCGCGTCGAGCCGCCGCCACAGGTCCCTGACGCGCGCGGCGTCGCGGTCGACCAGGCCGTACACGTAGCGCTCGAAATTCGAGGCCTTGGAGATGTCCATCGACGGGCTGGTCGTGTGCTTCACCTTCTTTCGCGCCCGGTACCTGCCGGTGCGGAAGAACTGGTCGAGGACGTCGTTCTCGTTGCTCGCCAGGATCAGGCTCCTGACCGGCAGGCCCATGCTGCGCGCGACATGGCCTGCGTAGATGTTGCCGAAGTTGCCGGTCGGCACCGCGAACGACACCGGGTCGGAATCGGTCCGGGTGGCCGCGAAATATGCCTTGAAGTAGTACACGACCTGGGCGGCAACCCGCGCCCAGTTGATGGAGTTCACCGCGCCGATGCGGTGCTGCGCCTTGTAGGCCGCGTCGGCGTTCACCTTCTTCACCACGTCCTGGCAGTCGTCGAACACGCCCTTCACCGCGAGGTTGTGGATGTTCGCGTCCTGCAGCGAGTACATCTGCGCGGCCTGGAACGCGGTCATGCGCTTGTGCGGCGAGAGCATGAACACGCGGATGCCGCGCTTGCCGCGCATCGCGTACTCGGCCGCCGAGCCGGTGTCGCCGGAAGTGGCGCCGAGAACATTCAGGGTTTGGTTCTTTTCGTTCAACACCCACTCGAACAATTCGCCGAGGAGCTGCAGGGCGATGTCTTTGAACGCGAGCGTCGGCCCGTTGGCGAGGCCGAGCAGGTGCAGCCCGGGCTCGAGGGTCCTGAGCGGCGTGATCTCGTTGCCGGCGAACACGCGCGCGCTGTAGGCCCGGCGCACCAGCGTTTCCAGCTCGGGGATGTCGTCGATGAACCTCGACAGGACCTGGAGCGCGAGCTCGGGGTAGCCGAGCCTTCGCCAGGCGGGCAGGTCCGCCTTCGGCGTGGCCTCGGGCAGGTACAGGCCGCCGTCGGGGGCGAGCCCCTCGAGCAGGACCTCGGTGAAGCGCTTCGGCGCCGCCGCGCCGCGTGTGCTGACGTATCGCACCAGCGCTACTGCTGCGTTTTCTGCTGCTTCTTCTGCAGCTCGTTGAACTTGTGGATCTGTTCGGGCGTGGGCTTCTTGTGCGCTACTTGCTTAGTAGTCTGCTTTTTTGCAGAAGGCCTTTTCTTAGCGGTGTCTTGGGCGCCAACTGAGGTACTAACGAGCATTGCAAGGATGACGCACGCACATCTCACAGAATTACCTTCACATCCGTGGAGGGCTCTGGGTGACGCGGCTCTGGCTCGGACATTTCCCTTGCGACGACCACTTCAACTTCATCGATAGCCGTCTGGTTCCGAAGCGTCGCCAGCATCTGGCCAAACAAGATGACTTTCTTGTCATTGCGGGAAAGTTTGAAGCCAGCCTGGCGCATCCGGTCAGATTTTCTTCTCGCTATGTCGACAGCGGCAGACGAAGTGAACCGCGGTTCCTTAGCCGCTTCATACTTTCGGCAAACGAGGACGATGTCGATCTGTATCGGTTCCTTTGCCTGCGCTTTGGGTGTAGCAACCGACATGTCCCCCTTTACTGGATGAGAATTCACCACGACGAAACCCGCGCCGAGGACTGCCTTTGCCAGCGCTCTCCAACCCTCCGGTCGCGAATGGTGGTAGGTAAAAATCAGTAGGCCGTCGTCCTTAAGGACTCGCCGGCATTCCGTGAACACGCGTTGCAGTTTTTCAGCAAACCGATCCGCGTTTCCGTCCTGGACCTCGCCTACCTGGCGCGTGGAAGAAGTCTCACCTCTCACTTGATGCCAAGCAAAGAAGAAATCTGCGAGCTCAGAGTAGTGAACATTGTCAAAAAACGGCGGGTCAGTTACTACGAGGTCAACACTGTTGGCTCGTAGGTTGGTTTCTGAAGAATCGCCGCACGAGATGTAGATCCCTCGAGTCCGGGGTTTGTGGTCGGTTGGCCATCCCTCCTCAATCCGACCGGTAAACGGTGGCGCGCAGACAGGGCGCGTTCCGTCAGCATCTATGGCAACCTCCGTCGGAGCCTGACGATAGTCCAGGGCTCGAAGCAATCGGCTCTTGAAGAGCCCAGTGAACGACCCTGAACTCTTGGATGTGCCCCAGAGATTCGCTTCGATTGGAATACGTTCCGGCTTGAGGATGTGATGGGCGAACATATGTCGCACGGCTCCCGTTCCTTCGCCCTTGTAGGAAGTAAAGACGTTGTTGAACTCAAGCGCACCGGAGAAAAGTAGGAGCATCGCATTGCGCGTCGATTCATCATTTATATTAAGGATTGCCTTGTGCAACAGACCGAGGGCTAGCAACTGACGATCGTTGAAGAAATCGCGCCAACGCTCAAAGCCATAGCCGATGGCCTGCGATGTATTGTGGCCATGCTGCAAGCCCAGGTTGGGAAGTTCAAGCGATCCTTCCTGTAACGCACTGTGGAGAGCACGGGAGCACTCGTCGTAGGCAGCCAGATCATCCGCTGTAACTGGTAGATATTCCTTAACGCCGTAAGAATTCACGATTAGCTTGCCGTAAAGCCGAAATGCGGGACGCGTTCTCCCAATAGATTCAATGATTGAAAACTCTCTGTCGCATGAAGGGCAATTGCCCTTTGCGCCTTTGGCCGGCGCGATATCCGGATCGAAATTCTCCTTGCACGACGGACACTCAGCCGTGTCTTCCCGCCTTGCTGCTCGAAATATGTCGCCACAGGAGGGACAAAGAATTTGGACTTCCGGCTTCCGGGTTGGATAAGCGTTGCTAGCCACGACGTAGGAAGAAAAGAGGTCGACGGCGGCCTTGCAGTCAGGGCAACACGTCTGCATGACCCAAAAGTAGTAGAGGACATCGCACTCACGACCTCGGGTGTCTTTGGACCTATAGAGCGCGAGTAGCCGCTCACCGACTTGATCAAGAAGATCCGTAAGCGCCTTTTGCAGAGCGCTCTTGTTCATTGGACCAAAGGCAACATGTGTTAATCGCGTCGCGACAGGATTTATGTCCCTGCCTAGCGCCACTAGACCCAGCTTGTGGGCCTCTCCGACCGTCGTACCGGACCCCATGAAGGGGTCAAACACAGTAATCCCTTCAAACGCGTGGTGTTGATGAAAGGCGGACCGCAGATCCTCATCCTCCAATACAGCGCCCAGCAAGATTCCGCGAAAGACTGACCCCAGTCTTTTGGCCCACCACTTGTGTACGTGATAGACAGGACGATAGATCTCTTTGCGCCAGCTCTCGCGCTCCGCGAGCTGTGACAGAAACTCGAAGGCAAATTCGTCGGTTTCGATCAAGCGCATTTATTCATCGCCCTTTGCATCCTTCTCGAGATCGCGCTTCACTTCGTCAATAGAGCGCATCGTAACGCCATCAGCGCTCGAGCCCTTTAACCGCCACGCTCGAAAAGAATGCCGTCTCTTTGCTTCGGGATTCTTCTTTTTCTGCGGCACGAGCTCATTGGTTTGAAGGTTAAAGCTATAGCCGATCACAAGTTCGTCAGCTTCGATGCGCGTCAGATCGCCCACATGGATGAATTCTTTCCCCACAGACATTTCGGAGGGGAGGATAAGGGTATGTTGATGCGCCACACCGTTAGCCAAATGGAAGGGTGTAGGCACCACATACATCTTTCGGTCGCGAATCATGATATCCCCGTAGCTTCCGAAGCTCCTTACGCTTTTGTTTTCGTGTTTGTACTCGTGGTCGGCGTTCAAGAAGTCGCCATGGCAGATCACCAGATCGAGCACAGGGTATTCATTTCCGTCCGGTTTGGACGGATACCGGCCAAAGACATAATAGATATGGCGCCCGTTATGTAATCCCGTAGGAATTTGACTGTTGGAGTCAAAGCTTGCATCGCGCCCCGGATAAGCCAAGCCTTTCACCTCGTAACCGTCCTGAAATTTGACTATTCTGAAATCCGGGTAGCTGTTGCGTCCGCCTTGCTCGAAGTTGAGCTTGGTCTCTGTAAGACGGTCCATGAACCAATTCTGGAAATGAAACTCTTTGTCCTGACTACTTTCCCGAGTAATCAGTCGGCCGCGTCTGATAGCCGTCACACAAGCTGAGAAAGCAGCAAGTACCGTCACAGGTGCGTGGATTGCTTTTCTCTTCGCACGTTTTCTTTTGACCAAACTATAAAAGCGCTTCCATGCGGATGCGGGTCACCGCGCCGACGACCGTCGGCAGCTTCTCGATCTTGGCGATCGCCTGGTCGACGTCCTTCTCGACCGCGCGGTTGGTGAGCAGCACGATATCCACCTGGCGCTCGCCCTCGCCCGGCTCCTTTTGCACCATGGCCTCGATCGAGATCTGGGAATCGGCGAGCGTGCGGGTGATGTCGGCGAGCACGCCCGGCTTGTCCATCACCCGCATCCGAAGGTAGTAGGACGTTTCAATCTCGTTGATGGAAAGTACCTTCTCGTCCGACAGCTGGTCGGGCTGGAACGCGAGGTGCGGCACGCGCTGGTCTGGATCGGCGGTGATGAGGCGCGTGACGTCGACCAGGTCCGCGACGACCGCGCTGGCCGTGGGCTGGCCGCCGGCGCCGGCCCCGTAGTACATCGTCGCGCCGACGGCGTCGCCCTTGACCAGGATGCCGTTCATCACGCCTTCGACGTTGGCGATCAGGCGCCGCGCCGGCACCAGCGTCGGATGGACCCTGAGCTCGATTCCCCGGCTCGCTTTCTTCGTGATGCCAAGCAGCTTGATGCGGTAGCCGAGCTCCTCGGCGTAGCGGATGTCGGACCTGGTCAGCTTCTGGATGCCCTCGCGAAAACATCTCTCGAACTGCATCGGGATGCCGAAGGCGAGCGCGGACAGGATGGTCAGCTTGTGCGCGGCGTCGACGCCCTCGATGTCGAAGGTCGGGTCGGCCTCGGCGTAGCCGCGGCTCTGCGCGTCCTTCAGCGCCTCGGCGAAGGCGATGCCCTTGTCGCGCATCTCGGAGAGGATGAAGTTCGAGGTGCCGTTGATGATGCCGGCGATCCACTCGATGCGGTTCGCGGACAGGCCCTCGCGCAGCGCCTTGATGATCGGCACGCCGCCGGCGACCGCGGCCTCGAACGCCACCATCACGCCCTTCTTCTGCGCGGCGGCGAAGATCTCGTTGCCGTGCGTGGCGAGCAGCGCCTTGTTCGCGGTGACCACGTGCTTGCCGTGCCGGATCGCCTCGAGCACCAGGTCCTTGGCGACGGTGGTACCGCCGATCAGCTCGACCACGATCTCGACCTCGTCTCCGCGCACCACCGAGAACGCGTCGGCGACGACCTTGGCCTGGTTTTTGACAATTGATTTCGCCTTCTCGACCTCCTTGTCCGCGACGACCGCAACGCGGATCGCGCGCCCGGCGCGGCGCTGGATCTCGTCGGCATTGCGGTTGAGCACGTCCCAGGTGCCCCCGCCGACGATGCCGATGCCGAGCAGGCCTACGTTAATGGGCTTCATTTCTCTTCAGCCGGAACTGCAGGTGACGCTTCACATCGGGCCACTCGGCCGCCAGCACGCTGTACATCACGGTATCGCGGATCGTGCCGTCGCGCCGCGGCCAGTGGTGGCGGATGACGCCGTCCTTCTTCGCGCCGAGCGCCTCGATCGCGCGCTGCGACTTGAAGTTGAAGTTGTCGGTGCGCAGACCCACCACCTTGCAGTTCAGCTTCTCGAAACCGTGCTCGAACAGCAGCAGCTTGCAAACCGTATTCACGTGGCTGCGCTGCCAGCGCGCCGCGTACCAGGTATAGCCGATCTCGACGCGGTCGGCGGCCGGGATGATGTCGTGGTAGCGCGTGCTGCCGATCACGGCACCGCTCTTCGCTTCGATCACCGCCCAGGGAAGCATCTCGCCCGACTTCTGCCCGGCGAGCGCCGCATCGATGTAGGCCTGGGTTTTTTCGGGCTCGGGCACGCTCGTATACCAGAGCTCCCACAGCTTGCCGTCCTTCGCCGCGGCGACCAGGCCGTCATGATGCTTCGCGCTCAACGGTTCCAATCGAACCCCATGCCCCTCCAGCGTCGCGGACTTCGGCTGGATCACGCTGCGCCCCTGAGCAGCCCGTCCTTTCTGAACATGTCGCGGATGCCGCGCACCGCCTGGCGCAGGCGGTGCTCGTTCTCGATCAACGCGATCCGGACGTGGTCGTCGCCGTAGTCGCCGAAGCCGACGCCCGGGGCGACCGCGATCTTCGCGCCCTCGAGCAGCCGCTTGGTGAACTCGATCGAGCCGAGCTTGGCGTAGAACTCCGGGATCTTCGCCCACACGTACATCGAGGCCTTCGGCACCTCGACCATCCAGCCGATGTCGTGCAGGCCCTTCACCATGACGTCCCGGCGTTTCTGATAGGTAAGCTTTATTTTTTCAACGCAGTCCTGCGGCCCCTCCAGGGCGACGATCGACGCGACCTGGATCGGGGTGAAGCTGCCGTAGTCGTGGTAGCTCTTGATGCGCGCGAGCGCGTACACCAGCTCCTGGTTGCCGACCATGAAGCCGATGCGCCAGCCGGCCATGTTGTAGCTCTTCGACATGGTGAAGAACTCGACCGCGACCTCGCGCGCCCCCGGCACCTGCATGATGGAAGGCGCCTGGTAGGAATCAAAGGTGATATCGGCGTAGGCCAGGTCGTGCACCACCAGGATGTCGTGCTGCCTCGCAAGGGAGATTATTTTTTCAAAAAAATTCAAATCGACACATTGCGCCGTCGGATTCGACGGGAAGCCGATCACCAGCATCTTCGGCTTGGGCGTCAGCTCTCTGATCGCGCGCTCGAGCTCGGCGAAGAAATCCACGCCCGGCGTCATGCGCACCGAGCGGATGTCGGCGCCGGCGATGATCGCGCCGTAGATGTGGATCGGGTACGACGGGTTCGGCACCAGCACCGTGTCGCCGCTCTGCAGGCAGGCGAGCATCAGGTGCGCGAGCCCTTCCTTCGAGCCGATGGTGACGATCGCCTCGGAATCCGGGTCGAATTCGACCGCGTAGCGGCGCCGGTACCATTCGCAGATGGCCTTTCTCAGCCGGGGAATCCCGCGCGACACCGAGTAGCCGTGCGTGTCGATGCGCTGCGAGGCCTCGAGGAGCTTGTCGACGATGTGCTTCGGCGTCGGCCCGTCGGGATTTCCCATCGATAGGTCGATCACGTCCTCGCCGCCGCGCCGCGCCTTCATCTTCAGCTCGTTGGTGATGTTGAAGACGTACGGCGGCAGGCGCTTAATCCTTGAAAACTCACGCATTGTAGAATTCTAGCGTGAAACTCCACGCCTCCGTCCCGAGCGGCGTCAATACGATCACCGGATACGGCGAGGGCTACGTGATGGTCAACGGCGAGCGGCGAGCGTCGAGCGTGGTGGTGCTTCCCGACCGCGTCGAGCAGTGGAGCGCGGCGGCCTTCGACGCACTCACCCTGGAAGACTTCGCCTTTCTGAAAAACCTCGACGTCGAGATCGTTCTCCTCGGCACCGGTCCGCGCCAGCGCTTTCCGCACCCGCGCCTCACCGCGGCGCTGGCGCAGGCGGGAATCGGCCTGGAGGTGATGGACGTGCAGGCCGCGTGCCGCACCTACAACATCCTGGTCGCCGAGGAGCGCAAAGTCGCGGCCGCGCTGCTTTTCGCATGAGTCTTTTTCCAAGATTCAGGACGAAAAGAGTCAGGACTTCCGGAGCCGCCATCAACCTGGTGCTCGGCGGCGACGGGCCGCCGGTGCTGATGCTGCACGGTTACCCGCAGACGCACGCCATGTGGCACAAGGTGGCGCCGCTTCTCGCGCGCGACTACACGGTGGTGTGCGCCGATCTGCGCGGCTACGGCGATTCCTCCAAGCCCAGGGGCATCCCCGGCCATGGCAACTACTCCAAGCGCGCGATGGCGCGCGACATGGCCGAGGCCATGGCCGAGCTCGGCTTCCTCGGCTTCCACGTCGTCGGGCACGACCGCGGCGGCCGGGTCGCGCACCGCCTGGCGCGCGACTATCCGCGCCGCGTGCGCACGCTCACGGTGCTCGACATTTCGCCGACGCTGAAGATGTACCAGAGCACCAACATTTCGTTCGCCAAGGCGTACTACCACTGGTTCTTCCTCATCCAGAAAGCGCCGCTGCCCGAGCGCCTGCTGCAGGGGCACGTCCCGTGGTACATCCTCGGCCGCCTGGGGCGGGGCAAGAGCGGGCTCAAGCATTTCGACAAGCGTGCGGTCGCCGAGTACGTGCGCGCCTTCAGCGATCCGCGCACCATCCACGCGAGCTGCGAGGATTACCGCGCCGCCGCCACCATCGACCTCGTCCATGACCGCAAGGACCTGCGCAAAAAGCTGCGCATGCCGGTGCTCGCGCTCTGGGGCCGGCACGGGGTGATCGCCGCGCTCTTCGACTGCCTGGCCGACTGGCGCGAGGTCGCCGTCGACGTGCGCGGCAAGGCGCTCAACTGCGGCCATTTCATCCCGGAGGAAAAGCCCGGCGAGCTGCTCGTCGAGCTGCACCGCTTCTTCCGCCAGAACCCCTAGAGCCGGACGCGGTTCAGCTCGCGAACCGCGACGAACGCGCACCACACAGCGCCCGCGACGGCGAGCAGGCCGACCGGCACCACGACGAGCGGAATCCCGACCAGCCGCTCATCGACCATCTTCACCAGCGTGTACAGGCCGAGCATCAGCCCGCCCGCAATCACGTTAATCGCGACGAAGAAGGCATTGACGGCCAGCCACGCCAGAATGTTCTTTGCGGTCTTCATGCGGACTTCAGAATACGAGCCCGCGCAACCGCGGGTATAAGAAACTGTCCACGCCGTTGAATTTGCCGCAGAGTCGAAGCACGAGATCGAGCGTCCGGGGGTAACGCGGGTAAGTGTGTTCGCCCCATTCGGCGACAGTGCTTCATCCCTGCCGCCCGGACGCGAACCGATCCTACACCCGGCGCTATACTGCGCGCATGCGTCACGTCGAACCGCCAGCAGCCCGGGCTGGGCGTAGCTCAGCCTGGTCAGAGCTCCCGGCCTGGGTCCGGGAGGTCGCTGGTTCGAATCCAGCCGCCCAGACCATCCCGCCCTTACGACTACGCTAGGCCTTCCGGGCCGATGGCGTAATCGGCAAACGCGCCCGCTTTAAACCCGGGAAGTTCTCGGTTCGAATCCGAGTCGGCCCACCACTGCCCCGTTGGCGGAATCGGCAGACGCGCCTTCGTTAGAAGGAGGTTCATGGGGGGTTCGAGTCCCCCACGGGGCACCAGAACACTGGCGGAGGGTGAGGGATTCGAACCCCCGCGTCCGCAACGGAAAGGCTGATTTCAAATCGGCCCCGATAGACCTCTCCCTCCGGCGATTCGCTCAGAGGTCGATTTCTTCCGGCTTCAGCGTGACGATCTTGCCGTCGCGCCAGATGACGACTGATTCGCCGCGCTCTTTGTGGCGTCGCAGCGCCTTGGTCACCGCCCTGTTGACGGCATCGACGATGTCCTGGGAAGTCCAGCCGAGCTCCTCCTGGCTGGTCGGTCGGGCCTGCTCTTCGACGCGCGGTTTCATGTACTTCGCCGCAAGTGTAGTCCAAAGGCGCTCATCCGCAACCTCAAGTGGCCTGCCAAGATCGCGGAAGGCAATCAATCTTCCCGGCGGCGGGGCCGTGTTGTCGACGACGCGCCAAGTATCGGCAATACCCAGGTAGTCGCTGAACAGATTCTCCAGCCCGCGCTCATACCGTCGTCGTATGACGTCCTCGGGAATCGAATGGCCCCCGGCAGCGACCCGCCGAGCTACCCGCATGACCGCCATGTCGGCGCTTGGCAGCCAGCAGAATGTCAGATGGCACAAGTAGCCGACCGCTTGCATCGCCTTGATACGAGGCAGCAGCGTGCGGCTGGCCAGCGTAGTCTCGAACGCCATGTCCCGCCTCGCTGAGGCGAGCGCCTCGAGCCTCGCCAGAGTACGCCGACCCGCCTCGATCTCGGAAACGCCCGCCTCCTTCGCGATAACGTCGGCGTTGACGAACTCGTCCACTCGACGGCTGCCGGTCAGGATTTCCGGAGCGGACGTCGATTTCCCCGCGCCGTTCGGCCCCGCAATGATGAAGAGATTCGGCATATTTCAAGGATAACGGTCCCCAGTCACTGCCGTTGACGGTCGTGTTGTATTCTTTCAAGGGGGAGCGATGCGGCTTTACGCGGGAATGTCTCGGGACTTCATCGAAGATGCGGTTCAAAACCGCATCGCGGCAAAGCTGCGCGACGCGTTCCTTCGCCACTACCGGTATCGACCTTCGGTTGGCGAAGAACAAAGCTGGCGCAATTCGCTCCGAGCGATGTCACAGGTTCTGGAGCGAGGCACCCTACACGACCATGGCGTAATCCTCGAGTATCAGCTGCCTCAGAATTCGAGACGGCTGGATTGCCTGCTTACCGGTCGGGACGGCGACAACCGCGATGAGGCGGTCATCGTCGAGCTGAAGCAATGGTCGACATGCGAAGAGACCGATGAAGCAAGCCTGGTGCGCGCCGTCGTCGCCGGCGGCATGCGCGACGTGCTTCATCCGTCAGCGCAAGTCAATCAGTACCGCCAGTACCTCGCGGACATGCACACCGCTTTCTACGAGGGCGAGGCTCCGGTTCTGCTGTCCGCGTGCTCGTATCTGCACAACTACGAAGCCGCAAATGACGATCCCCTGTTTCGCTCCTGCTATCGCGAGGTGCTCGAGCGCGCGCCGGCCTTTTGCGCGGATGACGTCGGTCCGCTCGTCGACTACCTACAGCACCGCCTTGAGCGAGGGCAGGGCCGTCCGGTTCTCGACCGGGTCGAGCAAAGCAAGTACCGTCCGAGCAAGAAACTGCTCGAGCATGTGGCCAGCGTAATCGAGACCGAGCCCGCCTTTGTTCTTCTCGATGAGCAGAAGGTGGTCTTCGACCGAATCTTCGGCACCGTGGTCAAAGGACACGAGCACCGGAGGAAGCACGTCTATCTGGTCAACGGCGGGCCCGGGACGGGAAAGTCTGTCATCGCCATTCAATTGATGGCGGAACTGTCCCGCCGGGGGCGCAACGCCCAATACGCGACAGGGTCGCAGGCGTTCACAAGGACTTTGCACAGGATCCTGGGCAGCCGCGCCGCGCCTCAATTTCGATTCTTCAACAGCTACGGGACCGCCGCGCCATCGGAAGTAGACGTACTGATCTGCGACGAGGCGCATCGACTGCGGCCAACCAGCACGAATCGATTCACGGCAAGAACAGGGAACACCGGCAAACCGCAAATCCAGGAAATCATCGATGCCGCCAAAGTCGCCGTATTCCTGATTGATGATCGTCAAGTGGTCCGGCCAGGCGAGGTCGGATCGTCCGATCTGGTTCGCCAAACAGCAGACAAGAACGGCTGCGAATTCCGGCAGTTCGAGCTCGCCGCCCAGTTCCGCTGCAGCGGCTCGGACGGATTCGTGAACTGGATCGAAAACACCCTTGGCATCCAGGAAACCGCGAACGTCCTCTGGAACCAGAGGGAGGAGTCGTTCGACTTCAGGATATTCCCCACACCTCGATCTCTCGACGAAGCCATCCATCAGCGATCGGCTGAGGGCTTTTCCGCGCGCATGACGGCTGGCTATTGTTGGCCTTGGTCCAAGAAATTGCTCCTGGGAGGACACCTGGTCGAGGATGTGGTGATCGACGACTATCGTCGTCCGTGGAATGCGCGCTCCGGAGTGAGCGGCCTGGCGAAAGGCATTCCGCGCGAAGTGCATTGGGCGCACGACCCCCGGGGCATACATCAGATCGGGTGCGTCTATACCGCGCAGGGATTCGAGTTCGACTACGTCGGCGTCATCTGGGGTCAGGACCTGGCGTATGACCCGAGGCTTGGCGGGTGGACGGGCGACAAGACGAAATCCAAGGACCCGGTCGTGCAGCGTTCGGGCGACCAGTTCATGGACTTCGTCCGGAATACCTATCGGGTGCTGCTCTCTCGGGGGCTAAAGGGCTGCTATGTGCATTTCCTCGATCAGGATACGGAAACGTTTGTGCGCAGCCGGATCGAGGGTTTGGAGGCTCCGCGGCTAGCCGCGGGGCAGCGGCTTCGACCGCCGGCTGTAAGGCAGGCACCGCGGCCGAAGTTGCCCGCGCTCCTGAAAGTCGTTAGCGAGCCAGACGTCCAGCCTTATGTAAACGCGGTCCCCCTCTTGGACCTCAGAGTCGCGGCGGGATTCTTCAGCGAGGAGCAGATCGCCCGGCGCGACACGATCTGGGTAGCGCTGCCGGAGACTTTCCGGATCTCAAAGGACCTGTCCGTGGCGCAGGTGACGGGTGAATCGATGAACCGCCGGATTCCGAACGGGGCATGGTGCTTGTTTCGAGCCTATAGGGGAGGATCGCGCGACGGGAAGATCGTGGCGGTCGAGCATCGGGAGATCTCGGATGTCGACACCGGCACACACCTGACGGTCAAGCGCTATCGCAGCGAGAAGGCCGAGGCCGGCGAAGACCAATGGCGCCACGTCCGGATCGTTCTGTCGCCTGAGTCCAATGATCCCAAGTACAAGCCGATCGAGCTGTCTCCTCGGCAGGCAGACGACCTGCGGGTCATCGCCGAACACGTAGCGGTTCTCGACTAAGAGTGGGCGAATCTCCTTTCCGATCAGGCCTCTATTGTCGTGCTTGCAGGCTTTAGAAAAAACATGTCTACTGAATGCGTTACAGCGCATTGCTCAAAAGGGGCTTAAGAACCTCTGGAATGCTCGGCAAGCCGGTGCCCGTACCCAGCGTCACTACTACCGGCGCGACTACCTCTTCCTACGCAGTCCTCGATCCTTGCATCGCACAGGAGGTAATGAACTTTGCTAAAGCCCTATGATGTCGAGCCGCCTGCCGCAGAGGTAGATTCCGTTCCCGCCGTGAAAGCCGCCCGTCCTCAGCGCAAACCCAAGGTGAAGAAGCTGTTCGTGCTCGACACGAACGTGCTGATGCACGACCCGACGAGCCTGTTCCGCTTCGACGAGCACGACCTCTACTTGCCGATCGCGACGCTCGAGGAGCTCGACCAGCACAAGCGCGGCCTGTCCGACGTGTCGCGCAACGCGCGCCAGGCGAGCCGCTTCCTCGACGAGATCGTCTCGGGCGACATCAAGGCCGGGCTGCCGATCCGGACCCGCGACGGCCAGCAGTCGAAAGGGCGCCTGTTCCTGCAGACCGAGGCGATCAACGGCGAGCTGCCGGCGACGCTCGCCTCGGGCAGAACCGACAACCAGATCCTCGCGGTGGTGCGCTACCTGCAGGAGAAGGAGCCGGGCCGCGAGGTGGTGCTGGTGTCGAAGGACATCAACATGCGCATCAAGGCGCGCGCGCTCGGGCTCGCCGCCGAGGACTACTACAACGACAAGGTGCTCGAGGACGCCGACGTCCTCTACACCGGCGTGCGCCCCCTGCCGCGCGACTTCTGGAACACGCACGGCAAGGACATGGAGTCGTGGAAGAAGGAAGGCCACACCTACTACCGGGTGCGCGGGCCGCTGGTGCCGAAGCTCCACCTGAACGAGTTCGTGTACGACGAGTCGGGCGAGCGCCCGCTCTACGCGCTGGTGAAGGAGGCCGCCGGGCGCATCGCGGTGCTGGAAACCCTGCGCGACTACAGCCACGCCAAGAACTCGGTGTGGGGCATCACGGCGCGGAACCGCGAGCAGAACTTCGCGCTCAACCTGCTGATGAGCCCGGCGATCGACTTCGTCACGCTGCTCGGCCAGGCGGGAACCGGCAAGACCCTGCTCGCGCTCGCCGCCGGGCTGACCCAGGTGCTCGACGACAAGCGCTACTCCGAGATCATCATGACGCGCGTCACCGTGCCGCTCGGCGAGGACATCGGCTTCCTGCCCGGCACCGAGGAGGAGAAGATGCAGCCCTGGATGGGCGCGCTGGAAGATAACCTCGATGTCCTGAATGCCTCGGACGAATCGGGCGGCGAATGGGGCCGCGCGGCGACGCGCGACCTGGTGCGCTCGCGGATCCGGATCAAGTCGCTCAACTTCATGCGCGGCCGCACCTTCGTCAACAAGTGGCTGATCATCGACGAGGCGCAGAACCTGACGCCGAAGCAGATCAAGACCCTGGTGACGCGCGCCGGCCCGGGCACCAAGGTGGTGTGCCTCGGCAACGTCGCGCAGATCGACACGCCCTATCTCACCGAGGGCTCCTCGGGCCTGACCTACGTCGTCGACCGCATGAAGGGCTGGGGACACGCCGGGCACGTGACGCTCGCCCGCGGCGAGCGCTCGCGCCTGGCGGATCACGCCGCGGAAGCCCTGTAAGGAATAAGCCGGACCGGCGGGTGTTTCGCCATCCGGCCCGACCTTTCTGCTACATTTCGCAGCCTCTCATCCTCCGGAACGCGCAATGACTTTCGCTCGCCTGCTTGCTGCCCTTCTTCTCGTTCTGAATCTCGCCCCTGCGTGTGCGCAGTTCCAGCCCCAGGTCGGCCAGGCCGGCAAGGACGTGATCTGGGTGCCGACGCCCGACGACGTGGTCGAGCGCATGCTCATCATGGCGCAGGTGACGCCGCAGGATTACGTGTGGGACCTCGGCGCCGGCGACGGCAAGATCGCGATCATGGCGGCGAAGAAGTTCGGCGCGCGCGCGATGGGCATCGAGTACAACCCCGACATGGTCAAGCACGCGAACGCCAACGCGCAGAGCGCCGGCGTCGCGGGCGCCGGCCCGGGCAAGGCCACGATCCGCCACGGCGACATCTTCGTCACCGACTTCAGCCAGGCCACCGTGGTCACGCTCTACCTCCTGCCCGCGCTCAACATGAAGCTCAGGCCGCAGCTCTTGTCCATGCGCCCGGGCACGCGCGTGGTGTCGCATTCCTTCAGCATGGAGGACTGGGAGGCCGACGAGATCTCGACCCTCGACGGGCGCCGCGCCTATTTCTGGGTGGTGCCGGCGAACGTCATGGGCAGCTGGAACCTCGACGCGGCGGGCCAGCGCACTGAGATCACGCTCGAGCAGACCTTCCAGAAAGTGAGCGGCACTGTGACGCTCGGTCCGATCCACGCGGGCCTGCGCGACGCGCGACTGCGCGGCAGCACGATCTCCTTCGCCTACCTGGACCAGAAGGGCATGCGGCGCGACTTCAGCGGCCGCGTCAACGGCGCGCGCATGGAAGGCAGCTTCCGCGACGAGAAGGGCGCGGAGGGAAAGTGGAGCGCGACTAAGAAGTAAGTTTCTTGTGGGTTCCGTCGCAGAAGGGCTGCTTCGCGCTGTGCTTGCAGCCGCATAGCCACACCTTCTGCGCTTCGGTCATGGTGAACTTCACCGGCGTGAACTCGGTCGCCTTGTGCGAGCCGTCGCAGAAGGGCTGGCGCTTCGACTGCCCGCAGCGGCACCACCAGTAGTCCCCCGCCGCTAGTTCCACGGCGTAGGGTCCCCGCTGCGCGATTACCGGTTCGGCCATCAGAATGCGCGCGGATCCTGGTAATTCTCGAAGCGCGTGAATTGCGCCAGGAAGGTCAGGGTGACCGCGCCGATCGGCCCGTTGCGCTGCTTGAGGACGTTGACCTCCGCGGTACCCTTGTCGGGGGAGTCCGGGTTGTAAACCTCTTCGCGATAGATCGCGAAGATCACGTCCGCGTCCTGCTCGATCGCACCCGACTCGCGCAGATCGGCCATCTGCGGCCGCTTGTTCGGGCGCTGCTCCAGCGCCCGGTTGAGCTGCGATAGCGCGATCACTGGCGCATCCAGCTCCTTGGCCATCGCCTTCAACGAGCGCGAGATCTCCGAGATCTCGGTCGCCCGGTTCTCGCCCTGCGCGCTGGCGGACATGAGCTGCAGGTAGTCGATCACCACCAGCCCCAGCTTGGAGTACTGGCGTTTCAGCCGCCGCGCGCGCGCGCGCACCTCGAGCGCATTGAGCGCGCCGCCCTCGTCGATGAAGATCGGCGTCTCGTGCAGCCTGCCCATCGCCTCCGAAAGATCGCCCCACTCCTTGTCGCTCAGGCACCCGGTGCGCATCTTGTGCTGGTCGACGCGCGCGATCGAGCCGAGCATCCGCGTCGCGACCTGGCTGGCGCTCATCTCCATGGAGAAGATCGCCACCGGCAGGCCGTTGCCCACCGCGACGTGCTCGGCGATGTTCAGCGCCAGGGCGGTCTTTCCCATGCTGGGGCGGCCGGCGATGACGACGAGATCGCCGGCCTGCAGGCCGGAAGTCATCTGGTCCAGCTTGAGGTAGCCGGTCGGCACCCCGGTCACATCCGACGGGTTGTCGCGGTGGTAGAGGTGATCGATCTTCTCGAACACGCGCGCCAGCACCGGCTTGATCTCGAGCAGGCCCTGGTCGTGGCGCGCGCCCGAGTCGGCGATCTGGAAGATGCGCGATTCGGCCTCGTCGAGCAGCTGCCCGACTTCCTTGCCGCTCGGGTTGAGCGCGGTCTCGGCGATCTCGGTGGCGACCTGCGCGAGCCGCCGCTGCACCGAGCGCTCGCGCACCAGCTCGGCGTAGCGGCGCACGTTCAGGGCGCTGGGCGTGTTCTGCGCGAGCGCGTTGAGGTACGCCGCGCCGCCGGTCTTGTCCTTGTCCTCGCTCGCCTCGATCGACTCCGACACCGTGACCACGTCGGCCGGCCGGCTCGCCTCCATCAGGCGCGCGATGTGGCGCCAGATCCGGCGGTGGTCGTCGCGGTAGAAATCGTCGGCCGACACCAGGTCGGCGACGCGGTCGAACGCCTGGTTGTCGATCAGCAGCGCGCCGAGCAGCGACTGCTCCGCCTCGACCGAGTGCGGCGGCAGCTTGAGCGCTACCAACTGCGGGTCCGTGCTCTCCTGGCGCGCGACGGGCTGTGCAACGGCCATCTTGCTGTTACCTCCCCGGCCGAATCATAGGAACGCGTGCGACTTTTTCGATTTGATCAGTCGAAACGCACGGCCGGGAAATGCCGGCGCGGCCCGCCGCCGCTGAAAAATCGGCCGCCCCGAGCGAAGAGCGCCCGGCGCGCTGTGGATTAGCTGTGCACAGTGTGTCGATAAGCTGTGAATCATACTGTAGAAAAAAAAAGTAATTTTCTTGACAGCGTCGCGCCCCGGGAACGCGCGCGGACAACAGGAAAACCAAGGGCCGCGTTCAGCGGCCACTGTGGATTAGCTGTGGAAAAGCTGTCAACAGCCTGTCAGCTCTCTCCCAGCACCGAGACTGTGATGGTCACGGCGACGTCGGTGTGCAGCGCGATCTCGATCGGGTAGTCGCCGACCTGCTTGAGCGGCCCCTGCGGCATGCGGATGTTGGCGCGCTCGACCTCGTGGCCCTGTGTCTTCAGCGCTTCCACGATGTCGTAGTTGGTGACCGAGCCGAACAGCCGCCCGTCGGGGCCCGCCTTCTGCGTGATCTGGAGCGTTAGCTTGTCGAGCTTCGCGCCGCGCTCCTGCGCCTTGGCGAGCGCGGTGGCCTGCGCCTTCTCGAGCTCCGTGCGCCGCGCCTCGAACGCCTTGCGGTTCTCCTCGGTTGCGCGCTTGGCCTTGCCGTGCGGAATGAGGTAGTTGCGCGCGTAGCCGTCCTTCACCTTCACCACCTGGCCGAGCTCGCCGAGGTTGGCGATCTTCTCCAGAAGAATGACTTCCATGTCAGTGCAGGTCCGTGTAGGGCAGCAGGGCGAGGAAGCGGGCGCGCTTGATCGCGTCCGACAGCTGGCGCTGGTAGCCGGCTGCGGTGCCGGTGATGCGCGCCGGGATGATCTTGCCGGTCTCGTTGACGAAGTCCTTCAGCGTCTCGACGTCCTTGTGGTCGATCCACTCGACCTTCTCGGCGGTGAAGCGGCAGAACTTGCGGCGGCGGAAGAGGGCCCGCTGCCCCTTGTCCTTCTTGTCCTTGCCGAACTTCCCTTTGCCCTTGCCCTTACCTCTGCGCGGCGGCGGCATGGCTCTCTCCTTCGATGAATTCGATGTGGGTCACGTGCAGGACCAGCTTCTTGGAGCGCTTGCTCTTCGCTCCCAGGAAGCCTTCGATTCTCAAATCCGTTCCCAATTTCATACCCGCAAGCAGTTTCGCCTGCGTCTCGAAAGCGATGGCGCTCACCTCGGCCTGGACGGTCCGGCGGCCGCCGGCCTCGTCCTGCTCGGACTCGTGCGCGAGCTTGAATTCCACCGCGGCGATGCCTGCAGGCGTGTAGCGCAGCGTGCCCAGCTCAAGCAGCCGGGCGCTCAGCTCGACCCGGTTCAGCGCTTGCCTCGGCTGGCGGCGCGCCGGTGCCGCGCTCCATCATCGACTTGGACTTCTCCTCGCGCATCATCGGCGAGGGCGCGGTATGCGCCTTGTCCATCTTGATGATGAGATGCCGCAGCACGGCGTCGCTGAACTTGAACGAGTGCTCGAGCTCGGTCAGCGTCTCGTTGTCGCACTCGATGTTCATCAGGACGTAGTGCGCCTTGTGCACCTTGGCGATCGGATAGGAAAGCTGCCGCCGGCCCCAGTCCTCGAGGCGGTGCACGGTGCCGTTCCTCTGCGCGATCACGCCCTTGTAGCGCTCGACCATCTGCGGCACCTGCTCGCTCTGGTCGGGATGGACGATGAAACAGATCTCGTAATGCCGCATTAAGACCGCCTCCTCATGGGTTAAAGCCACCCGCAATGCGTAGCGGTGCGGCAAGGAAGGGCGCGGATTATAGCAGCAAAAACTAGCCGAGCGTCAGCCCGAGGCGCGCCGCGGCGATCACGGCTTCGGCGCGCGTCGAGACCCCGAGCGCCATGAAGACCGCGTGCGCGTGCTGCTTCACGGTGTTGGGCGCGATCGCGAGCTCGGAGGAGATGCGCTCGTTGCTGTAGCCCTTGAGCATGAGGCGCAGCACTTCGTTCTGGCGCTCGGTCAGCTCGAAGCCGGCGCGCCGGCGCCGCGGGGCGACATCGATCGCGTCGAGCGCCTCCGGGGGCACATAGGTTCCGCCCGCCGCCACCAGCTTGAATGCCGCGATCATCACTTCCGGCCGGGAGGTCTTCGGGATATAGCCGACCGCGCCCGCGTCGAGTGCGCCCAGGATCGATTCGCGGTCGCAGGTTCCCGAGAGCACGATGAGCGGAAGCTGCGGGAATTCCATGCGGAAGCGGGTCACGGCTTCCAGCCCCTCGTACCCCGGAAGGCCGAGGTCGAGCAGCACGAGATCGGGCGGCACCGACCCCGCCGCGCGCGCGAGACCGGCCTCCAGGGTCGTCTCGGTCACCACCCCGACTTCGCCCAGCGCCTTGCGCAGCATGGCCGGCATGATTTCGTGCACCAGCGGATGATCGTCGATGACCAGCGCGCGCATGGCCCTATGGTAGCTCCGGGGTACGGCCAGTTCTAGAACTCCGTGCCGGGCCGGTGCGCTTTGACACATGATGACGCTATTTCCTGCGGCGCACCGACTCGAACAGGCAGACGCCGGCGGCGACCGCGACGTTGAGGCTTTGCACCTCGCCGCCCATCGGAATCCGGACCAGCAGATCGCAGCTCTCGCGCGTGAGGCGCCGCATGCCTTCCCCCTCGGCGCCGAGCACCCAGGCGATCGATTCCGGAAGGTCGGCGTCGTAGAGCGTCCTGTCGGCCCGCTCTTCGGCGCCGACGATCCAGATGTTGCGCTCCTTGAGCTCGCGCAAGGTTCGCGCAAGGTTCGTCACCATAAGGTAAGGCGTTGCCTCCGCCGCGCCACTCGCAACCTTCGAGACTGCCGGGGTAATTCCGGCAGCCCGGTCGCGCGGCGCGATTACCGCTTTGGCCCCGGCGGCATTCGCCACCCGCAGGCAGGCGCCGAGATTGTGCGGATCGGTGACCCCGTCGAGCACCAATAGGAGCGGTTTCTCGACCCGATCGAGGATTTCATCCAGGTCATCGGCTGTCTTCTTCACTTCGACCCTGGCGACGACGCCCTGGTGCCGCCCGCCGCCGTAGAAGCCGTCGAGGCGCTTCGTCGGCACCCGCATCACGCGCACGCCCGCGCGCTCGGCGAGCGCAGCCAGGTCCTTGCCGCGCGCATCGTTGCGCGTTTCATCGAGGAAGATTTCAAGCACGGATTTCGCGTCGGCGCGCAGCCGCGCCAGCACGGCGTGAAAACCGAACACGACTCTCGGCTCGCGTTCGCGCTTCATGCAGGCACGAAATCGATCTTGCGCGTCTCGAGGTCCACGCGCACCAGCTTCACCGTCATGCGGTCGGCGAGGCGAAAGCGCTTGCCGCTGCGCTCGCCGAGCAGCATGTGGCGCGCGGCGTCGAACTGGAAGTAGTCGCGGCCGAGCTCGGAGATGTGCACCAGCCCGTCGACGAAGTAATCGTCGAGGGTGACGAACAGGCCGAAGGGCACCACCCCGGTGATGGTGCCCGGGAAGGTGCCGCCGACATGGTCGCGCATGTAGTAGCACTTGAGCCAGTTCTCGACGTCGCGGCTCGCCTCGTCCGCGCGCCGCTCGGTGTCGGAACAATGGCGGCCGAGCGCTTCCCAGTCGGCTTCGGAATACTTGTGGCCCGCCAGCGCGGCCTTGATCGCGCGGTGCACGAGCCGGTCGGGATAGCGCCGGATCGGCGAGGTGAAGTGCACGTAGGCGTCGAACGCCAGGCCGAAGTGACCGACGTTGCTCGGGCTGTAGACCGCCTGCTTCAGCGATCTCAATAGGATCGTCTGCAGCAGGCCGAAGTCGGGCCGCTTTCTGATCCGCTCGAGCAGCGCGGCGTAGTCCTTGGGCCGGGGCACCTCGCCGCCGGGGAGCTGCAGGCCGAGCTCGGCGAGGAACTCGCGCAACGCCGCCACCCGGTCCGCCGCCGGAACGTCGTGCACGCGGTACAGCACCGGCTGCTTGCGGCCCGCGAGGAAGCTGCCGGCGCAGACGTTGGCGGCGAGCATGCACTCCTCGATGATGCGGTGCGCGTCGTTGCGCGCTTCGGGCACGATTTTCTCGATCTTGCCGCGCTCGTCGAACAGCATGCGCGTCTCGAGCGTGTCGAAGTCGATCGCACCGCGCCGGGTGCGCTCGGCAAACAGCGCCTTGAACAGCTCATACAGGGTTTCGAGGTGCGCGGGCGCCCTGCCCGCGGACAGCCTGGCCCACACTTCGGTGTAGGTGAGGCGCGCCTGCGAGCGGATCACGGCGGGAGTGAACTCGTAGCGCGTCACCTCGCCCTGCGGCGCGATCGCCATCTCGCACACCATGGCGAGGCGATCGGCGTTCGGGTTGAGCGAGCACAGGCCGTTCGACAGCTTCTCCGGCAGCATCGGGATTACGCGCCGCGGGAAGTACACCGAAGTGCCGCGGCTGCGCGCGTCCTGGTCGAGCGCGTCGCCGGGGCGCACGTAGTGGCTGACGTCGGCGATCGCCACCCACAGGCGCCAGCCCTTGCCTTCTCGGCGTGCGACTACCGCGTCGTCGAAGTCCTTCGCCGTCTCGCCGTCGATGGTGACGAACTCCAGGGCACGCAGGTCCTTGCGTCCTTCGATGTCCTTGGGTTGGACGGAATCGGGCAGCGCCTGGGCCGCAGCGAGAGCCTTCCTCGAGAACTCGTGCGGCAGGTCGAACTTGCGCACCGCGATCTCGATCTCCATCCCCGGATCGGCGTGGTGGCCGAGCACCTCGGCGACGCGGCCCACCGGCTGCGCGTGCTTCGCGGGCTGCGCCACCAGATCGACTGTCACCACCTGGCCGGCCTTCGCCTTCCCCGCCTCGGCCGGCGGCACCAGGATGTCGTGCGCGATGCGCCGGTCCTCGGGAACCAGGAACAGCACGCCGTGCTCGGCGTGCAGGCGCCCGACGATGCGGCGATGCGCGCGCTCCAGCACCTCGACCACCTCGCCGCTCGGCCGCCCGCGGTGGTCGCGGCCGCCGATGCGCACCGCGGCGCGGTCGCCGTGCATCAGCTGGCGCATCTCTGCCGTGGGCAGGAAGATCGAATTTCCAGGTTCATCCGGAACGAGAAACCCATGACCGTCGGGGTGCCCTTCGACCCGCCCGGAAACCAGCGCGATGCGCTTCGCGACCAGCAGGCTGCCGGCGCGGTTCTGCACCACCTCGCCCGCGCGCTCGAGCCCGAGCAGCGCCTGCGAGAGCGCGCGGCGCGGGATGCGCAGGCGCGCGGCGAGCTCCTCTTTCCCGAGCGGCGCCGCCGCCCAGTTCAGCGTCTGCAACACCTCGTCGCGAAAGTCGCGGTGCTCTTCGCGATTGCGCCGGCGGAGCGCGGTTCTTTTCTGTTTTTTCTTTGACACTTCAGGGACCTGCAACTAAAATCGCGCCTCCCCTGCCGAGGTGGCGGAATTGGTAGACGCACTAGGTTCAGGTCCTAGCGGTGGCAACACTGTGGGGGTTCGAGTCCCTTCCTCGGCACCAGCAGCACGACCTACCGCCGGATTCTACTAGGTGCGCAGCGACTCGAGGTTCTTGACGCTCGTCGCGGTGGCGCGGCGCCGCATTTCCAGGCTGTAGAGGCGGCTGCCGAAGAGCTCGAGCGCGTCCTGGATCTTCTGCTTGAGGTATTCGGTGCGCTGCTCGCCGCGCGAGAACATCTCCGCCGCGAAATCCTCCACCAGGCGCAGCTTGTCGAGGCAGTAGCGGTCGTCGATCGCGGCCGCCGCCCTGCGGCACAGGTCCAGCACCCGGCGCAGCGCGCGGCGGCGAAACCGGCGTGCGCGCGGCGCGACACGGCGTCATTGCAAATCGACAGGCGGGCGTGGACGCCGAATGGACCATCCGACCGAAGCCGCCCCTGTCGCCGGCCTGATACATAGTCCGGCGGCATATGGCACCGCCCCCGGCCGGCGCATTGATCCTGGGCTTGACTGTGTGCCTGCTCGCGGGCTGCACCTCGCTGCTGCCGCGCTCCAAGGAGCTCACCTCCAGCCCTTGGGCGAGCTACCGCGAGGCACAGATGGCGTTTGACCTGATCATTCCGGGCACCACAACCATTCACGACCTCAGGGCGCTCAGCATCGACCCGGACCACATGCCGAACATCGCCATCCTCAACTATTCCGACGTGCAGCGGCGCTTCATGGCCAACCGGTCAGTGACGCTCGCCGACCTCGACGCCGGGGTGCAGGAATGCGTCAAGGCGAAGACGGTGTGCCGCGGCCTGGAGATCAACCAGTGGCTGGTGAAGCGCCACCGCAACGGCAGCTTCTGGCTCGACGTGTTCGGCTTCAAGCGCGAGACGCACACCGAGGGCTTTCGCTTCGACGCCCTGGTGCTGCTCAAGGACGGCGTGGTGGTCTACAAGCTCACCAACGGCTGGCTGTAACTACCCCTCGTACGGGTGGCGCCGGACGATGGTCTCGTCGCGCTCCGGTCCGGTGGAGATGATGTCGATCGGCACCCCAGCCAGCGCCTCGATGCGCTGCAGGTAGGCGCGCGCGGCCTTCGGCAGCGCGTCGTAGGACCGGATGCCGACGGTGCTTTCCATCCAGCCGGGCAGCTCCTCGTACACCGGGTGGCAGCGCTCCAGCTCCTCGGCGCCGACCGGGAAGATCTCCGAGAACTTGCCCTCGAGCTGGTAGCCGACGCAGATCTTCACCGCCTCGACCCCGTCGAGCACGTCGAGCTTGGTGATGCACAGGCCCGAGAGGCCGTTCAGCTGGATCGAGCGCTTGAGCGCGGCGGCGTCGAACCAGCCGGTGCGCCGCGGCCGCCCGGTGGTGGCGCCGAACTCCTGGCCGCGCTGGCGCAGGCGCTCGCCGATGTCGTCGGACAGCTCGGTGGGGAACGGCCCGCCGCCGACCCGCGTGCTGTAGGCCTTGGTAATGCCCAGGACATAGTGCAGGTGATGCGGGCCGATGCCGGCGCCCGCGGCCGCGGCGCCCGCGACGCAGTTGGAGGAGGTGACGAACGGGTAGGTCCCGTGGTCGATGTCGAGCAGCGAGCCCTGCGCGCCCTCGAACAGCAGGTTCTTGCCCTTGCGGTTGGCGTGGTAGAGCGCGCGCGGCACGTCGGCCACCAGCGGCGCGAAGCGCGGCGCCAGCGCCAGCGTCTCATCCAGGGTCTTCTGGAAGTCCACGGTGTCCTGCTTGTGGAAATTCCTCAGGACGAAGTTGTGAAAATCGAGCAGCTCGCGCAGCTTCGCGGCGAAGCGCTCGGGCGTAAACAGGTCCTGCACCCGGATCGCGCGGCGCGCGACCTTGTCCTCGTACGCCGGGCCGATGCCGCGCCCGGTGGTGCCGATCTTGGCCTCGCCCTTGGCCGCCTCGCGCGCCCGGTCGAGCGCGGCGTGGTAGGGCAGGATCAGCGGGCAGGCCTCGGAGACGAGCAGCCGCGCCACCACGCCACTGACCCCCGCCTTCTCCAGCTCGTCCATCTCCTCCACCAGCGCCTGCGGCGACACCACGACGCCGTTGCCGATGAAGCAGTCGACGTTGCCGCGCAGGATGCCCGACGGGATGAGGTGCAGCACGGTCTTCTTCCCGCCGATGACCAGCGTGTGGCCGGCGTTGTGCCCGCCCTGGAAGCGCACCACGCCCTGCGCGCGGTCGGTGAGCCAGTCGACGATCTTACCCTTGCCCTCGTCGCCCCACTGCGTGCCGACCACCACGACGTTGCGCGCGCTCACCGGGCCGCCGCCGCCAGGCTTCTCAGGTCGATGGAAAAGCCGGTCGCCGCGCGCGCGCGGCCGAACGCCTTGCCCACTTCGTCGTAGCGGCCGCCGCGCGCGACCGCCCCGCTCACGCCATCGCAGTAGGCGTCGAACACCACGCCGGAATGATAGTGGTAGCCGCGCAGCTCGGCGAGGTCGAAGCTCGCCGGGATCTTGCACGCCTGCGCCAGCTTGCGCAGCGTGGCGAACGCGGCTTTCAGGGGCGGGAGCTTGGGCAGCCGTTTCTCCGCTTCATCGAGCACTTCGGCGCCGCCGTACAGGTTCGGCAGCAGCAGAAGTGCTTTTTGCGTTCCCGGCTCGAGCTTTTTCGTCAAAGTGCGCAACGCGGGAACATCCTTGCGCTGCAGCGCCTCGAACAGCTCGGCCTCGAGCGGGGGCGGCGCGCCGGCCGCGCGCGCGATGGCGCGGAACACCGCGACGTGCCCGATGTCGACGCGCGCGTTGCGCACGCCGGCGAGCGCGAGCGCCCGGCACAGGAGCTCGAGCATCTCCACGTCGGCCGCCGCGCCCGGGGCGCCGTACATCTCGGCGCCGATCTGGATCGGCTCGCGCGTCGCGCCGGGACTCAGCGGGCGGGTGTGCAGCACGCTGCCGCAGTAGCACAGGCGCGTCACCCCCTTGCGGTTGAGGAGGTGCGCGTCGATGCGCGCCACCTGCGGCGTGATGTCGGCGCGCACCCCCATCATCCGGCCCGAGAGCTGGTCGACCACCTTGAAGGTGCGCAGCTCGAGGTCGTGGCCGGTGCCCGTGAGCAGCGAGTCGACGTACTCGAGCAGCGGCGGCATCACCAGCTCGTATTTCTTCGAGAAGAACAGATCGAGGATCGCGCGCCGCAGTCGCTCGATGCGCGCCGCCTCTGCGGGCAGGATGTCCTCGAGGTACTCCGGCAGGACCCATTTCATGCGCGCGCCCACAGCAGCAGCAGCAGGCCCACGATCATCGAGGACAGCCCGACGAAGCGGATCTGGCCGTCGCTCATCTGGGTAATGCGGCGGAAGGTGTCGCGCCACAGGGTGGGCGCGATGAAGGGCAGCACGCCCTCCAGGATCAGCATCAGGGCGAGCGCCATGACGAACGTGCCCATGGCGCTATTTGCGCGTCGCGGGGTTGCGGCCTAGCGAGTCCCTGAAGTAGCGCAGGAAGTCGGAGTTGGTCTCGAGCAGCATGAGGTCGTTGCGGCCGCGGAAGGTGGAGCGGTACGCCTCCATGCTGCGGTAGAAGGAATAGAACTCGGGGTTCTGGTTGAACGCCGCGGCGTAGATGCCCGCCGACTTGGCGTCGCCCTCGCCGCGCACGCGCTGCGCGTCGCGGTAGGCCTCGGCGAGGATCACCTCGCGCTGCCGGTCGGCGTCGGCGCGGATCTTCTCGGCTTCCGCCGCGCCGGTGGCGCGCGAGTCGTTGGCGATGCGCTTGCGCTCGGCCTGCATGCGGCCGAACACCGATTCGCTTACTTCCTGCGGCAGGTCGACGCGCTTCAGCCGCACGTCGATGATCTGGACGCCGATGCGTTTCAGATCCGCGTCGGCCTTTTTCTGCACCTCCCTCATGATGTCGTCGCGCTGCCCGGAGACCACGTCGTGCAGGGTGCGCCGGCCGAACTCGGCCTGCAGGCCGTCGATGATGGTCTGCTTGATGCGCGTCGCGGCGCGGAACTCGTCGCCCTGAACCGAGACGTAGTACTCGCGCACGTCGAGGATGCGCCACTTGACGAAGGAATCGACCAGCACCGGCTTCTTCTCCGAGGTGATGAAGCGCTGCGCCTCGGCGTCGTCGAAGGTGAGGATGCGCATGTCGAAGTGGCGCACGTTCTGCAGGAGCGGCCACTTGAAGTGCAGCCCCGCGTGCTGCACCACTTCCTTCACCTGGCCGAGCTGGAACACGATCGCGTTCTGGCGCTGGTCGACGGTGAACATCGCGCTGGAGAGCAGCAGCGCGAAGATGGCGAGCGCGGCGATGAGAGGACCGACGGCGCGCATCAGCGGTCTCCCCTTTCCCTGTTCCTCAGGGTTTCGCGCGAACGCGGTCCCGCGTCCGCCGGCGGCTCGGCCGGTGCGGCGCGCGGCGGGGCGCTCTCCGGCGCGCCCGCGCTCTGCATGATCTTCTCGAGCGGCAGGTACAGCAGGTTCCCCGCGCCGCGGTAGTCCATCATGATCTTGCTGGTCGAGGTGAGGACCGCCTGCATGGTCTCGATGTAGATGCGCTCGCGGGTCACCGCCGGGGCCTTCGCGTACTCGGTGAGCACCTGCTTGAAGCGCGAGGCGTCGCCCTCGGCGGTGGCGATCACGCGCTGCCTGTAGCCGTCGGCCTCCTCCTTCAGGCGCGAGGCCGTGCCCTTGGCGCGCGGGATCACGTCGTTGGCGTAGGCCTGGCCCTCGTTCTTCAGCCGCTCGCGGTCCTGGCCGGCCTTGACGGCGTCGTCGAACGCCGCCTGCACCTGCTCGGGCGGCTGCGCCGCCTGCAGCGTGACGGCGCTGATGCTGATCCCGGTGCCGTAGTAGTCGTGGATCTCCTGCATCAGCTTGCGCGCGGCGGTGGCGATCTCGTCGCGGCTCTCGTACAGGATGCCGTCCATCTGGCTCTTGCCGATCACCTCGCGCATCGCGGTCTCGGCGATCTGCATCGCCGACCCGTCGGGGCGGCGCACGTTGAACACGAAGTCGCGCGGCTCCTTCACCGTGTACTGCACCGCGAACTGCAGGTCGACGATGTTCTCGTCGTCGGTGAGCATCAGCGACTCTTTCACCACCTTGGTGCGCACGTTGTTGCGGTAGCCGACCTCCAGCGTGCGCACCTGCGCCAGGTTCACGATCTCGTGCGACTGGATCGGCCACGGCAGGCGCCAGCGCAGGCCGGACTCGGTCACCTGTGACCACCTGCCGAAGGTGAGCACCACCCCGCGCGTGCCCTCGACCACGATGTAGAAGCCGCTCGCCAGCCACACCGCGAGAATGAGCGCGATGAGCACGCCCGCGCCGCCGCCCAGGCCGCGCACGCTCGGCGGCCGCGGCGGCTCCTCGCCGCCGCCGCGGCGCCGGCCGAACAGCTCGGCGAGGCGGCGGTTGAAGTTGCGCCACAGCTCGTCGAGGTCGGGCGGACCCTGGTTGCCGCCGCCCGGGCCCTGCGGGCCGCGGGAGCCGCGCCCCCAGTTGGGGTCGTTCAAGGACATTTGTTGGGCGTTAGAGTATTTGAGCTTCCGGGGCGGGAGAGCCGCGCGCCGCGGCCCGGGCCTTGGCGAATTCCGCGATCGCGCCGCGCAGCAACTCTAACCCGGCGCCGGTGCGCGCGCTCACGAAAACGCGGGAAATCCTACCATATCGATCCCGCTCGACTCCCGGCTCCAGTTGCGCGGCATCGATTTTGTTCCAGACCACGACCTGCGGAATCGTTTCGGCGCCGATCTCGGCGAGCACCCTGTTCGCCTCGGCCGCCTGCTCGTCGCGCGCCGGGGAGGCGGCATCCACCACGTGCAGCAGCAGGTCGGCGTGCACGGTTTCCTCCAGCGTGGCACGAAACGCCGCCACCAGGCCGTGCGGCAAGTCGCGGATGAAGCCAACGGTGTCGGACACCACCACCGATCCCGCCTCCCGGACCCAGATACGCCGGGTCGTCGTGTCGAGGGTGGCGAACAGCTTGTCCGCCTCGTAGGCCTTGGCGCGGGCGAGCGCGTTGAACAGCGTCGACTTGCCGGCGTTGGTGTAGCCCGCGATCGAGACCGAAAGCACCTCGCCGCGCGCGCGCGCGCGGCGCTGCACGCCTCTTCGCTCGCGCAAGGTGTCGAGCTTGTCCTTCAGCACGCGCACCCGTTTGCCGATGTAGCGCCGGTCGAGCTCGATCTGCTTTTCTCCCGGGCCGCCGGTCTTCCCCAGGCCCCCGCGCTGGCGCTCGAGGTGCGTCCAGCCGCGCACCAGGCGCGTGGACAGACGCTCCAGGTGCGCGAGCTCGACCTGAAGCTTGCCTTCGGTGGTCTGCGCTCGCTGCACGAAGATGTGGAGGATCAGGTCGGTGCGGTCCATCACGAGGCGCTGCAGCTCCTTCTCCAGGTTGCGCTGCTGCGCGGGAGAAAGGGCGTGATTGAACACGACGGTGGCGGCGTTGAGTTCCTCCGCGGCGGCGGCGATTTCCTCGACCTTGCCGCTGCCGGCGTAGAGGCGCGCGTCGGGTTTGCTTCTTTTGCCTTTCAAGACCCGAAAACGAGGTACTCCTGCGCTTTGCACCAGGCGCGTCACCTCTGCGACACCCTCGTCGTACTGGGCATCGCCGAAGTCGAGGCAAACGATGATCGCCGCCTGGGGATCGGCGGCTGCGGCAGCTGCGACGCGACGTTCTTTCAACTAGCTATTCAGCTTCCTTGTCGGGGCCGAGGCTGATCGGGCGGGACGGCACGACGGTGGAGATGGCGTGCTTGTACACCATCTGGGTGACCGAGTTGCGCAGCAGCACCACGTACTGGTCGAACGACTCGATCTGGCCCTGCAGCTTGATGCCGTTCACCAGGTAGATCGAGACCGGGACGTGCTCCTTGCGCAGGGTGTTCAGAAACGGGTCTTGTAGCAACTGCCCCTTGTTGCTCATGTTCTTCTCTCTTGGAGGTTTTGTCGCCTGGCTTATGACCGTACTTTAATTGATTTTGCGTGCCTTTACTACCTTGGTCGGCGGCGTCACGTCGCCGCATTGCGCGCGGTGGCGCAGCGCATGATCGGCGAGCACGCATGCGAGCATCGCCTCGGCGATCGGCGTGGCGCGAATACCCACGCAGGGGTCATGGCGGCCGGTGGTTTCGATCGTCGTGGCTTCGCCGCGGGTGTTGATCGTGCGTCGCGGCAGGCGGATGCTGGAAGTGGGCTTGAGCGCGAGCGACACCGTGACGTCCTGCCCGGTGGAGATGCCGCCGAGCACCCCGCCGTTGTTGTTCGAGAGGAAGCCCTCGGGTGTCATCTCGTCGCCGTGCTCGCTCCCCTTCTGCGCGATCGCGGCGAAGCCCGCGCCGATCTCGACGCCCTTCACCGCGTTGATCGACATCATCGCGCCGGCGATGTCGGCGTCGAGCCGGCCGTACACCGGCTCGCCCCAGCCGACCGGCACGCCCTCGGCCACCACGTTGACGCGCGCGCCGCACGAGTCGCCGCTTTCGCGCAGCTCGTCCATGAACTTCTCGAGCTGCGGCACGAGCCCGGCATCGGGCGCGAAGAAGGGATTGCCGTCAACGTCGTTCCATGAGGAAAACCCGATCTTCATCGGCCCGAGCTGCGCCAGGTAGCCGCGGATCACCACGCCGTAGCGCTCCCTCAGCCATTTCTTCGCGATCGCGCCGGCGGCGACGCGGATCACGGTCTCGCGCGCCGAGGCGCGGCCGCCGCCGCGCGCGTCGCGCACGCCGTATTTCTGCCAGTAGGTGTAGTCGGCGTGCCCGGGGCGGAACTTTTCCGCGATGGCCGAGTAGTCCTTCGGGCGCTGATCCTCGTTGCGGATCAGGAAGCCGATCGCCGTGCCGGTGGTGCGCCCCTCGTACACCCCGGAGAGGATCTCGACCGCGTCGGACTCGCGCCGCTGCGTGACGTGGCGCGAGGAACCGGGTTTTCTTCTATCCAGTTCCCTTTGCAGGTCTGCGGATGAGAGCTCCAGGCCGGGCGGACAGCCGTCCACCACCCCGCCGTAGGCGGGCCCGTGCGACTCGCCGAACGAGGTGACGCAGTAAAGCAGTCCGAAGCTGTTGCCCGACATGGGGAAATCATCTCACGAAAAACTGCCGGGTCTCGAACACGCGGGCGGCGAAGCCCTTGCCGTTCGCGCGCAGGTGGCGCTTCAGCACGAAGTCGAAGAGCAGCGGATTGTGCCGGCGGATCTCGGTCAGCACCGGCGCCGCTTTTTCGTCCAGCAGCTTCAGCGAGACGAAGTGCTGCATCGAGAAGAGCGGCATCACGCCGGGCAGCGGGTAGTCGGAGCCGTTCAGGAGGCGCGCGTGCCAGGCCTGCTCCTCGATCAGCCGGACCAGCGCCGGCCCGGCGCGGTTGATCTGCGTCACGGCCGAGATGTCGCCATAGCAGGTGCTGAACTTCTCGAAGATCCGAACGAAGAGCGAAAAGCTGTCGACGTAGGGACCATTCGCCCCGCGATCCAGGTCACGGTCCGAGCCGAGCGAGGAGCAATGCGCGATCACCACGCGCGCGCCCGCCTCCAGGGCGCGGCGCAGCCGCAGCGGGTTGCCGTAGTCGTGCGCGCCGCGCCCGTGCACCGCGCGCTCTTCGCCGCCGTGCGAGATCAGCGGGATGTCGCTCTTCGCCAGGGCGGAATAGAACCGGTCGCACAATGGCGAAGCGGGATCGATGCCCATCGCCGAAGGCAGCCATTTCACCCCGCGCGCGCCGTCGCGCTTTGCCTGCTCCAGCCTCTCGACCGCGTCCCTGGCGTAGGGATGGATCGATGCGATCCACTCGAAGTACTTCGCATGCGCGCGCGCCATCTCGCGCACGTAGGCGTCGGGCACGTAGAAGGCGCTGTGCGCAAGGTCGGGCTCGCCGCGCTCGTCGTGGGCGCGGTCGAAGGCGAACAGCATCAGCTTCGAGCCCGCGCGCAGGCCGTCGACCAGGTTGCGCAGCCGCTCGACGTAAGCGCGGTCGACGCTGTCGCGCGCGTCGTGGGCGCAGCCGGCGTTGAGGAAGAATAGGCGCCGCGCGTACTGCCCGGGCTGGAGCCAGCTCTCCATCGCCGGGTTGACGTAGATGCCGCTGCCGGAATCGCCGGTGCCGACGAGGTGCGCGTGGACGTCCCAGACCTGCGTTGCATCGAGGCCGCGCCAGGCGGATTCCACCAGCTCGTGCGTTGCGAGCCGGCTCGGCAGCTGCGCAAGGCAGGGATTCCAGAGCCCCTGCTCGGGCCAGTAGCGCCACGCCGCCAGGCCCCCGGCGGCGGCTGCGACCCCCAATCCCCCCAGAAGGAACTTCCTACGCAGGCCAGTTCTTGATGTAGCCCTTGAGCATCTTGTTCTCGAAGTCCTGCTCCTCGAGCACCGCTTTGGCGACGTCGCGGAACGAGATCACGCCGAGGAGCTTGCCGTCCTGCATCACCGGCAGGTAGCGCGCGCCGCTGTCGATCATGGTGCGCCGCAGGTCGTTCACTTCCATCTCCGGCGCCGCGGTCACCGGGCTGCTCTGCATGATGTCGGACACCTTCAGCTCGCCGAGCGCGCCGCCGCGCTGGGCGAGCGCGCGCAGCAGCTCGTGGAAGGTCAGCATCCCGACCATGCGCTCCTGCTCGAGCACCACCAGCGAGCCGAGGTTCTCCTTCGCCATGGTCGCGACCGCGTCCACCACGCGGCCCGACGGCTCGATGCTGAGCAGCCGGTTCCCTTTGACGCGCAGGATCTCCTTCACTTGCATGGCGCGACCTCCTCGCAGGTGAGTCCCGAGGGAAGTCTAGTCCAAACGCCGCCGCTCGGAAACGTAGTTGCGCAGCACCATCTTGAGGGCGAGCACGCGCTCGCGCTCGCCGCGCGCCTCGGCGGCGCGGATGTCGTCCCGGATCATGGACTTGATGGGTGCTCCGCAATGGCGAGGACCTCGTCCTCGGTCAGCCCGGACAGGGCGATACAATCTTCGAGGGAAAGCATGACGGGATGAGAGCAGCTGGCATGCCGGGCGGGGAGAGAGTCGCGCTCGTCACCGGCGGCGCGCAGGGAATAGGCAAGGCGATTGCAAAGCTGCTCGCGGGACAGGGCTGGCGCATCGCAGTGGCCGATGTCCAGCGCAGCCGGGAGTTCTTCTCTGTCAGGACCGATGTGTCGCGCGAAGCCGCGGTCCGGTCCTGCGTGCGAGCCGTGGTGAAACGTTTCGGCCGGCTCGACGCGCTGGTGAACAACGCAGGGCTCACCGGCGCTTCCTCAGGCCCCCTCGAATCACTTTCCCTCAAGGACTGGAATCGGCGCATCGGCGTGAACCTCACCGGCGCGTTCCTGATGGCGAAGCACTGCGCGCCGCACCTGCGGCGCGCGAAAGGCGCGATCGTGAACATCGCCTCCACCCGCGCGCTGCAGTCGGAGCCCGATACGGAGGCCTACTCCGCCAGCAAGGGCGGCCTTGTCGCCCTCACCCATGCCCTGGCAATGAGCCTCGGGCCGGAAGTCCGCGTCAACTGCGTCAGCCCCGGCTGGATCAGCCACCGGCCGATACGCAGGAAGAAGGATCACGCGCAGCATCCGGCAGGCCGTGTCGGCCGCCCCGCCGACGTCGCTGCGCTGGTCGCCTACCTGCTCTCCGACGCCGCGGGTTTCGTCACCGGCCAGAACTTCGTCATCGACGGCGGGATGACGAAGAAGATGATCTACGTCGAGTAGTTCACTCGATGATGCGGGTGGCGCGCACCATGACGGCCTGAGGAATCGTGATGCCGAGCGCCCTGGCTGTCTTCAGGTTGACGATGAGCTCGTACTGCGTCGGCTGCTCGACCGGCATCTCCGCCGGCTTTGCGCCCTTCAGGATCCGGTCGGCGTACTCCGCAGCGCGAGCGTACATGTGCGGGAAGCTGGCGCCGAAAGAGACCAGCGCCCCGGCCTCGGCGTAGTTCGGGTTGGCGACAACGGGCAACCGGAGCTTGTGCGCCGCGCCGATCCATTTTTCCCGTACCGAAAAGAACGCGCCGGACGTAGCCGCCAGAACCGCCTGCGCTTTCGCTGTTGCCGCCGCGCCCAGCGCCGTCTCGAAGTCATACGGGTTGCCGCGCAGCTCGTAAGGCAGCAATGCGATGCCGAGTTTCGTCGCGACCTGTCCGGCAGCCTGATACTCGTCCCGGGTAGACGCGTCGAACAGCGCCGCGACGCGCGTCGCCTGCGGCAAGGTCTCCCGCAGGAGCTCCATCCGCTTCGTCCCCGCCTCCACCTGGCGAAAGAACACTCCGGTGATGTTTCCACCCGGCCGCGCGAAGCTGGCGATGAAGTTCTTCTCCACGGGATCGAAATTCACCGCGATCATCACGATCGGCGTCGCGCCCATCGTCTGCCGGAAGGCTCTCAACACGGCCTCCGACCCGATCGCCATCGCGACATCCGGCCGCGCGCGGGCCAGCTCGGCCGCAATCTCCGGCACCTTGCTCCAGTCCCCGCCCAGAGCCCGGGCGTCGAGCACGAAGTTCTTGCCCCCGATGTAACCCAGCTCTCTGAAGCGGCGTTCCAGGGCGGCAAAATTGGGGCTTCTTATCGAGCCTCCGGACAGCGATGCGACTCGATAGACGCGCGCCCCGCTTTGCGCCTGGGCCAGCCGGAATGCGCTCAGCGCGAGCGCGCCCCCGGCAAGCAGGAAGGTCCTGCGGCCGATCGTGCCTTCAGCGCACGAGGATGGTGGCAAGCCCAAGCAGCATACCCATGCTCACCACGTCGGTCGCCGTGGTGAGGAAGATGCTCGAGGCGGTCGCCGGGTCGAGCCCGAAGCGCTTGAGGGTGAGCGGGATGATCGCGCCCGAGATGCCGCTCGCCATGCACGAGGCGATCATGGCGAGGAACACCACGAGCGCGAGCATCACCGGCTGGTCCTGGGACTGGCCGGTCGCGGTGATGTACATGCCCCCCGCGGCCGCGATGCCGACGCCGATGCCGTTCAGGCAGCCGACCCAGGTCTCCTTGGCGATGAGCGGCCGCTCGGTGCCGGGCTTCAATTCGCCCAGCGTCATGCCGCGCAGCGTGACCGCCAGCGCCTGGCAGCCGGTGTTTCCCGACTGCCCGGCGAGCACGGGCAGGAAAAGCGCGAGGATCACCAGGCGGTCGATGGTGTCCTGAAACGCGCCGACCACCGCGGCGGCGAGGAACGCGGTGAGCAGGTTGAGCTGCAGCCACGGGTGGCGCATCTTCAGGCTGCGCGCCCAGTGGGTCGCCAGGCGCTCTTCCTTCTCGAGGCCGACCATGCTGCCGGCCTGCAGGGTGATCTCGATCGCCTGCGCCTCGAACATCGTCTGGCCGCGCACCAGGCCGATCAGCCGGCCGTCGGCGTCGACCACGGGATACACCGGGTAATGCCGGTCGAGCACCAGCTTCATCGCGTCCTGCAGCGGCATCGCCGCGTGCAGCGCGAAGGCGCCGCGCAGCATCACCTGCTCGAGCGTGCGGCCGCGGTCGCTGAAGAGGAGATCGCGCATCGTGACGATGCCGAGCAGGCGCGACTCGGTGTCGACCACGTAGACGTAGGTGATGAGCGCGCGCGTCACCAGCTCGCGCAGCGCCTCGATCGTCTCCCCGACCGTGACCTCCGGGGGAAACGCCGCCACCACCGGCTCCATCATGCGCCCGACGCTGCCCGGGTCGTAGAGCGAGTTGCGCTGCCATTGCCGCGTGATGTCCTCGGGCGCGGCCGAGGTGGCGCGCTCGCGCGCGTCGTTCGGCAGCGCCGCCAGCACGTCCTGCGCGAAGGCCGGGCTCAGGCGCACCAGCTCCGCGGCGATCTCGGCCCCCTGCAGGTTCGCCAGCTTCTCCGCCACCCCGGCCGGATTGCGCGCCTTGATCTCGTCGGCAAGCTCGTGAGCGTTGTTGGGTTCCATGTTGTTCTCCCTTACAGCCCCGCCGCCTCCGCCACCAGCCTTCCCAGTTCGCGGTAGAGCCGCGCGCGCACTTTACCGTAGGCGGGCCGCCGCATCACGTTGCTGATCTCGTAGGGGTCCCGCCGCAGGTCGTAGAGCTCGTCGACCCCTTCCTTGTGCACCCAGTGGATCAGCTTGGCGCGCTCGGTGCGCACCGCCTTGTAGCTCATGCCGACGATCCAGGGCCACGCCGACTCGTTGTAGTACTCGACGAGGAAGGATTTGCGCCAGCCCCGGGTTCTGCGCTTCAGCAGCGGGATCAATGACCGGCCCTGCACGTGGGTGCCGGGCCTGCCGCCGGCGAGCTCGATCAAGGTCGGCGCGATGTCGAGCGCGAGCACCATCGGCTCGAGCACCGTGCCGGGCTTCGCGAGGCGCGGGTAGCGCACGAAAAACGCGGTGCGGATGCCTTCCTCGTAGGCGAAGCGCCGCTCGGCGCCGAGCCCGTGCTCGCCGAAGAAAAAGCCGTTGTCGCCGAGAAACAGGATGAAGGTGTTCTGCAGGATTCCCTTGCGCTGCAGCTCTTCCAACAACATCCCTACACCGTCGTCGACCGAGGCCATCATCGCGGCGCGGCGTCGGATCTCCTCCTGCGTGCCGCTGTGCAGCCCCTCGAGGAAGGGGCGGCTCTCCGGCCTCGACCGAAGGTCGAACGCGTCCTTCCAGGCCGGCTTCTGCTCGAGCACTTTCTCGAGCGGCAGCACGTTCGGCCGTGCCGGGTAGGTGCAATCGCGATACAGGTTCTCGTGACGCGGCGGCAGCAGGTAGCCGCGCATGCTGGCGAGATCGATGGTGCCGTCCTGCTTCTGCTGCACGTCGGGATGCACCGCCTTGTGCGCGAGGAACAGCGCGAACGGCTTTTCGCGCCGGCGCGACACGAAATCGACCGCGCGCTGGTTCAGCAGGTCGGTAACGTAGCCCTCGACGCGGCCTTCCTTTCCGTTCTCGAAAAGAATCGGGTCGGCGAGCAGCCCCTGGCCGCGGAAGCTCACCCAGTGGTCGTACCCGGGCCGCGGCGAGGCGTCGTTGCCCATGTGCCACTTGCCGATGTGCGCGGTTTCGTAGCCCAGGCGCTTGAGCTCGAGGTGATAGTTGGCGAGGCGATGGCTCATCGCGTCGCGGCCGACGTTGTCGATGATGCCGTGGCGCGAGGCGTACTGCCCGGTGAGGATCGAGGCGCGGTTCGGCGAGCACAGCGGCGTGGTGTGGAAGGCGTTGGCGCAGCGCGCCCCTTCGGCCGCCAGGCGGTCGATGTGCGGCGTCTTCATGTACGGGTGGCCCGAGGCGCCGGTCTCGTCGAAGCGCAGGTCGTCCACCAGGATCACGACGAGATTGGGCTGCGCCACGGGGTTCATCGACTCCGGCCATTTTCTCATGGCACAATCTCTACCATGACGCCCCGCGCCATCACCATCCGGCCCGCCGAGCCGCGCGACGCGCAGGCGGTCGCGGCGATGTCGCGCGACTTCATCGAGTCTGGCCTGGGATGGAAGTACGACGCGGCGCGCGTGATGCGAGCGATGCGCGACCGCGAGACCCTCGCCGTCGTGGCGTGCGAAGGGGCAAAGACGAGTACCACGAAAGGCGCAGTGGCGGGGTTCGCCATCATGGAGTTCGGCGACGAGCGCGCGCACCTCGTGTTGCTCGCGGTGCGTCCCTCGCACCGCCGGCTCGGCATCGGCCAGCGCATGCTCGACTGGCTGCTCGAGTCGGCGCGCGTCGCCGGGATGGCGAGCATCCATCTCGAGCTGCGCGCGGGCAACGACGCCGCGCGCCGCTTCTACCGCGCGATGGGGTTCTACGAGACGGTGCTGGTGCCGGGCTACTACCGCAGCGGCGAGGGCCGCAAGGAAGGCGCGCTGCGCATGCTGCGCGTGCTGAGAACCCCGGGCCCGGTGCCGTACACCTGGCGCCCGCCGAAGACCGAAGATACCTAGGCCCGACTCAGGGCACGATCGCGAAGCCGAAGCGCAGCTGCGACTTGCGCCGCAGGTTGTAGTCCAGGATGTCCTCGCCGTAGCCGGTGAAGAACTGCACGTGCAGGTAGGTGCTTACCGGGCCGAACTTGAGGTCGCGCGTGCGCCGCGACAGATCGACCAGCACGCTGCCCTTGTCGGCGGTGCCGTAGCGCAGCACGGCGGTGGCGATCCAGATGCCGCCCGAGTCCCAGCGCACGCGCCAGTCGACGAAGCCGCGGTAGTCGTCGATGTCGGGATTGTCTTCCTTGTCGAGGTAGGCGTAGAGCTTCGGCGTGAAGGCGAAGCTGCCGCCGTTGCCGGCCTTCCAGCGCCACTCCGGGCGCACGAACGCGATGTTGACCGAGCGCGAGCGATCGCCCTGGCCGCCGTTCGATTCATGCTCGAGCCCGAGGCGCGCGCCGTCGAACAGGAACTTGCGCTCGTCGGCGCGCTCCCACTTCCAGAACAGCGACGGGCGGTAGCTCGTGTCGCGGAACGCCCTCGATTCGGCCGACAGGTCCCAGAGCGAGGTCTGGGTGTAACCGAAGTACAGGCCCGACAGCCACGGCCGGACCTGCCCGATCCCCGAGCCGATGTCGAACAGGCGGTACTTGAGGGAAAGCTGGAACCGCGCGGTGGTCCCGCCGCGCGTGCCGACCACGAAGTACATCGGGTCGTTCTCGGAGAGCGGCGGCTCGCGCTCCTCGCGCGCCGGCCCGGCCGCGGGGTGCTCCGCGTCGCGCCGCGCCACGACCAGCACCAGCGCGTTCGACGGCCGGTCCAGGAGCTGCAGCGTCACCGGCCCCGCGGCGGCGGCCGGCATGGTTCCCGCGTAGCTGCGCCGGCCGTCGCGCGCCGGGCCCGTGGCCGCCATGGTGATCGAGATCTCCGCGACCTCCAGCTTGATCCGCACCGCGAGCTCCTGTGTCAGCAGCGGCTCCTGCGGCGCGAGCACCAGGATCTCGAAGCGCTGGCCCGCCTCGGCGCGCCCGCTGGACGATGCGATCACCCAGTCCTGGGCCTGCGCGGTTTGCAGGACGAAAACAGTCCCCAGGAAGGCGAGGATCCTCATGCGGCGCTCCAGTCCTGCCCCTGGGCGAAGCGCGCGATGAGGAACTCGACGAAGCGCCTCACCTTCGCGGAGAGGTGCTTGCGGCTCGGATAGACGGCGTAGATCGGCACCGGCGGCGGCGTGAACTCCTGCAGCAGGGGAACCAGGCGCCCTGCCCGCACATCGGGCCCGACAATGAAAGCCGGCTCGAACACGATCCCGGCGCCCCGCGCTGCGGCCTCGGCGAGCAGGTCGCCGTTGTTCGAGTGCAGGGCGCCGGCCACCCGCACCACGCGCTCGCGCCCGGAGCCATCCCGGAAGCGCCACACGTTGCGCGGCGTGACGTACTCGTAAGTGAAGCAATTGTGCGCCGCCAGCTCCTCCGGTGTTTTGGGCTGGGGATGCGCCGAAAGGTACTGCGGGGAAGCGCAAGGCACGAGGCGGGTCTCGCCCAGCTTGCGCGCCACCAGGTTCCCCGAGCCCGAGGCGCCGATGCGCACCCCGAGGTCGAAGCCCTCCTCGACCAGGTCGACCACCCGGTCCGACAGCGAGACGTCGAAGCGCACCTCCGCATGCGCGGCGAGGAACTCGGCGATCGCCGGCGCGAGGTGGCGCACGCCGAAGTTCACCGACGCCGTCAGGCGGATCGTGCCGCGCGGCACGACCGCGGCGCGCGCCGCCTCCTGCTCGGCTTCCCCGAGGTCGGCGAGCAGCTGCACCGCGCGCTCGTAGAACGCCTGGCCGCTCTCGGTGAGGCTGACGCGGCGCGTGGTCCGGTTGAGAAGCCGCGTCTGCAGGTGCGCTTCCAGCTCGGCGACGTGCCGCGAGGCCGCCGAAGTGGACAACCCGAGCCGTTGCGCCGCCTTGGCAAAGCTTCCGGATTCAACGACTTGGGCGAAAACCTGGATTGCCGAGAGCCGATCCATTATCCCGTTCCATGGGACTATTTATCTCTATTGATCTACTTTATCCCAAAACGGCGCATATCCATACTGTCTCCATGAAACCCGTCCTCCGCATTCATCGCCAGCCTGAAGGCCACTGGGTCGGCGACGGCTTCCCGGTGCATACCGTACTCGACTACCAGCGCCATCCCGAGCTTTCGCCCTTTCTGCTGCTCGACCACGCCGGCCCGGCGGACTTCGCGCCCGCTGCCAAGCCGCGCGGCGTCGGCTGGCATCCGCACCGCGGCTTCGAGACCGTGACCGTGGTCATCGACGGCGAAGTCGACCACGAAGACACCGCCGGCAACGGCGGCCGCATCGGCCCGGGCGACGTGCAATGGATGACCGCGGGCTCGGGCCTGCTGCACAAGGAAATGCACAGCCCGGAGTTCACGCGGCGCGGCGGGCCCTTCCACGCGCTGCAGCTCTGGGTGAACCTGCCGGCGGCATCCAAGATGACGCCGCCGCGCTACCAGACGCTGCTCTCGAGCGACATCCCGGTGGTCGACGGCGTACGGGTCATCGCGGGCGAATACCGTGGCGCGAAAGGCCCGGCGCAGACCTTTACGCCAGTCAATCTCCTGGAGGCGCGCTTGCGCAAGGAACAATCCCTGCCGCTGGACCTGCATGACGGCTCCAGCGCGGGCCTCTACATCGTGGAGGGCAAGGTCGCGGTCAATGGCGAAACCGCCAACCAGGGCGAACTGGTGGTGCTCGACCGCAAAGGCGGCGGGGTGCAGATCGACGCCGCGAGCGACGCCATCGTCTTCGTCATGAGCGGCGCGCCGATCGACGAGCCGGTCGTCGGCTACGGCCCCTTCGTCATGAACACCACGAAAGAGATCCAGCAGGCGTTCGCCGACTACCACGCCGGGCGCCTGGGCAAAATTCCCACAGAGGAGAAAACCGCATGAAACTGTACTACGCACCCGGGGCCTGCTCGCTGTCCCCGCATATCGTGTCGCGCGAGCTCGGCATCCCCGTCGAGCTGAAGAAGGTCAACACCAAGGACAAGACCATCGAAGGCGGCGGCGATTACTGGAAGGTGAACGCCCGCGGCTACGTGCCGGCGCTCGAGCTCGACGACGGCCAGGTTCTCACCGAGGGCCCGGCGATCGTGCAGTACCTCGCCGACAAGAAACCCGAGGCCGGGCTCGCGCCCAAGGCAGGCAGCCTCGAGCGCTACCGCCTGCAGGAGTGGCTCAACTTCCTCACCTCCGAGGTGCACAAGCAGTTCTCGCCGCTCTTCAAGCCGAACACGCCCGAGGAGTACAAGAAGATCGCGAAGGAGAACCTCGCCACTCGCTTCGACTGGCTCGACCAGCAGCTCGCCGGCAAGGACTACCTCACCGGCAAGCAGTTCACCGTGGCCGATGCCTATGCCTTCGTGCTGCTCGGCTGGACCAGGCCCACGCAGATCGACCTCTCCAGGTGGCCGAACCTCGCCGAGTTCCACAAGCGCGTCGGCGCCCGCCCCAAGGTGCAGGAAGCCCTGCAGGCGGAGGGACTGCTCAAAAAGGCAGCGTGAGCGTCTTCATCTCCCACGGCTCGCCGATGCACGCCCTCCAGCCGGGTGCGGCTGGAGAGGCGTGGCAGGCGCTCGCGAAGCGCCTGCCGCGCCCGAAAACGATCCTGATCGCTTCCGCGCACTGGGAGACCAACCTGCCGATGCTCACCGGCGCGGCCAGGCCGCAGACCATCCACGACTTCCATAACTTCCCCGAGCCGCTCTACCGCCTGCGCTACCCGGCTCCCGGGGCGCCCGACGTCGCGCGCCGCGCGCAGGCGCTGCTCAAGGACGCCGGCTTCCCCGCCGCGATCGACGGCTGCCGCGGCCTCGACCACGGCGCCTGGTCGCCGCTCCTCTATATGTATCCGGAGGCCGACGTGCCGGTAGCGCAGATCTCGGTGCAGCCCGCGCTCGGGCCGCAGCACCACGTTGCCGTTGGAAATGCCCTGAAGACTCTCTCGGGGGAAGGCGTGCTCATGATCGGCTCCGGGCACATGACGCACAACCTGCGCGACTGGGCGCGCGGCCAGGGCGAGCCCGCGCCTTACGCGCGCGAGTTCCAGGCGTGGGTTCTCGAAAAGCTGAAAACCGGCGATGTGGAGAGCCTGATCGACTACCGCTCCCGCTCGCCGCACGGCGTGCGCGCGCATCCGACCGACGAGCATTTCCTGCCGCTGTTCTTCGCGCTCGGCGCGGCGCCCGGGAAGGCGAAGCCCGAGCGCGTCTACGACGCCATCGACAGCGGCGTGCTGGCGATGGACGCGTACGTCTTCAACTGAGCGTCATTTCACCGCGGCCGCGGCCTTCCTGAGGACATCGGGCGCGGTGCTGTAGAGCTCGGCCACCAGCTTCTGCACCGCCTCGCCGCTCACAGGCCGGATCTCGAGCTTCATTTTCTGCGCCTCGGCGAGGAACGCGCCATCCTGCAGCGTCTCCATGAGCGCCTTGCGCAG
>Ga0187893_10002126_pt1 | contig 44682 bp, 24 predicted proteins | sample MA1701074metaG_FD_139574 | JGI IMG/M metagenome (GOLD analysis project Ga0187893, IMG submission 139574) | White microbial mat communities from a basaltic lava cave in the Kipuka Kanohina Cave System on the Island of Hawaii, USA - MA170107-4 metaG ... | reverse complement strand
CTCGACGGCGCGATGGGGACCATGGTGCAGCGGCGCAAGCTGAGCGAGACCGACTTTCGCGGCGAGCGCTTCAAGTCGCACAGCAAGGATCTCAAGGGCAACAACGACGTGCTGGTGCTGACGCGGCCCGACGTGATCGCCGACATTCATGCCGAGTATCTGGCGGCCGGCGCCGACATTATCGAGACCAACACGTTCAGCTCGACCGCCGTGTCGCAGGCCGACTATGACCTCGAGTCGATCGCCTACGAGCTGAACCTCGAGGCCGCCCGGCTGGCGAGACGGATCGCCGACGAGTGGACGGCAAAAACCCCGGATCGGCCGAGGTTCGTCGCTGGATCGCTCGGACCGACCACGAAAACGCTGTCGATCTCACCCGACGTCAACAATCCGGCGTTCCGGGCGATCACATTCGACGCGATGCGCGACGCGTTCAAGGACCAGGCACGCGGCCTGATTGACGGCGGCTGCCACGTGTTGCTGGTCGAAACGCAGATCGACACCCTGAATGCCAAGGCCGCGCTCGTCGCGATCGACGAGGTGTTCGAAGAGACGGGCCGCCGTCTCCCGCTGATGGTGTCGGCGACGCTGACCGATCGCAGCGGCCGCACGCTGTCGGGCCAGACGCTCGACGCGTTTTATCTGTCGATCGAACACGCCAGGCCGTTCAGCGTCGGCTTGAACTGCGCGCTCGGCGCGCGCGAGATGCGCCCGTACCTCGCCGAGCTGGCGCGGACGGTCGAGGGCTACGTCAGCTGCTACCCCAACGCCGGACTGCCGAACGCGTTTGGTCAGTACGACGAGCTGCCGGAAGAGACCGCGTCGCTCGTGAAGGAATTCGCAGAGAGCGGCTTTGTCAACATCATCGGCGGCTGCTGCGGCACAACGCCCGATCACATCCGCCTGATCGCCGACGCGGTCAGTCACCTGGCACCGCGTCCCGTTGGCACGAGGCACGAGGCACGAGGCACCCGCCTGACGCGACTGGCCGGATTGGAGCCGTTGATAGTCCGGCCAGACAGCAACTTCATCATGGTTGGCGAGCGCACCAACGTCACGGGCTCGAAGACGTTCGAGCGTCTCGTCAAAGCGCGCGACTGGCCGAGTGCGACGACCGTGGCGATCGATCAGGTGCGCGGCGGCGCCAACATCATCGACGTCAACATGGACGAAGGCATGCTCGACTCGGAAGCGTGCATGACCGAGTTCCTCAACTACATCGCCACCGAACCCGAGATCGCGCGCGTGCCGGTGATGATCGACAGCTCGAAATGGTCGGTGATCGAGGCCGGCCTGAAATGTGTGCAGGGCAAGGCGGTGGTCAATTCAATCAGCCTGAAGGAAGGCGAGGCCGACTTTCTCCACAAGGCGGCCACCATCCGCCGCTATGGCGCGGCCATGATCGTGATGGCCTTCGACGAGAAGGGCCAGGCCGACACGGTCGAGCGCAAAGTCGAGATCTGCCAGCGCGCCTACCGGCTGCTGACCGAACGCGCCGGTGTCGATCCGTCGGACATCATCTTCGATCCAAACATCCTCGCCATTGCCACCGGGCTCGAGGAGCACAACGAGTACGCGAAGTTTTATGTCGACGCCACGCGCATCATCAAGGCGACATGCCCGGGTGTGAAGATCAGCGGTGGAGTCAGCAACCTGTCGTTCTCCTTTCGCGGCAACGACGTGGTGCGCGAAGCCATCCACTCAGCGTTCCTCTATCACGCCATCAAGGCCGGCATGGACATGGGCATCGTCAACGCCGGCCAGCTGGTGGTCTACGAGGACATTCCACCGGATCTGCTCGAGCACGTCGAAGACATCATCTTCAACCGCCGGCCCGACGCCACCGAGCGGATGGTCGCGTTCGCCGAGCGGGTGAAAGGCACGGCCACGAAGCGCGATGCCGACGTGAAGTGGCGCGAGGGGCCGGTCGAGTCGCGCCTGTCGCATGCGCTGGTCCACGGCGTGGTCGACTTCATCGAACAGGATGCGGAAGAGGCGCGCGTGAAGTATGCCCGCCCGCTGCAGGTGATCGAAGGTCCGCTGATGGACGGCATGAAAGTCGTGGGCGAGCTGTTTGGCGCCGGCAAGATGTTCCTGCCGCAGGTGGTGAAGAGCGCGCGCGCGATGAAGCGCGCCGTTGCCTATCTGCAACCGTTCATGGAGGCCGAGAAGGCGGAGCTCGCCAAGCAGGGCGGTGGATCCCCGGGCGCGCAGGGCCGGCTGGTGGTGGCCACGGTCAAAGGCGACGTCCACGACATCGGCAAGAACATCGTCGGCGTGGTGCTTGGCTGCAACAACTACGAAGTGATCGATCTCGGCGTGATGGTGACGGCCGACAAGATTCTGCAGGCCGCCATCGATCACCAGGCCGACATCGTCGGTCTGAGCGGGTTGATTACGCCGTCGCTCGACGAGATGGTGTTCGTCGCCTCGGAAATGGAGAGGCGCCACATGACACTGCCGTTGCTGATCGGCGGCGCGACTACGAGCCCGCAGCATACGGCCGTGAAGATCGCACCCGAGTATTCACAGCCGACCGTGCACGTGCCCGATGCCTCTCGCGTGGTCGATGTCGTCGCCAACCTGCTGAACGCAGGGCAAAAGCCGTCATTCGACGCCGCGAACCGGGCGGCGCAGGCGAAGCTGCGCGAACAGCATGCCGGGCGCAAAGAGCGTCCGATCCTGACCCTCGCACAGGCTCGGGCGAACCGGTTGACGTTGGACTACTCCGCTCCCGCGGTTCCGTCGTTTACCGGAATCAAGAAGCTCGACATCGCGCTCGACGAGCTGGTGCCGTATATCGACTGGCAGTTTTTCTTCGCGGCCTGGGAGCTGAAGGGCCGGTTCCCGAAGATCCTTGACGACCCCAAGATCGGCAAGGCCGCGAAGGACCTCTACGATCACGCGCAGAAGCTGCTCAATCAGATCGTCGAGGGCAAGCTGCTCCGGGCCCGCGGTGTCTACGGATTCTGGAAGGCGAACACGCACGGCGACGACATCGTGCTGGAAAATGGCGTCCGTTTCCCGATGCTGCGTCAGCAGGAAGTGATCGCCGACGACAAACCGAATCGGTCGCTGGCCGATTTCATCGCGCCGGCCGAGACTGGCCTGACGGATTACCTTGGCGCGTTCGCCGTCACTGCCGGCCTCGGCGTGCCCGAACTGGTGAAGAAGTTCGAGGCCAAGCACGACGACTATTCGGCAATCATCGTCAAGGCGCTCGCCGATCGTCTTGCCGAAGCCTTCGCCGAGTACCTGCACGCACGGGCGCGTCAAGACTGGGGTTTCGGCGACTCGCTCGGCCACGATGAATTGATCGACGAGAAGTATCGCGGCATCCGGCCTGCATTTGGCTACCCGGCCTGCGCCGATCACAGCGAGAAGGGGCGTCTCTTCGATCTCCTCGGCGCGCGCTCGCAGGGCCTGGATCTGACCGAATCATTCGCGATGACCCCGGCCGCATCCGTGAGCGGCCTGTACTTCTCGCATCCGCAGGCGAAATACTTCGCGATCCAGCGTATCGGGCTGGATCAGGTCGAAGACTACGCCCGACGCAAGGGCATGAGCGCCGTCGAGGTCGAGCGGTGGCTGCGTCCCGTGCTCGCCTACGAGCCGTCTCTGGTCAGCGCGTGACGCTGACTGGCCAATCGTGAGAAAACCGTGACAACGTAAACAGCTGCAGAGATGGTTACGTAACCCTAGACATGAAGCGCTGGCTCATCGCCTCGGTCGTGCTCGTCGTTGTCGTCAGCACCGCGGCGGTGGTGTATACCCGCCGGAACAAGGCCGAAATCCAGGTACAGACCGCGCCCCTCAGCCGCGGCGACATCGTCGACAGTGTTGGCGCAACCGGCACGCTGCAAGCGGTGACGACCGTGCAGGTCGGCAGCCAGGTGTCGGGCAACATTCAGTGGCTCGGCGCCGACTTCAACAGCATCGTCAAGAAGGGCCAGGTGATCGCCCGCCTCGACCCGTCGTTGTTCGATGCCCAGTTGCAGCAGGTGCAGGCCAACCTGGTGCAGGCGCGCGCGAACCTGACCAAGGCGCGCAGTGATCTCGAACAACGCCGCGTGCAACTTACGGATGCGCAGCAGAAGTACGATCGCGCGCGACAGTTGGCGAACCAGCAGCTGCTCGCGCAGAGCGAGCTCGACTCCGCCAAGGTCGCGGTCGACACGGCGACCGCCGCCGTGGCCTCGCAGCAGGCCACGGTGACCCAGGCGCAAGCGCAGGTCACGCAGTCGGAGGCCTCGGTCAATCATTCACAGGTCAACCGCAATCACACGGTCATTGAAGCGCCGATCGACGGCATCGTCACGCAGCGTAATGTCGACGTTGGCCAGACCGTCGCGGCCAGCATGCAGGCGCCGACGTTGTTCGTGATCGCCGCCGATCTGACGGAAATGCAGGTCAATGCGAACATCGACGAAGCCGACGTCGGCCGGATCCGGCCCGGACAACCGGTGTCGTTCCGCGTCGACGCCTACCCGACGGACAACTTCCTGGGTACGGTTACCCAGATTCGGTTGCAGCCGGTCGTGGTCCAGAACGTCACTACCTATGGCGCGGTGATCACGGTGCCGAATCGGGAGCTGAAGCTGAAGCCGGGCATGACGGCGAACGTGAAGATCGAGATCGCGAAACGCACGAACGCCCTCCGGATCGCAAACGCGGCGCTCCGGTTCCGGCCCAACGACGAGATCTTCGCGGCGCTGAATCAATCGCCTGCACCGGAGGCCCCTGGATTGGCTGACCGCGGCGGGCGCGGCGGCGGTGGCGATCAGTCGCCGGCAGGCCAACCGGCGAACGGGCCGACCAGCCAACAGGCCCGCGGCCCAACGGGCCAGCAGGCGAACAGGCCTGCTGGCGAACCGGCCGCTTCCGTCAGCGGCGGTTTTGGGGGCCGTGGTGGCCGTGGTGGACTCGGCGCCCGCGGCGGCGGTGGATTGGGGGCCGGCAGTGGACCCGAGTTTGGGGCACGCATGCTGGAACGCTTCAAGACCATGTCGGCCGACGAGCGGAAGCAGACGATCGCGCGCTTGCGGGAGCGTGGCACCGACACCAGCGCGCTCGAAGCGGTGATGTCGGCCGGAGCCAGCGCCGGGGCCAGTTCGTCGCCGCCGCAAGCGCAGACGATCGATGCGCTGTTTGCGCCGCTGCCGGTTGTGGAGTCGCGCGGCCGCGCGTGGCTGTTCATCAATCGCGAGCTCAAGCCGGTCAACCTGCGGCTCGGCGTCAGCGACGGCACGTACACCGAAGTGATCTCCACGGAATTGCAAGACACGGCCGAAGTCGTGACGGGCGTGACCGGCCTGACCCCGACGCGCAACGCGCCACAGCCGCAGGGCACCGGCAATCCGTTTACGCCGGGACGCGGCGGCCCCGGCGGCGGCCGCGGAGGGTTTGGCGGCCGTGGATAACACCGCGCCATCGACCGTCATCGCGGCGAGAGATCTCGTCAAGACCTACGTCGTCGGCGAGCACCAGGTGAAGGCGCTGCGCGGCGTCAACTTGGACGTGCAGCGTGGCGAATTCATCAGCGTCACCGGCGCGTCCGGATCGGGCAAGTCGACGTTCATGCACATCGTCGGATGCCTGGATCGGCCGACCGCGGGCCGGTATTTTCTCGACGGCCAGGACGTCTCGACGATGTCGAAGAACGATCTCGCCGGCGTGCGCAACCGGAAGATCGGCTTCGTGTTCCAGGGATTCAACCTGCTGTCGCGTACGACGGCGCTCGACAACGTCGAGCTGCCGATGCTGTACGGCGGCAATACGATGAAGACGGCGGAGCGGCACCGGCGCGCCACTGACATGCTCACCGCGGTTGGCCTCGGCGATCGCCTCACCCACTATCCAAACCAGCTGTCGGGCGGCCAGCAACAGCGCGTCGCGATCGCGCGCGCGTTGATCAACACCCCGTCAATCCTGCTCGCCGACGAGCCGACCGGCAACCTCGATTCGCGCACCAGCATCGAAGTGATGGGCTTGTTCCAGCGTCTCAACCAGGAGCGCCGCATCACCATCGTGCTGATCACACACGAAACCGAGATCGCGGAGTACGGGACGCGCACGGTCGCCTTCCGCGACGGCCGGGTGGTGTCGGACACGCCGGTGGCGCGCCGGCGTGACGCCGTCGAGGAGCTCGCGAATCTTCCCGACGTGGCAGAGGCGGTGTAGCGATGTCTTTCCTGATGGTGCTGCGTGTTGCTTTCAAGGCGCTGGCGCGCAACAAGATGCGCACGGCCTTGACGATGCTCGGCATGATCATCGGCGTGTCCGCCGTCATCACGATGGTGGCGCTCGGCACCGGAGCGCAGTCGTCGATCGAGACGCAGATCCAGGCGGCGGGCACCAATATGATCATGGTGAGCGCCGGCAACTTTCAGCAGGGCGGCGTGCGCATGGGTCAGGGCAACGCGAGCACGCTGACGCCCGAGGACGCGCTGGCGATTCGCGACCTGCCGGGCGTGCAGTACATTGCCCCGGGCGTGAACACGCGCGGCCAGATCGTGGCCGGCAACCTGAATTGGGGCACGCAGGTGCAGGGCACGGATGTCGACCTGCCGCTGATCCGGTCGTGGCCGGCGAAGTTCGGCGCATTTTTCCAGCCGGTCGACGTCGCGACGGCCGCCAAGGTCGCGGTGCTCGGCTCGGTCGTGCACGAACAGGTGTTCGGGGCGGACGTCGATCCCGTCGGCCAGGTGATTCGCATCAACAATCAGCCGTTTACGGTGGTCGGCGTGATGTCGAGCAAGGGCCAGTCGGGCATGGGCCAGGACCAGGACGATCTGGTCTATGTGCCGTACACCACGGTGATGAAGAAGCTGCGCGGCATCACCTATATCCAGAACATCACGGTGTCGGCGATCTCAGCCGCTGAGACGACGCCGACCGCGGATCGCATCGCGACACTGCTTCGCCAGCGGCACGAGATCCAGGACAACAACGACGACTTCATGGTCCGCACGATGGAAGAGATGGCGAGCGTGCGGGTGCAGGCCACGGAGACCATGACGGCCCTGCTGGCGAGCATCGCCGGCGTGTCGCTGCTGGTCGGCGGCATCGGCATCATGAACATCATGCTGGTGTCGGTCACCGAGCGCACGCGCGAGATTGGCCTGCGGATGGCGATCGGCGCGCGCGGCCGCGACGTGCTGATGCAGTTCCTCGTCGAGGCGGTGGTGCTGAGCCTGGTGGGCGGATCGATCGGCATCGCGCTGGGCCTCGGCGTGTCCAGGGGCGTCACCGCCTGGATGACATGGCCGACGAAGGTGTCGGCCGAAGCCGTCGCCGTCGCGTTTCTCTTCGCCGCCGTGACCGGCGTGTTCTTCGGCTTCTATCCGGCGCGCAAGGCCGCCGCATTGGATCCGATCGACGCGTTGCGGTTCGAATAGGCGGCCGTTCCGCCTGATGGCGGAGCCTCGCGGGGCGTGGGTGTTGAGCTACGATGTCACCGATGGGCTCCCGCTCGGCGACCCTCTCGCCCGCCAAGGCGCCGGACAAGCTGGTCCGCCAGCATCTGACCCGGCTGCTCGCGAGCAAGACCTTCTCGCAAGTTGAGCGGCTCAAGCGCTTCATTGGTTTCATCGTCGACGAAACCGTTGCCGGCCGAAGCAGCGATCTGAAGGAGTACGTGATCGGCGTGCAGGTCTTCGGTAAGGAGGCCTCGTTCGATCCGCGCACCGACCCGATCGTGCGCGTCCAGGCGCGCCGGCTCCGCACCCGCCTCGCCCGCTACTATCGCGATGAAGGTAACGCCGATGAGTTGATCGTCGAACTACCCAAAGGTGGTTACGCGCCGGTCTTTCGTACCCGCGAAGAGGCCCCGGCGGCGAAACGATCGCTGGCGGCGACCCTGGTCGGGCGGAACACGGTCGCGGTGCTGCCGCTGGCCGACGACAGTCCGGGCGCGACCCTGGACTACTTCTGCCGCGGCCTGCGCGACGAGATCGTGCACGCCCTGACGCCGATCAAAGCGCTGCGCGTGTTGGCGGTGAGCCGCGACGAGGCCGGCGCCGACACCGAGCACCATGCCGCGGCGCTCCTCATCACCGGCGGCGTGCGCTCGGCGCGCGATCGCATCCGCGTCACGATTCATCTCGTCGACGGCGCCAGCGGCTACTACCTGTGGTCCGAATCCGACGATGTCGATCATGCCGACCTTGTGGCGGGCCAGGAAGCCATCGCGAAGCGCATAGCCGGCAAGCTCGCCTCCGAGGTCGGCGCCGAAACGATTGCCCGCTCGAAGCAGCAATCCGACAACCTGGCGGCACGCAACCTGTACGTGCAGGGACGCTACCACCTCAATCAGCGCACCGAAGAAGGCCTCAGCAAGGCCGTCGAATTCTTCGAAAAGGCGATTGTGGAGGATTCGCAGTTCTCGCTGGCGCACAGCGGCTTGTCGGATGCGCATGCCCTGCTCGCTCACTACGGCGTGCTCGGCCCCGCCGACGTGTGGGCGAAGGCGGCGTCGAGCGCCGCCACCGCGGTGATGCTTGACAGCCATTCAGCCGAGGCGCACACCTCGCTCGCTCACGCGCGCGCCACGCAGGACTGGGATTTTTCCGGCGCCGAAGCGCTGTTCCAGAGGGCGATTCAGCTGAATCCCCGCTATTCGACGGCCCGCCACTGGTATGCCATGTCGAGCCTGGTCCCGCTCGGCCGTCTCGATGAGGCGCTCGAGCAGATCCTGCTGGCGCAATCGCTCGACCCGGTGTCGGCGATCATCGCGCGCGATGTCGCGGTCGTGCAGTATTACCGTCGCGACTTCGACGCGGCCCTCGATCAGTGCGACCACACCATCGAGTTGAACCCGCACTTTGCACCCGCGTACCACACACTCGGTCTCGTGCAGGAGCAGCGCAAGGAGATCGACGAAGCCGCCGCCGCGTGCCGGCGCGCCGTCGATCTGGCGCCGCATTCCCTGCGCATGCAGAGCGCGCTGGCGCGCATCCTCGCGCTGTCGGGAAAACCCGAGCGCGCCGTCGAGACGCTGCAGACGCTCGAGCGGCTGGCTTCGACGCGTTACGTCTCGCCGGTCGAACTGATGACAACGGCCTTCGCCGCCGGCGATCGCGAGGCGGGTTTCAAGTGGCTGGCGCGGGCGTGCGACGAGCGCTGCTTCGAGATGATCGCGCTGCAGGTGGACGCGCGCTTCGATCCGCTGCGCGGCGATCCGCGGTTCACCGCCGCGTTGGGGCGTATCGGACTAGACTGACGCGCGTCATGCTAGCGCGCGCCCTGATTCCCGCCGCACTCGCACTCTCGGCCTGTTCAGGCACCCCGGCGCCGATACCCGCGCCGACGTTCGCGAAGGACGTGGCCCCCATCCTCTATGCCAACTGTGTTGGATGCCACCGGCCCGGCCAGTCGGGGCCGTTCCCGCTGCTCACCTACGATGACGCGCGATCGCGAGCCGCGCGCATTGCGGCTGCGGTCGAATCACGCGTGATGCCGCCGTGGCTTCCCGACGGCGCCGAGCCGGAATTCATCGGCGAGCGACGCCTCGGCGAGGCGCAGATCGCCGTGATCAAGGCTTGGGCTGCTCACGGTGCGCCTGAAGGCGATCGCGCCAGCCTGCCACCGCCGCCGCCGCTGTCGGCATCGTGGGAGTACGGCATTCCTGATCTCACGGCGGAGCCGCCGGCACCGTACACGCTCGCGCCAGGCGGCCACGACGTGTATCGCAATCTCGTCATCCGCCCCGGCGTGGCGTCGACACGCTATGTGCGGGCGCTGGAGTTCCTGCCCGGCGGCGCGCCGGTGCATCACGCCGTGGTTCGCCTCGATCGCAGCCGCGCGTCGCGCGTTGAGGATGGCCGCGATGGTCAACCGGGATTCGAGGGCATGGCCGCCGGCGGCGTGCAGGATCCCGGCGGGCACTTTCTCGGCTGGGCGCCGGGCCGAGGCCCGATCGTCGCGCCGGCCTCGTTGCCGTGGGTCCTCACGCCCGGCACCGATCTCGTGGTCGAACTGCACCTGATGCCGGCCGCGCAGCCGGTGCCGGTGCAACCGTCCATCGGCCTGTACTTCACCGATGCGCCGCCGCGGCAGCAGCCGGTGATGATGATCATGGGATCGAAAGCCATCGACATTCCTGCCGGCGCCGCCGACTACCGCATCGAGGATCGCTACGAGCTGCCGGTCGATGTCGAGGTGCTCAGCGTGTATCCCCACGCGCACTACCTGGGACGCGACATGGACGTCACGGCGATCACGCGTGATGGCGCGTCGCGATCGCTGCTGCGCATTCGCAAGTGGAGCTTCAATTGGCAGCAGGATTACCGCTTCGTCACGCCGATCCCGCTCGCCAGGGGGACGACGATCGTGATGCGCTATTCCTACGCCAACACCGGCCGCGCCGGCGATCCACCCCGGCGCGTCACGTGGGGGCCGCAGTCGCACGACGAGATGGGAAACCTCGGTGTTCAGGTCGTCACGAAGTCCGCGGCGGATGCGCGCCAGCTGGCCGATTCGTTGGCACAGCACGCGATCGCCATCGACGTGGCAGGCGCCGAGACGCTCGTGAAATCCGATCCGCGCCACGCCGCACACGCGGCATTCCTTGGCGCAAGCTACGTTCGCGCCGGGCGCATCGCCGACGCCATTCCCGCGCTGCAGCGCGCGATCGGGCTCGATCCCCGCTCAGCCAGCAACCAGAACCACCTTGGCGGCGCCCTGCTGGCCGCCGGCCGGAGTTCCGAGGCACTCGCGGCGTTCCGGGTCGCCACGACGCTGTCACCGCGCGATGCACACATTCGTTTCAATCACGCCAGGGCGCTGGCCGCGGCCGGGCTCCAATCACGCGCGGTCGAGGAACTGGCCCGGGCCGTCGCGCTCGACCCGCGATTCGGCGAAGCACATCAGCAACTCGGGGTGCTGATGTTCGGGGCCGGGCGGCTGGCCGAGGCAATTGCTCACCTGCGTCGCGCCGCGGATCTGCTCCCGCAGTCGGCCGACGTGCGAGGCGACCTTGGCGGCGCGCTGGCCGAAGCCGGCCGCCGCGACGAGGCGATCATCGAGCTGCGGCGCGCCCTCGAGCTCGACCCCCAGAACCAGACCGCGCGGCAGAACCTCGCGCTGTTGGAACGCCTCAAAACCCGCTGAAAACGGCCGCCGGCGCGAGCCCTTCAGAAGTTACCGTACCGCCACGGTTACACCGTTGGGTGGCGGTGGCCCGGATGTTACCGTCGTGCCCAACTGCGCCGAATTCTGCACGCTCCGTAACGGAGGTTTCGATGTTTGCTCTTCGACAGCGACAGCGGCTCACTCGTGCGTTGTTCTTCGTGCTGGTCCTCTCCCTACCCCGTCTCGCATTCGCCCAGGGCATCACCGGCACCATCGCAGGCACGGTCAAGGATTCACAAGGCGGCGTCATTCCCGGCGCGTCGGTCACGCTGACCAGCGAAACGCGCGGGACGGTGTCGACCCCGGTGACCACCAACGCGACCGGCGACTTCGTGTTTCCGAACCTCACCGCGGACACCTATACCGTGCAGATCGAGATGCCGTCGTTCAGGACGCTGCGGCGCGGCAAGGTCGAAGTGAACCCCGGCTCGCGCGTCGCGCTTGGGACGCTGACCATTGAGGTGGGCGGCACCAGCGAAGTGATCACCGTGACGAGCGAAGCGCCGCTGGTCCAGTCGGCCACCGGCGAACGCTCGTTCACGATCGCCACCGAGTCGGTCGCCAACCTTCCCCTCGCGAACCGCAGTTACGACGCGCTGCTGGCGCTGGCGCCGGGCGTCAACAGCCAGCCCGGCAACCTCACGCCGGCGACGCGCATCGGCGGCGGCGGCGACGGCAACTTCATGCTCGACGGCTCGACGTCGATGGACCCCGGCGTCAACCGCCCGGCCTCGCGCGTCAGCGTTGAAGCGATCGCCGAAGTGCGTGTCGTGACCTCCGGCTACCAGGCCGAATACGGCCGGTCGAGCGGTCTGCAGATCAACGCCATTACCAAGAGCGGCACGAACCAGTTCCGGGGTTCGCTCTACGACGTCGAACGCAAGTCGAAGTGGAACTCCAACAGCCGCCTGAACATCATCAACGGCGACCCCAAGCCGTTCCAGGACGAGCGGGACTGGGGATTCGCACTGGGCGGGCCGCTCGGCAAGCCCGGCGGCGCCAACAAGCTGTTTTTCTACTTCAATCTCGAATACAACCCGCGCAACTTCGGCAACACCGTGACGCGCTATCGCATGCCGACCGCGCTGGAACGCCGCGGAGACTTCTCGCAGTCGACCGACAACCTCGGCAATCCGTTCCCCTACATCAAAGATCCGCTGCTGCCGGGCGCGTGTAACGCCACCAACACATCAGGCTGCTTCGCCGACGGCGGCGTGCTCGGCCGCATCCCACAGAGCCGTCTTTATCAGCCCGGACTCGCGATTCTGAACTGGTGGCCGCAGCCGAACATCGCGAATGTGCCCGCCGGGCAGGCTTATAACTTCGAGGCCACCGACCCCTCCATTCGCCTGCTGGGCTATCAGCCCATCATCCGTCTCGACTACCAGCCGAAGAACGATCTGCGAGTCAATTTCAAATTCCTCGAATATCAGCAGCCGAACGATCCGATTCCCGGCATCCTTGCCGGCTTCAACGACACGCGCGAAGACGACTATGGCATCTGGGTGCCCGCCGGCTCGGTCAACTGGACGGTAAACTCGACGACCTTCCTCGAAGCGGCGGTGGGCGCCAACTTTCATCACCAGGAAGGCTGCTCGGTGACCGGCGGCTCGCCGAACTTCTGCCGCAACGGGTTGCCCGTGAATCCGAGCGCGAATCGCAACACCGCCGGCTTCGGCGCCATTCCATACCTGTTCCCAGACGCCACCATCCTCCAGCCCGGCACGTTCTCGTACGACGTGGTGTCGCGCAGCGACACGACGATCTGGGACGGCCGCCGCGTGCTCGGCGCGCCGGCATTCACGTGGGGCAACCGCGTCGCCAACGCGCCGCCGAACTTCCAGGGACCGTTCAGCAATTTCATCCTCGACACGCGCGTCTACAACTTCAACACCAGTCTGACCAAGGTGCGCGGCTCGCACACGTTCAAGGCCGGCTACTACTACTTCTACAGCTATCAGCGCCGCGGCCAGGGGCAGATCCTGGGGGCGATCAATTTCCAGAACGACACCAACAATCCGCTCGACACCGGCTTCGGCTTCGCGAACGCGGCGCTGGGGATCTTCAGTTCGTACTCGCAGTTGTCGCGCTGGGGCGAAGGCGCCTATACGGCGAAAAATCACGAGGCCTACATCCAGGACAACTGGAAGGTCAGGGACAACCTGACACTCGACTACGGCCTCCGGTTCGTGCACCAGGTGCCGCAATACGACGGCTATCAGAAGAGCTCGAACTTCCTGCCCGAGACCTGGCGGGCGAACCAGTCTCCGGTGCTCTACGTAGCCGGATGCGCGAACGGCGTGAACCCATGCACGGGCACCAACCGGCAGGCGATGAATCCGTTGACAGGTCAGTTCCTCGGACCGAACTCGGCGGCGGCGATCGGCACGCTGGTGCCGAACACCGGCAATCTGACCAACGGCATCTTTGCCAGTGGCCAGGGCATCGTCGACACCAACTATCAGTACCCGAAACTCAAAGTGGCACCGCGCGTCGGCGCCGCGTGGGACATCAGCCGCAAACAGACGTTCGTGGTTCGCGGCAGCGCCGGATTGTTCTTCGATCGGCCGCCGGCACAGAACATCTACAACACGGTCAACAACCCGCCCTTCTCGCGCAACGTCACGGTCCGCTACGGACAACTGCAGGATTTGAACAGCGCCGGACTCACCACCGAGGCGCCGCCGGCGCTGGTGGTGTGGCAATACGACCAGCCGCTGCCCACCTCGTTCCAGTGGAACACCGGCGCCCAGATGGCGATCCCGTTCAACGCCTTTGTCGACATCGCCTATGTCGGGCAGCACAGCTATGGATTCCCGCAGCAGGCGAACATCAACGCGATCGACTTCGGGACGGCGTTCCAGGCGTCGAACCAGGACCCGACTCAGGCGAGCGCGGTCCCCGGCGCCGCCTCGTACTCCGCGCTCAATCCCGACCTGGCCCGCTATTACCGTGGCTACGGCACGATCAACGTCCAGCAGGCGGTGCTGTGGCGCACCTACCACTCGCTGCAGGTGGGGATCAATCGCCGGCTGATCAACGGACTGGCCGTGGGCTTTGCCGACACCATCAACCTGTCCGACACGCAGCAGGCGCCGCTGCGCCTGCAGCACAACGCTGACGGCACGGTCACCCGGCGCGGCGATCAGGAGCGGGCCAACGAGCTGCTTGGCAACAACAATCCGCAGACGCACGTGATACGCGCGAACTTCGTGTGGCAGGTGCCGAGCCTCGCTGCCCGCTCGAGCCTCACGCGCACCCTCGATCACATCCTGAGGGATTGGACCGTGTCCGGCATCTGGTCGGCCGCCACCGGAACGGCCTATTTCGTGACGCCGTCGTATACCAGCAACGGCGCCAACGTCAACCTGACCGGGTCGCCCGACTACGCCGCGCGCGTCAACGTCGTCGGCGACCCCGGCAGCGGCTGCAATTCAGACCCGCTCCGGCAGTTCACGGCCGCCGCTTTCACCGGCCCGGTTCCCGGCAGCCTCGGACTCGAATCGGGCAACGGCTACTTGAGGGGATGTTTCATCAGCCAGCTCGATCTCGCCGTTGCGCGCAACCTCCAGGTCGGCGTCGGCAACAGCTCGGTGCAGGTCCGACTTGACGTGTTCAACCTCTTCAACCAGTCGGCGGTCACCAACCGCAACACCACGATGCAGATGGCGAACCCGGCCAGCAACACGGTCATCACCAACCTGCCCTTCGACGCCAGCGGCAACGTCGTCGATGCCCGCTCGCGGCCGCGCGGCGCCGGCTTCGGCGTGGCGACGGACTACCAGAATCCGCGCACGGTGCAACTGCAACTGCGGTTTGCCTTCTGAGGCGACACCGATGCGCCGTTGTGTGATCGCCCTCTTCGTGCTGTCCGTCGCGCCGGCCCTGCTCGGGTCGGCGCAACCACCGGCGCCGCGTCCTGGGGGGCGCGGCGGCTTCACCAGCGCGCCCGCCGAGCCGGCGACATTGCTGTTTCACGAAGCCTGGACGCGGGCGCCGATGGCGCAGCCGATGGTGCAGGGCAACCTCGGCAACAAGAACCTCGACCTGCACATCTACGGCAACGCCGACGAGATCCGCAAGACGTTCCATCCCGACGAGGATTACACCTACACCGGCGAGACCGTCGAGAACTGGGCGCTGACGGTGAGCGACAAGAACCTGTTCTGGAACCTTGCCGGCGATGGGCGTATCCGGTTCAGGACTCGGAACAGCGGCTATCGTTTTCTTCACGTCGTGATCAAAACCGCCGACGGCCGGTACTTCGTCAGCGAAGAGGGCGCGGGCGAATCGACGGCGTGGATCGAGACCGATTACATCCTCAGCAACTTGCGCTGGCGCAATCTGCTGATGACCGACACCCCCACCAACGCCTCGAACCGGCGTCAGCCAAACCCGAAGCGCATCCCAATCGTCGCCACCTCGCCGGCGACGCCGGATCTGTTTCGAGTCGACGAGGTGGGATTCAGTGATCTCATGCCGGGCGGCTGGATTCCGGCCACCTCGCGAGTGAATGCTTTCTGGTTGTACGGCAAGACCGTGCCCCGCAAGTAATGCGCACCGGTGTCATTCTCGGGCTGGTCGCGGCGCTGTCGGTGACGGCAGTTGCACAACGGAGCTGGATCCACTACGGTCAGGATCCGGGCGGCACGAAGTACTCGAACCTGTCGCAGATCACCGCGACCAATGTCGGCCGTCTCACGCGAGCCTGGGTCGTCCACACCGGCGACACGGGCGGATTCTTCTCGAGTTCCCCGCTGGCCATCGACAACGTCGTCTATTTCACGTCCGCGAGCGGAGTGTGGGCGGTGCAGGGCGACACCGGCAAGCCACTGTGGAAATATCCGGCACGCAATCCAGCTCGCCGAGGCGTGTCGTACTGGCAGGGGGATGCGCGGCATCCCTCGCGCATCATCGTCACAGTTGGCCCGACCCTGGTTGCGCTCGATCCAAAGACTGGCGCGCTGATCGCGGAGTTCGGAACCAACGGGATCGTGCACATGGACACCGGCTGGGGATCACCGCCGGCGATCTACAAGCATCTGGTGATCACCGGCGGCGGCCAGCCTACCGTGCGCGCTTGGGATGCCCGCACCGGGCAGCTGGTGTGGACCTTCAGCCTGATCGCGCAGCCGGGGAGTCCTGGCCACGAGTCGTGGGAGAACGACGCGTGGAAGCAGCCGGGCGGCACCAACGTGTGGGCGTTTCTCTCCGTCGATGTCGACAACAAGTTGGTGTTCGCTCCGGTGTCGCAGGCTGGCTACGACTACGCGGGCCTGGAGCGGCCGGGCAACAACCTCTACGCCGATTCCGTGGTCGCGATCGATGCCGATACCGGCAAGCTGCGTTGGTATCAGCAAACGGTGCATCACGACATCTGGGACTACGACCTCCCTGCCCAGCCGTCGCTGATCGACATCACGCGTAACGGCGGCAAGGTCCCGGTCGTCGTTCAGTACAGCAAGACCGGGATGCTCTACATCTATCACCGGCTCACCGGTGAGCCGATTTTTCCGATCGAGGAACGTTCCGTTCCGAAGAGCACGATCGAGGGCGAGAAGACGTCACCGACGCAGCCGTTCACGATCGCGTCACTGCAGCTGGCGCGCAACAGCGTCACGCGAGACGAACTCTATAGTCAGACTCCCGCGCACGCGGACTTCTGCCGTTCGCTCTGGGACCAGAACAACGCGTTCAACGATGGTCCGTTCACGACGTGGGTGTTGAAAGAGAGCGGACGGACCGCCGTGATCTTCCCCGGCGCTGTCGGCGGCGGCAACTGGGGTGGGGTTGCGACCGATCCCACGAGCGGGCTGGTCTTTGCGAACGTGATGAACACCGGGCAGTGGGGATACCTGGAGAAGAGCGAGGGCGGCGGTCGGGGCGGCGGCCGCGGGGGCCTGACGAAGTCCACGCCATTCGGCCAGGGCAATCCGGCGCGGTTCCGGTTCTGGAATCCTGAGACGCAGTGGCCCTGCCAGAAGCCGCCCTGGGGCGAATTCGTCGCGGTGAACGCGAATACGGGTGACGTGGCGTGGCGCGTGCCGCTGGGAAGTTTCCCCGATGCCGAGAAGCAGGGGCTGAAGAACGCCGGCACGCCGAACATGGGCGGCGCCATCGCCACCGCCGGCGGCGTGGTCTTTATCGGCGCGACGTTGGATTCGAAGTTCCGCGCCTTCGATGCAAAGACCGGCACGGTGCTGTGGGAGCACCACGTCGACGCTCCGGCACATTCGATCCCCTCGACCTACATCGGCGGTGACGGACGTCAGTATGTCGTCGTCGCGGCCGGCGGCGGCGGATTCTTACAAGGGCCGACAGGCGACTCGTTCATCGCGTTCGCGCTGCCGGCGTCAACACCGGCTCGATGAGGTCTGGACTGGAGGAGTGATGCGCTCGAGAACGATATGGGTTACGGTACTTGCGGTGGCGGCACTGGCCAGTCCCGGCGCGCAGAAGCCGACGCCGACGCCGCTCATGGATTCGCGCGGACTGCCGCTGCCGTTCGGGGTGCAGCCGTACTTCAAGCCGGACGTGCCGCTCGGCAGCGGCCCGTACAAAGCGATCATGGCCGAAGAGCCGGGGCTCTCGGCGCACGTCGCCTATTACCCCGCCGATCTCGCGGCCTTGGCGACCAAGAAGATGCCGGTCGTGGTTTGGGGCAACGGGTCGTGTTTGTATGCGGGCAACCGCTATCGACAGTTCCTTACCGAAGTCGCCTCGCACGGCTATCTGGTGATCAGCGGCGGGCCGTTGGGCGCGGTCGAGCAGGAAGTCGGTCCGCAATCGAATCCGGCGACTCGCGCACAAGGCGCCGCCGATGCCCGGCCTCCCCAGCAGGCCAATGCCTCAAACGTTCAGGGGGCGCCGCAGCAGCGCGTGACCGTGCCGCTCTTGAAGGAAGCCGTTGACTGGGCGATCGCGCAGAACGGCGAGGCGTCGAGCAGGTTCCGTAACAAGCTCGATCTGAATTGGATCGTCGTGATGGGTCATTCATGCGGCGGCGGACTGGCCGTGCAACTGACAACCGAGGACACGCGCGTCAACGGCCTCGGCATCTGGTACAGCGGCGCGGGCCTGGCCGGCGCGCGCGGCAACGATCCAACGTCCCTGCAGAGAATCAAGGGGCCGATCCTGTTGATCACCGGCGACGACAAGAACGACATCGCCTACGCCAACGGCAAGGTCCACGTTTGACGCGATCAGCCACACCCCGATCTTCTATGGCTGGCAGGACGACCTGCAGCACATCGGCACGTTCGGCGCGAAGCACGCCGGCGAGAACGGCGTGCTCGCCGTGAACTGGCTTAACTGGATCACCCGCAACGATGCCAACGCGGCAAGGATGTTCAAGGGCGCATCCTGCACGCTTTGCAAGGACACGACCTGGCACATTCAGAAGAAGAAGATCGACCCGGCGCCGTCGACGCGGAGTCAGCGGCAGGGCGACTGAAGCAGGCCTACTGCTTCATCGCCCATTTCAAGGCTTCGAAGTAGATCGTCTGAAGCCACTTCTCATCCCACATCTCCCTGGAATGGCCGAGTGTCGAATAGAACACCCGGCCGTTCCCGTAGGTCTTGGTGTAAGCGGCAACGAAATCGCGGTCGGTGCGATGCACGAGCGGAGCCTCGAGATCGAGCTTCGAGGCGTCGAGCCGCATCAGCACGTGCACGTTGTCCCGATTGAAATCCTTGAGTTGATAGTGCTCGTCGACGACCGGGAATGACGCCGGCAGGTGCCGAGTGATCGGCGACTGCCGATCCTCGACAATCACCGTGGCTTCGCTGATGCCCCACGGATGCTCGTCAAAGCGACCGCCGACCATGCGGCCGTATTCAGGCCACGAGAAGAACGCGGTCGCCGCGGAGTGCGCGGCGACGAAGCCTTTGCCGTCGTCCCTGATGAAGCGCAGCAGGTCTTCGCGCTGCTGCGGGTCGAGATCGATCTCACGCACGCCGAAGAAGAATATCGCGTCGAAGTAGTTCAGGTTGCGGGCGAGAAACTGCTCGCCGGTGGCGATGCCGGTGCCCTGCTTGAAAAGAATCGGCGATTTGGTAATCGGCTGGGAATCAGTCCGGATGATGGTGTCGTAGAGCCCGGATTGCCAGCCGAGGCGTTCGATGGTACTCAGCGCGTGCGTGATCGAATCGTGCTGGTAGCCGTTGCGCACATCGGCCCACGCGAGCACGTGCTTGGAAAAGGTCTTCGGGGCCCGGGAAGAGGCCCCGAGGACCGACAACGACAGCATGCCGATCGTGATGGCGCTCCCGATCCGCATGCGCATCGTCAACTACTGCGCCGACGAACGCGCCGGGCGTGGGGAGGCATCACCCGCGGTGAGGCCCAGTGCCCACTTCATGCCCTCGAGAAACATTTGCGCGATGTCGCGGTTGTCGTAGATCGAGGCGTCGTGGCCAAAGGACGAGAACATCACACGTCCCTTGCCGTAGTTCATCACCCAGACCAGCGGGAATGCCTGGTTGCGCAGCTCCGCATGCGGCGGCATCTTCGAGACGTCGAGACGCAGCAGCACGCGCGCTTTCGGCGAGACGTTCTTCGCCTGGTAGAACTCGTCGTTGATCTGAAACGACGGCGGAAAGTGTTTGGTCGCCGGGAAATCGGCGCCGTCGTTGATGACCGAGCCCGTCTGATGCCACGGGTGGCCGTCGTAGCGGGCGCCGATCAGCTCGCCGAACTCGGGCCACGACTCGAACGCGGTGAGCGCGGTATGCGCCGCCACCAGCCCCTTGCCGTCATCGCGCACGAACGCCAGCAGTTCCTTCTTCTGGCCGTCGTCGATCGGCACGTCGCGATGTCCCATGAAGAAAATCGCGTCGGCCATCGCCAGGTTGGGCCCGCCGCTCGCGGCCTCGCCGGTCGTCCGCTTCGGCTGCCGGGCAATGATGTTCGAGTCGGTGCGGATGAAGGTGTCGTAGGCTCCGGATTCATAGCCAAGCCGCTCGATCACCGACAACGCATGCGAGGTCGACTCATGCTGCGCGATGCCATTGCGGGTGTCGGCCCACGCCAACACCACCTTGCGGCTTCGCACGCGTGCCGGCCCACCGGCTCCGCCGCGGCCCTGACCGCCGCCGCGGCCGGCCTGGGGCCCGGCGGGCGCCTGTTGGGCCGACAACGGCAACGACGATGAGGTGACGAACGCCACCGCCGCGGCCGCGACCGCCACCACTATCAAAGCTCGCTGACGAATCATGCGATTGCTCCTAAGGCAGCCTGAACGCCGCCAGCGTATCCGAGGTCGGCGTGCGCAGGAACCCGCCACCGCCCACCGGAACGACGACATACTGCTTGCCGTCGCGGCCGAGATACGTCGACGGCACCGAGTGCGCGGGCACCTCGAGCTTCGACGACCATAGTTCCTGGCCGTTGCGCGCATCGATGGCACGGAAGTAGCCGTCGACGGTCGCGCCAATGAAGACCAGATCGCCGGCGGTCGTGATACCGCCGCCGAGCATCGGTGTGCCGGTCTTGATGCCCTTTTTCTCGAGCTCGTCGAAGACGCCGATCGGAATGCGCCACGCAATATCACCAGTGTTGGCGTTGACCGCGATGAGTTCACCCCAGGGCGGCGGGTTGCATGAGTAGCGCGTTTCCGCTTGCCAGAATCGTCCGCCCTCCGGAGTCACCTTCCTGAACGGCGAACGCGACGCGCTTGCACCGTCGTCCTCAGCAGGACGCGGCGGCCGCGGCGTGTCGGCGGGTGGTCCACCACCAGGTGGCCCGCCTGCGGGCGGATTGCTGGCAAGCCCACCAGGGCCGCCACGGCCACCGAATCCTCGGCGCTGATCGCCCGGCTTCACTTCCTCGAGATGTCCCCACTGGCCCGCATTCATGATGTTGGTGATCAGCAAGCCCAGCTTCTTGTTGTACGACACGCCTTGCCAGTTGCCGCCGCCAATCGCACCCGGAAACACGATCACGTCCTGGCCAACCTTCCAAGGTGTATACGGGACGGTATCTTCCAACTTGTAGGTGTCAAAGAGCCCTTCGCAGTAGGCGAGCAGCTCGGGCGTGATGTTCTTCGGCAGTTCGGATCGCTTCAACGAATTGCGGGCGAGCGGTGGCGGCTTCAACGGGAACGGTTGGGTGGGTGACGTTTTCTCACCCGGCACCGTGCTTTGCGGCACGGCACGTTCTTCCATACCGAACAACGGTTCGCCGGTGACGCGATTGAACGTGAACAGCAGGCCCATCTTGTTGATCTGGGCAACAGCGGGAATGGTCCTACCGTCCCTGACGGCGTCGAACAACGTCGGCGCCGCGCCAAGGTCATAGTCCCAGATGTCGTGATGAACGAGCTGTTGATGCCAGAGCCGCTTGCCGGTGGCGATATCGACCGCAACCAGCGAGGTGCCATAGAGATTGTCACCAGGCCGTTCGACGCCGACGTAGTCGTTGCCGGCAATCGACACCGGCGCGTAAACGATGCCTCGTTCAACGTCGACCGAAAGGTAGCCCCACACGTTGGTGCCGCCGATCGTCTTCCAGACGTCGCTCTCCCACGTCTTGTGATTCGGATCGCCGGGCTGGGCGATGAGGTTGAACGTCCACAGCGGTACGCCGGTTTTCGCGTTCCACGCGCGAATCACCGGCTGCACCTGCGGTGCGATCAACACGTCCTGGTAGACCGAAACCGGCGACTGCGCCGGCGATCCCATCTCGATGAAACCGCCCTGACCAAACGACGGCACCAGTTTGCCGTCGGCCGGGTTGATCGCGAGCAGCTTGGACTGAGATGCGACGAAGATCGCCGCCGCCCCGCCCTCGCCGGCCCAGTAGGTCATGCCTCGACGGGCGGTGCCCGACGCCTCGAACTTCCACCGTTGCGTGCCGGTCGTGGGGTCCAGCGCAAACACGCCGTTTTGCGCCGACACATACAGCGTGTCACCGATGACGAGCGGCGTGCTCTCGAAGAAACCCGTCTTGTCGCCGGTGTTGAACGTCCACGCCCGTTGCAGCTTCGACACGTTCGTGGTGTTGATCTGATCGAGCGTCGAGTACTTGGTGTGGCCAGAGTCCTGGCCAACCTGCGTCCAGTTGCCGGCCCCGAGCGACGTCGTGGGGTTCTGCGCGCCCAGCGTCACACCGGCGAGTGCCGCCAGCCCCGCAACCGCGATGCGTCTCATCGTTCCTCCCTGTTCGCCCGCTGGCCTGCCGGCCTGCTCAGAAGTCCACCTTCAATGCGAATTGCATGATACGCGGGTCACCGGCCGTCAGGATGCGGCCGAAGTTCGCGTTGTTCAGCGCCGTCACCGGCGCGCCGTAATTGACGCGATTGATCACGTTGAAGATCTCCCAGCGGAACTGCAGGCTGGGCCCTCCCGACAACCTGAACGAGCGCGTGATAGCGAGATCGTTCTGGAGCACCGACGGGTTGACGATGGTGAAGGGCTTCAACGCGCTGTAGGTCCCCGCGGTAGGCGCGGTGAAGGCGGCCCGGTTCAGGTAGTTGCCAGGCGTGCCGTCGCCATAGGGATCATCCAGGACCTGCACTGCGCGCTGGCCGCCCAGGCCGGTCAGCGCGTTGTCGACTCCGGTGGTCACGCTCGAGCGGCTACCGCTCTGCCGTCGCAGCAGCGGGGAAAACTGCCAGTTGCCGAACAGCGTGCGCAAGGCCGTGTTCTGGAATTCCGGCGTTCGCACCACCACCGACACGTTCAGCACATGGCGGCGATCGGACGCGCAGTAGGAGTAGTCAAGGTCCGGGTTGTTCGGGTCGACGATGGTCGGCCCGGTGATCTCGGTGGTGGCCGGGTCGGACATGCACTCCGACAGCGTGTAGTTGGTCAGCACGCTGAGGTTGTCCTTCAACCGCTTTTGGGCCGAGAGCAACATACCGTGATAGTTGCCGCGACCGGTGTCGTCCACGTGACCGATGGTGCCGTAGAGCTGCCCCTCGGTTGGATTGATGGTGTTCAACCGGCGGCGCGCATTGGTGTTGCCGGTAGTCGCACCGGGTCCGAACACCGCCGGATTGAGTTCAGTGCCCCGCCACAGATTGACCGACCGGTTGCCAAGGTAGGTGGCCGACAACAGCCAATCCTTCAGCATGCGCTGCGCGCTGACGTTCCATTGATGCAGCGTCGTCGGCTGCAGATCGAGCGGCGCGTTCACATAGACGCCAAAGGCCGGGAACGCCGCGGTCGCCCAGTTGGTGTTGAGTGCCGGGAAGGGGTTGCCACCAGGATAGGTCGAGTAGGGATCGAGCCAGCCACCCGCCGGATTCGGGATGGTGATCTGCGCGCCCCACGGTGGATTGTTCGAGAAGCGCGTGTTGAAGAACAGGTGCGGCGTATCGAAAAACATGCCCCAGCCTGCACGAATGCTGGTGTTGCCATCGCCGCCAGGCGTCCAGATCGCACCGAGACGCGGCGCGAACTGCGCCCACTTGGCCTTGCTGGTCCCGCGGCCGGGATAGCCGTCGTCGCCCGGGAACAACAGGCCGGCCGGCGCTTGCGGGTAGACGCGGCTCTTGATGCCGGCGCGGAAGCGATCCTCATCGAAATTGCTCGCCCAGCTGTAGGTGTTGCGCAGCGGGATGAAGGGTTCCCAACGGACGCCCGCGTTGAAGGTCAGGTCCGGCGTCATGCGCCAGTTATCCTGGATGTACGCGCCGACGTAGTCGTGATCGTCGTAATCGTAGACGGGGTTGCCCTGCAGGAAGCCGCCGCTGACGATCCCGAGCATGAAGTCGGCGAGCGAGGCGCCGGTGCCCTGGCCGTTGAAGGTGAAGGCTCCGTTGGTCGGGCGGTTGTTGAGCGTCTCGATCGTGGTGTGAATCCAGTTGCCGCCCAGCGAGATCTGATGGTTGCCCCTGACGAGGTCGACGTCGTTGGCGATCTGCCAGCCATCGGAATTGAAGTAGCCGGGATTGGTGCCGCCGTTGCCGACGGCGAACCCGTTGCCCGTGACGTTGATGCCCACGTAGCCCTTGAGCGGGCTGACGACCCGGCTGCCGAGATCGGTCGCCGTGAAGTACTCCGGCAGCGGGCGATCGTTGATCGTCTTGTTGAAGGTGACGCGAAAGGCGTTGACGAACGAAGCCAGCACCAGGTTGTGACCCAGCACGATCGAGTGCGCCTGGTTTTTCTGACCGGTGCGGCTCAGCGTCAGGACGTTGGCGCCGTCGTAGGTCGCCGGGTTCTCGTAGACCGCATAGAGATAGCGCGTGAAGATCGACTGCTGGTTGTTCAGCGTGTAGTCAACCTTGGCGAGACCCTGGTGCTCGGTGTTGTTGTTCGGAATGCCGTACTGCACGCGGCCGCACGAGTCAGCCTGGTCGACCGGCAGATAGCGAGCGAAGTTCAGGGCGATCGGACTGAGGCGCGACGGATCGATCTGATTGCTGGTGAAGCCGCCGGTGAGTGTGACCTGCCGGCCGCCGTTGCACGCCGGAGAGGTGAACGTGGTGAAATCACCGTTCAGCATCGCGCGCGTCGGAATGAAGCTGATGCTGGTCGGGGGATTGGTCTTCTCGACCTTCCCCTGGTAGCCGCCGAAAAAGAACATCTTGTTCTGCTTGATCGGCCCGCCGATCACGCCGCCGAACTGGTTGCGGCGCAGGCTGTCGCGCGTCGCCGCCATGGCATTGCGGGCGTTGAAGTGGTAGTCGCGGTTGAACTCGAAGGCGCTGCCCTTGAAGTCGTTGGTGCCCGACTTGGTGATGATGTTCACCGCCGAGGCGGCGTGGTGGCCGTAGCGCGCCGGTAGCGAGCTGGTTTCGACCTTGAACTCCTGGAGCGCATCGGGGAACGGCGTCGGCAGATTGAGGTTGTTGAACGGATCGTTGTGGGTGCCGCCGTCCATGATGTAGGTCATGCCGTTGGCCTGGCCGCCGGCCACCGAAATCGTCACGGTCGGATAGTTCTTGTTGGTGTTGAGGTCGGCGGCGGGCGCGGCGGTCGCCAGGCCGGCAATGAAGATCAGCTCGGTTGCCTGCCGTCCGTTCAACGGCAGTTCGACGACACGCTGGTTGTCCACCACTTGTCCCACGCCGGTGGAGTGGGTTTCGACCATCGTCGTATTGGCTGTGACCGTCACCTGCTCGCTCACCGTGCCCAACGCCAGCGTCACGTTGATCTGCGGATTCGAGCTGACCTGCAGCACGATGCCGTCCTGCACATAGGTGGTGAACCCTTGAAGGGCCACCTTGAGTTGATACGGCCCGACTGGCAGATTCGGAAAGACATACGTGCCGTCCGCGCCGGTAATGGCCGTGCGCACCGCGCCGGTGTCGATCTTGGTGATGGTGACATCGGCGCCCGGCAAGGCGCCGCCGCTTGCATCTCGAACCATGCCGGATACTTGCGCACTGGATACCGACTGTGCCGCCGCACCGGCCGGGAACACACTGAGCAGAACCGCGCCGAGCATTACGTACAGGTACTTCAAGTTAACCACGGCCGCCTCCTGTGAGAGCTCCCCGAACAGCCTGCAATCAGCTTGCTATTCACCCTTGCGATAGATGTCGTTGATGTCCCAGTGTCCCGGCGTCGGCGTCGGCGCGTTTTCCATGGGCACCTGGATCAGCGCCGGCTTCCCTCCCGCCAGCGCCGATTCAAGGGCCGGACCAAGTTCGTCCGCCGCCTTCACCAGGTAACCGTCGGCGCCGAACGAGCGCGCCATGGCCGCATAGTCGACGTGATACGGTTTGCCGTCGCATTCGAACATGCAGCCAAACGTCGTGCCGTAGTGCATCGCTTCAAGTCCGGCGATGGTGCCGAACGCCGAGTTGTCCATCACCACCCAGATCACGTTCAGCCCGGCCTCCATCGCCGTGGCGATCACCGACGGGTTCGTGCTGAACCCGCCATCACCGATCAGCGCGATCGAATGCCGCTTCGGCTGCGCCGCCTTCACCCCCAGCGCAGCGGCGGGACCAAAGCCCATCGTCGCCAGGCCGCTGGGAGTAATGAATGTGCCCGGCACATCGATCGGGAATTGCTGGCCGACGCCGTTCTTGTTCCAACCGACGTCGGTGACGATGAACGCGTCTGCCGGCGCGGCGCGACGCAGTTCGCTCAAGATGCGCTCGGGACGCAACGGGAACTGCGACGAGCTCCATTGATCGGCCCAGTTGCTGGCGAACTCCTTCCGGCCGCGCGCGATTTCTTCCTTGAGCCGACCGCGATCGGCGTGACGCTTCGCCCGTGCCTCGTCGGCCAGCGCCGCCAGCGCCAGCTTGGCGTCGGCGCAGACGCCGAGCTCGGTCTGGTAGTTGCGCCCGATCTCCGCGAGATCGGCATCGATGTGAATCAGGCGCGTCGGCGGAATCGAGAAGGTGAAGCGCGGATCCCACGAGCTCGAGTTGGCTTCCGCCAGCCGCGTGCCGATCGCGACAATCAAGTCGGCGGTGCGGCACTTCTCATTCGCGATCGGCGTGCCCCAGAATCCCGACTGGCCGAGCAGCAAGGGATGCTCATGCGGCAGGCAGCCCTTCCCCATCAAGGTGTGCGCCACCGGCACCTGCAGGGCTTCAGCGAGCTGCTGCAGCTCTTTCGTCGCGCCGGCCGAGAGCACGCCGCCGCCGGCATACAGGACCGGCCGGCGTGACGTGGCAAGCGCATCAACGATGCGAGCGGCCGTGCCCGGGTCGAGCCCGGACTTCGCGATCTCCGGCGGCGCGGTCGCGAACGCGTCGACTTCGAGATCGGCTGAGAAGATATCCATCGGCACATCGACCAGCACCGGACCGGGACGGCCCGACTGCGCCAGGTGGAATGCGCGCTCGACGATGCGCGGCAGATCGCGGACGTTGTCGGCACGATAGACGCGTTTACAGAACGGGCGATAGATCTGGAACTGATCCGCATCCTGGTGCAGGTTGACTTCCTGGTGCGGATGGCGGCCGTAGTAGTAGCTCGGGATGTCGCCGGCGATCACCACCATCGGGATGGAATCGAGCGCCGCATTGGCGACGCCGGTGGCGGCGTTGGTCAACCCCGGCCCCAGATGCGTCATCAACACGCCAACCTTGCCCGACGCGCGCGCGTAGCCGTCGGCGGCGTGCGCGGCAATCTGTTCGTGGCGCGTGCTGATGAAGCGAATCTTGCTCTTGCTCAGCGCGTCGAGAAACGCGATCACCGTGTGACCGCACAACCCGAACACGACTTCGACGCCAAGACGCTCGAGATACTCTGTCAGCAGGTATGACGCGATCCGCGTCACGGTGCCGGACGAGGCGCGCTTGACCGCCGTTTGCGTGGCAATAGGAGGATTCATGACGTCAGTTCTTTCCGACAGGAACCGGCTTGTTGTAGAACTCGCCGAATAATTCCGCTTCCGAGGGCTTGTCTTCGGGAATCGGCCGCGACACCCAGGTCACGTTCATGTAGTGCTTGAGCGAGACGTTCTCGTTGGTGATGTTGCCGCCCCAGATCCCGCAGCCCATGCTCGACGTCATCGGCATGCCGTTCGTGAAGGTGCCGGCGTTGGAGCTCGACTGGATTTGCCGAACCATGATGCGGCTCACCGGGGCCATCAGCGCGAGGCGGTGGATATGATCGTCGTTGAACGAGTAGATGCCGCACGAGTGACCGCGTCCGCCGGTCTCGAAGATCTGGCGGACCTTGTCGAGCGCATCGTCGAAGCCGTGGGCCTTGAAGATCGCCAGCACCACGCCGAGTTTCTCGGTAGAGAACTTGAACTCCCTGCCGATGTTGGCCTCTTCGACCATCAGGAAGGTCTTGCCGGCTGGCAGCGCGAAGCCGGCCTTCGCGGCAACCACTTCGGCACGCCGCGCAATCGTGTCCGCGGTGCGGCGGCCGTCCTCATCCCAGTACGCCTTCTCCAGCAGCCGTTTTTGCTCGGCGGCAACGAGGTAGCCGCCTTCCTTCTGCAGCTGCGCCAACATCGCGTCATAGATCGACGCGTCAATGACGAGATTGCCGTCGGCCGAACAGCCCGATCCGTAGTCGTTGGTCTTGCTGGTCGCGGTGTTGCGCGCCGCTTCCACGACGTCCGTGGTCTCGTCGAAGACCATCGTCGCGTTGCCCGCGCCAACGCCGTAGGCGGGCTTGCCCGAGCCGTAGGCGGCCTTGACCATCGCCGGGCCGCCGGTGGCAATCGTCAGATCGCAGATCGACATCATCTCATTGGCCAGCGGGATGCTCGGCTGTTCGACGCACTGCAGCACATCCTCGGGCACACCCAGTTCCTCGAGGGCCGCGCGCATCAACCTGACCGTTTCATTCGTGGTCTTCCGGCTCGATGGATGCGGCGAGAAGATCACCGCGTCCTTGCACTTGATCGCATAAATCGCGATGCCAATCGGCGTGATGTAGGGACTGGTGACCGGAATCAGCGCGCAGATCACGCCGGCAGGCTTCGCATACTTGACGATGCCCTTCGCCGGAATCTCTTCGATGATCCCCATGCTCTTCTGGCGGAGCGCGTCGCGAAGGATGCCGAGCACCTTGGCCCGACGACGAGGTTCGCGGCTGCCCATGCCGCTCTCATCCACGCTCATGTTGGCGAGACGTTTCGCGGCCTCTGGGTTGGCGGCGGCCCAGCCGACGGCCTGGCAGAGGCGATCGACGTGGGCCTGGTCGTAGTCGGCGATCTGCTGCATCGCTCGTCGGGCGTTGGCCAGCAAACGCTGGGCGACTTCCCGTTCCTGAGGAGTAGTTGTGCGCGGCATGCCTGGAAAATAAGCCGAATCGATTATGGATTTGCGGGGAATTGGCGGCGAGGGTGTTACGGTGCTGCTACCGTTACGGCCCGGATCACGGCAAATTCAGGCCCAATCTGCGGGATTGGGCCTGAGCAGGGCGCTGCCGTTCGCGCTTACTTGACGACCTTCACCGTCGCCGTGCCTTGAAGCTTCTTTTGGACGCCGTCGGCCATGAACCCGGCCGTGACCTTCACCGGCACCGAATCACCGATCGGAATGTTGTTGTCGATCTCCGACTTGTTGAACGTCGCGGTCACGCGGGTTCCGTCGACCGAAGCGGTCACCGACGCGGCGTTGAGTGGTTGCTCGCTCAACGGTCCCACCAGCGTGACCGGAACCTTCTGGTCCAGCGTCCAGCCCGACGGCACCGTCAGCACCGCCTGGACGATCCCGGTCACACCAGTGAACACGCCGGTGGGCGACTTGAAGTCCAGCGTGCCCGACACAAACTGCAGGGGCGCGTCCTGGGCCGCCAGCGTGACAATCACCTTCCCGGTCGGACGCGGATCGGTGCAGTCGTTGTAGTAATACTCGCCCTCGCGCGTGAAGGTGTACTGGGCCGACTCGCCCGGCTTGAGGCGGAAGTTGAACAGCCCCTCGAAGTATTGCGTCGCGCAATGCTCCTTGTGGTTCCCCTCGCCTCGACCGCCGATCTGTTCGGCCGCGGGATTCGTAAAGGTGACCGTTGTGCCGACCGGAACGGTAAGCCGTGATGGCAGCATCGACGCGGTCGCCGAGCTGTCTCGAGTCGGCGATGTGGTCACGGCCGCCGCGCCGCCACGGCCGCCGCCGCCGCGAGCCGCGTCGGGTGGACCGCCTGCTGGAGGGCCGCCGCCACCGGGGCCGCCAGGTCCGCCGCGTCCACCGATAGGAGTGCCGGCCGGTTGGTACGCGAGGTAGATCGTGTTGGGCGGAACCCGATCCCAGGTCGCGTTATCAACCGGCCGCCGCAGGTTCGTGATCGGGCGAGGAGCCGGCGCCTCGCTGCTGCCGGACACGACCACCGGACTCGAGCGTGGGCCGGTGGTGTAGACCGCGTTGCCGCCAATCTTGAACGCCCATAGTGCATCGCCGCGCCCGGGCGGCGCGTACGGCTGATTGCCGCCCATCGCCGCAACGGCGATGTACTGCTCGCCATTTGCGGCGTACGAAATGACGCCCGATGCGCCGACCGATCCGGTTTGGAATCGCCAGATCTCCTCACCGGTCCGTGCGTCCATGCCAAGTAGGTAGCCATCGGGCCGCGAGATGAACAGCAGGTCGGTCGCGGTCACCAGCGGGCTATTGCCGTGTGCCACGTCGCCGCCGGGCCCGAAGTCCTTCCGCCACTTCACGAGGTTCGTCGCCGCATCGAGCGCGATCAGTTCACCAGACTGGTACTGACCCGGAATACGCAGACCGTTGCCGCCTTGGAAGAGATTGTTCGCGTGCGCCGACGGGTTCGTCGATGAGGGCACGTAAAACATGTTGAGCCGGTGACTGAAGCCGTAGTTTGACCAGTCCGCGCCGCCGTTCTGACTCGGCACCGACAACACGGGTTGCGCCCAGTGTCCGTCGTTCACGCAGCCGCGGCGCGGCGGGCCGCTCATGAATGGCGCATCAGGCTCGAGGTAATTGCCGGGACGCAGCACGAGTCGGAGCTGACCCGGCTTGTTCGGATCGGGCTCGGCCTGGTAGCCGTTGTAGTTCGGCACCGCCCGATTCGGCGCACCAGGAATCTCTGAACCGAGGTTCTGGTACTCGAGGCACTGCGGCGTGAACGGCGGTTGGGCCGGATACGGCTGCGTCGCCGGAGAGCCCTGTCGTGAATCAACCGGGACCGGCCGGTACTCGACACCAAGCGCGGGCTTGCCGTTCGTGCGATCGAGCACGAAGATGTGGCCCTGCTTGCTACCGTAGTAGATCAACTTCCTGCGCGTGCCGTTGATCATCACGTCGGCCAGCAGTGGCGGGTGCACGTTGTCCATGTCCCAGATGTCGTGACGCACGGACTGGAAATGCCACTGGTACTTGCCGGTCTTGGCGTCGATCGCGACGACTGAATTCGTGAAGAGGTTGTCGCCCGGCCGATCGGATCCGTCCTGCGAATTCACGCACGTGCGGGCGTTGCCGAACGTCCAGTACACCATGCCCAACTCGGGGTCGATGGCCGGATGCATCCACGGCGCGCCGCCCGCGCGCAGGTAACAATCATTCGGCGTGTCGTTGGGAGCATGCCTGGTCGTCCAGCTATCGCCGGCGTCAAAGGTATGGCCGTTGACATCAGTGAACACCGTGCCGTGCGGATACGCGCTGTAGAACCACCATTGAATGGCCCCGTCGCTGGCGCGGACGGCGTAACCGGCGCTCCGGGGCGAGTCGTTCGTGCCGACGTAGACGAGCCCGTCGTGGTAAACCGTCGCGACCTTGGCGGTGTTGCCGAGCGTCTCACCGTTGGCGGTGGGCTGTACCGACCAGAGCGGCTTGCCGGTTTCCTGATCGAGCGCGACGACACGGTTGCCGCCGGCGAGCGTGAACACTTTGCCTTCGCCCACCGACACGCCGCGGCGCGTGGTCACCTGGCCGGGCTGCCACTTCCATTTCACGGTACCCGTGGCGCCATCAACCGCCATGACGCCGCCGCTCGGCGTGTCGAAGTAGAGCACGCCACGCACGGCGATCGGGGTGGTCTGCGATCCAACGTGATCGGAACCGGGGCCGGGCTCCGGCGACGTGACCGGCTCGGCTGAGGCGTGAAGCACCCAGGCCGGGCCGAGGTTCTTGATATTGGTCCTGTCGATTTGCGCGAGCGCCGTGGACGACTGGTTGCCGAAGTTACCGCCGTTTTTCGGCCAATCCGCGCCAGTGGGAGCGCAACACGTATTGATCTGTGCCAACGTGACCGCCAGCCATTTGGTCGCCGCCGCAACGGCCACCAGCGACCATACCAGGTGCTTCAGTCTCATCTTGTCCTCTACTCGTTGCCGACGCGAAGAAAGTCCGCGATGTCCCAATAACCGGTGCGTGGCATCGGCACGTCGCCCCGGGTACGCACTTCGAGAAGATAGGGGCGATCGGCCGCGATCGCCAATGCGAGGGCGCCGGCAAGATCGTCCGGGTCCTCTACCAGGGCCGACTCGATGCCGAACGCTTTCGCCAGCAACATGAAGTCGGGGTTGTACGGCGTGCCGTCCGGACGCGTGAATTCGGTGCCGTAGGTGTTCTGGAAATAGGTCGAGCCCACGGTCTTGATCGTCGAAAAGCAGAAATTGTTGAACAGTACCCACAGCACCGGCACGTTCAATTCCACCGCGGTGGTCAGCGAACCAATCACCGACATCAAACCGCCGTCGCCGACGAGGCCGATCACTTTGCGTTCCGGCGCGGCGAGCTTGGCCCCGATCGCGGCCGCGGGCGCAAACCCCATGGTCGCCAGGCCGCCGCTGGTGAGAAACGACTGCGGGCGCTGCGTCCGCAGCTGCTGACCCGCGCCGTTCTTGTTCCACCCCACATCGGTGACGAAAATGGCATCGGCAGGCGCTGCGTTCGACAACTCCTTCAGCAATCGTGCGGGATGAATCGGCTTGCCAGCATCGCGCTGGCTTTCCTGCAGCTCGTCTTGCCATGCGCGTTTGCGGTCGGCAATGACCGCCGAACGCTCTGCTGACGGTTCGGGCCTGGTGCCGCGCAGGTGGCGCGCGAGCTCGCGCAGGGTGCGCTTCGCGTCGCCGACGATGCCGATTTCAACCGGGTAGATCTTACCGATCTCTTGCGGATCGATGTCGATCTGAATCAGTTTCGACGGGGGAATCGCAAACGAGTATTTCGGGTCCCACGAGCTGCAATCGGCTTCGGCAAAGCCGGTGCCGACCGCCAGGATGACATCCGCTTCGCGCGTCGTGTCGTTGGCGGAACGCGCGCCCCAGATTCCCGTCATGCCGACCGCCAGCGCGTGATCCTCGGGGAAGACGCCTTTCGCCATGAGCGTCGTCGCGACGGGCATGCCGCAAAGTTCGGCGACCTCACGCAATTCGTTCGAGGCTTCGGCGAGCGTGACACCGTTGCCGGCAAAGATCACCGGGCGGGTCGCGGTCGAGAGCACATGCGCGGCTTCCGCAATCCCATCGTCCTGTCCGACGGGCCGATCGTAATTAGGCCGTCTGGCGATCGTGATCGGCTCGGCGTCGACCTGCGCGGAAAACACGTCCATCGGGACGTCGATGAACACGGCGCCGGGCTTGCCCGCCTGCGCCAGATTGAGCGCCCGCGGCACGACGTCAGCTAGGAACCTGGCGTCGTCGACGCGCCAGACGCGCTTGCAGATCGGCCGATAGATGTCGCCCTGTGACGCGTCGGCATGCAGGCGGATGCCCTGGTGCGGCTCGCGCGCGTGGTGATACGAGGGCGTATTACCGGCAATCACCACCATCGGCGTAAAGTCGCCCGCGGCGGTCGCGACGCCGGTGAGGGCGTTGGTCATGCCCGGAGAGATGTGCACGTTGAGGACGGCGAGCTTGTGCGAGACGCGGAAGTAGGCGTCGGCCGCATGCGCGGCCTGCTGCTCGTGCCGGAACGAGACGTACGCGATGTGCAGCCGATGGCACGCGTCAATCAGTGCGTAATTGGTGTGGCCACATTGGCCGAACACCTTGGTCACGCCCTCCTGCTGCAAGCATCGGGCGATGAACATGGCTCCCGTCATGTCGGGTGGAACTCCCTAGAGATTGATCGTGATCAGCCGTTCCTCGGTCATGTCCTGCATCGCGTATTTCGGGCCTTCGCGGCCCAGGCCGCTGTCTTTGACACCCGAAAACGGAATCAAATCGACGCGGTTACTGGACGATTCGTTGATGTGGACCACGCCGACGTGAATCCGCCGCGCCGCCATCATCGCCGTGCTGATGTCGCGTGTGAAAATCCCGGCCGCGAGCCCGAACGACGTCGAGTTGATCCGGTCGATCGCTTCGTCGAACGAGTCGAACGGAATGACCGATACCACCGGCGCGAAGATCTCCTCGCAGATCACCTGCATGGTCGGCGTGACGTCGACGAGCACGGTGGGCTGGAGTTGTGCCCCCTTCCGTTCGCCGCCGGTAATCAATCGCGCCCCCTGATCGATCGCGTCGCGAACCCAGCGCTCGGCGCGCACGGCCTCAGCCTCGCTGATCATCGGACCGACGGCGGTCCGCGGATCGCGAGGGTCGCCCACCGTCAACGCCAGGGCGGCGGCCGCGAAGCGCTCCACAAATGCATCGAGGACGGTGCGATCGACGAACAGCCGTTGCGTGGAGGTGCACGCCTGGCCGGCGCGTCGAAACGCCGAGTTGGCGATTCGCGGCGCCGCGCGATCGAGATCGCCATCGGCGCACACGATGGTCCCGGCGATGCTGCCGAGCTCGAGCGCCACGGGACGGAGGCCGACATCGCGGTGCAGCTGCTTGCCCACATCGGTGCTGCCGGTGAACGTGTAAAAGCGAATTCGCGGATCGGCCACCAGCCAGCGGCCGATCTCGCTGCCCGGGCCCTGGACGACATTGACGTGCCCGGGCGGCAGACCGGCCTCGAGCAGAATCTGCGAGAACAAGACCGCGCTGAACGGCGTTGCCTGCGGCGCCTTGATCACCACGGTGTTGCCCGACGCGATCGCCGGACCGACTTTGTGGGCGACGAAATTCAGCGGCGCGTTGAATGAGGTGATCGCGCAGACGACGCCGCGCGGTACGCGGATGGTGAACGCCAGGCGATGCGAGTGGCCGGGCGCGCCCTCGATCGGGACCATCTCGCCGACCAGCCGCTTCCCCTCTTCGGCCGAGACCAGAATCGTCTGAATCGCGCGGGTCACTTCGTTTTGCGCGTCGGCGGCCGGGAAGCCGGCTTCGGCGGTAATCGTGTCGGCAAGCTCGGTACGGCGCCGTTCGATCACATCGCAGGCGCGCCGCAGAATCTCGAATCGCTGAGACGGATCGAGCGGCGCGGTGTGAAACGATCGTTCGGCGGCGCCAACCGCAGCGCGCACCTGGTCGTGGGATGCGCGATCGGCATGACCGATCAGCGCGCCGGAATACTTGTCGACGACCGGAAAGGTCTCCGGTCCCTCGGTCCACACCCCGTCGATCAGCAAGCGGGCGCGGCGCAGTGCGACAGCTGGACCGGGTGGTGTCGCGATCACGGGGCGGCTCAAATCACGCCCGCGGATTGCAGCCGCGCGATCTCGTCGCAGCTCAACCCGAGCTCCCGACCGAACAGCTCCTGGTTATGTTCGCCGAGCACACCACCCGGCCAGGCGATCGCGCCCGGCGTGACCGACAGGCGGGGCACGACGTTGTGCATGCGGACCGTGCCGTGGCCGTTTGCGACGTCGATCAGCAGGTTGCGCGCGTGCCAGTGCGGATCGCGCTCGATGTCGGCGACGGTCTGGACCGTCACCGCCGTCAGCTCGTTCTCCTCGATGATGCGGCGGTTCTGCTCGAGCGTGCGCGAGCGAATGGCCATCGCGATCTCCTCGTCGAGCGCGGCGGCATGGTGCACACGGGCTTCGTTCGACTCGAACCTCGGATCCTGCAACAGGTGGCCGAGGCCGTAGGCCTGCAGGAACCGTTCGGCCATTTTCGGGGTCGATCCGCTGACGGCAATGTAGCGCCCGTCGCTGGTGGGATAACAGCCGCGCGGACCCGCGTTCTTCGATCGGCTGCCATTCCGCTCGCGCAGTCGTCCGCTTGCCGCGTACTCGGCGGCGAGCGGTCCGAGCAGCGAGAAGAGCGACTCGAAGAGGGCGACGTCGACGACCTGACCCGGGCCGTCATGCACGTCGCGATGATACAGCGCGAACATCACCGCGTTGACCGCGTACAACGCTGAGGTCATGTCGGCCAGCGGGAACGCGGGCACGATCGGTGCGCCATCGGGTTCACCATTCATTGCCGCGAATCCACTGGCTGCCTCCACCAGGGTGCCAAACCCGGGGCGCCGGCTCGCCGGACCGGTCTGCCCCCAACCCGAAATGCGCACCAGGATCAGTTTGGGATTCCAGGATCGCAGCACGTCGTCGCCGAGCCCCAGCCGCTCGAGCGTGCCGGGCACGAACGACTCCATGACGACGTCGAAGCGAGGTACCAGACGCCGCAGCAGATCCCGGCCTTCGGCGGACTTGAGATTGAGCGTGATGTAGCGCTTGTTGCGGGCGTAGACCTGCCACCACAACTGCGCGCCGCCCGACGTCCACTGGCGGAGCGGATCGCCGCTGCCGGGCTGCTCGACCTTGACCACGTCGGCGCCGAAATCGGCGAGCACCATGCCCGAGACGCCGCCGGCGATCATGCGCGACAGATCGAGAACGCGGATCCCCTCGAGAGGGCGGGCAGACGGGTTGGCGGGTCCGGCTGACATGTATGGATAACTATACAAGTTCCGTCAACACGGATGGTATGCTGGCGCCACTACGGTGGCCCCGAATTCTCCGGCAGGCACTCTGAACAAGGACCTCGGCGTTCCGCTCTACCATCAGATTCAGCATCTCATCCGACATCGTATCCACAGCGGGGTGTATCGGCCCGGCACCCAGATTCCCTCGGAACACGACCTCTGCCAGGAGCTCACGGTCAGCCGCGTCACGCTCCGCGAAGCCTTGCGCGAACTGGTCCGCGAGCGGCTGCTCGTCAAAGTGCAAGGCAAAGGCACGTTCGTGTCGTCGAACCCGCCGACACGACTGGCGCCGGTGCGCTACACCGGCTTTCTCGAAGAGCTCCAGGAGCGCGTTCGCAAACTTCGCGTCACCGACGTCGAGGTGAAACAAACGCCGGCGACCCCGGAGATCAAGTCGACCTTACAGTTGAATGCGGCGACCTCCGAGGTGACGCTGGTCAAGCGCCTCCGCCACATCGCCGACGAACCGTTCTCGTACACGTTGAACTACCTGCCCAGCGAGATCGGCGCCCGCATTCGCGTCAAGGATCTGTATGCCCACCCGCTGCTCAAGATTCTCCAGGAGGATCTGAAAATCCCGATCCTCCGCGCCCGTGAGACGATCGAGGCCGCGCCGGCCGATCCCGATACCGCGCGGCGCCTGAGCATCCCGGTGCTCTACCCGGTGATGCACATGACGCGCCTCATGTATACCACCGGCGATCGCCCGTTCGAACTCGTCGACATCTACTATCGCGCCGACAAGTATCACTACTCGGTCAACATGGTCCGGGTGAAACGCGGCGGCCGCTGGACCTGGTCGACCGAAGTCGAGACGTCGGCGTAGTCTCCCACACCGGCGCCCGCCGATCAGAACGCGTACTTCACCGCGAACTGCATGATCCGCGGATCGCCGGCGGTATTGGTGACGCGGCCGTTGGTCAGCGCCGTCGATCCGATCTGCACCGTCGGGTTCGCCCAGTTCACGTGATCGAAGACGTTGAACGCTTCGACGCGCAGCTCGATCCGTCGTCCGTTGTTGAGGTTCAGATTGCGCGAGAACGACACGTCGACGTTCCAGAACGCCGGACCGAACAGATAGCCCTTCGGCGTGTCGCCCCACACACCCGGCGTGTTCGGCGCAAACGTCGCGAGATTGAACCACGCCAGCGACGGGACGCTGCCGGTGGTCGCCCAGATGCGCTGATCGCCCGGCAGATTCGGGTCGACGCCGTTGACCAGGATCGGCCGCTGCTGCCCCAGACCCGTCAACGCGAAATCGCCGGTGGTGGTCGGCGTGATTGGGCTGCCGCTGCGCGCCACCCAGATGATCCCGGCCTGCCAGTCCTTGGTGATCGTGCGCACCACGCCCGAGCCGATGCCGGGACTCAACAGCACCGCCGAGAGATTGAAGTTGTGGCGCCGATCCGCGGCGCACGGCCCTTTGTTGGTCGACGCATCCGGCCTTGGGTGGCTGGTGGTGAGGTCTACGATCGGTACTGGAAAGGCATTGCCGATGTCCCCCGCGCCCCCGGGTTCCCCCTCGTTGGTGCAGTTGCTGTAGGTGTAGTTGGTGCTGGTGCTCCAGCCCCCGGCCAGCCGCCTGGTCAGCCCGAAGCGCACGCCCTGATACCAGCCGCGGGCGTCGTCGTAGAGCTGGGCGACGGTGTTGGCGGCGTAGTACTGACCCGCCGCAGGGTTCAGCAGCGTCAGCAGCGATCGCGACTGGCGGTTCGCCGCGGTCTGGTTCGAGCACGGTCCCGCGTTCGTGAGCCCGTACTGGCCGGCCTGGCAGTTGCCGGGCACGTAGATGACCGGGTTCTCTTCGTAGCCCGACCAGATGTGGATCGACCGGTTCCCCATGTAGGTGACCTCGAACATCATGTTCCCAAGGAACTGCCGCTGGTACGACAGGTTCCACTGCGTCACCTGCATCGGCGTGAGGTCGACCGGCATGCTCACGAAGCCGCCCTGTACCGGGAACGTCACGCTGGTTGGCGCCACCTGCACCGGCTGGCCCTGGCGCGGATAGTTGATCGCCTTGAGCGGATCACCGCCCGGCGTATCGGCCCACGGTTCCGAGAAGTTGATGGCGCAGCCGTTGCGGCTGACCGCGCAACTGATGGGGGCGATCGCGTTCACGCGGTTGCCGAACGGCGGGTTCAGCGGGTGTCGCGCGTAGGCCCACAGTCGCGGCGAGTCGTAGTAGTGACCGATGCCCGCTCGAATCGTCTGCGCGTTGTCGCCCCGTGGATCCCACACCACGCCGACGCGGGGCGCGAATTGCGCCAGCCGACTGTGGTTGTTCGACCCGTGGTCGGGAAAGCCTGGGTCACCCTTGAACATCAGGCCGACCGGGGCGTTGGGATAGACCACGCTTCTGATGCCCCTGTCGAAGTTCTCGCGGCTGAAGGCCTGCTGGAACCCGTTGTTGTCCATCGCTGCGAGGTACGGCTCCCAGCGAACGCCGAAGTTCAGCGTCATGTTGCGGCTGACGCGCCACACATCCCCGAGGTAGAGACCGATCGCGTTGATCGATTGATCGTTGCGCTGACTGCCGGCTTGATTGAAGGTCGCCGGGAGCCCGAGCACGAAGTCGGCCATCGGCAGGCCGCCGTTGGCGTTGGTGGTGCCGCTGGTAATCAAGCCGCTGAAGCCGAACGTGCCGTTGGAGGCGAACGTCCCGTCACCATCGGTATGCGGGCGGGTCCAGACGCCGCCGAACGACACACTGTGCGATCCCTTGATCCAGTCGAAGTCCTGCGCCACCGACGGCGTGTTGACATAGAAGCGGCCGGTGAACCCGCTGTTGCTCCAGCCGGCGGTGCCGCCGGCGAGAAAGTCCTGGCCCCCGCCGGTCGTGTATTGGAACGTGTTGACGCCGAGCGAGGTCCACGTCGGCGCCCCTTCCCCCTGGATGCGCTGCGTCGCGGTGCGCTGCAATGTAACCCGTGTGGTGGCAACCAGCGTTGGCGACGCGACCCAGTCATAGCCGCTCGCGAAGGTGGTCATGCGGGCATCGATGCCCAGTCCGGCGCCGCTCAGCATCAACAGGTTCGGGTTGTCCTGGTCGAAGCCAGGCGCGTGTCGGTACTTGGTGTAAAACACGCGGCCGAACAGCCGCTGGTTCGGCGTCATCTGGTAGTCGGCCCGGCCGATGTACTGCTGCTCGTCGCTGTCGTTCGGAATCTGCAGCACATAGCGGCCACAGCCGTCGGGATCCAGGGCGGGATCGGGCCGCGGCAACATGCTCATCATCCTCAGCGAAATGGGATGGTACAGCGCGGGATCGATGCGGTTGTTGACAAATGGCGCCCCGAGAGTGCGGGCCGTGCCGCCGCGACAGGCCGCCGACATGATGCGCGTGAAGTCGCCACGCCGGACGTCGTCGGTCGGAACGATCTGATCGGCCGCGAGCGGCGCGATCCGCGTGTTGGTGATCTGCGCGCCGCCGAAGAAAAAGAGCTTGTCTTTCATCAGCGGACCGCCAAGGGTGCCGCCGATCTGATTGCGCCGCAGCCCGTCGTCACGGCCGAGGCCGCCGTTCTCTCTTTTCTCGAAATAGCGGATGGCATTGAACCGGCTGTCGCGGACGAAATCGAACACGTTGCCGTGCAGCGTATTGCTGCCGGACTTGGTGACGGCGTTCACGGTGGCGCCGGTCGACATGCCGTAGCGCGCGTTTCTCACGCCGTTCTCGGTCCTGAACTCCTGAAGTGCATCCGGAAACGGCATCGGGTTGCCGGTGTTGTTCTGCGGATCGTTGTTGTAGCCTCCGTCGACGAGATACATCGTGCTGTTGCCGGTGCCGCCGGCGACTGAAATCGCGACCGCGTTCGGGTACTGGCGGTTATCGGTCAGCGTCGTGTTTTCCACTGCCGACCCGGAAAGCACGATCAACTGCAGAACGCTGCGCCCGTTCAGCGGCAGGCTGACGATCTGCTCCTGCGGGACCACCGTCCCGACGTTGACATTGCGCGTCTCGACCAGCGTTGCGTCTGCCGACACCGTGATCGTTTCCTCGAGCGTTCCGAGTGCGAGCTTGACGTTGATCGAGCGCGTGTCGCCGACCGCCAGCACGATGCCGGTCTGCTCGAAGATGCTGAAGCCGCTCAGTTTGGCCGACAGCTTGTAGGGGCCGATCGGAAGACTGGTGAACACGTAGCCGCCATCGGCGTTGGTGATCACGAAGCGGGTCATCGCCGTGTCCGTCTGCGTCACCGTGACTTCCACGCCCGGCAGGGCCCCGCCGGATTCGTCCAACACCGTCCCCGACAATTGCGCGACGGCCACGGTCTGTGCCGATGCCGGGGCACACATCAGCGCGAGAGCCAGGGTCAACCACACACCGTATCGCCTCATACGTGTCCCTCCGTTCAACGGGCAACCCGCCAACCGTCCGTGTCCGCTCGTCAGCATGTCCTATTGTCTGGTTGTCTTAACTTGTATTACCAACGCTGAACGCGTATACTGCGCCCGCCGGACGCCGCTGTCAAGAGCCTTTCGCTCAGGCGGCTTGCCCGCGGGAGCGCGGGCGCGGCAGGCGCGAGAGCGCCGGTAGGCCGGACGACGGCATCGGATGAACGCGCGATGGGTGGTCACGCGATGCTGGTCGCGTTGGCGCTTCCAGAGGCAGGCGATCATGGATCGACGGGAGTTCTTTCATACGAGCATCCTCGCCGCGTTGGCCGGCAGGATCCTGAGCGGCGCGACGCTCGCACAAGCGCCGGCCACCTCCCCACCGTCGGCGACCCGCACGTTGATCCTCGACGCCTACTCACGCCACTTGCACTGGATCCGCAACTACGACGAGATTGCCGAGACGACGATCGAGCTGACCTGCGGCGGCGTGCAGCCAACGGTGCAGGAGTATCCGGGACACGTCAGGCCCGCAAACGTCGCTCAGGAGTTGCCGGCCTTCGTCAAGACCATGCAAAAGCACGGTCTGCGCGTAAGGCAGGTGCGGGGCGGTAATCAGACCGATGCGACCGCACCTCATGTCGAGGCCATCATCGGCACCATGGGACACCTCGGTGTGACGCACTACTGGATGGGCACCGACAACTATGATCTGTCGAAGCCGATCATGCCGCAGCTCGACGCCATCAAGCTGAAGGTCGAGCGCTTTGTAAAGCTGAACCAGAAGCACGGTACGACGCTCATGTATCACACTCGTGCCGGCGCCGCCTCGGTCGGATCGGTGGTCTGGGATCTGTTGTACGTCATGAAGGACTTCGATCCAAAGCACGTCGGCTTCCATTGGGACACGGGACACATGGCCCTCCACGGCAGCAACATGTGGGAACTGTTGATGCGGACGGCCGGCCCGTACGTCGTCGCCATGAGTTGGAAAGATCGCGGCTGGCAGCAGAATTCAGCGTTGCCCGGCGCAGGCGGGCCTTCCCTTGGTCCGGGGGCGTCGAACGCCGCACGCGGCGCCGCCGGCGCGGCCGGTGCACCGGCGAGCGGCCCGCCGCCAGGCAGGAGCAGAGCCGGAGCCGGCGCTGGCGCACCTGGTGCCGGTGAACGACCTGAAGGTCCTGGTGGCGCTCGAGGCAGTGGCGGCGGCGGCTGGAGCTCGCCGCACGTCCCAATGGGAACCGGTCTTGTCGACATCGCCCGCTACGCGATCGTAATGCGCGACATCGGCTTCAACGGTCCGATGGAATTACAGGCGGAGTACCCGAATGGCGGTTCGGAAAACGGTAACGATAAGCTGACGGTGCCGCGTGCGATCGTTATCGGCAGCCTGAAACGTGATGTGCTGACGATCCGTGCCGGACTGCAGCAGTCGGCAACGGGGCTGACGATCTAAGGACCTCCCTCGTCAACACGGTTCCGCCCGTGATTCGGCGGAAGGAAATGCTCCGTCCTGAATCGCACGCGAGCGGTCGGCCGCGTCAGGTCGTCCTTCGAGCGCCTTCGGTAGTTCCCGACCAGTTTGATGTCTGAATATCAAGACATGTACAGGTGATACAGTCGGGCAATCAACCGAGGAGGGAGCAGTGGACGCTTGGCGGACCGGGTTGGTGGATGCGCGAGATGGAAAGATTCGCCTGCGCGGCTATGACGTGACGTCGTTGATGACGCACGGGTCGTTTACCGACGTCATCTTCCTGTTGCATCGCGGTGAGTTGCCGACGCCGGCCGAGCGACGGCTCCTCGACGCGATCCTGACCGGCGTCGCCGATCACGGATCCGGCGCGCCGTCGTGCGCCGCCGCCCGGCTCGCGCTGTCCGGCAACCGGCAATCGGTGTCCGCCGCCGTGGCGGCCGGCATCCTCGCCGTCGGCGACGACCACGGTGGCGCCGGGTCGGGCTGCATGACGCTCATCGCGCAAGGTCTCGCCCGCGCCAAGGACCAATCGGTGTCGCTCGACGCCGCCGCCCGAGACGTCGTCAGCGAGGCGCGCGCCTCCGGACAGCGGCTGGCGGGCTTTGGTCATCGGGTCCACACCGCCGATCCCCGCACCGGCATCCTGTTCGACCTGGCGCGGCAAGGCAACATCGCCGGCAACGGCATCGCGTTCGTCGAAGCGATGGCGCGCGCGATTGCTTCGCTAATCAAGCCGCTGCCGATCAACATCGACGGCGCACTCGCCGCGGTGCTGCACGATATGGGCTTTCAGCCGGTGTTCGGCCGCCTCGTCTTCATCATCGGACGCGCCGCCGGGCTGACGGCGGAGGTGGCCGAGGAATTACAGCGCGAGAAGCCGATGCGCATTCGCATTCCGGTCGAATACGATGGCGTGGCGCCTCGCCCGCTCGAATAGCCCTCATGCAGCCGACCCGCGCCCGCCACAAACTTCTCGCGTTCACCACGATCCTGGCGATCATCACCTACATCGATCGCGTGGCCATCTCGTCGGCCGCGCCCGCCGTGCGCAGCGAGATGGGCCTTAACGCCGTCCAGATGGGCTGGGTGTTCAGCGCCTTCACCTGGGCCTACGCGGCCTTCGAGATCCCCAGCGGATGGATGGGCGACGTCATAGGCCCGCGCAAGGTGTTGACCCGCATCGTGATCTGGTGGTCCGCGTTCACCGCGTTGACCGGCGCAGCCTGGAACTTCATCTCTTTGCTGGTGGCGCGGTTCTTGTTCGGCGTCGGCGAAGCCGGCGCCTTTCCGAATACCTCGCGCAGCTTTGCGAAGTGGTTTCCACTTTCGGAACGCGGCGCGGCGCACGGCTGGGTGTTCATGGGCACGCGCATGGGCGGTGCGATCACGCCGCCGCTCGTCGTCGCATTGATGACCAACGTTGGGTGGCGCGAGACGTTCTATCTGTTCGGCGCCCTGGGCGTGATCTGGGCTTGGTTCTGGTGGCAGTGGTTTCGCGATGAGCCGTCGCAGCATCCGGATGTGAATCAGGCGGAGCTGGCGATCATCGAAGCCGGCCGCGAAGACCCCACCGATCACCGAGGGTTCGATTGGGCGGCGCTGATGTCGCCGAATCTGCTGCTCGTCTATGGCATGTACTTCACGATGGGCTACACGCTGTACTTCAACCTGACGTGGCTACCCACGTATCTTAGGGACGTTCGCGGCTTCACGCTGCAGCAGGCCGGATGGCTGTCGGGTGTCGTACTGTTCACCGGCGGCGTCATGACCTATGTCGGAGGGAAGCTCACCGATTACCTCGTCCGGCAGTACGGGTTGAAGATTGGCCGATCGATGGGCGTCGTGACGTTGCCGGTTGCCGGACTGTTGCTCGTCGCGGCCGCGCAGACCGAGAGCCCGATGGCCGCCGCGATCCTGCTGGCCGCGACACTTGGCGTGGCCGATCTCGCCGTCAGCTCCTGCTGGTCGATCTGCCACGACATCGGCGGCCGCAACGCCGGCATCGTCACCGGGGCGATGAACACGTGGGGCAACATCGGCGGCGCCATCAGTCCCCTGGTCGTCGGCTATGCGGTCGGCTGGTGGAACTCGTGGACGGTGCCGTTCTACATCACGGCCGGCGTCTACCTCTTCGGCGCGATCTGCACATTGTTCGTCGATCCGCGCCGGCGCGTCAGCGTCGTCGCCTAATGCCCGAGGACAGTGTGCGGAAGGTACGGCTCCTCCACGGCGGTGATCTCCTCCGGGGTCAGCGTCACTGACATTCCGTCGACGAGCTGATCGAGCTGCTCGACCTTGGTCACGCTCACAATCGGCGCCGTCACACCTGGCCTGCTCAGTAGCCACGCCAGCGCGACCAGGATCGGCGGCACCCCTTTTCTCGCAGCGACCTCGGCGCAGCGTTCGGCAACGTCGTAGTCGGCGTCGGCGTAGTAGAGGCTGTGTCCGTAACCGTCATGCTGCTCGCGCAGCGAGGCGTTCTTCTCACCGCGCTTGCGGTTGCCGGCTAGAAAACCGCGCGCCAGCGGGCTCCATGGCAACAGACCGATCCCTTCTTCCCGACAGAACGGAATCATCTCGCGCTCTTCCTCGCGATAAATCAGGTTGTAGTGGTTCTGCATCGAGACAAAGGTCGCCCAGCCG
>Ga0187893_10002125_pt1 | contig 44716 bp, 42 predicted proteins | sample MA1701074metaG_FD_139574 | JGI IMG/M metagenome (GOLD analysis project Ga0187893, IMG submission 139574) | White microbial mat communities from a basaltic lava cave in the Kipuka Kanohina Cave System on the Island of Hawaii, USA - MA170107-4 metaG ... | reverse complement strand
GGCTTCGTGCCGCCGTCAAGGCGTTTTGGGCAGCAGGAATTGAGGAGGTCTTCATCGACGGAAGCTTCTGCACCGAAAAGCCAGATCCTGGCGATATCGATGGATATTGGGTAGAGCCGGACCCGGGTGTTTATGATCGCATTGATCCGTACTGGATCGACTTTGAGTTGGTGCTGGCTCCTCAGGTGCGGAAATGGAAGGCGCGAATGTGGGTCGACCACGGCATTGAGTTTTTCATCCATCCGGCGATGCAAGCCAGCCCGGAGCTGGGCTTTCCGGAGTTTTTTCGGCTGAACCGGGACGGTCAACCACGCGGCGTGATTCAAGTGGTGAAGGCGGTACGGTCATGATCAAGAGCGACGCGCAACGCGATCGGACGGTGGCTCAGATTGACGGCTTTCGACAGGCGCTCGCGAAGGTGGAGCAGGAGAAGCCAGGCAAGCGCTCGGATGCGATTAAAGGGAGCTACGAGAGCATGATCCGGCAACTCGAAGACGAAGTGCGCGAGTATGATCAGCTGAAGTCCGGCGAGCTAACCCTGCCCCACGTCGAGCGGCTAGATCAAATCGCCCCGTTTATCGCGAAGATCCGGATCGCGAAAGGCGTTTCGCAAACGGAACTGGCGCGTCGTCTTGGGGTGAGCAAACAGGTGATCAGCCGCTACGAGGAGAGCGATTATCAGACTGTAGCCATCAACAGACTCCAGGAGATTCTTGATGCCATTGGCATCAAAACACTGGTGACTCTGAGCGCGTAAATCCGAATCTGCTAGGCGGTCTGAGCGGCAGAATTGAGGAGAACTACCAGCCGGGCGGTGCATGACGGTTTCAGTCCCCTTCTCGATGGGGACGGTGTTGCTTGCATCGCGCCAGGCGACGAGCTCCTGACCCTCCGACTGGCATCGGGGTTCTTTGTGCTGTCTGCCGATAGAGGAATAGGAGGAAGAGATCATGTCTGCCGCAGCAGTACCAGAACTGCCGCAAAGGCTTCCCCGCAAGCCCCCGGCCTCGGAAGGACAGTACAACTGGATCCCCATCGAGAAGGGGACTGAAACTCCTGTGCATGGCGACGTCGGCCTGCACGCCAGCTCAAGCAACACCCTCCCCATCGAGAAGCGCAGGGTGTGTGTCGAGAGCGGCGAGCGTTACTCACTAATCAGAGAGAGTCCGATGCGGGACTGTTTCATGAATTTTCAGTTACAGCGGGCTGGATTTGGCCGGGCGTTGCCGTGAGTTGCGGCTGGGCCTCGTGGCGCGGGCACTCTTGCCTGTCGTGTCCCGACTCCTCGGAACGCTGGGCTCCCGTCTACGCGAAATGTCCCACGCACAGCAGCAACCAGGCATCCGCACGAGTGCCGACGCATGGCGAGTTGAAACTCGCCACAGCACACTAACTCATTTCTCAAGACATCGGTAGGCTGTCGCCAGCTTTCCCTGTCACACCACCGTACGTACGGGTTTCGTATACGGCGGTTCGCCGGTGTTTCACGCCTTCTATCGCCGTTTGGTGGTGCGCCAGGGCCACAAGGTGGCGATCTAGGCGGTAGTGCATCGGTTGCGCCGACTCACATGGAACGTCTTGCACCCAGGCGTGTCCTATGAGGAACGAGGGCAGATCCTAAATCCCCGCGCGATTCAACGCAAAGAGCGACTCGTTCGCGCACTCCAAGCGATCGGCTTCCAGGTGCATCTGACTCCCGTCCAACCGGCTACTGAATGAATGGTTTGCCTCGCCCTTTCGGTATGGTTTTCGGACGTGGTCTTCGACCGTGCTCCACCCAGGCGCGCCATCCCCAGCGCCAATCCAGCGAACGCCAGCACCCATCCCGCTGGCTCTGGCACATAATGAGTGGTGCTGCCGAAAGAGGTAAAATCCGAGCTGCCGCCAGCGGCGGCGTCCAGACTGATCGTCTTTCGCACGCCCAAGATGAACACCGGGATGAACGAGACTTCATCGGAGTGGAGAAAATCGACGCCATCGTGGTCGAACACGGTGAACGACGCAGTATCCCCGGTTGGACAAACCAAACCCACCCAAGCTGCACCCAGACACAGGTCCACGAAAATGTCTGCCGTACCAGGGAACACGGGCGAATCCACGAACATCTCTTCCGCGAACCGATGAATTACGATGGGCGGCGGATCAATGGTGTACTCAAGCACGTAGTCGACGGCGGTTCCGGCCGGCGCCGCAAATGCGGCACTGAAGTTCATGTCAAAAAATCCAGAGCCTATCCCGCTGCTGACGGTGACATCGCTATCGGATAGGACCGGAGGAGCGCCGAAAAGCACCGCACTGGTGAACGCGACATCACTGATCGTGAGTCCCGAAATTTGACAACCAACGGCTCCCAAAGCGACATAAGTGTCGAGCGTGGTCACAGGTAAGCAAGGGGCGCCGTAGGCGGCGGCGACGGCGAACAACGAAACAGTGGCAATAGCAAGACGAGTCATGATCCCCTCCAGGTCATCTTGAATCTACTACCCGTCCGCAGGAAAAGCAATCCCGGCTAGGCCAGCAGAGGTCAGGCTCGGGTGCTGGCCATGGAAGCCGGGTTTCACCTTCGCACTCACGACTAACATGGGCCCCGCCGTACCGTGATCGGTCCCCGCGCTGGCGTTTTCTTCCACCCGGCGCCCGAACTCACTGAACATCATGACCGCCACATCGTTAGCTCGGCCGATTCGTTTGAGGTCGTCGAAGAACGCGCGCAATCCTTCGCCCAATCCGGTGAGCAGGTAAAAACGGCCCGCAACCTGGCTGGCATGGGTGTCGAATCCCGGATAGCTCACATAATAAACCCGAGTTGGAAATCCCGCGTGGATTAGAGCGGCAACCTTGCGCAGATCGGCGGCGAGTGAGGTGCTTCCATAAGGCATCGGCGTCTGGTATCCGCGAACGGCCTCTCGCACCATACGCGAACTATCCGACGCCGTCTTGGAGATGGCGGTGAGGAAATCCAGGGTCTCGTTGCCCGACTTGGGATTGTTGATGAGCTTCTTGTAGGTATCCGCCTGCAGCGCATCTCCGGCGCGGACGAACTCGTCCGGGTTGTTGAAGACGACAGGCGAGTGCCGGCGCGCCTGCACGGCCAGCGACTGCTTCTGTGTGATGTTGACGATCGTGTTTGCCTTTGCGTCCGGCCAGCGTGCGTCCGCGAACCGTCCTACCCATCCGAGTGTCTCGGGCTGATGCGGAGTTGCCGTGTGCCAATACTCCATTGAGGTGAAGTGGCTGCGGTCTGGATTCGGATAGCCGCATCCATGAACGATCGCAACGAGCCCATCGTCCCAAAGCTTCTTCAGGCCGCCTAGAGAGCTGTGGAATCCATAGTCTTCATTGGCGCGGTGCAAAGCTCTCTCCGATGCTCCAAGCGTAGGCCGCAACTTGCGATAGTTATCGTCGCGCCAGGGAATCACGGCGTCCATACCGTCGTTGCCGCCGGCCAGCTCCACCACGACGAGAATCCGCTCGGGGCGTTCTTCCCGGCCCCGCTGGAAGGCCTGCGCGGCGATCGAAAGCGACGTGTGGCTGAAGAGCAAAGGTAGACCGGTTCCGATACTCACACCATACAGGCCGCTGCGCAGAAACTCACGCCGCGGCAGGTTGCATTTCGGACAATGAATGTTCGCCATATACCCTCCTTACGACAACTGATATTCGGGGGCGCTCAGAATCAGGTGCAACAGCTCCCTCAGGTTCTTTTCAATCGAATAGCTCGAGAAGTCGATCTTGGCGCCTCCCATCTGCTTCTCGATAAAGCGCACCAGCGACTCGCGGCGTTCGCCCGTAATAGGCGTTCGCAGGAAACGCTGGACCAGATAATCCACGGCCGCCGGAGCCTCGGCAAGACCGGCCTTCCGCAACATACCCCCCAGATCGAACTGGGGCTCGCGCGGCGCCTCCGGCGGCACCGCTCGTACGGCGCGCACGGCGGCGTTGAAAACATCGCGGAATAAATTGAAGTCCTCGCCAGAGAGCCGGGATGTCTCCGAGACCGTGCTCCGATTGGCGACCATACCGGTTTCGCCTTTGGGAAAATCCGTGAGATTACCGCGCTCGGCCATCTCCACCAGTTGGTTGAAGAGGAAGTCGCCGGTGAGCCGCCGCGTTCCTTGCAAATGTGCGTCCTTGATCACTGGCGTTTCCTCGGGGAACAGGATGTAGCGGGCCACGTTTTGCCGCTGGAAGATAGTCGCGGGATTGATCCACGCCTTTCCGCCATCCCAGCCTTTCACGTTGGGCGGATAGAAAATCTCCTGACCCAAGCCCGAGGTGATCGCGGCGAACTTTGGATAGGTCGGGGCATCGGTGAGCCCCAGCTTCTTGTAGGTCGAAACGACAAGCTGTACGGGACTCTTGATCTGCGTCGCGTAGGAGGCCGGACCATAAAAGTCCCGTGACAGGAATATCTCCTCGAAAAACGGCGTGATCTCGTAGTTGTGCTGGCGGAGACTTGCGCTCAGCTTCTCCTCGAAAGTCTTGTCGGGATCTTCCCGGACAAAGAAGCGGTAGAGCTTCCGCGCCATAAACCGCGAGCAAGCCGGTTGATCCAGTTCGACCCTGAGAGCTGGCCGAGCAGCATCTTCCGATAGTCCCGGATCTTTTCATGCTGGTGGCAAAGTGACCGTGCCAGAACAGAACGAGCTTTTCCTGCAGAGGACGCTTGGTCTTCAGCATCCGGTCCACGAGCCATGTTTGGGCGCGTTGCGCCTCGAGGATGTCGGCGTTGCGGAAGAAATAGAACTTATCCACGACCGCCTGTTTGTCCGTCTTGGCGATTCGTTTGTCTTCGGCCGTGACCCCCGGTGCGCTCGTCGGCCATTAGCATCTTGCGGCGGTCGGGCGGGAGTTTATCGAGAGTGCCAAACAGAATCGCCTGGAAGGCTGCGCCGTTCAGCACTCGGCTCCAGTTCTCCGACGGGAAGATACCGGTTTCGCTGAAGCGCGGCAAGGAGACGTCTTCGACCTTCTGATAATAGACCAGCCGCCGGACTGCGCCGGCGGGAGACAGCGCGGCAAGCGCCTGAATCTCTTCCGGCGAGCCGCCGAAGCCCGCGCGTTCCGACAGGTGCGCGGCGCGGTCGTAGTTCCAATCGGTAGCGGTGATCGGCGTGAGATCGCCGGTCCAGGCCGAGGGACCCGCCGCGCCCCGCAGGGCCGCGATTGAGAGGATGCTTACAAATAGAGCGTGTTTCACGGTTGCCGCCTCCAACTTTTCGCTGACGGCGGTACCCTATCACATTTACTGTTAAACTGGTTGCCTTCCGGATCATGCCGATGAGCGAACGAAAGTATCAACCCTACGTCCCTGAAAATGTCCAGATGTCCGAATTCACCGCGCGCGCCGTGATTATCGGAATTATCCTGACCCTGATCCTCGGGGCGGCCAACGCCTACCTGGGCCTACGCGCAGGGATCACGATTGCCGCCACCTATCCGGCGGCGGTGATCGGAATGGCGGCGCTTCGGCTATTTCGTGGATCCATTCTCGAGGAGAACATTTGCCGCACCGCTGGCTCGATAGGCGAGAGCGTCGCGGCCGGCGCGATCTTCACATTGCCGGCGTTCGTGATCGTGAAGGCATGGCCTTCCTTCGGATTGGGGGACGCGTACTGGAAATCGACGGCCCTGATGCTAGTCGGAGGGATCGTCGGCGTGCTGTTCGTCTCGCTGGTGCGACGGGTGATGGTCGAAGATCCTGAACTTCCGTTTCCGGAGTCGGTTGCGGCGGCCGAGATCCACAAAGCCGGCCACCGTGGCGCCCAGGCAGTGAAGTTTCTTTTCTACAACATCGGAATCGGCGGCGTCGCCTATCTCCTCGGAAAGTTCAACCTCTACGCGCTCGATCATGCGTTCTCGCGCATTGCGATCGGCACTGTTGGCGTCAGCCGGGTTCGGCTCGGCGCCGGCGAGGGCGCGCCGGGCGCGGCCGCTGGTGGGTTCACGTCGTTTTCAGCGCCGGAGGTGAGCCCGGCTTATTTGGGTGTTGGCTACATCATCGGACCCAAGCTGGCATCGCTCAATTTTTCCGGCGGCGTGATCGCCTGGGGGCTAATGGTTCCGCTGCTCATCTATTTCATCGGACCGCAGCTCGTTCCCTCCTTCACACCAGCCGGTGCGGAGACCAATTGGGACGGCATGGCGGCTTCGATCTGGCGGTTCATCGTACGGCCGATCGCAGTGGGCGGAATGCTGGTGGGAGCTGCGTTTACATTGTTCCGGATGCGCAAGTCGCTCGCGGCAGGTTTAGGCCGGGCGTTTGCAGAGTTCTCCGGAGCTGCCGCCGGTGGTGCATCGGTAGGCCGCACGGAACGTTACATGTCCTCCCGCGTTGTTCTGACGCTGATCGCGGTGATGTTTGTGCTGATGATCGGGCTGTACTTCTACTTTTCGCAGAGTGTGCTGGCCGCGCTAGTGGCGGCCTCCATTATGCTCGTGATTGGATTCTTTTTCGCGACTGTTTCGGGGTCGCTGGTGGGAATCATTGGATCTTCCAACAACCCAATTTCCGGACTCACGCTTTCAACGCTGATCATCGCGGCCTTGCTCATGGTATCGCTCGGGTTCACCGGAGCTACGGGTGTCGCCGTGGTGCTTGGCGTTGCCGCCGTGGTTTGTGTGAGCTCGGCTGTTGCGGGGGAGCTGCTGCAAGACTTCAAGGTTGGCTACATTCTCGGTGGCACCCCACGAACCATTCAGATCGTTGAACTGATCGCAGTGGTGGTGGCCTCGTTGCTGATGTACTTTCCGCTTTGGCTACTGCATGAGGGCGATATTCGCAGCGGGGGGATCGGATTCGGCGGCACTACCCTGGCAGCCCCGCAAGCAGGGCTCATGGCGATGCTGTCGGAAGGAATCGTCGGCGGCGAGATGGCTTGGCCGCTCGTGGTTGTGGGGATGTTTCTGGGTGTCGTCATGATCATGCTACAAGTGCGGAGTCCGATGATCGTTGCGGTGGGGATGTACCTGCCGTTTCAAACGACGTTTGCCATTTTCGTGGGAGGCCTGATCCGATGGATCGCGGATCAGGTTGCCGCGCGCCGTGGCTACAATCACGCGCAACTGGCACGGGTGGAGAATGCAGGGATCCTCACCGCATCCGGCCTGATCGCTGGGGAAGCGCTAATCGGACTGGTGTGGTCGGCGCTGCAGTTCAAGCAGGAGTGGATTCCCAACTTCAATAACCATAGTTACCTGCTTGGTTTTTGCGTGCTGCTGCTACTGGCGTTCGTGATGATCCGGCTTCCTCTAGGAAATGCGGGATCGCCGGACGAGCCAGCGCCGCCGCAAGCGATGATGTAAGCAGTGGAGCAGGATCGCATCCGGCCGGCTGATTTTCAATCGGCCTCTCGGAGACTGAAGCCTCCGTTGCAAGCTAAAGCTCGCTCCACACAGTAGTACAATCAGCGCGTACGCTCTCTCACCACGGGCACACTCGCGGCTGGCTCGAAAAGCCCAAACGACATCACGTCCGTCGCAGTCGCGATGGCGACGTATTGCTTGCCGTTCACTGAATAAGTGATGGGTGACGCGGTGAGGCTCTGGCCGGTGTTGAAGTGCCACAGATGACGGCCGGACTTGGCGTCGAGCGCCACAATGTGTCCGTCGTCATCGCCAAAGAACAGCACGCCGCCGGCTGTCGAAACTGTGCCGGCCCACATGGTTCCTTTTCCCGTCATCGGGTACTCCCATACGCGATTGCCCGTCTTGGGATCAAAGGCCCGCATAAAGAATTGCCCCGGTTCCGTGGGAATTCTCTCGCCGCCAGTGCCCGCAAATCCTTTCATGGGCTCTGGTTCGCGGGAAGAACTGGTATAGATGTCGCACTGCTCGAGACAGGGGACAAAGTAGAGTCCGAGCGCGGCGTTGAACGATGGCGACATCCAGTTGGTCATGCCACGAACGGAGGGGCAGGCGCGTTGGCCAGTGGGCGAGGGCGCCATGCCTTTGACGAACTGTGGGCGTCCGGTCTTGGGATCCATTCCACTCGCCCAGTTGATCTTCTCCCCGAGGCGCGTGGCGCGGAGAAACTGGCCGTTGGTGCGGTCAAGCACGTAAAAGAAGCCATTGCGATTGGCGTGATAGACCAGCTTGCGCGGCTTGCCTTCCCAAGGCATGTCGATGAGGACGGGCCAAGCTTGTGCGTCCCAGTCCCAGAGATCGTGCGGGGTGAATTGGAAATGCCACTTCATCTTGCCGGTATCGGCGTCGAGGGCGATGAGAGAATCGGAGTAGAGGTTGTCACCCTTGCGGTCGCCGCCGTAGAAGTCAGGCCAAGGATTTCCTGTGGTCCAGTAGATCAGGTTGAGTTCGGGGTCGTACGTTCCACTGAGCCAAGTGGCGCCACCGCCCCAATCGATGGTGAGATCGCCCCAGGTTTCAGAACCGGGTTCGCTGCGGGCCGGAATCGTGTAAGTGCGCCAGACTTCCTTTCCGGTCTTGGCGTCGAGCGCCGCAACGAAACCGCGGCACCCGCTATCGCCACCGCCGATGCCCACAATGATCTTGTCTTTGACGGCGAGTGGAGCGAGCGTTGCGGAATATCCTTTCTTGGGATCGGCGTATTGCACGCTCCAGAGGACCCCACCGGTCCTGCGATCGAGTGCGGTGAGGTGCGCGTCGCTGGTAACGAAGAAGACAGTATCGCCCAGGAGCGCCGCGCCGCGATTGACCCGCTGGCGCTCGACGGCCTCATCCCGATACTGCCAAAGGCGGCGCCCGGTGCTGGCGTCGAGCGCGTGGACTTCGTTGCTGTTGGTGACATACATGACGCCCTCGTAGACAAGTGGCGTGCACTCGAGTTTGCGAGCGGTGTCGATGTGATAGACCCACTTGGCGGAGAGGCTCGCGGCATTCGCCGCCGTAATTTGGCGAAGGGGACTGTGTCGCGTGCCGGAGTAATTGCCGGCGTAGGTGAGCCAGTCGACGTTCGGACTCTTCAGAATGTCTTCATAGCGGACCTGCGCGAGCGCACCGGCTGCAGTAACGATTAGGACAAGATGCCGCATTTTACCTTCCTTCCTTTTCTGGAACCCGCGCGACTTGCCGGCTCAGGAAGGCGAGCAAGTCTTCGACCTCCGCTTTCGACAGGCGCTTTCCATAATCTTCCGGCATCAGCGAGTTTTTGTGCAAAGTCACTTCGCTTACGTCGCTCTTGCTCAGCAGATGGAGCTTTCCGCCGCGATCCATCACCGCGATGGCATAGTTGGTGTTGTCCTTCGCGACTCCCTCCAGAATCGGTCCCGCCTTCAACTGGACGGTGACAGGAAGGAATCCTTCGGTGGGCCGCGCACTTGGCTGCAGCAGGGATTCACGGATCGACTCCAGCGAGCGCGCCCCGATGTTGGTGAGGTCCGGTCCGATGGCGGCGCCCTTGCCCCGAAGCGAGTGGCATTGCAGGCATCCGCCGGATCCGTGGAAGATCTTCTCGCCGGCTTCGGTATTCCCCTTGACTCCGAGATCATATGCAGGGGAATTGATCGCTTTCAGGTAGGTAATCATCTGCCAGATCCTGTCATCGGGGAGCGGCGACGGCGGCATGTCCGAGCCGCGCACTCCATTCTTGATGGAGTCAAACAGACGCCGGTTTCGCCCGCCCCGGATGCGATTATTCTGGGCGAGCCGAGGTCCGCGGCCACCTTCGGCGTTGGGTCCATGGCAGCCACTGCACGACTGAAGGTAGAGTGTGTGTCCTACCTCGATGGCTTCTGGCTGACCGGCGAAGGGATTCTTCAACTCATCCTCAAACCGCTGGGGCAGGGCTACGTTCGTCAGAAGCAACGACAAAGCAACAAACCGCATGATCTTATCCAGTTTAATGTGCTCGCGGCCCACAGTACACTAGGGATATGCGACTTCTCGCTCCGTTGCTCCTATGCTTGCCCCTGTTCCCCGGCTCGATTGCTGGAATTCAATGGACCGATCCCACAGGCTGGAAATCACAGCCGCAGCGGCCCATGCGCGCGGCGACCTACCTCATCGATCCCGCGACCGGAGATACAGAGCCCGCAGAGTGCGCGGTCTTCTACTTCGGAGCCGGCCAAGGAGGCGGCGTCGCCGAAAATATCCAGCGATGGCTCGGCCAGTTCCAGGAGAAACCAGCGACGCCTCCCGAGCCGAAAAAGCAGACCATCGCGGGACTGCAAGTAACCACCATTGAACATGCGGGCGTCTTCCTTGCTGGTGGTCCCATGTCGCAGCAAAAGACTCCAAAGCCCGGCTTCAGGCTGATCGGCGCCATTGTCGAAGCGCCCGAGGGCAACGTATTTTTCAAACTCACCGGCCCGGCCAAGACGATCCAGGCGGCGGCTCCCGCATTTCATAAGATGCTGCAATCCATCAAGAAATAGGTCCATGAAAAGCGCACTTGCTCTGCTTGTCCTCCTCTTCTCTATTGCACCTGCCGCCGACTGGCCGCAATGGCGCGGTATCAATCGCGACGGCAAGTCCCCGGAAACCGGCCTGCTCAAACAATGGCCCGAAGGCGGACCCAAACAGATCTGGAAAGCGGAGGGGCTCGGAGAAGGCTATTCCTCGATGTCGATCGTGCAGGGCCGTGTTTTCACCCAAGGCCAGCGTGGCGAAACGCAATACATCGTCGCGCTGGATGCCGCTACTGGAAAAAAGGTGTGGGAGGTAGCCAACGGCTCCGCCTATCGTGAGCGCCGGGGAGACGGTCCACGCGGCGCGCCAACTGTCGAAGGCGATCGCCTCTATGCTTTCTCGGCCGACGGCACGCTCTCTTGCCTCGATCCCAAGTCCGGCAAGCGCATCTGGTCTCTCAACGTAGTCAAGGAGTTCGGCGGCTCCGTACCCCACTGGGGTTTCAGTGAATCACCGTTGATCGATGGTAACCGTCTCATCCTCAATACCGGAGGATCGGGGCACGCTGTGGTCGCTCTCGACAAGATGACAGGAAAAATCGTGTGGAAGTCGCAAAGCGACCGCGCCGCTTATTCTTCGGCCATCTTGGCCCAGACCGGCGGCGTAAAACAAGTGCTTACATTTACGTCGCAGGGGGCCGTGGGGCTGCGCGCCGATAATGGTGAGCTATTGTGGCGCTACGATAACGTGGCCAACCGCACCGCCAATATCGCGACTCCGATCTTCCATAACGGTCACGCCTTCTATTCCTCCGATTACGGAACAGGCTGTGCACTGCTCAAGTTGGACTCGAGCGGAGCCAAGGAAGTCTACTTCAATCGCGACATGAAGAACCACTATTCGAGTTCGGTTCTGGTGGGCGACTACGTTTACGGCTTCTCAAGCATGATTCTCACAGCGATGAAGTTTCTCACCGGCGAGGTTGGCTGGCGAGACCGCAGTGTCGGCAAAGGGTCCGTCATCTATGCCGATGGTCATTTGTACGCGCTGGGAGAAAACGGAACCGTGGGTCTCGTGGAAGCGACGCCGGAGGTATACCAGGAAAAGTCGCGGTTCAGCTTCACCAAGAGCGCGCGCCCAACCTGGTCTCTTCCGGCTATCTCGGATGGGAAGCTATACATACGTGATCAGGATGTCATGTACAGCTTTCAGATTCGCTGAAGGGTTGCGAGTTGGATCGCGTGGGCAAGCCTCCCGGCTTGCCGCGGGACTTCAGTCTCGACAAGTTGCCCCCCCAACAAATACGAAAGGGGCGGCTCGGCTCATCCCTCGGCTTGAGTTCGTGGGGACGCCATCCATTTGCGCATCAATGCGCTGCGCTTATTTTTCGCGCAATCCGGCCGTTCGCAAACTCAATACTGTCGCTGCCGAAAGGAGTGAGCCTGACCGCCCCCTCGGTTGTCAGGTTCCATAACCTTTCTTTCACGTCGATTTTCGCGCCGATTCTTGTGCCTGTCAATACCCCGATGGATTCAAATTTCTGATCCTTGAATCAATAAACTTCGGAACGATTTTTGCGCGTCTGGCGCCTCGCGGCAACGGTCGCCCTCATCTAACAGGATCTGCAAGGCATCCTCGGCTTCATACACGACCAGCGCTTCCGGACTCGCCATGCCCGGATCGATTCCGCATGCCTCCATGAGCTCCGACAATTTTACAATCCTATTTGCTTTACCCCCAGGACCCTTCCAAGAGTATAAGTGGAACTTCCCAACATCGGCCGGGGCGCCAGCAATGATCAGATATCGTTTCCGCGCCTCAGACCACGCGATTGCCCGTATACCCAGTCCATCCAGATCCAGTAACTCCGGTTCTCCCAGCCGGGCCCGCTCCCCTCGCAGGATCTTGTTCGGATTCAGGAGTGGAATCAGAATCGCCGAGCCTTTTTCCAATGGACTGCGCAGCCCAATCCAAAGGTCGCTACCGTCCGCCGTCCGGCTCAATCCTTCGATGTTCAATCCGCCGACGTCCGGAGAGGTTTTCGATGCTTTCTTCAGGTTTACGGAAAGATCCCAATGCGCTGCTATCAGATCGTCCACGAGCAATTCATAAGGACGATCCACAACCGCAAGACTCTCATTGGTTGCGAACAGGCGGCGACGGCCCGGCCGCGCCTTGCCCTTCTTGTTGGTTCCGTGCGAAGTGATCCAGAAGATCCGGCCGCCCACTCGCGTTGCCCCTTCGATATCTGCTTCCTCGCCAGGCGGCAGCCCCAGGTCAGGCGTTAGATCGTGCGTAGTCAACGGCTCCCCCTTCTCAAACGCACGATACACGCGCAGAATGTTGTCCTCGTCGTTAGCCACGACGAAACGGCCGGCTTCGAGCGTTACCGCAGCGGAGGCGTCGCAAGCTCCGAGGTGTGTAACCGCCTTAGCCTTCATTGCTACTCCGTGATCCCAGTCACCCGAACGTTTCGGAACGATCCCAAGTCAAAGAAACTACCCATCCCGAACTTGCCCGCGCCGAGACTCATGTCCACAGCGCGCATGGACGGTGACGTCTCTCCGTTCACCCAGACATCGACACGTCCTATAGTCCCGTCATAAACCAACTTCACCTCATGCCATGACTCATCCTTTAGAGTCGCGGGCCCTAGTAGTGAGCTGATCCGGACGCGTTCTCCGCCGTACACGTGAAACACCCCGTTATGCACCGGCTGCTGTTTGGCGGCATCCACGGAAAGGTGCACGTAATTAAAGTGATCCACATCACGCCACGCGTAGACGAGAATCAGCGAAGTCCTTCGGTTCCGTGCGCTTTCCGGCTCTTTCCTCACCGCCAGCTCCATCGTGAGCTTGAGATAGTCGGAGGTCTCAGCCAGCGCGTACTGCGATGGACGCCGCGGTTGTAAGGAAGGCCGTGGAACCAGCAAATGCAGTGTGGGAGACCTATCGCCCGCATCCAGCCGCCAGTCGGCGGGCGTAGGCAAACCCCAGCGCAACCCAAACGCTTCGATCGTCTCACCCCCAAAAAGACAGGGGACACAAATCAAAAAACATAGGAGCCGCCACATGAATCCCAATCATACCCCGAAGGGTATCATCCTGATTCCTGACTCTTCTCTCTCAGTGTCCCTTCTTCTCCTGCTTGTGCGCGCCGCCCTTCGCCGGAGTGGGACTCCCTTCACCGGGCTCGGCATCCATGTACTTGACGATGATCGACACACGGCGGTTCTGCGCGTTCTCCGGATCCTGGCTCAGCCGCAAACGCCGGTCCGCGAATCCTCGCACCTGGGTCACCTGTCCCGGCCTCAATCCGTTCCCTTCCATGATTTTTCGAGATGTGTTGGCGCGGTCCACGGAAAGCTCCCAATTGGTGTAGCCATCGGCCGAACCGAACGGCTTGGCGTCGGTATGTCCCTCGATCAGGATGTCGTTGGGTAGCAGCCCCAACTGCTTGGCGAGCAGCACGAGCAGCTCCTCGCCCGTCGTACTCGGGTTCACATTCCCGCTCTCGAAAAACATCCCCTTCTCCGTTTCCAGCAATTCGATGCGCAGCCCCTCTCCTGTCACCGTCATGGCGACGTTATCCTTCATCTGATCGAACTCAGGCATCTTTTTCATCGCTTGCCGGATTTCTTCCTTCAATAGATCCAGATTGTCCTTCCGGATCTCGAGAGCATCTCCTGTCCCAGCCATATTGCTACCCATTTGCTTCCCAGCCCCGGTCGGGTCTCTAAAATACGCTCCTACTGCTTCTTTCACTTTCTGGCTGCTGTTCATCAGCCACATCACCATGAAGAACGCCATCATTGCGGTCACGAAGTCGGCGTAGGCCACCTTCCAGGCGCCGCCGTGATGGCCGCCGTGGCCGGTCTTCTTCTTGAGAACGATTACCGGTGCAGCACTTCGTTCCTCATCCGCTATCGGCTCGGTTTCCGGCATCGGTTCCTATGCAGCGGCGCCGCCCTTGCACGCCTTCTCCATTTCTTTGAAGGTCGGCCGCACTTCGTGTGGCACGGCCCGCCGCGCGAACTCGGCGCAGAGAATCGGCGGATTTCCACGGATATAGGCGATCACACCCACCCGGAGCGTGTTGTAATACGCTCCTTCGGAATCCGCGATCTTGCCCATGTTCGATGCCAGCGGACCCAAAAACCCGTAGCACAGCAGGATTCCCAGGAAGGTACCTACCAGCGCGGCCCCCACTTTATGGCCGATCTCTTCTGGTGGACCGCCGAGCGATTGCATCGTGATGACCACTCCCAGGACCGCCGCCACGATTCCGAGTCCCGGCAGAGAATCCGCCACCGCGTTCAGAGCCCCGATCGGCATCTGCGTTTCCTTATGATGGACCTCCATGTCGAGCTCCATCATGGAATCCAAGGCAAATGGATCCATTTGCCCCGAAATCGACATCCGCAGCGTATCGCAGAGGAAATCCACAGCGTGATGGTCTTTCAGGAACCCCGGAAACTTGGTGAAGACGTCGCTTTTGTGCGGATCTTCCACGTCTGCCTCGAGTTTGGTCGCTCCGTTTTTTCGCGCCGAGACGAATAGCGCATTGAACATCTTCAGGGTCTCCAGATACAGCGCCTTGTTGTGTGGGCTGCCTTTCAGCACCCCGAGGATGCTCTTAAGTAGCTTAACGATCACCGGCAGCGGATTGGCGATGAGCACAGTGCCCAAGGCCGCGCCTACAATAATCACTAACTCAGCCGGCTGGAACAAAACGGCTAATACGCCGTGCTCCATCAAATACCCGCCGATGATGGCGCCACTGACGATGATGAACCCTACGATGGCAAACATGGGTTGAGCTCGAGCGTCCCTCCGCCTCCTTATCGGCCCGAATCCGTGGCGCAAGACTCCGTCTTGCTAGGCTTGTTCTACCACTCAAGACTCTTGGCGATACCCCGCAAGGCGCCGTCCCGCGCCGCCACCTTCTCACGAACGCCCTGCGCAATCAGCAACAGCGGCTTACCCTTGTGTTGCATCGCGAACACGCGGATCCGATACGGTAGCTTCCGCTGCGGGTGTAGGAAATCAAACGTATAGATTACTCCCGGCCGTCCCGGCGAGCTGAACGCTTCGATATCTCCCCCACGATCCACCACCATCCCGGACGCCTTGAACCGCTCACGCAACGACTTCACATGATCCTGCTCATTCGAGCCATCCATCTCGGCCGACCAGAGCGTATAGATTTCAGCATTGTCTTCGCGATTCGGATCCACTTTCACGCCGGGCGGCAACAGAGTCGCGCCGGACTTGGCCTCCTCGGTATTCCATCCATCGGGAAGGTCGACCCGGAACCCGAGTGAGTGCCTGTATCGCTTCTTAGCCAAAGCGGGGAACGTGCATGCCAAAGCCGCGATCAGCAGCCAACGCCGGGGCCGCTCTTGTGACTCGTGACGTCTGACTCCTGGCTCCTTGCCTCTCTCAGCCGTGCCGGATGACGAGGACATCTCCATCCTTGACAATGTATTCCTTTCCCTCCAGCCGCAGCAACGGAGTGCCCCTCAGTCCCGAGTACCCGCCGGCTTCCACCAGGTTTTTCCAGTTCACCACCTCGGCGCGGATGAACTTCTTCTCGAAGTCCGAGTGAATGGCGCCGGCGGCCTTCACCGCTGTACTGTTCTTGGCGACCGTCCACGCGCGAACTTCTGTTTCGCCCGCCGTCAGAAATGACATGAGTCCAAGCAGGTCGTAGGTGCTCTGGATCAGCCGCTCCAACGCTGACTCCTTCAATCCGTAGCTCTCCATCACTTCTTTCGCATCGGAGCCTTCCAGCTCCGCAATCTCCGCTTCGATCTTGCCGCACACTGCCGAGACACCTGTCTGCGGCCTGCTAGTCAACGAGCTCGCGCGATAACTTTGCTCCACTTCGTGCAGGCGGGGGGCGTCCACTTCGCCTAGATTCAGAACATAGAGCATCGGCTTCTGCGAAAGAAACTGAAATCCGCGAATTCGCTTTTCGTCTTCGGCCGACAGCTCCAGGTTCCGGAGCGGCTGGTTGTCTTCGAGCAAGGCTTTGCTCTTCACCAGCAGATCGAACTCCTTGTCCAGCTCGGGATTCTTGATCTTCTTGCGGTCCTTATCCACGCGTTCCATCCGCTTCTCGACCACCACCAAATCGCTAAGGATCAGATCCGTATCAATGTCGTCCGCATCCCGCACCGGGTCCACGGAACCCTTCTCGTGCGGTACCGTATCATCCTCAAAAACGCGCAGCACGTGGGCAAGCGCATCCACGACGCGGAGACTCGCTAGATAGGCGGGCTCGCGAAGCGCCTCTTTGGAAATAGAAGGAAAATCCAGATACTCGACCGTTGCGTGCGTCACCTTCGGCGGTTCGAAAACCTTCGCCAGCGCCGTGAGCCGTTCGTCTGGCACTTTCGCGACGCCTACCCGTGCCTCCATCGAACCCACACGCGCCGACTCGTGAACGCCTGTCAGAATCGTGAACAAGCTGGACTTGCCCACCATGGGCAGCCCTAGAATGGCTGTCTTCATCTTTTCCTTATAGGGGAACGTCCACCAATGTCAGAATCTCTTCCAGGATTCGCCCCGCCGCGTTCGGACCCCGCTCGGTCATTGCTACTCGCGAGTTGACGACCACCCGATGCGCGCATACCGGCACAACCAGCCGCTTGACGTCATCCGCGATCGCATAGTCCCGGCCTTCCGCCAGCGCCAGCCCCTGCGTCGCGCGAAACAGTGCCTGTGCGCCGCGCGGGCTCACTCCAAGCGCAAGCGAAGCATGCGAGCGGGTCTGAGCGACGATCGCCAGCATGTAATTCATCAGCACCTCATCCACCTTTACTTCCCGTACGTGATCCTGCAGCCAGAGCACTTCGTCTCCAGCCAGGACACCCTGCCCAAGCCACTCCCGCGAGCCGGCGCTCTGCTGCAGAATCTCCCGTTCGCTTTTGGGGTCCGGATATCCCATCCGGAGGCGCAAAAGGAACCGATCCAGTTGCGACTCGGGCAGAGGGTAAGTGCCATGATGCTCCACTGGATTCTGGGTTGCGATCACCATGAACGGCGGATCGAGCGGATACGACCGCCCGTCAATAGTCACCTGCAACTCGTTCATTGCCTCGAGCAAGGCTGACTGCGTCTTCGGCGTTGCACGGTTGATCTCGTCCGCCAGCAGAAAGTTGGTAAACACCGGCCCCTGCTTGAACTCGAATTCCCGCGTCTGTGCGTTGAAGATCGTCACTCCGAGAACATCGCTCGGCAGCATGTCTGCAGTGAATTGCAACCGGTGGAATCGCGACCGCACGCTCCGCGCCAGAGCCTGCGCCAGAGTCGTCTTTCCCACGCCCGGGACGTCTTCAATCAGCAGGTGTCCGCGCGCCAGTAGGCACACGAGCGAAAACCGGATCACCTCAGGTTTTCCGCGAATCACCTCGCCCAACGACTCCTCTAGCAGCCGTACCTTTTCAGCAGCGCCGGCCAGCGTCTGAGTCTCCTCGCGCTGAATCATCTACTGTCTCATCATACCGTGGGCCCGTAACGGACGTGGCGCAGACACTCGTGCCTGCCGCGCCGTACCACGCACGTTGCAGCATGCGCCACCCAGGTCACGCGATCAGGTCTTCCACCTGTCCGATAGCGGAGGAGGCGGGTTTTTCCAGCTTGGCGCTCATGCAGGTGACCACTTCCTGCGGCGAAGCCTTTGATTTGGTTTCACGAACGCGACGTGGCTTCGAATCGTTGACCTCATCTTCGGTATTCAGAAGTGGAGCGGACTGCGGCTTCAGCCCGGCGGCAAGCATTCCTGCTACCGTTGCAGCGGCTGTGCGGGAATCAATCCTTCAACAAAACTGAGGAGATAGCGAAGGTCTTCATCGCGCCGCGTGCATCGCCGGGCGACGGCACGAAGTTTCAATGGCAGGTCGGCGTAGGAGTACATCTGACGGCGAAGACGGTCGAAGTCACGGATCATCGCAAAGCTCATCTGTGTGGCTTCGGGACTCCCCACCTGTGCGGAAAGCCAAGCGGCGCCAGCCGGTGTAAAGGCAAAGTCCGGTTCCGTGGAGCAGTCCTGGCGGAATTGGCGCTTTTCGCGGGCGTTGAGACGGAAAAGAAAGTCCCTGGGGGGACGGGTTTCATTACGTTTCAACGCGCCGTGGAGCTTACCGAGCGAAACGCCATAAAACGGCGCCAAGTCGCAATCGAGGATCACCTGCTGGCCGCGAAGGACCCGGACGGGTGGTTCGGAAAACGACGCTCTAGATCGCGGCTGAGGCATGGACGCAGGCCTTACACGGTAGACAGCCTTTCCATCGGATTGTTTCAGCGAAATATTTAGGCCACGGGTAGGGATTGGGTGTAGCGGGCAAGAGATTCCAACTTCCCGAGCGCTGAACGAGAGTCGATGGACTGGGCCGCCAATTCAACCGCGGTCCGGAAGTCCGGAGCAGCGCCGCACGCTACCAACGCCGCGGCGCTGTTCGCTAGTACTATGTTGCGGGCCGGTCCAGGTCCGCCCTTAAGGATCTGGCGTATGACGGCGGCGCTTTCCTCCCTGCCACTGACCTTGAAATCCTCGATCCGGCTTATGGGAAGGCCGAAATCGTCCGGCGTAACGGTACGCGGAGTGGCTGAGCCCCGGCAGACCTCGTACAGTAGCGATGGGCCGGTGGTGGTAATCTCATCCAAGCCATCGCTGCCGTGTACGACGAACGCGCGCTCGACTTCGAGCCTCGCCAAGGCGTTCGCCATGAGTTCAGCCGCTCGATCGCTCGGCGCCCCGATTAACTGGTACTCCGCCCCCGCCGGGTTGGTCAACGGACCAAGAAGATTGAACGCCGTCCGCATCTTGAGCTCGAGACGGGCGGGCTGCGCGTACCTCATGGCGGGGTGCAACGCCGGAGCGAAAAGGAATCCGATCCCGATGTCGCGAATGCATTCGCCCATCTGTTGGGGAGTGACAGTGATGCGCGTACCGAGAGCTTCCAGAATATCGGCGCTGCCGCACTGGCTCGAAACGGACCGGTTCCCGTGCTTTGCCACCTTCACCCCAGTGCCGGCCACCACGAACGCAACGACGGTCGAGATGTTGAATGTTCCCGAGCCGTCGCCGCCAGTTCCGCACGTGTCGACCATGGGACAGCCGGATGGGCCGGGGTCGACGCGGACAGACTTGTCACGCATGGCTCGCGCGAAGCCATAAATTTCGTCGGAAGTCTCGCCTTTCATCCGCAGGGCAACCAAGAACGCGGCGATCTGGGCCGTGGTCGCCTGGCCCTCGAGAATCAGGCTCATGGCTTCAAGAGCTTGTTCCGCGGAGAGGTTGCTGTGATCGGCCGCCAGATGGAGGAAGTCGAGGAAGGCCATGGTATATTGGAGAATTCGATTGCTCCGGCGCGAGCGATCTGAATTCCGAGACTACCACAATCCTATGAAAATTCACGAGTATCAGGCCAAGTCACTCTTGGCCAAATACGGAGTTCCTGTGCCGCGCGGCAAGGTGGCATTCAGCGTGGAAGAAGCAGTGGTAGCGGCCCGGGAGTTGGGCGGCAGCGTGGTGGTGAAGGCGCAGATTCATGCCGGCGGGCGAGGCAAGGGCGGTGGCGTGAAAGTGGCCAAAGACGCGGCCGAAGGCGAAAATATCGCCCGCCAGATTCTGGGGATGCGACTGGTAACCCATCAGACCGGTCCTGAAGGACGGATCGTTCAGCGGCTGTTAGTGGAAGAGACGCTGCCGATCGATCGCGAGTTGTATCTCGGTATCACACTGGACCGCGCGCAAGGCAAGAACGTATTCATGGCGTCTTCGGCGGGCGGAATGGAAATCGAAGAAGTCGCTGCCAGGCATCCCGAACTGCTTCTGAAGGAAACGATGGAGCCCGGGTTGGGCCTGCAGAGCTACCAGGCCCGCAAGCTCGCTTTTGGGATCGGGATACCTGCGGAAAGTGTGAGCGCCGCCGCAAAAGCGATGATGGCCTTGGCCAAGGCGTATGACGAGATGGATGCGTCCCTCGCGGAAATCAATCCGTTCATTCTGACCAAAGACGGCAAGGTGCTCGCGCTCGACGCCAAGATCAATATCGACGACAACGCCTTGTTCCGTCATCAGGATCTGGCTGAATTGCGGGACCGGAACGAAGAGGATCCGCTCGAAGTCGAGGCTTCGAAGTTCGGATTAAACTACATCAAGCTTGACGGCAACGTAGCGTGCATGGTGAATGGCGCGGGTCTGGCCATGGCGACCATGGACATCATCCAGTACGCCGGCGGCAACCCGGCGAATTTTCTGGATGTCGGTGGTGGCGCCAGCGCCGACCAGGTCAAAAACGCGTTCAGGATTCTGCTGTCGGATCCGCACGTGAAAGCTGTGCTGGTCAATATCTTTGGCGGGATCCTGCGATGCGATACGCTCGCCAGCGGTGTCGTATCCGCGGCGCGGGACCTGCAGATCCAAGTGCCAGTGGTGATTCGAATGGAGGGGACCAACGTCCAGCAGGGGCGGAAGATTCTCGAGGATTCGGGATTCAATTTTACAGTGGCCGATGGCATGAAAGACGCCGCGGAAAAAGTGGTGAGGCTGGCAAACGCATGAGCATTCTGGTGAATGAGCGCACACGGCTGATCGTACAGGGTTTCACCGGCCGGGAAGGAACATTTCACGCACAGCAGGCGATCGCCTACGGAACCACAGTCGTCGGCGGGGTCACGCCGGGCAAGGGTGGTCAAAAGCATCTCGACCTCCCCGTGTTCAACACGGTGCAGGAAGCGGTGAAAGAAACAGGAGCAACGGCAAGCATCATTTTCGTTCCGCCGCCTTATGCAGCCGAGGCGATCATGGAGGCGGCCGATGCCGGAGTTCCTCTGGTGGTTTGCATCACGGAGGGCATCCCCTCCGCGGACATGGTGAAAGCCTGGCAATTTCTCAAGAGCAGGCAGACACGCCTGATTGGACCAAATTGTCCCGGTGTCATTTCGCCGGGCCAGTGCAAGATCGGGATCATGCCGGCTCACATCCATATGCCGGGGAATGTCGGCGTGGTCTCGCGCTCTGGAACGTTGACCTATGAAGCCGTGGGCCAATTGTCGCAATTGGGGATCGGCCAGTCGACTTGTATCGGTATTGGCGGCGATCCGATCATCGGGACGACGCACACAGACGCGGTACGTCTGTTCAACGACGATCCTGAAACCAAAGTGATCGTCATGATCGGCGAGATCGGGGGCAATGCCGAAGAACAGGCAGCGTCCTACATCAAGCAACACGGGAAGAAGCCGGTGGTCGGGTTTATCGCGGGCCAGACGGCGCCGCCGGGACGGCGGATGGGTCACGCTGGTGCGATCATTTCGGGAGGGTCGGGAAAGGCGAGCGACAAGATGGCGGCAATGGAGGCAGCGGCGATCCACGTTTGCCTATCGCCCGCCGAAATGGGCGAGCGGGTCAAGAGTTTACTGTAGTGGAGGCGATTTGGAACGAACATTCGGGATGATCAAGCCGGACGCTGTGGCGAAGGGATTCACGGGGGCGATCCTGGCGGAGGTCGAGAAAGCGGGTTTCCGCATTGTAGCAATGAAGAAGAAGCTCCTGAGCCAGGCTGAAGCAGAGGCATTCTACGCCGTGCACAAGGAACGGCCCTTCTACCATGGGCTGGTGACCTTCATGACGGAAGGCCCGGTGGTGATGATGGTGCTCGAGAAAGAGAACGCGATTCAGGATTGGCGGAACCTCATGGGCGCCACCAATCCGGCGAATGCAGCCGAGGGGACCATCCGGAGGAAGTTCGCCGAGAATATCGAGCGAAACGCCGTGCATGGGAGCGACGCGGGGGAAACCGCTGCGATGGAGATGCCGTTTTTCTTCAGTAGTTCGGAATTGTTGTAACGAGTCTAAAAGGCCGCTGTTATCTTCCAAGCAACCGAAGTGCGTTGAAGATGACAAGCAGCGAGACACCCATGTCTGCTGTAATCGCGGGCCGATAGCGTCACATCTGGTTTAGCTTCTGCTTCGGCAAGGCTTACTGCCGCTGCGGCCTGCTCCTCCCCGACTCGGGCCCGTTTGAGGTCGGGCCGTGCCCCAGAAGCCTGTTGTTTTAGGTCTTCGAGCGCGAGCGCGGGTGCAGGAAGATCTGGCTCATTAAAAACGGTGAGGTTTGATACATCGAGTGCAGCGAGCTGTCGTAGCTCGATTAGAGCTGACTCCGCACGGCCAGAAACCGTGGAGCGAAGCGCATCTGTGCGCGAAAGCTCGACCCGAAGAAGGTCGCGATCAAGCCGGGCTACATCTCCCTCGGTAACCCTTGCTTCAGTAAGCTTGAGCGATTCCTGACTAATGACAATCAGGCGTTCTATCGCGTGAAGTTTCCTTCGCTCGCCTACTTCGGCGTAGCGAGTTTTCACGTCGAAAGTCAGCTGTCGGATTGGAATATAGACTCTGATCCCACAAAGCAATTCCACACTAGATTGTTTCGTTTAATTCTAGCGAGCGGCCCATCGTCCTAGCTCCACGGACAGTTCATCCTGGTGCGTGACACCCCACTGCTGTAGCTGCCCAGCGAGTTCTCGCACCAATTCCATGCGCTTCTGGTACAGGTTCGTGGTTTCTCCCGGGTCGGTTTGCAAATCATACAGCTCGCCCGGACGCAGGTCGGGACGGACATCGAACTTTCTCAGGATAAGCTTGTGACGTTCGGTCCGGAGGACGCGCTCATCATAGTAGGACTCGTGGATTCCGGCCTGGGGAATGTTCTGAACCACGATGGGCCGCGTCCACCGATCGTCTCCTTTGCGCACCTCGGTAATGAGGCTGCGGGCGTGGAGTGTAGGAGTGAGTTCGTTGACGAGGCCCTGCACCAATGTGATATTGGCCGCCTCAAGAATGGTCGGCATCAGGTCGGCAGTGATGACACCGGAGTTCCAGGTCTTTCCGCGAGGCAGCATGCGCGGATAACGCAGAAACAGGGGAACGCGGATGGTGTCTTCATACGCGATCGCGATCCCTTCCGCGGAGCCCGGTCGTGGAACCCAGGGACGGCCGTGATCGGCGGTGAAGATAACAAGCGTATCGTCCAACAGATTGCGCCGGCGCAGCGTGTCGAGAACGCGGCCAACGTTCCAGTCGAGGTTGGAGACGGTGGCGTAATAGTCGGCGTGATCCCTGCCGGCATGTTTGGCGAGCCACTCTTTTGGGGGGTCGAGCGGTTCATGAGGAGCATAAAAGGAGAGATGGAGGAACCACGGACGGGAACCTGTTTGTTCGATGAAGTGAATCGCATCGTCGGCGTGCACGTCAGGTCTGTATCGGGATTTGTGCGGCTCGCCGATCCAATGCCGCAAATTGGAATTGAACGACTTGAAGAAATCGAAAAGGCCGGGGTTGCCGGGGCCGAGGTGCCACTTCCCAATTGACCCGTTTGTGTAGCCGGCATTGTTCAAGTAGTAAACGAAGTTTTCCCACAGGCGGAACCGCGGATCGCGAAACGGATCTGGGATCAAATCCTGATAGTTGGTGTTGATGGCGCCTGGACGGAAGAAATAGACGTTGCGGCGGAGTCCATGGGCATGCGGATACTTGCCCGTGAGGATGGAGGCGCGCGCGGGTCCGCACAGCGCCTGGGGTGTGTAGGCGTGGCGGAACAGCACGCCATCCGTGGCGAGGGCGTCGAGGTGAGGTGTATGGACCTCGCGTTCGCGGTAGGCGCCAATCGCGTCGGTGCGGCACTTGTCGAACAGAATGAGAAGAATGTTGGGCGGCCGTGATGCGGATTGCGGCTGCGCCAGCGCGGCGGCCGGAAGCGATGTGAGGAATTGGCGGCGTTGCATAGTTTTTAAGACTCGAGGATTCGATAGACTTCCCGTTTACCGAGACGGTGTTCGTGCGCAACCTGCTTGATCGCATCCATCCGCGCACTTCCCGACTGTATCAGAGCCTCTACCTGCGCTCGCAGCACCCCGGGCGAAGCTTGTTCCATCTCCGCTTCCGGCGCGCGCCCGATGACAAGCGTAAACTCACCTTTGACCGTGGGGCGTGCCGACAGTTGGCGCAAGACGGACGAAACGGGACCGCGGAGAAATTCTTCGTGAACCTTAGTGACCTCTCGTGCGAGGACCACTGGCCGGGCCGGGCCGAGAATGGATTCCACATCGGCGAGCGAGTCCAGCATCCGGTGCGGAGCCTCGTAGAAGATCACCGTTCCGGCCTCTTCGCGAATCGACTCGAGTTGCTTCCGGCGTTGGGATGCCTTGGCAGCGAGGAAGCCCAGGAAGTGAAACTCATCGGTGGGCAAGCCGGAGGCGGAAAGAGCAGCTAATAGAGCGGAGGGCCCGGGGACGGGGACAACAGGGATACTCGCGGACACAGCCAGTGACACGAGCCGATAGCCGGGATCGGAAACGAGAGGAGTCCCGGCATCAGAGACGAGAGCGATGGATTCGCCGCAGCACAGGCGTGTGACAAGCTGCCGTGAGCGGTCCGCTTCGTTGTGTTCATGCAACGAGATCAACGGGGTGGAGATCGAGTAGTGATCGAGCAGTTTGCGGGTGTGGCGAGTGTCTTCACAAGCAATTGCATTCACGGAAGTAAGAATCCGAACAGCCCGGTAGGTGATGTCCCCCAGGTTGCCAATCGGGGTCGCCACCAGAAAGAGCGTGCCGGCCATGCAAGGGCAGTATCGCATGCGTGGAGTTCCTGGCAACCCCAGGATACGCTCCTGTTCCAGCCTCAGATAAACTGAAGCAATGCGCCTGCCCATGATCGAGCCAATCCTTCAGCGAGGACGAACAGCTTAGTGATGCGTGTTGGCGTCATTGGAGGAGGCCTTCAGGGTGTAGGCATCGCATTGGAATTGGCTCTCCGTGGGGTGTCGGTGGACGTGTTCGAGAAAAGGGATGCCTGTCTCGGGCAGGCCTCGTTACAGAATGAGGGCAAGATCCACCTGGGGTTTGTCTATGCTAAGGATCGAACGCTGGCGACTGCGCGACTGATGGCGGAAGGAGCCCTCCGCTTCGAGCCAACAATCAAACGCTGGCTGGAGACCGGTATCGGCGATCGGTTTCTGTCTTCGCCCTTTCAGTACTTCGTCCACAAAGACAGCCTGCTGGATTCCGAGGAGCTCGGCGCCTATTACGAGATGGTTTCAGGTCTCATCCGGGAAACTGCGGCCCAACCGGAAACGAGCTATTTCGGCCGGGAAGGCGGGGCTCCTGTCCGGAAGCTGCCCCGAGCCTCGCGGGATTCCATTTCAAACAGCCCAATTATTTCGGCCATTTATCAAACTCCGGAACTGGCAATCGATCCGCGGCCTGTTGCCGAACTCTTGCGCGCCCGGATTGCGGAGGACAAGCGGATTCAGGTACACCCGAACGCGAAGGTCAGCCGCGTCACCCGCGGCAGCGACGAGGTGACGGTCACCGTCGAGGAGTTGGCTAGTGTACGCACGGAACGTTATGACCACGTAGTGAATGCGTCCTGGGAAGACCTGCTCGCCATCGACGCAAGCGCCGGTATTGCCCCTGGCGGAGAGTGGTCGTTCCGCGTCAAGCACTTTCTGCGCATTCCCGCGCAGCACGCAGCGGTGAATGTCCCTTCGGCGACAGTCGTTTTAGGCGGCTTTGGCGACGTGGTGAGATATGCGATCGGAGATCTGTTTCTATCCTGGTACCCGGTGGGCCGGCGTGGTTTTTCAACCGAGATCAAGCCCCCAGACTGGCCTATGCCGCTCGACGAACCGGGAGCCTCTGAAGTTCGTGCGGGCATCCCCGAGGGGCTTCGCCAGATCTTTCCCTGCCTGAGGGAGCTTCCGCCCGAGGCAGTCGCTTCAAGCGAGGTCTATGGCGGCATCATATATGCATTAGGAGCCACCGATGTTGGCGATCCGTCGAGCCAGTTGCATCAGCGCCATCAGGCCGGAGTACGTTCTTTCGGCCGCTACCACCGCGTGGACACTGGAAAATACACGCTTGCGCCTTTATTCGCCAAGCGGACAGCCGAGCGGATCACAGGGGTGAGCTCATGATGGCTGGCCCGCCTCCCATTTTTGTTGGCGTGCCAGTGTACCGGGGCTGGGATCTCGTGGATGAAACCTTGCGCTCAATCCGCGATCAACAGTTTCGTGACTTCCGCGTTCTGATTTCAGTCGACGGAGGCGACGAACGCTCAGCCGAGGTGTGCGCCAAGTATTTGGAAGACTCGAGGTTCGAGTTAGTCCTTCAAAGAGAGCGTCTGGGATGGGCCCGCAACCTGAACTGGCTCATGGACCAGTCACGAGGGGAGTTCTTTTGCTATTGGCAGCAGGACGACATTTGTGCCACCTCATATTTCCAGGTTCTTTATGATCATGCAATCGAGCATCCGGAAGCAGCATGCGTCTACGCCGACGTGCAGTGGTTCGGCTCCCGTATTCACTGCGACCGGCTTCCATCCGTGACGGGACCGCCGGCGAAACGCGTTTTGGAGCTGATCGAACATGAGCACAGCGCCCCGTTTCGCGGGCTGGTTCGCAGAAGCGTGATGGAGCGTGTTGGTCCGCTTCGGATCAATTCTTACGACAGCAGGTTGGAAGATTTTGTCTGGGTGGCGAAGTTGGCCAGGGAAGGCGAGCTTCACCGCGTTTCCGGGACGCTTTATTTCAAACGCTGCCACGAAGCAAACGCCCATTCCTACTCACCGGTAAAGTCACAAGATGAGCTTCGCGCGGTTTGGATCGAGTATGGACTCGGGTTGTTGGAAGCGGCGTTGCCGGTGAGCGGCGCCTGGCGTGCTGGGCTGCTGAACCTTGTTCTGGAGCGGCTGATTTTTCGGCGGCCCGAACGCTCATTAGCCTACGACGCATGGCAAAACGGGGTGGCCGAGCTGAGTCGCTTTGCAGCCGACTTTGTCGACGCAGCGAACCGTCAGTTTGATGAAGACGCCTGGAAGAGCACAGTGAAACTCCCCGATCCACTGGCCGTACTCGATCTCTTGACGGTGCGCCAAAATGGGATCGGAGAAGATCCTGCTGTTCAGGCGCTCGTGGACAATGCCCGAAGCGAGCTTCGGTTCAGAGGATTGCGCGAGCGGGCAGCGCTCGACGGAAGGACCGAGTTGTGGTTCGCTGCTGGCTCTCCCGGCACGGCCCTTCTCTGCCAGGGGTGGTCGACCCCGGAAGAATGGGGCGTCTGGAGCGACGGCCCAACCGCTCGTCTTCGGCTCCCGATATTGTGGGATGGCGGGATATGGCGAGTGGTCCTGCATGGCCGCGGCTTGGTGGATGGGCTCGCAAAGGGCAAAAGCCGCTCCATCGTGGCGCGCATCGGCGGAAAGATGGTCGCCCAATGGGCGTACTCCGCACGTTCGGCGCAGGTGGTGGGCGAATTGACGTTGACGGGCCTTGATGGTTCACGAGGGAATTACGTCGATCTCGATTTTCCCGATGCGGTTTCGCCCATGCAATTGGGTCTGAACTCCGATTCCCGCCGGCTTGGGCTGGCCCTGGAAAAAATTGTCCTCGAACGCTGTGGCGCTGGCACGTAGGCTGGCGCAGATTTTGAACGAGCGGTTGACGGGAGAAGGCCCCTGACATCGGGACTGCCATTCTCGAAAAAATTGACTGGCCATGCCCTCATCTTCCGGATTGCAACCACGATGCCTCGGGCCATCTCCGCCAGGTGACCTGCATAGATATGCGGGAATTAAGGAGAGCGGTGATTCATTCGACCGGAGAGAATTCTCACTCCTCAAGATTTTCAGGGAAACACCCGATAGAAGGAGGGATGAACACCGCTCGATGCGGTGAGAGGTGTTACTTTGGAAGGAGCAATGGAGAACCGGTCAGCAACGATCGAGCGAGAGTCCTATGTGTGGGAAATCGCTGGGAAGCCTGTGGCTGTTCGGCTGGACTTCGATCTACTCGACCGGCTCCTGCATGAGATTCTGCGCGGGTTCGGAGTAGTGCCCAAGCGTGGAGTCGAGATGGGCGGTGTCCTGCTTGGAACCGTGCAAACGGAAGGTGGGCGCCAAGTCGTCTACATCCAGGACTTTGAACCGGTAGCCTGCCGGCATACCCAGGGCCTGACCTACGTGCTATCGGACGAGGAACAGAAAAAGTTCAACGACACAGTAACGCGCTGGGACCGGTCACAAAACAAGGGAATGCATGCGGTAGGATTCTACCGCGGGCACACCCGAGAGGGATTAGGCCTGTCCGAGACGGATCTTGATACTTACCAGAACCTGTTTCCGGATCCATCAGCCGTTGTGCTGCTGGTAAAACCCTTTGCCACGCGAGTCAGCACGGGAGCGTTCTTCTTCCGGGAAGATGGCGAGGTGCGGGGTGAGTCGAGCTATCTGGAGTTCCCGTTCCGGCGCAAGGAATTGAGCGGAGAGACGGAGAATCCGGAGCCGAAGCCAGAAAGAGGCAGGCGTTCGCAACCGGTGGAAACAGAAATGAGAGGAGGAACGGAAGTGCCGCCAAGCAATGCCGCCTCGGCTAGTCCATCCTTTACGGACGATACGTTGAAACTTGGATTGCCGGTGGCTAAGGTGGATGAGAGTACAGGCCGGCGAATCAAGAGCGGATGGGTTTGGATTCCACTGTCTTTCATCTTTCTGTTGTTGGGAGTCGTGCTGGGATTCCAGGTCGCCTTGAGTGTCCGGTCGCAACTTCCGGCCGGGTTGCGCCAGGATCCGTATACCCTCAACATGACCGTAACGCCCGCCGCCGACAGCCTGCACGTTCGATGGGACCGCGCGGCTGCCGCGATCCAGGCTTCGAGCCGGGGTACCCTGATCATCATCCATGGCGATGCGCAGCGCAATGTCGATCTGGACGCGGGCCAATTGCAGAACGGCAGCGTCATCTATAAGTGGACCGGCGGCGATGTGCGATTCAGGCTGGAAGTTTACGCTCGGGACCGGGTGACGGTCTCGGAGACGGTTGACTACAAGACCGCCCGGTAGTGCGATTCACCCCTTGGCTCACTCTTCCCGCAAGGATTCGAGCGGATTGGCTTTGGCCGCCCGCCGCGCTGGACCGATCATTGCCGCTAGAGCGACAGCCACAAGCAGAATGATGACTGCGGCGTAGGCGATCGGGTCGCCCACATCGAAGCTGAAGGGCGACCGTTCCATCACTCGCTTTAAAACGGTCGAGGCAGGCAGAGCGATCACGATTCCCACGACCATCCCGATGGCGATTGGCCGCGTTCCCGACAAGAATACCGCTCGGAAGATATCCAATCCCGTTGCGCCGATCGCAATGCGAATGCCCATCTCCTTCATCCGGCGCGCCACCGCGAAGGAAACCACGCCATAGATTCCCATGATCGTGAGCACCATGGCGGTTCCCCCAAGAATCGCGACGAGCACGCCGAGTTTCCACAATCCGTCCAGGTCGCGTTGCATCCACTCTTCCACTGTCTTCACATCGGCGATCGCGTCCGGGATGACTTCGCGTGCGGCGGCGCTAACCGCCCGAGACAGACCTGTGCCGTCGCCCGCGTATCGGACGATGAGTGTATGCAATCCGGTGTTGGGGTCCCACGGCCGATAGAGGACGGAGCCGCCTATTTCCCCGTACCGGTCCCCGGCAATGTCGCGCACCACACCGATGACTTCGAGGAGTTGGCTGTCGTGAAGCCGGATCGTCTTGCCAAGCGAATCTTCGCTGGGCCATACCACCCGCACGAGGGAGGCGGAGACTATCACTGGAGACGCGCCCGCTCCTTTCTGCCGGTCGCTCTCCTGAAACGCGCGGCCGCGCAGGACCGGGATTCCCAGGACGGAAAAGTAGGCAGGAGACACGACGTTCGAAGCTGGCAGAAGATTGGGCTGCCCCGGGATCTGGACCTCTATCCTTCGGCCCATCAGCGGGAAAGAACCCGCAAACGCGACGGACTGCACGCCCGCAAGCATTTGGACCTTCTCCCCGATCGCGCGCTGTAGATCGGCCCAGGCAATCCCTCCCCTGGCACTCCGCGGACGGGAAATGGACGCTCGCAAGACCTGCCGGGTTTCGAATCCCAGTCCGGTTGTCATCGCCCGATAGTTCGCGCGAGCCATCAGCGTGGTTCCGGTTAGCAAAACCAGGCTCAGGGCTACTTGCATGACGACGAGCACGCTCCGCACACGCATTCCACTGGGGGCGCCACCGAACAACCGGCGGCGGCCTTTGAGTGAGTCGGCCAGTTCGGGCCGCAAAGACTCGAGAGCCGGCGCCAGACCGGATACGCATCCCGCCAGTAACGTGATGGCAGCGAGGTAAGCGAACACGCTCCAGTCCGGCCCTAATGGATACTCGGCTATTGGGCCGCCCCCGATGAATCGTCGAATCAAATCAGGAAGGGCGTAGGCAAGGCCAAGACTGGCCGTTCCCGCGACCGAGGCGAGCAACAAGCTTTCGGTCACGAGCATGCGCAGCAACCTTCTCCGTCCTGCTCCAAGAGCTATCCGGATCGCGATCTCGCGCTGGCGCGCATCGGCTCGCGCCAGCAGCAGAGTCGTGACATTCGCGCACGCGATCAGCACGACACAGGTGAGAGCGCCCAGCATCAGCGGAATGGTCCAGATGCCGATTTCGCGCATGCTCGGAACGGCGAACCAGGAACCGTCGGTAACGCTGATGGAACTCCGCCGTCCTGGGTAAAGCTTATCTTGCTGGCTTGCGATCAGCCGAAGCTCAGCGGCGGCCTGGTCGCGTGAGATTCCCGGTTTTAGGCGCCCACCCAGAGATAACCAGATACGGCGACTCTTGATCAGATCTTCACCAAGACCAAGGGCCGGTTGTAGCGTATAGGGGAGCCAGACCTTGGCTCCATTGATTTGGCCAGCGAACACGGCCGGAGTCACCCCGACGATGGTCACCGGCTGTTGATTGAAGTAGAAGACCTTGCCCACAACACTGGGATCCGCTCCCAGATAATTTCGCCAGACGTCATCGCTCACTAGGATCACCGGACGGGCGGCCGCACAGTCATCGGGTTCAAACAGACGGCCTAGCTGCGGGCGATCAATCGTGTAGACCGAAAAGAAATTACAAGTGACGAGAAGCGATCGCAACTCCGTCGGGTTCTCGGGACTCAAGGGAACGCGAACGTCGCTCCAGGCAGCCAATGCCCGCAACGTTCGCGATCCGTCCCGTAAGGCCTCGTAGTCTGAGAGCGGAACAAGAGCACTACTCCGGCGAGAGTTCTCCTCGGTGTACGTCGCAAAGATGTGCAGGAAGGAAGCCGGATCCTTGTCGATCCGCGGACGGAAGGCAACAGCGTTGATGACCGTATATACACCTGTGTTCAATCCGATCCCAAGCGTCAGCGTCACGACCACCACCGCCGAAAGCGGGGCGTTCTTCCGGATGCTGCGGACCGCGAATCGGAAATCGCTCCACAGATCATCGGCAACGTGAATCCCTAGCGATTCCCGGGCGCTATCCTTGTATCTTTCGGCTCCGCCGAATTCGATGCGCGCGCGCCGTTCGGCCTCCTGCCGTGGAAGGCCGGTCCGCATGAGATCTTCGACACGGCTTTCCAAGTGGGAACGGAATTCGTCCTCCATATTCTGTTCGAACGTCTCTCTCTTCCAGAAAGCTTGCCAGAAGGACTTCAGCCGCGGGAACATGATTCAAACTTCCTGCGGCCTCGCGCCTAACGCCATCTCGACTGCTGCGGCCGAGCGATTCCATCCCTCGGTCTCCTGGCGCAGCCGTTTCCGCCCACTCGCCGTAAGCGTGTAATACTTGGCCTTCCGGTTGTTCTCGGAAGTCCCCCATTCGGCATCGAGCAGGCCCTGATGCTCCAGCCGGTACAGAGCCGGGTAGAGGGCGCCTTGTTCGATGCACAACGCGCCTTCGGTTATCTGCCCAATGCGCAAAAGAACTCCATACCCATGGAGTTTTCCCAGCGAGACGGCCTTGAGGATCAGAAGGTCGAGCGTTCCGGGAAGCAGGTCAGCCTGGTTGGCCATCGTTCTCCTATATGTCTTAGGAGAATTGTACTCCCCTTCTCCTAAGTTTGCAAGGAGAGAACGGGGGAAGGCGTCACTTGCCGGCGTCGAAGCTCGACTTTACCACCGGGTCCGGATCGGGCCTGCGCTGCGCCACGCTGAGGCGGCTCAGCGATTCGGCATACTTGACAATGCCTTTATACAGCGCCTCGGCGACCTTCTGCCGGTGCTCCGGCCTGCCCATCAGCCCTTCCTCCTTGGGATTGGAGAGGAATCCTATCTCGGTGAGGACGGAAGGCATCGACGCCCCGATCAGCACTACGAACGGAGCTTTCTTAATCCCGCGGTTCCGCAACTTGCCGTTGGCCTGCACGTTCATCTCGTAAGCGCTCGACTGGATTCGCGTGGCGAACTCCCGGGATTCGTCGAGCTTGTCACGTAAAGCAATCTTCCGGATCACGTCCTGCAGATCGTGAATCGACATCTGCGACGAGGCGTTCTCGCGCGCGGCGACGTCCAGATCCGCCTTGGTCGAGGTGAAGTTCAAATAGAACGTTTCGGTGCCCAGAATGCTCCGATAAGGAGAGGAATTGGCATGAATGGAGAGGAACAGATCCGCCTTGTTTTCGTTGGCAATCTCGGTTCTCTTTTCAAGTGCGACGAACGTATCGTCCTCCCGTGTGTAAATGACCTCGGTCCCCAATCTCTCCTCCAACATCTGCCCCAGTCGCAAGGTCACGTCGAGAACGACATCTTTCTCCATCAGTCCGGACCTGGCGATCGTGCCTGTATCATACCCGCCATGCCCGGCATCCAAAACGACCCGATTCAGCTTCAGGCCCAAGACCCGCGTCAGCGAACGGTTGCCGAACCGGTCCTGCGCCGCGGGTAGCGGAACTGGCTCCAAATCCTTCACTCTCGCCGATACCACCTTCGTCGCCGAGGCTGTTTTCGGCGCCGAAACGGCTGCGGGAGGCATGAGAGGTGTCATAGCGCGGCTCAAGACCCAGCCCGGCTCGGGCAGCCTCGGAGCGGGTGCAAATTCCGGCAGCCGCGCAGCCTTGAAGAGGAAAGCGGGCGGCTTCGGATACGGTTTAGATGGAGGAGGAACAAAAACCTTGCCTGGAGACCAAACCCTTGCCGGTTCCGACGGCACAGAAGATACCTCGACCCGAGGAACAGGCGGCGGCGCCAGACCACTCCGCTTCACTTCTATGACGATTCGGGCGGGAGCCGCGAGAGCGGTAATCAAATGATTTCCAGCCTCGTTCCCAAGATCCAGAACCACGCGGATGATTCCATTCTCGCGCTGTGCCACGCGAATCTGCCGCACGATTCCATCCTCGACCGGAACCGAGTAACCCATTCCTTTGAAGTCCCCGAGCCGGGCATCGAGGAGATCGACGTATAATCGCTCGGGATCACTGAGAGTCTGGCTTCGGTGACGCACCTCGACCGTCGTCTCCAAAACAACTTTGGTGTAAGTAGAACCGGACGAGTGACGGACGGGTTGCAGAATCGCAGGTGTTTGTGCCTGCGACATCCACGCCGAGAGCAACGCTAGGGCGGCCAGCCTGGGGGAGGATAGGGCCGAAGCCATTCGTTTTAAATCACCTCGTTCTTAGGTGCAACCTGCCTTCCGGATCGATGTAAGACTCGATCGGCCGGTGAGCCGGTTGGGACGGCACAGCCTGCGCTGCCGTTTGGACCGGACTTGGCGCATCCTGTTGCGAGCGCCTCAGTTCACCATACTTCTTGCCAACTTTGTAAACGTAATCCATCGTTTCGGCGTAGGGCGGAATTCCACGCCACCGGCTTACCGCTTCGGGGCCGGCGTTATACGCCGCCAGAACATGGCGCAGGTCGGAAAATCGGCCCTGTAGCTGCCGCAAATAGCGCACTCCGCCTTCGATATTCTGCCGCGAATCGAAGCTGTTGGCGACCCCCATGCTTCGCGCCGTGCCGGGAATCAATTGCATCAACCCTTCAGCGCCCTTGTGGGATAGCGCGAACCGGTTATACCGCGACTCGACATGAATGATGGCATGCACCAATAGCGGATCCACTTCGTAGCGGGCGGCGGACTCGTCTATGAGCGAGTCAATCTTTTCATTGCCGGAGCGGTGCGGGTCATATCTCCGGGCAGACGAATTCCGTTTGTTTCCCACCGTGACCGGCGCGATCACGTGCTCCGGAACCATGATGCGGCGGACCAAGCGCCCGGTCCTCCTGTCTATGCCGACGACGGATTCAACTGCACTCGCGGAATCGGGCGAATCGGCCGCCCATGCCGGAGCCATAACCACCACCGCCGCGACACTGAAACAAAACCGCATGGTTCTGATTTCCTTGATTATACCTGGAATCCGGTTCAAGTCCAATCCTGACAACACGATTTGTAATCCTTTATTCTCTCATGAACTGATTGAGCGGTTGCTACCCTGATGGAATGAGCAGTGCCGGGTTCGTTCTGGCCGGCGGCCAAAGCCGCCGCATGGGGACTGACAAAGCCCTGCTGCCCCACGGTTCCGGGACGTTGCTCGAGTTTGTGGCACGCCAAGTCCTCGCCGTCGCAGGTACGATTACGGTCATTGGCCCGCCAGAACGCTATGCTGGGCTCGGTTTGGAGATCTTGCCGGATTCCCGGGTAGCGGCCGGGCCGTTGGGTGGAATTGAAACCGCGCTCTCGCTCCGGCGGGCGGACAGGAACTTGATTGTAGCCTGCGACCTTCCTGCAATAGACTGCGCGTTGCTCCGGCGCCTGTTCCAAGAAGCGGAAAGAACCTCCGCCGACTGCGTGATGGCCGAGTCCCCGGCTGGGGTTGAGCCGCTCCTCGCTGTGTGGCGCCTGACCTGTTTGAGCGCCGTGCGGGCCTGCCTGGACGCAGGGATTCGGAAGGTGACGGACGCCCTCGACGGCCTCGTGGTTCGGCATGTACCTGTGTCAGTGGACCTGGTGATCAACTGGAACCGGCCGGAAGACGTCGCGGGCGGCCCTGTTGGATAAGACGCGCGGGAAGGCGAAAAAGCCGAAGGCGCCCCCGAAGAGAGGCGAAACCGACTCGCTGATGCTCGCGGCTCAGTTAGAAATATGCACGTTTGCAGACGCCTACGGAGTTCCCCAGAGTCAATGCGGAAGCTCGTGGTTAGTCAATTTCTTTCAGATCTTCCCGCATCGTATTGCGCGAGCCGCCACGGGGCTGGCGACGGTCTTTGAGCGTGACCGATTTCTGATTGACTGCCTGCCTGGCTGCGAGGTTACGCTTCTTGGGAGGCGCGGACTTGCGTGGCTTCCTCATGAGAATCGCTTCATCGCCGTAACCTTGCTCGTCTGGGTGAGCCTTTAAATTAGAATGGCATAGATTTCATGAACACATGTTCGGTCCGACTAACCATCCTCGCCATCCTTACCGCCCTTTTAGCAGCCGCGCAACGGCGGCCGATCGATCCGGCCGAACTCGCGCGCCTCAGGGAGGAGGAACCGCGCCGGCTGCGCTTCATCGCTGAATCGCTGTCCACGGCGCGTTTGCGCCTGGGCCTCGCTGAGCCGCACGCGCTCGAATTACGCCACGCCTTCACGGATCAATACGGCCGGCTGCATGCCCGCTATCGGCAGATGTACAAGGGTCTGCGAGTCTTGAGCGGAGGGCTGATCGCACACCTGGACGAGCAGGACCGGTTCCTCGATCCCACCATGAAACTTTTCACCGGCATCGATCTCGACCCTGCCGCGGTAATAGATGCGTCGGTTGCTCGATCCACCGTATCGGCCAAGCTGCAAGAGGAAAGTCCGGGCGCTGGGCCAAGCGTCAAGTTGGAGCTCGTGGTGTATCCCGAGCGCGTACTGCGTTTTGTTGAAGATGTGACCCTGCGCGTCATCCCGACGGTCCCCTCCATCGGCGAATACCAATGGACTATTTGGAAATACTCACTCGTGTATCTTGTTCTGACTTCCACGGACGATTCCGCCGAGGATGACCGGGAGCCCCAAGCCTGGATGCTCGATGCGGTTTCGGGAGAAATCCGCCGCCGTTATTCGCTTCGCGCGGATGATTCGCCGCGCTCAGCATCGCGGGGCACGGCCCGCACTCTGTTTTTCGGCGCAGTGGATCTTGCCACTTCACGGAATGACGAATCGCAGCAGTACGAACTCACGGATGTTACGCGCGGCAACAATACGGTCCGCAATCTGAAGCACCTCACGAGTATCAAACGATCCAAGGCGAGTCCATACACGAGCGGCTCGAACACTTGGGGTGATGGGCGCCGGTATGCGTCGATCAACGGCGCCACATCGTCCAATGGAGAGACTCCCGCCGCCGATGTCGCCTTTACCGTAGAGCGCGCATGGGATTTACTTCGCAACGTATTCGGACACGATGGCCTCGATGGCAAGGGCGCGTCCATCGAGACTCGAGTGCACTTCGGCAACAATTCCAGCGATGCTTTCTGGCACCGGACCGCCCGTGCGGCATTCTTCGGCGACGGGGATCTAGCAGCTTCGCCGCCGCCAATGGATCTCGAGACCGTCGCCCATGAGATCGGACACGGCCTATGGTATTCCTTCATCGACTCAGAAGGCGGCGACGAGTCCGAGGCCGACGGCATCAGCCAGGGGAACGCCGACATATTTGCGTCGCTCGTCGAGTTCTATTACCTGGCTTCGAAGGGCCGTGGCACTCTGATCACGGACGTGGAAGCGGCGTGGAACTTTCGTGACCGCATGGTCAATCCGCCTTCGGTCTCGTTCCGTCCCGCGGGTGGCTCGCCGCAACCAGGGCTTGCCTACTGGACCCCCAACGTTCCCGCACAGGAAGAACACGCCGTCGGCGCCTTGTACGGCCACTTGTTTGTGCTGCTGGCGCGTGGCGCCTCGAGCATCCCATTAAGCCCTCTCAGCAGCCGGTTCTTCGAGAAGGGATCGGCTGGATTGGGCGTGCAGGGGGCGGCCGAGCTTTGGTACGTCGCAACCACAGCCTATCTTTCTGATGAGCCGAACTTCTTCGATCTTCGCAATGCCTATCTCCAGGCAGCGTCTGTTCTCCACGGCGAAGGCTCCACAGCCTACAACATCGTGCTGAACGCATTCGCTGCGGTCGGACTAGGCGCGCCCGCCGTCGACGCTTCGTATCCCGTTCTGAGCGACCCTACCATTCAATCGATCGACGAAGGTGAAGGCAGCATGCTGGTGGCTACCGGGGCATCCGACGACACCGGCGTCCTGCGCGTCGAGTTCGTGATCGACAACAACGCTCCCGCGCTCACCAGGAGTCGCGTACCCTATTCCGGCTACCTCGACATCTCGCGCTTTGCCGCGGGCGCCCACTCGTTCACCGCCCGTGCCATAGACTATCGCGGCAACGTCGGCTTCAACTCGGTTCCCTTCGCGCTGAGGGGTGTCAATCAGGTGATTTCCGACGGCGGATTCGAAAGCGGCGGCGCACGCTGGACCTCCTCAGCTGGCGTCATCCGAACTGGAGCCCAGGAAGCGTTTCTTGGCACGCGCTATGCGGGATTTGATGGCGGCGGGTTTCTGTCACAGTCGTTCTCGATCGGCGCCGCGGCAACCGAAGCGAATTTCAGCTTTCGTCTCCGCGTCGACAATCCGGACGGATCACCCTCCGGTGGCCGGCTCGAGTTACAGGTGCGCGATGACAAGGGCGCGATCCTCGAAATTCTGAACTCTTACTTCGACAACCTGAGCACACAGGACGCCCTCGCCAATCACTATCAGAAGTTCACGTTCCGTTTGAATGCCTACCGCGGACGAGCCATCGAGATGCGATTCGTGAGCACGGCTACTCCGGGCGCTGTCCGCTTCCGCGTAGATAATGTCAGTCTCACCACGGTCGAGCCGTCCGGCGTTGAAGTCTCGGCCGAAGTGGATGACGGCGAAGGCAGTCTCATCCTCCGTTTGCGGAATCTGACCGGGATACGCGCCAGCCAGATCTCGCGCGTCGACTATAGGGTAAACGGCGAGCTTTTCGCCAGTGCGAAAACCGATCCCTTCACGCTGGTGCTCACGACCCAGGGACTCATCCGGCGCGCGCATACGCTGACCGCGGTCCTCTACGATCCTGTTGGCACGAAGCTCTTCGAATCGTTGCCGGTCACCTTCCAGGTCCGTGAAGTGAACCAGATCGTGCAAAACGGGGGATTCGAATTTGGTGGTCAGAATTGGGTTACCACGGGACAAACCTCGTTCGGCCGCGACACGGAAACACTACAGCGTGCCTTTCTGGGAGTTCGCTACGCATTGTTGGGTGGAAAGGGAGCCGCGCACACCGACGAGTTGTCCCAGACCTTCACGGTTCCCGACGAAGCCACCAGCGTCACACTGTCCTTCCGGCTGCGCATCGACACCCAGGAGCGTACCGCCGCTGACATATTGACAGTCCGGTTGTTTGATGAGGTTGGCCGCCGGCTTGCGGATCTCGCCACTTATGACAGCCTCTTGAACACCAAAGGCGCCGACAGCGCGCGCGAATACGTTAAAGGCAGCTTCGACCTCACGCCGCAGGTGGGCAGGCAAGTGGTGGTGCATTTCCAGGGCCGTGAGAACACCGGCGCACCCACAAGCTTCCAGATCGATAATGTTAACGTCACTTGGCGGTAGTATGAGCTACGTTTTTCGAGACGACCTATTCTCGGGCAGGCACACCTTCCTCACGGGCGGATCGAGCGGAATCGGCCAGCGCATCGCCGAACGCTTCTCGCTGCAAGGGGCGCGCGTTTCGATTGTCGGGCGCAAGCAAGAGAAGCTCGACCGAGCGGTGGAAGCAATTCGATCTTCCGGCGGCCAAGCGCAGGGCTTCGCCGCCGACGTGCGCGACTACTCTGCTACCGAAGCCGCGCTGGCGCGCTCGCACGCCTCGTTTGGCGCTGTCGATTTTTTGTTCTGCGCGGCGGCTGGAAATTTTCCCGCTCCGGTTCTGGGTATGTCAGCCAACGGCTTCAAGGCGGTAGTCGACATCGATCTCCTGGGCACGTTTAACACATGCCGCGCGGCGCACGCCTTCCTTCGCAAGCCTGGCGCCGTGGTGATTAGCATCTCAGCCAACCATGCACAGCACGCCTATCCGTTGCAGGCGCATGTCTGCGCGGCCAAAGCGGGAGTCGAGCTGTTATCCAAGACACTCGCGATCGAGTGGGGGCCAGAAGGCATTCGAGTGAACTGCATCTCACCCGGGCCGATCGATGACACCGAAGGCATGCGCCGTCTGGCTCCCAGCGAGGAATCACGCGGCCAAGTGATCGCGGCGGTTCCCTTGCGGCGGATGGGACAGAGGGATGAGATCGCCGACCTGGCGATCTTTCTGTGCTCGGACGCCGCGGCCTACATTACGGGAGCGGTGCTTCCGTGCGACGGCGGAATCGCCCTGACCGGTCCGCGGGATCTTGACGGACTATTACAACGCCCCCGCTAGCACATTTCCGGCTTCAGCCCACGGGCTGGAGTTTGCAATTTTCGCGGGTCAAGGTCCTGTGGCGTTCCTCATTCCGTTTTCAGGTATTCCTTGTAATAGTCTTTGCCCTTGCGAAAGATACGGCGGAGGATGCGGATCGCTTGATCGATCTCCTTTTCGCTGACCGTGTAAGGCGGCAGGAACCGGAGGACGACCTCGTGGGTGCAATTGATGAGAAGCCCTTCCTCCATCGCGTCGAGGACCAATTGCTTGCCAGGCATCTTGAGCTCCACGCCGATCATCAGGCCGTGCACACGAACCTCTCTGACGAAATCGCATTTAACGGCGAGCTCGTTCAGACGGCGCCGAAGATAGTCGGATCGCTGGTTGATTTGCGGCAGGAGCTCATCGAGGACATTGTAGAATTCGACCGCGACTCGTGTCGCAAGAACACCGCCACCGAATGTGGAGCCATGCATCCCGGCTCCGATGGTGGCCGCGGCGCGTTCATCGACGGCAATGACTCCAAGCGGGATACCCACGGCGAGAGGTTTCGCGGTCACCATAATGTCGGGAACGATCGCAGGATTGAAAGCTTGATAGGCGTAGTAGCGCCCGGTCCGGCCGACTCCGCATTGGATCTCGTCAAAGAGAAGTAGCGCGTTGAAGCGGTCGGCAAGCGAGCGTGCCGTGCGAAGCAATTGTTCGGAAGCCGGGTAGACACCACCTTCTCCCTGAATTACTTCGATCACGATGCCAGCGGTATTCTCGCTGACAGCCTGTTCGAGCGCTTCGGGGTCTTTGATCGAGGTAAAGCGGACTCCAGGGATCAAAGGCTCGAAATCGTGGCGGTACTTGGGTTGTCCGGTGACAGAGAGCGCGCCGAGGGTGCGGCCATGGAAGGAATCGTCGAGCGCCACGATTTCGTATTTCTGCGGACTGATGCGACGTCCGTAGGAACGGATCATCTTGAGAGCGCCCTCAATCGCTTCGGTGCCCGAGTTGGCGAAGAAGCAGCGGGCAAGTCCGGAGGTGCGGGCAATCCTTTCGGCGAGCAGACCCTGGTACTGCTGGTAATAGAGGTTGGAGCAATGGATGAGCTTAGTGGCCTGTTCGCGGATGACTTTGACGATGCGGGGATGGGCGTGGCCGAGTGCGTTGACCCCGATTCCGGTAATGAAATCTAGGTAGCGCTTCCCGTCGAAGTCATAGAGATAGGAGCCTTTACCATGACTCAACGCAAGCGGGTAGCGGTTATAGTTCTGGAGCAGAAACTGCTTCTCCCGCTCCATGATCTGCTGTGCCGTGGAAACCTCTTCTGCGACCGCGGTTTCACTCATCTTCCAATTCTACGCCAGGAGGATTTCCACTCCGATGGCATCGTGATCGGAGAGAGGAGTGGTGCGTTTTTCACGCAGATCATGGAGAACACGCGGATTCTCACACCGTAAGTCCCGGGACGCGAACCAATCGATCTTGAGAGGGCAGCCGCCGTTATGTTCGCGAAGAGCCCACCGGATGAAGGGAAAGCACCATCCCGGTACCCATTCAGCGAGTCCTTTGTGTGCGGCGATATCAGCGACGTCGTAGAAGATGGTGTACTCGCCGATGTGGTTGGCGCTGCGATAGTCGAATCCGGCTCTCTCCAAGGAAGCGAAGAGCTCTTTTTCGAACCAGCGGTAGGGGTGGAGGTAATGGTTGCGGATCACGTTGCCCGGTCCCATGAGGACACGGCGGCAGTACCCCATGATGGCGTGGAAAGCGGAGGACGAGTCGAACGTGGTGGTGTTCCAGTCGCCGCCGATCAGCGCGGGTCCCAAGGGAAGGGTGTTGAGCACGGTCCGCATCTGCGCCGCGCGATGGCGCTGCTTGGAGTTGGCATCGAGGTGGACGCAGGCCACGGGAAGCGAAGCTTCCGGAAAGTCGATATCAGCCAGAACGGCGGCTTGGCATCCGATGCGCTTTTCGTTGCCGGCCATTTTGTCGATTCCGTTCTTAAGGGAGATATGCCGGACGTTGCGAATCGGATAGCGGCTAAGGATCGCATTGCCGTGGAGCCCCAAGTCGTTTTCGCCGTCGATATCGCGTTCGATTCCCGAGCCTTTGACGAGGCTGAGGTAGCAGGGTGCGAAGGCATAGTGAAATCCAAGCTCGCGGGCAAGGGTCTGGGCTACGTCGACGTTTCCGCTTCGGGCCATGCCTAGGTCGGTTTCGGTGAGCAGGAGAACGTCGCACTCTTTCAAATAGGGATGGTGGCGGAACTCGAAGAGCTGGCCCTTGAGCTGTTTGCCGCGCTCAATGTTCCAGGCGAGGATTCGATAGCGCTGTTTGGCGCGGCCTCGAGCATCCGCGAAAGAGCCAACATGCGGAGTGTTCAGCGCATGGCGCAGTTGGTCGCGGAGACGAAGGAAGTCATTAGATGCCTCTAGTTCCAACGTAGAAGAGTACTTCGAGAAAGCCGGAAAGTTGGGCCTCAAGTGTTGCCGGATCAGATCAGCAATCTCGCGAGAGGTCCGGCACGCTTGTGGTCGTTCCTGAAGCTGCATCGATTCTTTCCATAATAGCGATTCCGGAAGTAGTTCGAACGAAACATTTCACCGAGCACAGGAATCGCGCGTGGGCCTCTCATCTAGATTCAACCGACTACCGAAATTCCTTTCGGAATCGCGCTAGGCAATCCTCTTTGTTGCCCGGAAACAGATGCATTCGGCCCCGTATCGTTTTGCTCTCCCCGATCGCAAGCGGCCCAACGCGCACGCAAAGGTGCATGCAACTCCACGGATTGTGACCCTGCGCCGACAAAAAGTCCTCCCACGCGATCGCGCTCACCCACTGGTTGTCCTCCGACTCGCGAATGATAATGCCTGCAGCCGCATTCTCTGCCGACATCGGCCATTTTGGACCGCCTGGAGCGACCTTGGGAACCGGGCAGTTCGCCATCATTAGCAGCGCCGGTCCGGGTAGAATCACACAGTTAGGCCTGAAGCTCAACTTTTAAGGTTGCCAATTCGCCTCATCCCATCACCGCGCATCGGCGAATCCCAGCCGTGACCGGAGTAGCGTAGCCGATCAGGCAGTACTGGTCGAGGGCAAACAAAACGATGGACTCGAGTCCCGCTGCCCTCGCCATTTCCACTTCCTTCTTCCAGGGTGAGACGGAGTCGCCGATACCCACGAGAAAACTACGTTTGGACAACGGGAACCCTCTGGTTGCGCCAAAGTCGATGGTAATCCGACTGAGGTCGAGGTTGCGGAGGAAAGTGAAGGTGAAGCTTTCTGTCTTCATGCAATCGAGATTGGCCGGAATCCACTGCGCGTTGGGGTAGTTGATCAGGGTATTGAGCGGCGTATGATTGACATCCGTCGGGTAGAGTACTTCGAAGCGGCAGTTGGAATAGGTCTGGCGCACAAACGCCATCACCTGACTGGTGAAAGCTCCAATCAGGGTAGGGAGGAACTGGACCTCCTCAGGATACTGCGCGGGATCGGCGGTGTCGGACGGGATGATACCCATGGTGTGGCCGTATATGGTTTGAAAAGTCGAGGTTGTGTAGGCGTCATAGAAGGGCATGCCTGATCCCGTCAGTGGGAAGTACCACCATTGCACCTCGCCGAATTGCAGATAGGGTTGGATGGCAGCCTCCGCCATCAGCGCGGCCATGTCCAGGTAGACCTGCTTCCAGAAGTCGTAGCTGGTTGGAGAAAAGTTCGTCTGCAGCGCCGGCGTATTGAGCAGTACGGCGTTACCGTTCGGGTACCGCTGGGCGATGCCGGCGGTTGTGGAGGGATCGCCGTGCTGGAGCTCCAGGCTGAAGGCGGCGGCTACATCGATGTTGTAATTTTTAAGAGCAGTGTAATAGGAGCGGCTCCAGTCCCGAACCGCGCGATTGAGTCGCGGGGTTGCCAGCAGGTCGGTATGCCAGGTTCCATCGGTTCCTCCCGTCAAGGTCGTAGTGGGAACCGTGATCGAGTAGACGCCGGAAGCCGGACTGGCGCTGACCGTAATCTGGTTGCCGCCAACTCCCATTTCGCGAGCGTAGATTGTAAGCTGATTGCCACTGGCGACGGCGCGAATCGCGTTGTAGCCCTTGTTCATCTCGAGCTCGAAGGCTTTCGCCAGCGTTTCCGTTGTGTCTCCGATGCGGTTGATGTGATTCATGACCGCGGTGGCGGATTCCCCAAGCCGGCCGATCGTAATAGTGGTCGTGTCGCTGAACGTGGGAGTTCCGTTGAACGTGAGCGTGGCCGAGGCATACACATGCCCATTGCGGACTAGCTCGTAGAACCAAAGTGCGCCGACATAGTGATTGGCGCGACCGTGAAAGCCGAGAGAGTTCATCATCCAGGCGGTGCGCTCCGGAGGAATCGCGATGGAGTGATCTGTGTCCCAATCGGTGGCGAGGGTCACCTTGTTGTCGACTAGAAAGGTGGGCAGATTCCCGGAAGGAATAGCGACTTCGAGGAAGTCGAAGTAGAAGTATTTCCCCGATGCTCCGGTATGGGTGGCAGTGACTGTGTGCGATCCTGGACCGAACTGGCCCAACGGGATTCGCATCAGCACGTCTTCGCCCGCGATCTCAAGATTCTCGGTTTTCACCGGACCACTATCCACTCGTATGTCAATCTGAGCTCCGTTGCCGGCATAACGGCTCCCAAGAAACAGTAGATGCGTGAGCGGGCACGTATAGCCAATCGTTAACCCCGCTCCATTTACGGTGGTGGAGTGAATTCTTCCGCCCGAGAAGTTGCCGATTCCCGTCGACCAGGCGCCGGTGTACAGAACCAAAGCATCATCGTCTTCGATGCGGCGGCTGCCGGGGCCGGCGATCGAGTATTGGCGATTGGTTCCCGTGACAGACCAATTAGATACCTGCACCTGAAACTCAGAACGCTGATAGGCGTTCGGTTGCTGATAGGCGGAATAGGTCCATCGCATCTTGCGGATTTTGTCAGCGGGAACCATGCGGCTATCAATTGCCGTGAGTGAGCTGAAGTTGAGAGACACACGCCACTTTGACGGAGACTCGCCGCCGGTAAACTTGGCCCACCCGGGCGACCACGATTCGGTCTTGACGCCGAAGACAAAGCCGTAAGCG
>Ga0187893_10002122_pt1 | contig 44724 bp, 37 predicted proteins | sample MA1701074metaG_FD_139574 | JGI IMG/M metagenome (GOLD analysis project Ga0187893, IMG submission 139574) | White microbial mat communities from a basaltic lava cave in the Kipuka Kanohina Cave System on the Island of Hawaii, USA - MA170107-4 metaG ... | reverse complement strand
GAGATGGCGACCGGGGAGCGGGTGCCGCACAAGGCGCTGGAGCCGGCGGCGCTGGATCGGGTGGTGAAGACGTGCGTGGCGGAGGACGTCGAGGAGCGTTGGCAGTCGGCGCGGGAGGTGAAGCTGGCGCTGGAGCTGGCGCGGCCGGCCGCGGGGAGCGAATCGGCAGCCCCTGGTCGGCGTACGTGGCGTGTTCTGGCGCCATGGTTGCTCGCCGCGATCGCGGTGCTTGTGGCCGCCGTTTCACTGATGAGGCCGCGTCCCGTTCCGGTCTCCGAGGCTCCGGCCTTGAGCCTCGAGATCCCCATCCCGCCGGAGCAGCAACTCGTCGCTGGAGGAACCCCCGTTCCCTTCGATGTCTCCCCGGACGGCAAGAAGCTGGTGTATCTTGCGCAGGAAGGAGGCCGCCGGAAACTGTTTCTGCGGCCGCTCGATCAATTCGACGTGAAGGCGCTTCCCGGAACGGAGGACGCGAGCACCCCCTTCTTCTCCCCTGACGGCCGCTGGGTTGGGTTCTTCGTCCAGCGCCGTCTGTTCAAGGTCGCGGCCGGTGGCGGCTCGCCGATTTTGATCGCGGAAGTCGAAGGGAGCGTAAACGGAGCCTGTTGGGGGGAAGACGGCACGATCGTCTTCGGCTCGTTTTCCTCCGGGCTCACGGCGGTTCCGGCTGGTGGCGGAAAGCCATCCAAGTTGACGACTTTGCGTGCCGGCGAAAGGGGACATGGTCTTCCGCGGGTGATTGCCGGCACTCCCGTCGTCCTGTTCACATTGCATGTTCCCGGTAAAGGGCCTCACCTGGGCGTGGTTGCTCGCACGGATGGGAAGCACAAGGTGTTGATGGAAGGCCAGCAAGCCACCTACCTTCCAAACGGGCGGCTGGTATATGCGACCGACGATGTGCTGCGCGCGGCGCCCTTTGATCTGGCAAGTCTTCGACTCTCGGGCAGCCCATCCACTTTGCTCGACGATGTGTACACCGGCCATGCGGGCGGCCAGACATACTTCCGGATCACTTCCTCTGGAATGCTGATCTACGTTCCCGGCCGTAACGAGCATTCACTGGTTCGCGTGGACCGGGCTGGTCACTCCACACCGCTAACTTCGCGTCGCGCCGGTTATCGATTGCCGAGCCTTTCCACGGATGGGCGCTTCATCGCCGTTACGATCGATCCTCCGGATGAAGGCCGTTCCGATGTTTGGGTTCTCGACCTCGAGCGCGGCGCCTTCTCCAGGTTGACACGGGAAGGACACAACCTGGGTCCCGTTTTCACAGCCGACGGCAAGCGCGTCGCCTGGGGACTCTGGTCTGGTGGTCCGAAGGTGTTTTGGCAGCCTGCCGATGGGAGCGGCCAACGGGAGCGGCTCGGCCTTTTGGAGCCCTCCACGCCGTCTGACTTCAGCCCGGACGGAAGGTATCTCATACTGAGAGTGGGCTCGCCGGAGTGGGTTATCTGGGCTTTGCCGCTTGCCCCTCATGATAAGCCGTTTCCACTGACGGAAGCGACGAATTCCCCAGACAAGGCGCGGCTCTCCTCGGACGGGCGATGGTTCGCCTACACCTCCAACGAGTCCGGCCGCGACGAGATCTACGTTCGCCGCTTCCCCCGTTCCGAACGAAAATGGATTGTTTCTACCGACGGTGGAACGCTCCCCGCATGGTCGCGCGACGGCAAGGAAATCTTCTATCTGGAGGGCAGGAGGATGATGGCGGTGAGCGTTCGGACCGCACCGGATTTCTCCGCGGGCAGACCCGTCCTTCTCTTCGACCGTCCTGAACTCACCTTATCCGGCCTTTGACGTGATGGGCGATGGTTTCCTGATGGTCGAGCGCGACCCGCTTTCGATGCTGACCCAATTCCGGGTGGTGCAGAACTGGGCCGGTCAATTGAAACAATAGCGGTTCGGGGAGGCGCCAAATGGAGCGGGAGACGGGATTCGAACCCGCGACATCAACCTTGGCAAGGTTGCACTCTACCAACTGAGTTACTCCCGCTTGCCTGGCACTTTCCATTGTCGTGGACCGGGGCGTCAGCTGTCAAATTCACGGTGTTGTACAAGCCGAAGTGTCACGGATTAAAGGCTTTGGAAAGGGGTACGGAAAAGTCCTATTCTTACTACACCTATAGAATAGTTTGTGATCTTCAACTTGTTGATAATAAACGGTATATAAGTGGAGAATTCTCTTGCGCCCCGGCACCTTTTTCTGTGGTAGACTGAGTCTCCGCGGATACTCTGATGGTGGTCCGGCAGCTTCCCCCAAAGCTGGTTGCCGTCAGGAAATTCCCCGATAGTCAGGAGAGAAAATGCAGTTTTCCAATGGCTGTGGAAAACCTGTGGGAATGTTGTGGTTTGCGACGGGGCGTTTGGGTGAAGGTTGCTAGATGAACATGAACTATTGGGAAAGGGTCAAGCAGAAGCTTGCGCGCCAATTGAGCAGCGAGGCGTATGCCAACTGGGTGAGCCAAACCTGCTTGAAGCAGATGGATGCCGACCGCCTGGTTGTCGAGGTTCCTAACGAGTATTCCAAGGATTGGCTGGAGGTCGAATACCGTTCAAGAGTGTTTGCGGCCATTACGGAGCTGAAGCTTCCGGTGAGGGAAGTGGTTTACAACGTTGCTCCGATGGCAACGCATTTCGAAAAACCTGTGCCAGCCGAGAGTCTTCCTTACGCGGACCCCTCTTTTCCTCCACCAACGGGTCAATTAAGTTCCAAATTCACGTTCGACACTTTCGTTGTGGGATCGTGCAATCAATTCGCGCATGCAGCCGCGGCCGCGGTAGCCAACAAGCCATCGAGAAGCTACAACCCGTTGTTCATTTACGGGGGCGTCGGGATGGGCAAAACGCACCTGATGCAGGCCATCGGGTTGCAGTTGCTTGACAGCTACGCGAGCATGAGAGTCGTTTACACCTCAAGTGAGCGGTTCATGAACGAAATGATCAACTCCATTCGTACACAGAGGATGCCTCAGTTTCACCGCTACTACCGGACCGCGGATGTGCTGCTGATCGACGATATTCAGATTCTCGGAGGCAAAGAGCGAACACAGGAGGAGATCTTTCACACCTTCAACGAGCTTTACGACAATCAAAAGCAAATTGTCGTTTCGAGCGATTCCTCGCCAAAGAACATACCGGGGCTGGTGGAGAGGCTCCGTTCGCGATTCGAGTGGGGTTTGATGGTAGACGTTCAGCCACCGGACCTGGAAACAAAGATGGCGATTCTCGACAAGAAAGCGGAAGCGGATGGAATCCGGCTTCCCGAAGACGTCCGCATTCACATAGCGACGAAAACTAAATCCAACGTGAGGGAGCTAGAAGGGGCGCTGGTGAAGCTGATCGCGTACTCGTCAATGACGGGAAGCCCGATAACGCTTCCGATGGCGCAGCAGATCCTAAAGCATATCGTTCCGGGAACCGAACGAAAAGTGACGCTGGAAAGCATTCTGCGCGCGGTGGCGGAAAAATTCAATATGCAGCCATCGCAGTTGAAGCATAAAACAAACGCGCACAGCGTCACCTATCCACGCCAGATTGCGATGTACGTGGCCAAAGAACTGACACAAGCGTCGTTGCCGGAAATTGGACGCGCCTGTGGCGGCAAGCACCATACCACAGTGCTGCACTCGATCCGCAAAATTGAAGACCTGCGGCAGAGAGACCCGGATTTGAACAGGTTGATCCACAGCATAAGTGATTCATTCAATTGAGCTTGCCATGTTTTCCACTGATCGTGCCTAAAAATGCATTGTGGATGGAAGTGCACAGCCGAAACGTACACACCCCCTGCACAATTCCCGTTGTGTTTTCCACTGGAAGGCAAGACAGCAAGCTATTGTTTTTTGTATAATTTAGGAAGATATTCACATTTCCACAGCCCCTACGATTCCGGTTTCTTATACATACATGTCTTACCAAACAAGAATCGTAACCAGAAAAGCTAAACGGGAGCATGAGAGCCGCCATGGAATTCACGGTCAGTAAATCGAATCTGGTACGGGAGTTAAACCTGTCTCAAGGAGTGGTGGAGAAGAAAACCACTATTCCGATTCTGTCCAATGTGCTCATTGAGACTGCCGACGACAGCATTATTTTGACGGCCACGGACCTGGAGTTGGGGATTCGATGCACGTGTCCGGCGCGTGTACAGAAAAAGGGCTCCGGGACCATTCCGGCCAAGAAACTGCTGGACTATGCACGGCTGCTGCCGGAAGCGGATGTGAACGTGAAGTTTCAGGATAACCATTGGGCGAGCCTGGTGTGTGGGCGGTCGCGAACGCGAATCGCGGGAATGTCGAGAGAGAGTTTTCCCGAACTGCCGCAAATGCCGGAGCCGATCGCCGAGTTTCCAGTCGGGCCGCTGGCGGCGTTAATCACGCGTACCATCTTTGCCGTTTCGCAGGAGGAATCGCGGTTCGCCCTGGGCGGTTCGCTGCTGGTATTGAAGCCGGGAGCGGTGATGATGGTGTCGACCGACGGGCATCGTTTGTCGCTTGCCGAACACGGCGAGCCGATCGCGTTTTTGAGCGCTCCATACCGGGCGTTGCTGCCACGCAAGGTGATGGGTGAGATTGCGAAGTTCGCGGCTAACACGGATCCGGCGACCACGCTGAAGTTTGCCGGTGACGACAATCACCTGTTTTTCTCGATTGGGGACCGTTTGCTGATGGGCCGCAAGCTGACGGGAAATTTCCCGGATTTCGACCGCGTGCTCCCCAAAGAGCACGCTCATAACATTACGATTTCGCGAGACGAATTCCGCGCGGCGATTGAGCGAGTAGTTCAATTTGCCGACGAACGCTCCCGTTCCATTCGACTGCAGTTTTCCCCGGGAGAATTCAAGGTCTATTCCTCGCTTTCCGATACAGGGGAAAGCGAGGAGACGCTGAACGTCGAGTACGACGGCCCCATCGTTGAGATCAACTTCAACGGGCATTATCTGCTCGATTTCCTTCGGGTTGTTCCGGAGGACCAGGTGGTATTTCATTTCAAGGATGCCAACAGCGCCGGGGAACTGCGCCCGGCCGGCGGCGACGGTTTTTTGTATCGCTACGTGATCATGCCGATGCGGACGTGAGCGGGCGGAAAGACTCAGAAGGCAGGAAGGAGTATTCGTGAACACGACGGAAACCTACGACTCGTCAAGCATACGGGTGCTGGAGGGACTTGAGGCGGTTCGATTACGTCCCGCGATGTACATCGGCTCGACCGGCGAGTCCGGGTTGCACCACCTGGTTTACGAAGTAGTCGATAATTCCGTCGATGAGGCGCTGGCCGGCTATTGCACGGAGATTTCCATCACGATTCACATCGACAACTCCGTCACCGTTGTCGATAACGGGCGAGGGATCCCCGTCGACCTGAAGGAAGAGTATGGAGTCTCGGCAGCGGAGATCGTCATGACGAAGCTGCACGCCGGGGGAAAGTTCGACTCCAACTCGTACAAAGTTTCCGGAGGATTGCACGGCGTAGGCGTGAGTTGCGTGAATGCGCTTTCCGAGTTGCTTCAACTGGAAATCTGGCGGGATGGGTACACGTGGGAACAGGAGTATGAGCGCGGCGAGCCGAAAGCGCCTTTGGCGCGGGCGGGTAAAGCCGGCCGCAAGACGGGGACCAAGATTACTTTCAAGGCGGACGGCTCGATCATGGACGCGACCACGTTCAGTTTCGACACGCTGTCCCAGCGTTTGCGTGAACTCGCCTTCCTCAACAAAGGCCTGCGGATCGTGCTCCAGGACGAGCGCGTGGATCCGATTCGATCGCACGAGTTCCATTACTCGGGAGGCATTTCCGAGTTCATCAAACACCTCAACCGCGGCAAGAACGTGCTGCACGATAAACCGATACACTTTGAAGGCGACAAGGAATCGCCGAACGGCGTGTTGCACATCGAAATTGCATTGCAGTACAACGACGGCTACTCGGAAAACGTATTTAGCTTCGCCAACAACATCAATACAGTGGATGGCGGCGCACATCTCAGCGGATTCCGCAGCGCGCTGACCCGCACTATTAATTTCCACGGGCAGCAAGCCGGCCTGTTCAAGGATGTCAAGGAGAACCTGACCGGAGACGACGTGCGCGAAGGGCTGACCGCGGTGGTGAGCGTGAAGCTGCCGCAGCCGCAGTTTGAAGGGCAGACCAAGGGAAAACTGAACAGCGATATTCAGGGCCAGGTGGTTCAGCTCATCAATGAGAAGCTTGGCGAATACTTCGATAAGAACCAGGCGGTGATGCGCAAGATCGTGGGCAAGGCCATCGAAGCGGCGCGAGCGCGTGAAGCCGCTCGAAAGGCGCGGGATCTCACGCGGCGCAAAGGAGCTCTGGACTCGGGCGGCCTGCCGGGAAAGCTGGCCGACTGCCAGGAGCGCGATCCGGAGCGCTGCGAGCTGTTTCTGGTTGAGGGGGAATCGGCCGGCGGGACGGCAAAGGCGGGTCGGGACAGGCGGTATCAGGCGATTCTGCCGCTGAAGGGCAAGATTCTGAACGTCGAAAAAGCGCGTTACGACAAAATGCTGAGCCATGAAGAAATCCGCGCGATGATCACGGCGATCGGCACCGGCATCGGCAAGGATGACTTCGATCTATCGAAGCTGCGCTACGGCAAGATCATCATCATGACGGACGCCGACGTGGACGGCTCGCATATCCGCACGCTGCTTCTGACATTCTTTTTCCGCCACATGCAGGAGCTGATCACGCGCGGACACGTGTTCGTGGCGCAGCCGCCTTTGTACCGGATCAAGAAGGGCAGAAGCGAGAAGTACATTAAAGACGACAAGGAATTCACGCGTGAGATTCTGCGAAGAGCGACGGAGAATGTCAGCGTGGAGTTGGTGGACAAAACCAGGCTGGAAGGCGGCGAACTTCGCAGTCTGTTGATGATGCTGGACGAATACCAGCAGATGGGACGTCGCGTGGACCGCTGGACGCGCGATGCGCGCGTTACGGAAACGATCGCCGATCCGCAATACAAAATCGACACCAAGGCGGACTTCATCGACAGCGCCAACGGAGAGGGTCTGCTTCAGACGCTGCGGGAGTTGAAACTCGAACCGGAGCTGCGGATCGACGAAGAACATTCGGCGTGGATGATTGCCTATCGCGACGCCACAAAAGCCGAGAGGCTGATCAGCGTGGAGCTGCCGGGGCAGCCCGAATACCGCCGTCTACGCTCGATCTCCAGGCAGATCGCACGATTCAATAAGCCTCCGTTCACAGTGTTGCAAAACGGATCGCGCGAGCAAACCGCAAACTGGCGCGAGCTGCTGCAATACATAAAAAGCGAAGGGATGCGGGATGCCAACGTACAGCGTTACAAAGGACTGGGAGAAATGAACGCCGACCAGTTGTGGGAAACAACGATGAACGTGGAGGCTCGCACGCTGCTGAAGGTGGCCTTGCAGGACATGGTGGAGTGCGAGGAGGTGTTTTCGACGCTGATGGGAGAGAACGTCGAGAACCGGCGCAGGTTTATTGAAGAGAACGCGCTCGACGTGCGGAATCTGGACGTCTAGCCGGGCCGGAGCGAACCTCCGCCGATGAGCCGCGATCCGGGTTATTAGTGGATTCAAGGAGGTTCGATCATGACTCGACGGCAAATCGTTCCATTGCTGCTGTTACCCTTCGCCTCGATACTGCTGGCGCAGGTTGATACGGCCACCATCACCGGCGTAATCACCGATCCTTCCGGCGCCGCGATTGCGGGCGTGGAGATCCACGTGGTGAATCAGGCCACCGGCCTGGCCTACCGGACGGCGGCCAGCGACAGCGGGGTTTACGTTCTGACGGCCCTGCCCGTGGGACGCTACGATCTTGAGGCGGCCAAGAGCGGGTTTCAAAAAATCCGCCGGCCGAACATCACGCTCAACGCGGGGAGCCGCGCCAAAGTAGATGTGGAGATGCGGATCGGCCAGGTGACCGAAGTGCTGGAGGTCACAGCGGAAATCCCACTGCTGGAATCGGAGACTTCGAACCTGGGTCAGGTGATCGAAAACCGGACCATTACACAGATGCCGCTGAATGGCCGCAACTACCAGGACCTGGCGGTGCTCAGCGTAGGCGTGCTGCCTTCGCGCACGCAAAACTTCGTCGAAGATGCCTTCAGCGCCAACGGGGCCAGCTTCGACCAGAATATCTTCAACCTGGACGGCGCCGACAACAACAACTACTTTAGTGGCATCGTGGTTGCCTCCAACCAGGCGGTGAAACCCTCAATCGATGCGATCCAGGAGTTCAAGCTCGAGACGCACAACTATGGCGCAGAATTCGGCCGCGGCGGGGGCGCGGTAGTGCAGGTGACCACCCGCAGCGGCACCAACCAGTTCCACGGAACGATGTTCGAGTTTCTGCGCAACGACAAACTGGACGCCAACAACTTCTTCAACAGCGGACGCACAAAGCCGCCGTACCGGCAGAATCAGTACGGCGGTACTTTGGGCGGACCCCTACGGCGCGACCGGTTGTTTTTCTTCGGCAGCTTTGAAGGCACCAACATCCGCGAAAAGCTGACCCGGCTGAGCACAATTCCCACGCCGGAACAGGTGGGGGGTAACTTCGCCGGCGTGGCCAACATCTTCGATCCAGCCACGCAGGCCGCCAACAACTCGCGCATGCAATTCCCTGGCAACTCGATTCCAACCAGCCGCGTGGACCCCGTGGCGATACAGGTGCTGCGGCTGTACCCGGCCCCGAACCGCGCCGGAATCCAGAATTACGTTTTCAACACCCCGCGTAACCTGGACGCGTACAAATACGATGGCAAAGTCGATTGGCGGATCACCAGCCGCGACAGCGTCTTCGTCCGCCTGAGCGTTCTGGACTGGACGCGGCTGGAGCCGGGCAGCCTGCCGCTGCCGGGCAGCGGAGGGGATACCAATGTACGGACCTCCGACGCCAAGAACGGCGTGCTCAACTGGACGCGCGCGTTTCCCAACGGCACGATGGTGAACGAGGCGAGGATCGCTTACAGCCGCCTGGTGGGCACCATCAACACACCGAACACAAGGCAGTTTTGGAAGGAGTTCGGTTTCCGGGGCACCTTCGACCGCGACGACATCAACGGGGTTCCGTTATTCCAACCGGCAGGGTATCGCAATATCGGGGATCGCAGCTTCGCGCCGGACCCGCGTAAACAAGACGTGCGGCAGTTCGTGGACACGTTGTCGTGGAATCGCGGCAAACACGCGCTCAAGATGGGCGTAAACATACGGAACCTCATTCAGTACACTGGCATCACCAACTTTGCCCGCGGCGTGTACACGTTCAACGGCCAATTTACGCGCGCAGTGGCGGGCACGCAAACCGCCGGCGATGCGTTGGCCGACGCGATGCTCGGCTTGACCAGCAACGCGCAGCTCAGCACGGCGCTCGACAACCGCCGCCACGGCTGGTCGCATGAGGTGTTTCTCCAGGACAACTGGAAGGTGTCGGCAAAGCTGACGCTGAATCTCGGCGTGCGGTACGAGTACCAGTCGCCGATCGTCGAACAGAACAATCGCGTGGCCAACTTTGTAGTGGACTCCGCGGACCGGGACTTCGGAAACGTGATCTTCCCACGCGGAGACGGCGTCGAGCAGCGTTCCTTCCGCCAGCGCAATTTCAGCAACGTTGCGCCGCGCGTAGGGTTCGCCTATCAGCTCACGCCGAAGACCGTAATCCGCGGCGGTTATGGCATTTTCTATCTGGGAACGTTCTCGCTGCCGACGGGCGCGACACCGGATTACAATCCGCCTTTTTATCTGCAAGTGAACATTCCGACGCAGGCTGCCGCCTCGACATCGGTGCATACCATTCGAAATGGATTCGCCCCCACGGCGCTCAATCCCAATGTGCTCGACGGACGCTCGTTGGCGGCGGTGTGGCCGTACTCCTGGTCCGACGGCGCCACCAACCAATGGAACTTCAACGTTCAGCATTCGCTGCCGTGGAATAGTCTGGTTTCGGTTGCCTATGTAGGTTCCAACACCGTCCATTCGATGATCAACACCACGGACATCAACCAGCCAGCGCCAGGACCCGGGGGCAACAATCCGCGCCGGCAGTTTCCGCGCTTTGCAGACATTTTGATGTCGGTGCCTGTGGGCGGCGCCAACTACCAGGGACTGGAGGCAAAGCTGGAGCGCCGGTTCAGCGGCGGGTTCTCCATTCTGTCCGGGTATACATTCAGCAAGACGCTGGAGAAACAGATCGGCCAGCGCACCAGCATTCTGGCGCCGGAAAAGCGGCTCTCGTTCCAGCATTTGCCGCACCGTTTTTTCACCGCCGCCGTCTGGGACCTGCCGTTCGGCAAGAGCCGCCGGTGGATCAGCTCGGGCGCGATTGCGGAAATCTTAGGCGGGTGGCAATTGTCGCCCATCTTCGAGGCGCAGCACGGTCTGTCTTTCACCCCATCGGTGAATGGCAACCCTGCCAACACGACCGGAGCCCAGAGGCCGGACCGCATTCGCGATGGTAACCTGCGGCGCGGAGAGCGAATCCCCGACCGTTGGTTTGACCGGACTGCCTTCGCGGTTCCGGCCCCGTTCACCTTCGGCAACTCCGCGGCGAACGTACTTTACGGACCCGGTCTTGTGAATCTCGATCTTACGATTGCCCGCACGTTCCGCTTGTCTGAGAAACTTTCGTTGGACTTCCGAAGCGAGTTCTTCAACCTTTTTAACGACGCCCACTTTTCATTTCCCAACGCCACCGTGAATATCGCCAACGGGGGAACGATCTCGGAGACTTCGAGCTCCGCGCGGCAGATTCAATTCGGCATGAAGATTATTTTTTAGGCGATACGCAGTTCGATTTCCACGCTCATGCCTTGACCGCCGTATCGAGAAGAGCCTGCACTTTGGGGTGAACCACCTTGCCCGCTTGCGTCACCAGGGTTTCGCGGACGATCTCGTCTCCGCCATCAATGGTGAGACTGCCATCCTTAACGATGATCTTGAGAAAGGCAGCGAGATTGCGCGCGTACATCTGGCTGGCGTGATAGGGGACCGTGGAAGGCAGGTTCAGCGGACCCAGGACGCTAACGCCGTTTTCGACGACGGTTTCTCCGGGCCGTGTCAACTCACAGTTACCGCCCCGCTCGGCGGCGATATCGACGATCACGGAGCCGGGCACCATAGCGTGGACCATCTCTTTGGTGACAAGGATGGGGGCGCGGCGGCCGGGAACGGCGGCCGTAGTGATGACGACATCCTGTTCCTTAAAAGCGGCGGTCATTTGCTCGCGCTGGCTGCGATAGTCCTCTTCGGTCAAGGCGCGCGCATATCCACCTTCGCCCTGGGTTTTCGCCCCTTCAAGGCTGATGACGAGAAACCTGGCGCCCAGGCTCTCGATCTGTTGGCGGACCTCAGAGCGGATATCATAACCCGTGACGACGCCGCCGAGGCGGCGGGCGGTGGCAATGGCCTGAAGTCCCGCCACACCGGCGCCGATGACGAGCACTCTGGCGGCGGGAATGGTTCCGGCCGCTGTCATCATCATGGGGAACATCCGCGGCAACTCGTAGGCGGCCAGCAGAGCCGCCTTGTAGCCTGCGATAGAGGCCATGGAAGAAAGGGCATCCATGCTTTGGGCGCGGGTAATGCGGGGAATCAGCTCCACCGCGAACAGCGTTGCACCTGTTTCGGCAATGGCGGCGGCCCTTTGCGGCTCAGAGAGCGGATCGGCAAAACCGATCAGCGTGTGCCGAGAGGTGATGCCTTGCGGCGCCGGCGCGCGGACGAACAGGATGAGTTGGGCATTGCCGAGCACCTCATCGGGAGAGGCGGCGCAATGAGCGCCTTTGGCCTCGTATTCAGAATCGGGAATGCCGGCCTCGAGGCCCGCGCCCTTTTCAATCCAGACGCCTGCGCCCAGTTTCAGAACGAGATCCAAGGCCTTGGAAGTCATAGCGACGCGCCGTTCGCCGGGATGTGTTTCTTTGAGGATTCCTACGGTTAAACTCAAGTCTGCCCTGACCTCCCTTGCGGGCGACGCCCTTTATCTACCGCACTCTGCTCTATTATGCGTTATCGAGGCTTCCGGCGGCAGCATGCAATTGTTCAGGCCCGAAAGGGAGCAACCCATTGTGCGGGAAGCTGCTTCGGGTATTGCTCGATGCCGTCAAAACCGAGCCGGTCCGGCTGCGCGCCCGCTGGCATGTAGGCAGTCCGGAATACCCAGTCCCAGAGGCTGAGCGTGATGCCGAAATTGCGGTTGATGGGACCGGAGTCCGGATGGGTGTGATGCCAGATGTGCATTTGGGGGGAGTTGAGAAAGTACTTGAGCGGGCCGATGGAGATTCGCAAATTGGCATGCGCGTAGTGGCCGATGAAAGTATTCAGAATTCCGTAAGAGAAGAGTACAGGAGCACTGAATCCGAAGACGGCCGTGGGAATGTATAGCAGAGAGCGGTAGACGATGATCTCGCCCCAGTGAAAGCGCCAGTTGCCGAGCCAGTCCATGTCGACGACGCTGTGGTGTATTTTATGAAAGCGCCACAGGAAGGGTACGCGGTGGAGCATGTTATGGATGCACCATTGCAGGAAGTCGAATGCGAACAAAAGGACGATGAACTGAAGCCAGGCGGGCGCGCCACTCATGACGTTCCAGCGAATGAGGGGCTCGGGGTCGTAGATCCGAATCAGCCTGGCGGTGGCCAGCGCAAGAAGGATCCCGAGGTATTCGGCGTTGAAGACAATGTAGAGGATGTCGGAGAGGAGGCCGGCGCGCAGCAGACGCTGCTTGCGCCACGGCCACAGCCGCTCGGCAACGACAAAAAACAGACCAAGGCCGAACAGCCAGACGGCGTAGACCACCTAACCTCCGATCGAATACATGGGCCTCGGGGGCGGCACGAAACGCGTCGAGTTGATCTCGTGTCCCAGCCACTTGGCGCGCACATTGGCGCGGATCGCCGACGCAATTTCCCCGTCGGAGGCGCCGCCGCGCAGCAGGTCCTTGACGTCCAGTTCTTCGATGGCGAACAGGCAATACCGCAGGTGACCGTCGGCCGTAAGGCGAATGCGGTTGCAGCTCAGGCAGAACGGCTTGCTGACGCTGGGAATGAAGCCTACGCCGCCTATGCCATCGCGGAAGCGGAACTCGGTGGCTGGTGCGCGCGGATCCTGATCCGGGGCCGGATCAAGCGGCCCGATTTCGCGCCCGATCATTTCGAGCATGTCGTCCATCAGAAGAACCCTGGAGCGGTCCCAGAGATTCTGGCTGTCGAGGGGCATGAATTCGATGTAGCGGATTTCGATGCCGCGTTCGCGGCCGAACCGCGCCAGGGGAACGATATCCGGCTCGACGAGGTTTTTGACCGCGACGGCGTTTATCTTGATGGGGTGGTAGCCCAGGCGGCGGCACTCTTCGATGCCGTCGAGGACGCGCTCGATATCGTCGCGGCGGGTGATGTGACGAAACCGGTCGCGATCGAGTGTGTCGAGGTGGATGTTGATGCGCCGGAGCCCGGCGCGATAAAGCGGCCCGGCCAGCTCTGGAAGCAGAACTCCGTTCGTGGTGAGTCCGATGTCGCGGACCCCGGCAATAGCGGCCAGTTTGGCCACCAGCACGGGTAGATCCTTGCGCAACAGCGGCTCGCCTCCGGTGATACGCAGTTTGGTGACGCCCTCTCCAACGGCGATGCGCACGAAGCGCTCGATTTCCTCAAAGCTGAGAATCTCAGCGCGGGGCACGAAGTTCGTGGCGTCCTCGGGCATGCAGTAAAAGCATCGGATGTTGCAGCGATCGGTAACGCTGATCCTGAGGTTGTCGTGCAGGCGGCCGTAGGTGTCGATGAGGGAAGCCATGTTGTCGTTTACCTTACGGCGAGCATTCGTTCGATCGGCAGGCGGGCGCCCTGCATGATATCGGCGGGCAACTCGACGCGCGGGCTGAGATCGCGGAGACAATCGCGGAGTTTCTCCAGCGTATTGCGCTTCATATAGGGGCACTCAGTGCAATTGCAGTGTTCGTTGGGGACGAAGTAGTAGCGCTTGTGCGGCGCGCGCTTTTGCAATGTATGCGAGACACCGCTTTCGGTCATTATGATGAACTCTTCAGAATCGTGGTGGATGCACCAGTCGATGATTGCGGAAGTGGAGCCGATGAAATCGGCCATTTTGAGGACGTCGGAGGGGCATTCCGGATGCGCGGCGACAAGGGCGTTGGGATGGTCTGAACGGGCCTTTACAACCCGCCGGGCAGGGAACGTGGCGTGAACAATGCAGGCGCCCTGCCAGATTTTCATGTTCTCCCGCCCGGACTGGCTCTTGACGTAGTTGCCGAGGTTGATGTCGGGCAGGAACAGGATGGGTTTGCCGGGCGGCAGGGAATTGACGACCTGGACCGCGTTGCGTGATGTGCAGATGATATCGCTTTCGGCCTTTACATCGGCGGAAGTGTTTATGTAGCTGACGATGAGGTACTCGGGGTGGCGTTTCTTAAATGCGCGAACCTGGTCTACCGGGCAGCTATCGACGAGACTGCACCCGGCCTCGCGATCGGGCACGACGACAATCCGGGAGGGGTTGAGGATCTTGGCCGTTTCGGCCATGAACCAGACGCCGCAAAAGGCGATCACGTCGCCTTCAATCTGCTGTGCCTTGCGCGATAATTCAAGACTGTCGCCCACGACGTCGGCCAGCTCCTGAATATCCGATTCCTGGTAATGATGGGCGAGCAGAATGGCTCGCTTCTGGCGTTTTAGGTCAAGGACCTCCTCAACAATCGTTTTGGTTGCGAGCATCGGGGGATACCACCGGATTCCGCTTCTATTGTAACAACACCGGATAAGGGGCCCCCGAGGCTGTCCGTCAACGGGGCACGACATTGCGCAACACGTTGACGCCGCGTGTGGTTTCCGTGTCACAGTATTTTTATGAAGCTCTGGGTCAGTTCTCTAATGTTGACCCTGGCCTGCCAGGGCGCGGGGCGGTTCACGCTGCCGGAGATCCTGTCATCAGGTTTTCCTTCCGAGCTGAGCGCATCGCCCGCCGGAGCCCTGCTGGCGCTGGTGGTGAACACGCTCGGGGTACGGAACATTTATGTGGCCGGGCCGCCGGATTACCGGGCGCGCGCGGTGACCAACTACAAAGAAGATGACGGCCAGGAGCTTGGCTCGATCGCATGGTCGCCGGATGGCAGCCGCATTGTGTATGTGCGAGGCGGTGGGGCTAACCGGTCAGGCGAGATTCCGAATCCGCTCAGCGATGCGAAGGGAACCGAGCAGGCGATCTGGATGATTCCGGCGGCGGGTGGCGCGGCGAAGCGTCTGGCGGAAGGTTCATCGCCGGTGGCATCAACGTCGGGGGACCGTGTCGCCTATCTCAGCAAAGGGCAAATCTGGTGGACGCCGATTGATGGGAGCGGTAAACCGGAGCAGTTGATTAAATCGCGCGGGACGGCGGGTTCGCTCGAGTGGTCGCCGGATGGAACGCTGCTGGCATTCGTGAGCAACCGCGGCGATCATTCCTTTATCGGCATTTACGATTTTGCGAAGAAGTCGCTGATCTATTGCGATCCGAGCCTGGACCGTGACTCGGCGCCGTCATGGTCGCCGGGCGGTAGGCGGCTGGCTTACGTCCGGCGGCCGGCTTCGCGTGAGTTTCAAGTATTCGGACCCAGGCGGACGGCGGAGCCGTGGTCGATACGGGTCTTTGACATCGCCAGCGGGGAGGCGCGGCAGATCTGGGGCGCCGAGCCGGGACGCGGAAGCGTCTGGGCCGCTCATGCGCTGCCGGCTGCTTCGCAAATGTATTGGGGCGGGGCGGATAAGATCTTGTTCTCGTGGGAGCGCGAAGGCTGGAATCATCTCTACGCAGTGTCCGGTACTGGAGGGAAGGCGGTTGCGCTTACCCGAGGGAAATTCGAAGTGGAATCTTTCACAATGACGCCGGACCGGAACTTCGCCATCGTGACTTCCAACCAGGGCGACATTGACCGGCGGCATTTGTGGAAGGCGCCGGTGGATGGCGGTCCGGCTAAGCAGTTGACCAGCGGCGGCGGAACGGAGTGGGCGGGCGTGATGAGCAGCGATGAAAAGGCCATGGCATGGCTGGCATCCGGCGCGCGGCAACCGGCGCACGCCGTGGTCAAAGTGGGCAATGCGGCGCCGCGGATGCTTGTGGAAGGGATGATACCGGCCAAGTTTCCGTCCGAGGCGCTGGTGGAACCTAAAGCCGTCATGCTGGACGCGGCCGACGGGATGAAGATTCCGGCGCAATTGTTCTTGCCGGCGGGCCTGAAACCCGGCTATAAGCGCCCGGCGGCGATCTTCTTCCATGGCGGATCGCGCCGGCAGATGCTGTTGGGATGGCATTATTCGCCCTACTACCACAATTGCTACGCGTTGACGCAGTATCTGGTAAGCCGGGGCTGGATCGGGCTTTCGGTGAATTACCGCAGCGGCATCGGATACGGCATGGAGTTTCGCGAGGCTCTCGATTACGGCGCCACCGGCGCGAGCGAGTTTCGCGATGTACTGGGGGCCGGCCTGTATATGCGCAATCACCCCAACGTCGATGGCCGGAAGATAGCGGTGTGGGGCGGATCGTATGGCGGATACCTGACCGCGATGGCGCTGTCGCGCGCTTCGGATTTGTTTGCCGCGGGCGTGGACATCCACGGAGTTCACGATTGGAACGTCGTTACGCGCAACTTCGTGCCCGGCTATGATCCGCAGGCGCACCAGAGCATGGCCCGCCTTGCGTTGGAGTCGTCGCCCATGGCTACGGTAAAAGGCTGGCGTTCTCCAGTGCTGCTGATACACGGCGACGACGACCGCAATGTGCCGTTCAGCGAAAGCGTGACGCTGGTGGAAGAGTTGCGCAAGCAGAAGGTGGAAGTGGAGCAACTCGTCTTCCCGGATGAAGTACACAGCTTCTTGCGCCACGCCAACTGGGTGCGGACGCTGGAAGCGGCGGCGGAATTTCTGGAGCGCAGGCTGAGCGCGGCCGGCAAGACTGCCGCGAGCGGGCCGGGACAATGAGTTGGCGGAAGCCGCTGGAGCGATGGCAGGCTGCCGGGCTCATCGACTCCGAAACGGCGGAGCGGATCCGCGGCTATGAAACCGGGCGGGACAGCGCTCCCCGTCTGCGATGGCAGGCGGTTTTGGCGCTTGCCTTTGGGGCACTGCTGCTGGGCGCTGGAGTGCTTCTCTATGTGGCCGCGAAATGGGATTTCCTTACGCCGGGCTGGCGGCTGGCATTGATTGTGTCGTTGACTGCCGTTTTCCACGTGGCAGGAGCGGCAACGGCGCGATGGTTCCGCGCCTTGTCCGTAGCTCTGCATGCGGTGGGAACGGTAGCGCTGGGCGGCTCGATATTTGCCGCCGGGGAAGTGGTCTATATAAGCCAGGGGGCAGTGGGGCCGGCATTGATGCTATGGGCGGCCGGGGCCTGGTTGGGAGTTCTTTTACTCCGCGACTGGCCGCAGATAGGACTGGCGGCCGTGGTTACGCCGGCGTGGCTGGTTGCCGAGTGGTCCGACAGATTCTTACATGAGTCCCCCGCGCTGAGCAGTGTTTTTGTTTTCCTGACGGCGACCGCCTATCTGATGGCGCGCAAGAGCGGCCAGGATGCCACATGGCGGTTGGTGTTGACGATTCTCGGCATTGCGGCGCTGATTCCGGCCGCGGCGGTTACAGGGTTCACCCGGCCAGGCGACATTCTGGCGAGAGCGCTTTGGGGATGGGCGCCGGCGTTTCTGCTTCCGCTCGGAGTCGCGTATTTCCTGTGTGGCAAGGCAGCCTGGAGACAGCTTTTGTGGACTTGCTGGGCTGCCACCGCAGTCGCCATCCAGTATTTCAAATGGGAGCTGGCGGCGTATCTCTGGTGCGCGGCGGGCGCCGTTCTCTTGACGGAATGGGGCTTGCGGGAATCTCGAGCCGAGCGAATCAATCTGGGCGTGATCGGATTTGCGGCTACGGTCATTGGGTTTTATTTTTCGAGCGTGCTGTCGAATGTAGACCGGTCAGTGAGTCTGATTGTGCTCGGGCTGCTGTTCCTGGGCGGAGGCTGGCAACTGGAAAAGTTACGGCGACGCCTCATTTCCCGATTACGGAAGGAGCCGTCATGAAAAAGGGACTATTGCTAGCGGTTGTTCAATCGGCCTTGATTCTAACGATCCTGCTCAAGCAGGGCTATGACAAACGCGTTCTGCCGAAGGGCTGGGCAAAGGTGGAGCAGGTGGTTTCGGTGTCCGGTTATTACGCCACTCTCCATCTGTCGATAGCAGCGGAGCCTAACATACCGGTTCATTCCAATGTGACAGCGTACGTTTCCGATGGGATGCTGAAGCTGAAGCAATCATCCAGCTATCGAGGGCTTGGGGTTCTCTACGAGAAGGAAGCCGCGCCGGCCCGCAAGATTGCAATGAACATTTTCTGGCCGAAACCTCCGGAAGGCGGGGAAATCTGGCTGGAGGCGGCGATACCCCCGCGCGGCAAGCTGCGCCCGTTGCGGCTGGGGAAGAAGAACGGCGGGATAGTTCCGTATTTTGACTATTGACCGTCTCTGGTCTGTTGCCAGGTGCGCCAGAAGAAGCGGTTGGTCATGCCGGCGATGTAATCGCACACTACACGGTGAAGCGGAGTGGAGGCGGCTTGCTCCTGATAGTTGAGCGGGAGCCGGTGCGGTTGATCGAGGAAGAACTGGAACATGGCGGCGATGGCGGATGTGGAACGGGCGCGCTCGGCAAGCAGGACGCCGCTGTTGTAAACACGATCGTGCAGGAATGATTTGATGGCGGCGTTCGTTTGCTCGCCATCCGGGGTCAGGCGGGCAAGACGCCGCGGGTAGCGGCGAACGTCTTCGACATCCTTTACCGCGGCGTCACTGGCTGCCTGAAACGTGCCCTCGATAAGCGAGGAGACCAGCACGTCGATGAGCAGGCGCAAGCTCTCCAGAAAGCGGATACGGGCGGCGGACGCGGGGAAGCGCGTATCCACGGAGCTGCGGATTTCCGAGAAAAGCGGGGCGCGGGCGGCAAGCTCATCGATGTCGGCCATTCCGCCCGAGGCGGCGTCGTCGAGATCGGCGGTATTGTAGGCAATCTCGTCGGCCAGATCGATCAACTGCGCTTCAATAGGGGGGCGCAAGCCAGGCAAATACTCATCCAAGCCAGGATCTTCACCGGGCTCGAAGTCGCGCGAATGTTTGACGATCCCTTCGCGGACTTCGAAGGTAAGGTTGAGGCCGGGGAAGCGGGCGTACCGCTGCTCGAAACTTTCGACGATTCGCAGGGCGTGCAGGTTGTGATCGAAGCGATCATTGAAGCGCCGCATTTGCGTATTGAGCTCGCTTTCCCCAGAGTGGCCGAACGGCGGATGGCCAATATCATGACCCAATGCAAGAGCTTCCGTTAAGTCTTCGTCCAGCTTCAAGACGGCGGCGGCGGTTCGTGCGATTTGAGAGACTTCAATGGTGTGAGTGAGGCGGTTCCGGAAATGATCGGATAGTTCCGGTGTGAAAACCTGGGTTTTGTCTTCGAGCCTGCGAAACGCCCTGGCGTGTACGATGCGATCGCGGTCGCGCTGGAAATCATTGCGGTAGCGGTGCGGCTTTTCCGGATAGCGCCTCCCACGAGTTAGAGGAACCGGAAAACGAAGATAGGCAAGCGCCTCCGACTCCACGGGGTTAGCGCGGCATCGGCTGCTGGCCCATGAGCTCGCCCAGCACGCCGACGGCAGCCCGGGTAATGGCAGGCCGGTCGAGTGCCTGAAGCGACTCGATGATCATGCGGGCCTCCTGCGGCTTGGACTTCAGAATCGTCCGCGCCAGCGAAAGTTGGGCCTGCTCTTTAGAGACAACGGGAGTTGGGTTATTGACCAGATCGCGCAGGACGGTCTCGGCTTCATTCACCTTGCCTTGGGCGACATAAAGAGTCGCGAGAGATAGCTTGGCGAGGGAAGCGATGTTGGCATCACCGCCCTTGGCGACTTCGGAGAAGGCGGCCTCGCACTCCTTGATCTTGCCCTGGTCGCAAAGCAGACCGCCGGTGTTGTAACGGGCGAGTAAACCCTCCCTGGTGCCCGGGTATTTGTCCGCAACCCCGGAGAAGGCTTTTACAGTAGCCGCATCCTTTTCCGCCTGATCCTTGAAGCTGGGCCCGCCGGTCGGGTTCGGTCCGCCGACAACGCCATCGAGGACAATGGTGGCCTGACGGATCGCTTCCAGACGCGCCCGGCGCTGGTAGCCGGTATAGGCGTAAATGGAGCTGGCAATGACAACAACTCCCAGCGCGATGGCGCCGTATTTCTGAACTGCAGCGCGATGCTCGGAAAGGTAAGAAACGGTATTCCCAACCTCTTCGACAAACCGATCGCGCTTAATCGAATGGCGTAACTGTCTGTCCACGGAAAAACCTCGGAAGAATCCTAGCTTAGCACAACGCGGTCGTGGTTCCTGCCGGGTTTGCCGCGCGGCCGCGGGGGTTAAGGGAAAACCTGCTTCAGGCTTTGGGCGTCAAGCAAGCGAAGCGAGAGCGTATCGAGGGTTTTTGAGTTGGCTTTATCCAACTGTTTGAGGACTCGTAAAGGAAGTTTACCAAAGCGCTTTTCCAACTGGCGGCGAAGACGCGCCCGGGCTTCGACCAGCGCTGACAGGCGGCCTTCTTGCAGACCCTGCTCCAAACCTTGCTCCAAGCCTTGCTCCAAACCCTTCTCGAGTCCGGCGGCCTCACCTTCTTTGAGCAGCTTGTCGACAGACTTCCGCAACGCGGGGAATTCTCTTAGATCAAGTACTTCTGGCATCTCAAGCGCCTCCAATGCGTCTCGCGCTTTCAGTCCTCTCAATTGGCATAGTATCAGAAGAATGCTGAGCAAGGGTCCGATATTGTCTTTCTGGCGCTCGATCTTCTTCACCAGGCGCCGCAACACCGGCTTCACGTTTTTGCCTGCGCAAAGCACGGAGAGGATGTTGTCGGCCAAGTGGGGGCTCTCCAGCAATCGCACCGGATCAAGAGTCCGGATGTCGACCAGGTTGTATTGAAACTTCAGGTCCCGATGCTGGATGGAGCGCCGCATTCGAAGATGGGCATCACCTACATAGAGTACATACTGGCGCGGGGGCTTTCCGAACTTTCGCCACAACGTGAGGTAGTATTCGAGCATGCGGTCCGGCATGTGGACATTGTTGGGGACTTCGATTTCGATGTGAACAATGTTCCCGTCCCCGGTGCGCGCGACGAAATCGAGCCGCAACTGGCGGGCATTACCGTATTCGTTTGGCAGAAGTTCGGTCAGGCCGGGGATGCCTAGAGATTGGAAGACAACGCGCGGACCGGATTGCAGCAGCGTTCGGAGCGCTGCATCGAACTGAGAGCGGTCCCTGGGCATGCTGCTAAACGAAGTGCCGCCGGCGGGAGTGCTCTCTCAGCCTACTTTCCCCGGAGCCCTCATTTGGATGTCGCGGCGCCGCCTTGCTTGACCCAATCGACGGAGAACTGCGCGTGTTTTATGCTTTTACGTGGCTGGCCGTTGGGGATGTGGTTCAGGAAATAGGAGTAGCTTACGTGAAGCATGCCGTCGCGGCTCTGAATGATGGATGGGTAATGAAACGATCCTGCCCCTTCGCCGCGAGTATCGAGCTCGAGATGGCGCTTCCATTGCCAAGTCTTTCCTTCATCGGAGGACAGCCATAGAGCGAGTGAATGGCGGCCGCGCTCCAAGTCGTTGTTGACCAGCGCCCATGTTCCATCGCGCAATACGATTACTTCGGAACCGCTGCCCGGGTTGGGGATATCGGAATCAGCAACCGCAGACCAGGAGAGGCCATTGTCTTTCGATTCGCTCACGTGAAGGCGCTTCGGAGGCGGTCCGTTGTCGCGCATGTAAGCGACTAGGGTTCCGTCTTTGCGGCGTGCGATCGACGGCTGGATGTTGCCTGCGCCGGTCAGCGGCTCACTAGTGGACCATGTGCGGCCTCCATCATCGCTGATGCCCATCAGGGAGAAGCTGTATCCATCCGAATAGAGGGGAACGAGAATGCGCCCGCCCGGCAGTTGCACGGGATGAGCGCGGGTCATCCATCCCATGCGGGAGAAGTATTTGTCGTTGGCCTTCTCGAGCGTTCGCTTGGCCCAATCCCCCTCACGGTCCGGTTTGCCGAGAAGAGGGGACACCACTTCGTTTACCTTGGCGGCAAAATTGTGTGGGATAAACAGCAGCGGTTCACTGCCTTGCCAGCGAGGCGCTCCGGGCCGATCCCAGTCGCTGGTAACGCGATATAACGTCAGGGCTGTATGCCATTCATTTGCAAGGATTGATTGCCAGAACAGCCACAATTGTTTGTTGCCGTCGACAAACATGGCGGGATTGGTATCGGGAAACTTTGGCGTGTCGGCCAGCAGAAACGGCTCGCTCCACTGCCTGGATCCCTTCCGGCGCCTGGCGCCTAGCACCTGAACATCATCGGCGCTGCGCTCGCCCGAGCCGCGGTACCAGCAGACCAGCAGATCGCCGTTGGGGAGCTCGACGATTGAGGAGGCATGGTTGTGTTTGGCGTCGAGCGGGAAGACAAACTCGGCTTCGTATGCCTGGCGGCCGGATTCGAAACTCCAGGCCGAAAACATCAATGCGAACAACAAGGCAATCATGGCGTTGCTCTTACAATAACAGGCGGGACATTCTTTTCGCGTGCAAGTTTGTTGAACGCCGCCAGATCGACGTCGAGCAGCGATTTCAGTGATTGTAACCGGCTGTTGATAGCGGTCGCCAGCTCTTCGTAGAGCATTTGCGACTGCGCTGTTGGAGCGGCTTCGGCGCTTTGGATCACGCCCAGCAGGGCAGCCAGACGGTTGTTGAGCCGGATGGGAAAATTGAGCGGATCCTGGCTGCTCTGGTTTTTCGTCTGGTAGAGGGCTTCCTCGATGGTTGTCATCTTCGCCGCGAGCTCTTTGCCGAGATCGATCACTGCTTTTTGGCCGGTGTCTTTTGCATCGAGGCGCGCGGACATCTCTTCGATCTGACGCCGCGAGTCGCGAATGCGGAGGATCGCGCGGTGAGCATCGCTCAGCTTGTCCCGCGCCTGTATGGACAAAGTGAGCTGCTTGTCCAGATCCTCCTGCGTAACGCCGGAAAGGCGCGGATCTTTGAGAATCTCGAAAGGCTGTGTCTGAGAGATGCCGTCAACCGTGAGGCGCGCCTGGTACTTGCCGGGCACAGCTTTCGGCCCACGCGTGAAACCGGCCCAAAGAATAAGTCCAGGAAAGGTGACCGCATCGTTGTGCCTCAGATCCCAAACGAACTTGTTCAGCCCCGCCTTCGCTTCCAGGCGGGGAGCTGGGCCGCCGAAGCGGCCGCCTCCCTCCTCATCTTCAGAAGCCTCCCTGCTGGCCGCGGGCCGGCGGTCACTGGTGGAATAGCGCCGGACCAGCTTACCGGACGAATCAAGGAACTCGAGAGCGACCTCGCCTTTGGTCTGATTCTTGAGATAGAAGTACGCCACTGCTCCGTTGGGCGGATTGGCTCCCAATGGCATGCCCGAAGGGATGCGGAATCCGTCCGCGCCCGTGGTTCGCCAAGCCGGCTCCGGAGCGAAGAGATATACGTCGCCTTTTGCCGCGCCGTCCTTGATCTGATGCAGGACGTGCAGATCGTCAAGCACCCAAAAGGACCGCCCCTGGGTGGCCACGACCAGATCCTGGTCGCGCTTTTGGACGGCCAGATCCGTGATGGGAACAACGGGCAGGTTCAATTGCAACTTCTGCCACTTTTCGCCATCGTCGAAAGAAACGTACATGCCGGTTTCGGTTCCGGCGTACAACAGGCCGCGCCGGGCGGTATCCTCGCGGATAACGCGCGTGAAGGCTGTACCGGCGATTCCGTTGTTGATGCGCTTCCAGGTTTTGCCGGTGTCGGTGGTCTTGTAAAGATAGGGACGGAAATCGTTCCACTTATACATGGTCGCGGCGACAAAGGCGACAGCGGGATCGTGAGGGGAGGCTTCGATGGAATTGATTTGAATCCATTCCGGCATCTCTTTGGGGGTGACGTTTTGCCAGCTCTTGCCGCCATCGGAGGTGACCTGAACCAGCCCGTCGTCGCTGCCGGCCCAAATGGTTCCCTTGCGAACCGGAGATTCGGCCAGCGTGAAGATAGTGCAGAAGTATTCGACGCTGGTGTTGTCCTTTGTTATCGGGCCGCCGGAGGACACTTGCTTGGATTTGTCGTTGCGGGTCAGGTCCGGGCTGATGGCTTCCCAGCTTTGCCCTTCGTTGGTGGACCGGAACAGGATATTGCCGGCCGCGTAGAGAACAGAGGGATCGTGCGGGGAAAACAGAATCGGGAAATTCCACTGGAAGCGGAATTTCAGATCCGCTGGACCATAGCCCATGGGATTGTCGGGCCACACGGTGACGTTGCGGCTCTGACCGGTGTGGTGATCATAGCGGGTAAGAAGGCCGCCGTAGGAGCCGGCGAAAACAATATTCGAGTTTTTCGGATGCGGCATGATCCAGCCGCTTTCACCTCCTCCCACCGGCCACCATTCCCGCTCCGTAATGCCGGCGCCGGGTCCTCTGGAAGCGATGCGGATGGTTGAGTTATCCTGCTGCGCTCCGTAGATGTTGTAGGGGAAGTCGTTATCGATGGCGACGCGATAAAACTGGGCGGTGGCGTGGCGCTGATCCGTCCAGGAGCGGCCTCCGTCCAGGCTCACGTTGGCGCCACCGTCGTTGGAGTTGATCATTCGATCGGGGTTATCGGGGGCGATCCAGAGATCGTGATTATCGCCATGAGGCACGGGGATGCCCGTGTAGGTGCGGCCGCCGTCGCGGGACCGGTAGAAACCGGTGTTCAGCACGTAGACGATTTCCGCGTTTTTGGGATCCGCGTAGATGCGCGTGTAGTACCAGGCGCGCTGGCGGAGGCGTCTCTCGGCGTTGAATCGCGCCCAGGTTTTTCCGCCATCCTCGGAGCGGAAAACCCCGCCCTCTTCGGCCTCCACAATGGCCCAGACACGTTCGGGATTGGCCGGCGATACAGTGACCCCAACCTTGCCCCACAGGCCTCGGGGGAGGCCCGCGTTACGGGTGAGATCGGTCCAGGTGTCGCCGCCGTCGGTGGATTTCCAAAGGCCGCTTCCGGGCCCGCCGCTTTCCAGCGTCCAAGGCTTACGATGCACTTCCCAAAAACCGGCGTAAAGAATCCGCGGATTGGAAGGATCCAGGATCAGGTCGATGGCGCCCGCATTCGGCCCGCGGTCGAGAACTTTTTCCCAAGTCTTGCCGCCGTCGCGGGAGCGGAAGACGCCGCGCTGCTCATTCGGCCCGAAAACGTGCCCGAGAGCGGCAACGTAGACCAGGTCCGGATTCCTGGGGTGCACGCGAACACGCGCGATGTGGCGCGTGTCGTCCAGACCGGTGCGCTTCCAGGTCTTCCCGGCATCGGTGGACTTGTACATTCCGTCGCCGTGCGAGACGTTGCCACGGATGGGCGACTCACCCATGCCGGCGTAGATAACGTTGGGATCCGATTCCGCGACGCCGATGGCTCCGACCGAACCGGTTTCGAAGTGCCCATCGGAGACCGGCTCCCAGCGGCGTCCGCCGTCGATTGTCTTCCAAACTCCGCCGCCGGTGACGCCGAAGTAGTAAACGTTGCCTTGGGTTGGGACTCCGGCGACTGCCGTTACGCGGCCGCCTCGAAATGGGCCGATGGAGCGGTAACGCAGCTCGTCAAACGGAACGGATTGCGCCCAGACACACCAGGAAAAAAACAGGAGGAAAGATGCTTTCCACATATCGCCTGATGCTAGCAAACCTGGCGGCGAAGCGGAGTTTGGCTACCAGATGTTACCGGCTCCCGGAGTATAGGATGCGCCTATCACGGTGTTGGCTTGCACCGTGTTAGCCTTCATGACTCCGGAACACTGTACCATCGCCGAGTTCATGTCGACCATGCTGGCGCTGATGGAGCAGCGGGAGGCGCTGATTTCCAGATTCCCGGCCATGTTGATCCGGCAGGAACTCGATTGCGCTTCAACGCCTTGTCCACCGGAAACGAGCACTTTCCGGCCAGCCTGAATGAAAACGTTGCCTGAGGCGCACAGCTGTACATCGCCACCGCCATCCACGGACAATGCCTGCTCCAGCCTGGCCAGCCGTTGCTCCAGATTGGCGATCTGATCGAGCGCCATGCGCAGTTGCGTTTCAACCGGGAGCGCGCTTGCTTGCCGGCCTGAGGAAGCCGCGCGGCTGACGGAACGAGGGATCGAGGGTCTCATGGCGCTATTATTTCCAGAATCCAGCAAGCCGGTCAACCTAATCGTGCAGGCCTTTCTTCCAAACTTCCTGGTGGTTCGTAGATGTGGATGGAGGAACCGCAAACAAGACAGCGAAAGACGGTTCCAGGAGATAGCGATGCCGAGTTTCTTACATTCCCAGCTACGGTGGAGGTTCCTACCGGCCACCAACGTCAACGAACCCGCCCCGATCCGGAGTCCCATATGCTCCAGGCAACTCCACCACGGCTGGAAAAACAAACCCTTACGAGCCCGTCAAAGGCTCGATCGGTCCCGTTCCCATCAAAGACGGCGAGTTCAACTGGTATTACCATGGCCAGGCCAGGGCTCTGCCGCCTCCCAAAGGTTCTCCTGTGCTATTTGTTAACGGGATTTTGACATGGCCTGCGGACCATCAGATGGCCGCCTGGACCATCAGCGGGATCACTCGCGGTCAAGTACGCGGACTGTACAACGCGACCAGCAGCACCTATTGGGGAATGACCTGGGACCAAGGCTGGGACCAAATCGCAGGATTGGCGCCAACGCTTCCAACCTCCATTCAGAACGTGTTTCTGACTGTGGTGGAAGCGGTAAAGGAGTATGGGCGCGCGTTCTTTTCCGGCTCGTTCGATCTGCTGCAATGCGTTCAGGATTGGTGCCGGATCATGGGTCTGACAATTCAGAAGGGGCTGTGGCAGCCCCTTGGACAGGCTCTCCCCGATCTGGTTTACCAGATTATGCTTATCATTCTTTCGCCGAACCCGGCCGCCAAGGCTCTTTTCATGGATTTCTACAGCTGCGGTACCCGCTACCCGATTGTTGCTCACAGCCAAGGGAACCTGGTCACAAGCAGTGCGCTCCATTGCCTGTCGTTGTTCAACTCCGTTGGGAAATCCCTGCTTCAGGGCGTGATAGTGTTCGCTCTTGCGTCGCCGTCCCCAACCTGGCCCGCGGGCATTGCCGTCAAGACATACAAACACACCGACGATCCCGTGACCTGGTTCGGATTGAGCTCAAATCGAAACGGCTGGAAAGGAAGGAACAGCGGGCAGCCCGTCAACATTACGTCGCATTTCTTTATCGAGTATGCACGGAATAGCCAGTTTATTCGTGATCTCTGTGCTCAAGCGGGAGTGCCCGTACCCACTGGAGGTTATGCCGGATACTGAGAAGACTTGGTCGGAGAAGTCACCTCCGAAGCAGCCACCGCGCCGCGTTGCGGTGCAGCTTCACCACTTCCGGGTTCCACAGAACCGTCAACAGGTGTCCCGGCGATAAATAGCAGACGCGCCCCTTTCCGTAATCGAAAGCCCAGCCGGCCGGACAGCGTGGTCCGAGGTTGCGATAGTTCAGGCCCTCTTCGTTTACGCTCTCGAGGAACAGGTTCTTGGGGTCCTTGTCGTACGTCATGTAGTGCTGCTCATCTGTGATCACGAAGTCGCGCACGCCTTCCGCGATCGGATGATTGGGGTTGGTCACTTTGACTTTGAAAGTGCGGATAGGCGGATGGCCCTCATACGCCGCGCCCAGCACATCGCGAAACTCCTTGTTCGCCAGTCCCACATGCGTGACGTTATGGAGAAAGAGAGCGGCTCCGCCCGCATCGACGAACCGCTTCACTGCCTCCCCTTGCTCAGGCGTCATCCAGTGATGAGGCTTCGCCGCGGCTTTCGGAACTTCGGGAACGCTGACCATTTTCGGCATTCCGGTTCTGACATAGCCGGCGTTGGTCGTCTCATCGGGATACCCATCGGGCCAAGTCATGCCGTCGCGCAAGATGATCAGGAGTTTGTAGCCGGTGAGGGTTTCCCGGGAGAGCATGCGGGTTTCATCGCAGAAATCGATGGAAATCCCCGCCTGCTGCTGAAGCGTACGTCCGAGGCCAACGCGGATGTAGTCGCTGTTATGATAGCGGTCGCCGATGAGTGCAAACGCGGTTGCCTTTGTCCTGGCCTGTAACCGCGAATTGAGAATCCACGGCCCCGCGGCGAGCGTCAGACCCGTGCGACGAAGGGTTTCACGGCGAGTGATCGAAATACGATTCATTGCTTGCATCCTCTATTCAAATCTGCCGGAGCAGCCAACGCGCGGCATTCTGCTGCAACTTGATGTATTCGGGATTCCACAGCGCCGTCAGCAGATGACCGGGAGCAAGGTAACAGACACGGCCCTTGCCGTAGTCATATGCCCAACCCGCAGCCGAGGAGGCCCCCAGTTCTTTGAATGTGAGACCCTCTTCGTTTACGCTCTCGAGCAGCAGATGTTTGGCGTCCTTTTCATACTTCACGTAATGCTGTTCGTCGGTGACAACGAAATCTTTCACCCCGCGAGTAATCGGATGATCGGAGTTCTTCACTTTTACTTTGAAGGTGCGGATGGGCGGATGCCCTTCGGTGACGGCGCCCAGCACATCCCGGAAATCAGGATTATGGGGACTGACGTAGGTCACGTTGTGCATCATCAGCGCCGCGCCGCCGCCGGCAACGAAGCGCTTCACCGCGCTTCCCTGATCCGCGGTGATCCAGTAATGGGGCTTGGCCTCGGTCTTCGGCACGGCCGGGTCGCTGACCAGTTTCGGCGAGCCGGTGCGCAGGTACGCCGCGTTGGTCGTCTCATCCGGATATCCGGCGGGCCAGGTCATCCCGTCACGCAGGATGATCAGCAATTTGTAGCCGGAAAGCGTTTCTTGGGAAAGCATGCTGGTCTCATCGCAGAAATCGATCGGGATTCCGGCTTCCTTCTCCAGCGTTCTGCCGAGGCCGATTCGGATGTAGTCGCTGTTATGGTAGCGGTCGCCGATGAGGGCGAAGGCTGTCGCCTTGGCCGCGGCTCGTGTGATCGGCGGGTGCGCGGCCGCAATGGCGAGCCCGGCGAGCAGATCGCGGCGGGAAAGCTCAAATCCGCTTTGTCGTCCCATGGGAGGAAGCTTATATCAATTCTCCGTTGGATGCCACCGGCGAGCCGGATTGGCGGGCTGTGATATCGTAGCGTTTGTTCGAACCTACTCGCGGGAGGCGATGAATGGACCGGCGAAAGTTTCTTCGTTATGCGGGCGCGGGCTCGATGGCGGGATTGTCCGCGCAGGCCGCGCCAGGTGTGATCCGCTCGGGCGTTCTGGGGACACAACACAGCCACACATCGGGCAAGCTCAAGGCGATGCAGGACTCGCCTGCCTACGAAGTCGCGGGCGTCTGTGAAAACGATGCTCAAGCTCGCGATAGAGCAAAGAAGGATCGCTTGTACCAGGGGCTCCGATGGATGAGCGAAGAGGAACTTCTCGCCGACCGCTCGATCCAACTGATTGTCGTCGAGTGCGCCGTGTGGGAGGCTCTGCCCTGGGGACGGAAAGTGATCGGCGCCGGCAAACATCTCCACCTGGAAAAGCCTCCGGGCAACGATTGGGCGCAATTCAAAGAGTTGGTGGAGGAAGCCCGCCGCAAGAAACTGCTGCTGCAAACCGGCTACGTCTGGCGCTGGCATGAAGGCGTCAACGCGGCCATCGACGCGGCGCGCAAAGGATGGCTGGGTGAAGTATTCATGTTTCGGGGCGCCATGAGCGCCGACCGCGGGCCGGAGCAGCGGGCTGTAGAGGCGAGGTACCGGGGCGGAGGGATGTTCGAGTTGGGCGGCCACGTGATCGACAAAATGGTGGAGCTGTTCGGGCGGCCGAGGAAGGTGCAGAGCTGGCTTCGCCATGACACAAGCTACGCCGACAAACTGGCGGACAACAACTTGGCCGTATTCGAATTCGATAAAGCGCTTGGGGTGCTCGCGCAGTCGGCCAAGATGGCGGGCGCCGGGGATCATCGGTCCTTTGAATTGATCGGAACGGATGGAAATGTGATGGTTTGGCCCGAATCGACCCCGCCGAAGATGCGTGTCTACATGCGGAAGGCGCAGGGCCCCTATCGCGCGGGCTGGCAGGACATCACTCTGCCGCCGCAGCCGCGGTTTGTCGGCGATTTCAAGGAGTTGGCCCGGGCGCTTCAGAGCGGCCAGCCTTTGAAGCATTCCTACGATCACGAACTGTTGTTACACGAGACTTTGCTTAGGGCTTCAGGAGAACTGAGTTGAACAGGAGCCGGATTTTATGAACCAAGCAACGAACCATCTGTCAAGACGAGCCGCCCTGAAGGCTGCGGCGGTTGTGCCCTTTGCAGCAGTGAAGGGAAGCGCCGCGAATTCGGCGGTCAGCATCGGACTGATCGGAAGCGGTAGCCGGGGAACGTATCTGGCGGGGCTGATTGCGAAAAACACGCCGGCGCGCGTAGCCGCTTTGTGCGATGTATTCGAGGGGAAGATGGAGAGAGCAAAGCAGAGCATCGGCGTCGAGAATCCGAAGCTCTACAAAGACTTTCGCAAGCTGCTTGAAAGCGACGTGGACGCAGTGGTCATCGCTACGCCCGTCTTCCTGCACGCCGAACATTTCGAGGCCGCGATGAAGTCCGGCAAGCACATCTATATCGAGAAGCCGGCCGCGGCCGATGTGGAAGGGTGCAAACGCATCATGAAAGCCGCCGATTCCGCCAGCAGAACGCTCCATATCACCTTCGGATTCCAGCGGCGCCACGGCCAGGTGTATCTGAAGGCCAAGCGGCTAGCCGATTCCGGCGCTGCCGGAGCCATCCGGTTGGGCCACGCGCATTTCATCAAGAGTGAAGGCGCCGGGGCCGGAGAAAGGAAATTGTCTCCGCCGAAAACGGAAATGGAGAAAATTACAAGCTGGCACGCTTGGAAAGAGCTTTCCGGCGACTTGATCGTCGAGAACAATGTTCATTCGATCGACGTATTGAACTGGTTTCTCGGCGGGCGTCCGAAGAGCGCGATTGGCGCGGGCGGGTCGGCCGCGCCGAAACGCGGCGATATGCGGGACCACAATTTTGTGGCGTTTGAATACCCGAACGGCATTCAGGGCCAGTTGTCCGGCGCAACGGTTGCCTCGAGCGGCTATCGCGATGTCGTCGAACAGTTCTTCGGCGAGCTTGGGATGATCGAAACGTCGGAGAACCATTGGCGTCATTTTCGTGCCCGCGGGCAGGAGACGATGGAGAAATCGCCGAGGAATATTTCCATCGACTCGGTAAGCGACTTTGTCACGCGCATAGCCGAGGGCCGGCCGGACAACACCGCGGTCCGCGGCGCCGAGAGTTCCTTGACTGCCATCCTGGGGCGCATGGCAATGGACCGGCGCCGCGAAGTGACGTGGGACGAAATGATGAAATCGTGAAGCCCTAATGCCCGCTTGCTTAACGGACGCATTAGCCCAACGCCAGCGCACGGGCTTCGATCAGAGTATTCATCGCGTCTTTGGAAGGTACATACTCCATGGCGACAAAGTCCCGAAAGCCGGTTGCGCGGATGGCTTTGAAGACATTGCCATAGTGAATCTCGCCGGTGCCTGGTTCATGCCGGCCAGGCACGTCGCCCACGTGGAAATGGGCGATATCGCGGATGTTGTTGCGGATGGTTTCTATCAGGTTCCCTTCCATGATCTGCACATGGTAGATGTCGTAGAGAAGCTTGACGTAGGGGCTGCCGACCTTGCGGATGATGTCGAGCGCCTCTGAAGTGCGATCGAGATAGTAGTTGTTGTGATTGTCGCCCAAGGGATTCAGCGGCTCCACCGGCGCCAGAGTGTTGATCACCTCGACGAGCAGAGTGATGCGATGAGGGGCTACTACGTCATGAGCGCGCTTCAATCCTTCGACAATGCTGGCTCGTTGCTCCTCGCGGGACCGGCCAGGCACTTTGAACCCCGAAAGCACCACCAGGCCGCTGGTTTCGAAGCGTTTGGCCGCCTCCGCCGACGCCCGGATTTCAGCCAGGAATCCGGCGCGCTCGGCGGGATCGCACAGGCCCATGCCCTTGGGATTCACGCTGCGGTTGCCGACAATGCAGGCGCATTCCAGGCCCAGCTTATTTTTCAGCTTCGTGATCAGTGCAGCGTCGGCGGCGCGCCAATCGCCGAATTCGAATCCGTGGTAGCCCGCCTCGGCCACCTTTTCGACCTGGGCCGGAAGCGTTAGCTTCGGGAACAAGGGCTCCACACGCACCGACAATTTGAATCCGGCGGTTCGTCTCTGCGCAAATCCGGCGAGAACGGGCATCTGCAACAAAGCTCGACGCAGCATGGCGATTGTTATATCATACTCAGGACAGAACCTGTCCCATCTATGAAGCACTCTTTCCATCACTGCGCCGTCTGGATTCTCTTAGCTGCGCTGACGCCGCCCGCGGAGGCGCAGACAGTGCGCGTCATCAAATTCTCGGAAAGCAAGGCGTTTCAAATGGGAAGCGTCACTTCGCGCCGGATTGTGCATCCGGACATGGGCGCAAAGAAAACGACGCTGAATCATTCGGTTTCAAAGCCCGGAGCAGAGTTCGCGCAACATGTGCACGACTATTCCGACGACACCATCCTTGTTCTGGCCGGCGACGTCGATCTTCGTCAGGGAGAAACGAAGAAGCGCTTTTCCGCCGGCGAATGCGCCTTTGTCCCGATGGGGCAGATTCATGGCACGATTACCGCGGGCACTGGTGAAGCGACCATGATCAGTTTTCAAACGCCGCCGGACCTGGTTCTCTACAGCGGCGCACGCGATTCCAGCCGGCCCGGCGCGGCGGCTCCCAAGGGCGTGATCACACCCGGCGCGGTCAAATACATGAACTTCGCGGGCAGGAACGGGCCAGTTACGTCGCCGGCCATCGGGGCGCGCAACGGCGTCTTCGCGCACCGGAAGCTGAAGCCGGCGGAAAAGTTTAAAGCCAAGGTGAATGCCGGCGGCGAAATGCTGCTCTTCGTTTGGAAGGGCGCCATCCAGGTTAAGGACAAGTCGGGAAGTTACTCCGCCGGAGAGACCGATACCGTGTTCGTGGCCGGCGAGGCGGAGCTGGAAGTAACAGGAGGCGCCGGGCAGGAGACCGTGGTGATTCAGGTCGATGCACCTCCGGGACAAGGATTGTGACGTGATGGCCGCACCAATGACACGCAGAGCTTTTTCCGCCGTAGCGGCCATGCCGCTAGCCTACGCGTTTTCCAAAAAGATTCGCGCGGCGGTAGTAGGCACGGGGCACGGGCACGCAATCAGCAAGATTCGCGCGTTGGGTAACATGCCGGAATATGAATTAGCCGGCGTCTCCCGGCCTTTTGAAGACGAGCCGGCAACCAGTGAAGCGTTGCGTGATGTGAAGTGGTTGACGCCCCTGCAGGTGATTGAAGATGAATCGATTGAGTTTGTGGCCGTGGAATCGGCGGATTTCAATTGGAATCTCGAGTACGCCGAACGGTTGGTTGAGGCGGGCAAGTTTGTTCACCTGGACAAGCCCCCCGGCGCGGATCTGGGCCGGCTGCGAAGAATGCTGGAGAGAGCGGCCGCGCGCAAGCGCGTGGTGCAGATGGGCTACCAATGGCGGTATCACCCGGCGATGAATGCCGTGATCGACGCCGCGCGCAATGGATGGCTGGGCCGCATCCACCGTTTTCACGCCTCGATCGACTAGATCGTCGCTAAAGAGGAGCGCCCACACCTGGCGAAGTTTCGCGGTGGGATGATGTTTACCGAAGGCTGCCACCTGGTGGACCGGGCCGTGGCCGCGCTGGGAAAACCGCGAAAAGCGACCGGGTTTATCCGCCACGACGGCCGGAACCCCGACCGGTTGGCCGACAATACGCTGGCGATCCTGGAATACGATCGCGCGATTGCCGAGATTTCGCTCGCCGGTTTTCATCCGCGTGGCACGGCGCACCGTTTTCTGGAGATGATCGGAACAAACGGATCGGCGAGGATGCAGCCCTACACCTTTCCATCGCGCCTTTTGGTGGACCTTGAGGAAGCAGCCGGACCGTACAAAGCGGGCCAGCAGTCGATGTTGATTCCCGCGCCGCCAGGGCTGCCCTACACGCCGGATTTTCGCGAAATGGCGGCCATCATGCGCGAGGGGTCGTCGCCTTCCTATTCGGTGGAGCATGACTTGGCAACGCACGAAACACTGCTGCGCGCGTGCAACATGCTCGGTTCTTAAGAAGAGGAGTCATAATGTCAAGCGTATCCAGACGAACCCTGGTCAAAACGGCGGCGCTGGTGCCGGCTCAGGCAGTGCGTGGAAGCGCGCAAAACAGCGCGGTGAAAATCGGCATCATCGGCGCCGGCGGGCGCGGCACATACCTGTCCCGTACCGTGGCCAAGGATCCGCGAGCCAAAGTTGTGGCGATTTCCGATGTTGGTGACGAGCAGATCGCCACCGCCAGGACGAGGATCCCCGCGCCGGATGCAAAGGCATTCAAGAACTATCAGGATCTGTTGGCCAGCGACGTCGACGCCGTCATGATCGCGACCCCGGTGTACCTGCACCCGGAGCATTTCGAAGCGGCGGTGAAGTCCGGCAAGCACATTTACATGGAAAAGCCGGCGGGTCTGGACGTGGCCGGATGCAAGCTGGTGATGAGGCTTGCGGATCTGGCGGATCGCAAACAGAACATCACTTTCGGCTTCCAGCAGCGATATGGGGGCGTTTACGTGAAGGCCAAGCAAATGCTGGATTCCGGGGCTATCGGCAAGATTCGCGAAGTACATGGCGAGTTTCTGAAATACGCGCTCAGCGGCAATGAGCCGGTTCCGCCGCCGCCGCGCACTCCGGCGGAAAAACTCGAGCAGTGGAAGCTTTGGCGCAGCACGTTCGGGGAAGTGATCGTCGAAACCTACGTTCACAATCTGGATGCGATCAACTGGTTCGTCGGGGCGCACCCGGTGAAAGCCATTGGAACCGGCGGGCGAACCGTCGAGAAGCGCGGCGATCTGCTCGATCATCTGAGCGTGACCTACGACTATCCGGGCAATGTGCAGGCCACGATGATCGGATCGCAGATGACGCCGCGATTCTTCCGGTCGAACAACGAGCGCTACATCGGAGAGAAGGGCTTCATTCAGACGGCCCGCGAGTATTGGACCTACAATACCGGCTCCGGTCCGGTGACGGAAAAGTCGGAGTACGATATCACGGTCGACGCGCTGAAGGAGTTTGTGAGCCGGGTTGCGGAGGGCAAGCCGGAGAATGCCGGCGTACGGGCGGCGGAGAGCACTCTCACAAGCATTCTGGGACAAATGGCGATCGACCGGCGCCGGGAAGTTAGCTGGGACGAGATGATGAAATCGGCTTAGGACAGTTCGAGAACCGCCTTCACCAGAGTGTCTTGCGGATCCCGTGAGATCCGGAACCCCATCGCCCGGCAAATGGCTTGCATGGTTTGATTCTCCGACGAGATCTCACCGTAAAGGGTCGCCACATCTTCGCGGCGGGCTACATCGATCAGGCGGCGCAATAACTCCTTGCCTAATCCCTGTCCTTGAAACGCGTCGCTGACCACGATGGCGAACTCGGCCAGGCGGGAACCGCGGGCGTAGGCCATGGGATCCTTGCTCAAACGGGCCACGGCAATGATCTCGGGCGTCTCTTCCGGGCCGCGCCGCTCAACCACCAGCGCCATCTGGCGCGAATAATCGATGAAGCAGATGCGAACCAGCCGCTCGTGCGCGATGCGCGTGCTGAGCTTGAGCGCGGAGAGGTAGCGGAAGTAAACGGTACGGTCGCTTAATGTTTCATGGAACTTGACGATGAGCGGCTCGTCTTCAGGGCGGATGGGCCGGATGACCACTTTCTCTCCGTTGTGCATCGTTGCATGGCTCAAATACTGGGCGGGGTAGGGACGCACGGCCGGACGCGGCAACAGCTCCGGGGTCATTGAGGCGGAGTACAGCGTTACGTTTTGTTCCAACACGCCGATGGAGGCGGTCTGAATTCGCGGCTGCTCGACAACCAGGCGCCCTAGACGAACGAGCAATCGCTTCAGACTTTCCTTTATCTCGGGAAGCCGCAGCCTGTTGAGCATGAGTCCCGCGAGAGTAGTCGTTAGCGGCGGCAAGCCGAGCGAACGTTCGCCAATTTCGTTTTCCACGAATAGTACGGGTCCGAAGTGTTCATCGGGGAAGCAACCAATGACAAGCTTCGATCCCTTGGGAAGGCTGACGCCGTAGGCGTCGAGCAGCCGGTGAAGCTCGCCGGCGGAAAGCGAGTCGCGGCCTTCAAGCGAAATGCCGGCTCCAGGTGAATGGAGCTCCTCCCAGGCGGGCTCCATCAGCGGGGTTTCATAAATGGCCTTGAGATTCTCGTTGTAGGCCAGCATGTAAAGGAACATCTGGGCGGCAGTGTCGGGATAGGGAAAGCAGGGGATCTGCGCGGTGCGCAGAAGGCCGGCGCCTTCGGCCACCTCAACGCCGCCCATCCAGCTTGCCAGGATGGGTTTGGCGGAAGCGGCAAACGGCTTAAGCCGCTCCGCGGTGGCAGTGGCATCGGTCATCGACTGCGGCGCCAGAATCACGAGCAACCCATCGCTTTCCGGGTTGCCGGCAGCGGCTTCGAGGACCTTGGCATATCGCTCCGGGCTGGCGTCGCCCAAGATGTCGATAGGATTGTTGCGGCTCCACTCTTCGGGCAAGTGGCTGTTGAGCGTTTCCATAGTCGCCGCCGGGAGAGAGGCAAGCTCGCCGCCGCCCGCAACCAGTGCGTCGGTAGCCAGCACCGCGGGGCCGCCGGCGTTGGTCACGATGGTGAGCCGCTTACCGTGCGGCCGGGGCTGTTTACTCAAAACTTCGGCCATGTAAAAGAGCTCGGAGATGCGCCTGACGCGCAAAACGCCGCAGCGGCGCAGCGCCGCGTCGAGCACATTATCGTTGCCCGTCCTGGCTCCGGTATGCGCCACGGCGGCGCGGGAGCCCTGGCTGGTGCGGCCAGCCTTTATTACGATGACGGGCTTGGCGAGCGCCACTTCGCGCGCGGCGGAAAGAAAGGCGTTGGCATCGCCGATAGACTCCATGTAGAGCAGGATGCTGCGAGTACGCGGGTCATTTCCGAGGTAATCGATCAGATCGCCCCATCCGAGGTCGGCCATGGAGCCGATGGAAACGAAAGCGCTGAAACCCACAAGCTCGCGGTGGCTCCAGTCGAGCACGGCAGTGCACAGCGCGCCGCTTTGGCTGATGAAGGCCACGGTTCCGGCGCGGGCCATGCCTTTTGCGAAGGTGGCATTGAGACCCGTAGCGGGGCTCATGACGCCGAGGCAGTTCGGACCGAGAACGCGCAAAGGTCCTTTTCGCGCCTCTTCGAGGACCTGAAGCTCGAGTGCCTCTCCACGCGGCCCCATCTCCCGGAATCCGGCCGCCAGAATGATCGCGCCGCGAACACCCGCTTCCACGCATTCGCGGACGATTGCGGGTACGGTATGCGCCGGCGTGGCCACAACGGCCAGATCCACCTGCTCGGGAACGTCGCCCAGTCTCGGATAGGCTCTCATTCCGAGCACGGCCGGGCGCTTCGGATTCACAGGATACACCGTTCCTCCGAACGGTGAGCTGATGAGGTTCCAGAGCGCGGTGCGTCCGACGCTACGCTCGGATTCGGTCGCTCCGATGACGGCAACGGATCGCGGCTGGAAAAAGGCGTCCAGCGGATGGAGCAGCGAGGCCGGCAGGGAATCGGCGATCGAAATCGAAGCGTGGTGCGCCGGCTGGGACATCCTGTTCTGATGGTAAACGCGCGAGGGAGCCAGGCGGGAGTTGGTTTCGAGGAAAACTTCGAGGTTTTACACGAATGCTCTTGACGGCCAGGATGGGTTTAGCGCTACTCTCAGGAAATGAGTTCTGCAAGCTGGTGGCTGCTTGCCGGTTTGGTTCTCACCTCCCCCGCCTTGGCGCAGCCATTTCTTTACGTCGCAAATCAAGCGACCGATTCCGTTCAGGTGATCAACACCCTGGACAACGCGATCGTACGAACGATCCGCACACCTTTTTCGCCCGCCGGCATTGCGATATCGGCGGACGGAACGCGCGCCTACGTGCCAAATGCCGGTTCAAACAGTCTGCTGGTAATCAACGCAGCGAACGGAGCGGTTTTGGCGAATCTTGGGTTGGGCCAGCAAGCCCCAGTCGCGGCGGTGCTTACGCCCAACGGCCAGCGAGTGTTTGTGGCCAATACAGTGTCGGGGACGGTTTCCGTTATTAATACCGCCAACTTTGCGCTGCTTGCCAACGTGCGCGCCGGTTTCTCGCCGATCGCCTTGGCCGTCCGGCCGGATGGCAGCCGCGTTTATGTGGCCAACGCGAGCAGCGGAGACGTGACCGTGATCAATACAGCCAACAACCAGGTCGTCAGAACGACGCAAGTCTGTCCCGGACCCGCCGGCATCACCACGACGCCTGACAATAATTACGCGTACATAGCCTGCCCGGGAACGAACAGCATCGTTCAGTTGGAACTCGATACCAACGAGGTCATCACGCGGTTCGACATTGGCCGCGCGCCGGTGAACATCAGCATCTCTCCGGACGGCAGCACGGGGTTCGTGACGACGTCCGGCTCCACGACGATCATCGTGTTTAATACGCTGGCCAACACAGTGACGAATACGCTGGAGCTGCCCGTATGCCTGGGCGCCCGGTGCTCCTCAGCCGGAGTCGCGCACACAGCCAATGGCCGGTTCGCGTATGTCGCCGATCCCAGCAGCGACATGGTGCATGTCATTAATACGGACACCAAGGCCGTCGTCAGTTCGATTCGTGTGGAAGGGGGGCCGCGAGGAGTTACGATGAGCCCGCCGGCGCCGGCGCCCGATGCCGTGGAGGTGGAACAATGAGGCTGCCGTTGCCCGCGCGCTTGTTGCCGGCGGCGATTGCCCTGGCGTGCTGCGTTTCCGCGCAGATATCGGATCCGGCGGCGCCCGGCCCCATGCCCGTCGCCAACACGTTCTATCGATTTAACAGAGTGCAGGTCCCGGCGATTCCTTATCCGGTGGATATCTGGGGGACGGTTTGGCACCCGGATGGGATGGCCGGAGGCCCCTATCCGCTGCTGATTTTCATTCATGGCAACCACGGCATCTGCCGTGAGCCCGGGACTATGCGGGACTTCGGGACAACGCTGACCCCACCGTACTGTCCGTCGAATTTTGAGCAGACCCCGAACCATCTTGGCTACGACTATATCGCCGCCCGGCTGGCGGGCTATGGATTCGTTGTTGTTTCGATCAACGCCAATGCCATCAATGTGCGAGCCAACGGGAATCCCGAGCGCGGCCGGCTGGTGCAGGAACATCTTCGCTACTGGGCGTTGTGGAACTCCAGCGAAGGCGGATTCCCCTTCGGCCGCAGGTTCACGGGAAGGGTGAACCTGCAAAACGTCGGACTGATGGGTCACAGCCGCGGCGGGGAGGGCGTTCGGGCTGCGTACAATTTCAACCGGCAGGAGGGGTCTCAGTTCGGAATCCGGGCGGTGCTTGAAATCGGGCCGGTGGATTTCGGAAGAATCCCGACCATCACGACGCCGAACCCGATCTTCAACGTGGATGATGTCAATTTCAGCGTGCTGCTTCCGGCCTGCGACGGCGACGTCGCCGACAATCAGGGGATGCGCATTTATGACCGCGCCCGCGTGCTGCGGGAGAATCAACTGCTTTCACCGAAGTCGCAGATCTACCTGCTCGGCGCCAATCACAACTTCTTTAACGCTGAATGGCTGCCGGAGGATCCCAACTTTCAGTGCATCGATTTCCCGATCATCACCGACCGGCCGCAGCAGGAGCAGATCGGGATGGTGTATACGATGGGTTTTTTCCGCACGTATATCGGCGGAGAAGACTTCCGCTACCTGTTCCATGGAGACGGGCGGCCTCCCCAGTCGATTCGCGTACCCGTGGCGCAGTCCTACACGGAATCCCCGAATGATATTCTGCTGGTGGACGATTTCAGCGTGGTCAAGTCGCCGGATGAGAATCTGGCAGGCGGCTCAAACACCAGCAATAATCTGGAGATCAAGACGTGCTCCGGGACAACGTGCAATGAACCTCCACCGGCGGGCTGGGTTCACGATGCTTCCACGTTCGCCGCCAAGATCGGCTGGCCGGGCCAGGGGACCGGCACGCCGAACCTGATCATGCGTCTGGCGCAGGAAGGAATGTCGCGCGACGTGTCGCGCTTTGCGCTGCTGGGCATCCGGGTAGCGGCGCAATTCGATCCGCGCAATCCGAATACGCCGGCGAGTCAGAATTTCAGCGTGAGGCTGATTGATTCGGCGGGCGTGGTTTCCAATTCGATCGCCGTGGGTGAGCTGCGGCCGATCCCCTATCCGACCGGGGCGTTTTTCCGGCGCTCCGTTTTGCGGACGATTCGCATTCCGTTGGCCGACTTTCGTGGAGCCGACCGCGCGCGGATCGCCGCTGTTGAATTCGTGTTCGATAAAAATCGCGAGGGGGCGATATTCCTTACCGATGTGCACTTCAGCCCCCGCTAGCAACAGGAGCCCCGACATGAAACGCCGCAGCTTCCTTACATTCGCCGCCGTGTTGGCCGGCGCTCTGCCCGCTTTTTCGCGATTCAAGGGCGCCCGCTACAAAGCCCGCCGCGCCGGGCGAACGCAATCCACAGACGATCGCACGGCAGCCGCGGAAGTTCTTGAATTCCAAGTCACGGCCGATGAGCCGTTCCCCGTCCGGGCGCTCGATCCGGTTCTACATGTCGGAGAATACGAAGTCCGGGACTATCGCTACGGCAACATGGAGAATACGCTGCTGATTTTCACGTGTACGGAGTCATCCAAGCTCGAAGAGAATGCGCCCGTGTGGTTGCAGTATGAAAACGACACGCGAACGCGAACGGATCTGCCGGCGTTCCGCAGGGCGCAAGTGGAGTAGCGAGCCAAGCCCGCTCTAGAGCGCCTGCAATATCAGACATTTCAGGTAGTGCGTTTCGGGAACCGTGAGCAGCACGGGGTGATCGAGAGCCTGTGTTCTGCGCTCGAGCACGCGGACCTGCCGGTGCACGTCAAGCGATGCTTCCGCGATCACCTCCAGCAAAGCCGCCTCGGAGACGTGATGCGAGCAGGAGCAGCTCAGCAGGATCCCGCCATGCTCGAGCAGCCTGAAAGCGCGCCGGTTGATTTCTTTGTAGCCGCGCAGCGCCGCATCCAGGTTGCTCCTGGATTTCGCGAATGAGGGGGGATCGAGGACGATGGTGTCAAAGCGCCGCCCGGCGGAATCGTGACCCGCCAGCAGATCGAATACGTTGGCCTCGAGGAACGTAACATTGCCCAGGCCGTTCCTTGCGGCATTAGCCTGGGCCGTTTTCAAAGCTGTCGCGGAGGAATCCACCGCCTCGACAGAATCGCAGTTGCCGGCCATGTGGAGCGCGAATCCGCCAGTGCAGGTGAAACAATCGAGCGCTTTGCCGCGCGCCCAACGCGCCGCGGCAACATAGTTCTCGCGCTGGTCGAGGAATACGCCGGTCTTTTGACCCGCGAGCAGATCCACTGCGAGCGTAAAATCATTCAGTTTGACCAACACCTGCCGCGGAAGCGTCCCGGCAAGAACCTTGCTTTCGACGGCCAGCGATTCCCGCGTACGCACGGCGACGTCATTGCGGGCCACAATGGCTTGTGGAGCGAACATCTCCCGCAAACAGGAAACCACAAGGCCGGTGGCGCGGTCCATGGCCTGGTTGAGCGCCTGCACAGCCATGAAATCGCCATAACGGTCAACCACCAGTCCGGGCAGCCGGTCCGCTTCCCCATAGACCAGCCTATAGGCATCGGACTGCTTCACGGCCTGTTTGCGGTATGCGGCGGCTGACTGAATTCGCTCCATCAGAAGGGCGCGGTCCAGAGACTCCACCCGCTGGGAGATGATACGCAGCGTGATCTGAGAAGTGGAACTGTAGAGAGCGGCGCCCAGCAGTGTTCCGGAGGGATCGGTGACGCGGACCGTGTCCCCCGCTTGAGCGCTACCCCGGCTCAGAATATCGCTTGAGTAAATCCAGGGGTGGCCCGAAGCCACTCGCGCCGCCCCCTTGCGGCTCACCCGCACTTCGGGCAGCGGCAACATCGAAAGGCCCGTTCAGTAACGCTCCAGCTCTTTCAGCTTGGCGACGCGCTGCTCGGTGGAAGGGTGGGTGGAGAACAGCCGCAGCATCGCTCCGCCGCTAAAAGGCTGAATGATGTACATGTGAGCGGAGGCTGGGGAAACGTCCATGGGAATGCGCTTGGACCATGTTTCCAGCCGGTTCAGCGCCGACATCATGGGCCGCGGCGAGCCCATGTGTTTGGCGGCAGCGGCGTCGGCGCCGTACTCGCGGGTGCGCGAAATCGCCATCTGGATCAACATGGCGGCGATGGGAGCGACAATCATCATCAGGAGCCCGGCCAGAGGGCTGCCGCCTTCATCGTCGTCGTGACGCCGGCCGCCGAAGAAGAAGGCCATGCGGCCCACGAAAGTGATCGCCGCGGCCATCGTGGCGGCGATGGAGCTGATGAGGATATCGCGATTGAGGATATGGCCCAGCTCGTGCGCGATGACGGCCTCCAGCTCTTCGTCGTTCATCAGTTCGAGAAGACCCGCGGTCACCGCAACGGAGGAATGATTCGGATTGCGGCCCGTTGCAAAAGCATTGGGAGATCCTTCCGGGATTACCCACAACCGCGGCACCGGCAATCCCATGCGGTCGGCGATGCGTTTGGTCATCGGGAAGATGCGCGCCCAGACCCGCGGATGTTCGCTTTCCGAGACCCGCTGCGCTCCACTCGACATGAGCGCGATCTTCTCGGAGAAGAAGTAGCTGATGAAATTCATTCCGATGGCCAGGATCAGCCCCATTGTCAGACCGCTTCGGCCTCCGAGCATTTCTCCCAGGGCTAAAATGAGACCGCTCATCAAACCCAGCAAGAGCACTGTTTTCAGACTATTCATTCAAAATCCACCTGTCTTTATTTTAGCCGTTCCAGGCGGGTTCCCACACGGCGGTTGCTATCCTTTAGACGGCGCCTGCGCTCGGCCCGTTGCACCTGGGCTTCGTCCATGCCGAAATAATGGGCAACTTCGTGCCAGACGGTTTCCTCCACCAGTTTGCGCAATTCGCGCTCATTGCGCGCCTCCCGCTCATGAGGTCCCTGATAGATGGTGATCGTGTCCGGCATGGCGAAAGGATCCGATACGCTGCGGATGGTGAGCGGCCTTCCCTGGTACAAACCAAGCAGACCCGGCTCGGGCGGCTCGCGCTCCACCAGGAAAACCACATTGTGAAGCCGGCGCCGGAAGCGGGCCGGCACTTTGGCGATCGCCTCCTCCACCAGGGCGTCGAATTCGCTCGCGGTCATGCATTCTCATGGTACTTCCTTCTATTCTTCTTATTGGAGCGCCGATGTCTCTTACCAAAGATGAAAAAGACAAACTCACCCGCGTCGCCGCCTCGCTCGGGATCGGAAAGGCCGCACGCCACATTTTTCTATGCGCGGATCAAACCAAGCCGCAATGCTCGGAGAAGGAGGCGGGTCTGGCGAGCTGGGACTTTCTCAAGAAGCGGCTCGGCGAGCTTGCCTTGGCCGCCGGCGAAGGCTGCGTTTACCGCACCAAGGCCAATTGCCTGCGGATCTGCGAGAAAGGCCCCATCGCGGTAGTGTACCCGGACGGCGTCTGGTATCATTCCGCCTCGCCCGAGGTGCTGGAAAGGATCATTCAGGAGCATTTGATTCAAGGCCGGCCTGTAGAGGAATACGTCTTTGCAGTATCTCCGCTGGGCGGCTCGCGACCGGAATCGTAGTTGGGAGCTGATCCCGACCCCTGCTTTGCCGGCGAATCAGGGCCGGGCGCATCGTGATTCCCCGCCGGTGCAGGTGGTAAAAACTACCTGGGGGAGGTACAGGCCGGGATCCGCCGCATCCGGCCGTGACGTCTCCGGAGGCTTCGATCCACCTAAATCCATCAACTTACCTATTGACTCCTACTACATTTTCGATACAATTTGTTAGGCTGCAATTTCCCAACGGGAGAGGTGTCGAATGTTCAAAACAAAAAAGGCCAAATCTGATACGTCCCTGAGTACCCGAACCTTTACGAGCAGTGAGGTCGCCAAAATCGGAGGGGTCAGTTTGCGCCAGCTACAGTGGTGGGATGAGCGGAAAGTGGTTTCCCCGCGGCACGAGGGCCATAAACGTGTCTATCGCAGTGAGGAAGTAGTCGAGATTACAGTCATCGCGGAGTTGCGCCGGAAGGGGTTTTCCTTGCAGAAAATCCGGAGGGTGCTGCGTTTCCTGCAAAAAGAAATGGGCAGGAGGCTCAGCGATGTAATGACCCTGGACTCGGAATTGCACCTTCTCACGGATGGCCGTTCGATCTATCTGGAAGACAGCAGTGACCGGATCATCGACATCCTGAAGAACGCCAGGCAACCCATGTTCCTGGTGTGCGTGTCGGATCAAGTCAAAAGGATCTCTGGTACCTTTCGCCCCGGAGTACCACGTAAGCCTGCCAAAGCGGAGAGTGTAGCGTCTCCGGTCCGGCGATCCCGGGCCATGTAGCAGGAAATAAAGGCAGGAACTTCGCACGGCAACTTTATTTCCCGATGAATCAATGAGGTAGGGGCAAATTCGCACGTGAGGAGATTCGCAAATGCGCCGAAACACAGGTTTTGGTGTATACTTGCACTTAAAT
>Ga0187893_10002121_pt1 | contig 44747 bp, 41 predicted proteins | sample MA1701074metaG_FD_139574 | JGI IMG/M metagenome (GOLD analysis project Ga0187893, IMG submission 139574) | White microbial mat communities from a basaltic lava cave in the Kipuka Kanohina Cave System on the Island of Hawaii, USA - MA170107-4 metaG ... | reverse complement strand
CGCCGATCTCTTCGTTGCTCCTCCTCGGCGATACTCTCCGTTGTATCGCGCTCGTCGTCGCGCCTCGATCTCGACGATCCGGGCGCTCCCTGACTCGTCAGAAAGTGCAAAACTCGAACTTAGAGCCTCTAACAAAATGAACCCAGACCGCGCAGGCCCACCTTGAGCACGAGCGAATTCAGTCAGCAAAGTCCACTGCAAGGTGGACCTGCCCTTCGGGTTGCGGCGGCGAGGGGCCGTCTGCTTCGTCGCGCCTCCTCGACGATACTCTCCGCTGTATCGCCTCGTCGGCGCTCCTCGCATACGGTTCCGGCCCAATCCCGGCAGCTTTGCTGCCGGGAGGGCCGCCCCTCGGCGCTCGCAACGCGGTTGGTGGCTCATTTAGTTAGAGGCTCTTATTGTCCTACGAGTGGCCAAAGCCGCTCCAGTAGAGAGTTCATCGCAGAGGATACAAGGACTTACAGAGGCGACCCTCCCCCGCGCGCAGCCGAGAGACCGCCCCGCGTAGGCAAGAAATGCCCATCCGCAGGCAAGAAATCGACCGGCGCAGTCAAGCAACGGCTATGCGCAGGCGAGAAATCGCCATACGCAGGCGAGCAATCGCCATGCGCAAGCGAGAGACCGCCATGCGCAAGCAAGAAATCGACACGCGCAGCCGAGCAATCGACCCGCGCAGCCAAGAAATCGACATCGACAAGGAAGAGATCCCAACTGACAGGCAAGAAATGCCAGCGCGCAGGCAAGAAATGCCCACACGCAGGCAATCAATCGCCATCTGCAGCCAAGCAATTGCCAACCGCAGGCAATCAATCGCCACGCGCAGCCGCGCGATCGCCATCGACGCTCGAGAAATCGCCCCTGACGTCCAAGAAATCGGCGCTCGCGGTAAAGAAACTCTCTCAAGCGTTCAGGGGATAGCCGATTCCAACCTCCGCAAGGCCGCAGACGGCGCGGACCCTCTTCGATTCGCGAGCCTTTTCCTCGACGGGGACGAATCGAGAAGCGAATCTCGACGGTCCATCGCCGCGGCCGTCGCCCATCGGGCGGGAACGGAGGGCGAAATCGACTTCGACCGTCACCTCACGTCAACGATCCGCGGAATTAGGCGGGCACCGGACCGCGGTGATCGCCAGGATCTGGAGGTGCAGATCGACGAGCGCGAGGGCGAGCGTGTCCGCGCCGGTGATCGACTCGTAGTGGTCCGTCTTGAGGCTCGCCCGCGGGAGCGGGCTGGAGCCGAAGAACTGCTCGACGGCCCGGTTCGCGAGCTTGCGGGCGCAATCGAGATAGGCCTGCCGCGCCGTCGAGCGCCACGCGGCCAGCTCGAGGCTGATCGCGTGGCCGAACGTCGCCGGCCAGGCGTCATCGACTTTTTCGCCCGGCAATGAATCGAGATAGAGGTCCGCCGCGGCGTGGATCAGCTCCCGGTAGGCGACCTTGCCCGTGTTCTCGTAGCGCGAGACGCAGAGGAGCGCGACCTGCGCGGTCGTGTGCCCGGGGTAACGACCGCTCCAGCGGGCAGTGTGGGGCCCGGTCGGCTCCCCAGTGGCCGCATCGGCGCTCTCGACGAAGCCGCCGGTGCGCTTCAGTTCGTGCGGGAGGGCGCAGAAGATCTCGTCCTCCCGAGCCGCAAAGGCCCGCAAACGGCCGGCGAGCGGCTCGGGTGCACGGTGGGCCGCGCCATGGCAGTCGATGGCGAGGGAGAGCGATTCGGCCGGCCGATCCTCCGCAAGATCCGAGGAGCTAGAAACGGAGGGCACAGCCCGCATGATGAGCCCGGTCCCGGCCCTCCGGCTCGCCTCATATCGGCCCAGGACGGCCTCGATGGCCTTCAAAAACCGCTCGTCCTTCGTGCGCGCGTGAGCGACGGCCCAGGTGCGGATGAAGAACCCTCCGTGGCGAGGAGAGGTCATTCCAAGGAACACTCCAGAGGTTTCACGGAAGGTCGCGCGGCCGTTGAATGTCCCCAAATCGTGGAGGTGTCTGCGGATTCCAAGCGCAGCGCGCGCGCTCGGTTCGGGGGCGAGGTCGAACGAGCGGTCCCAGAGGAGCCATGGCCGGAAGAACTCGTGCGTGCCGGCCGCGGAGCCGTCGGCGGCGATCGGCTCATCCTTCAAGATGTCCCAGGAGAGGTTCTTTCCCCACGGAAGAAGATGCGTCGCCGGCGACGGCGCGTTCTCGAGGAACCACTTCAGGGCGCCATCGGCCGCATCGCGGTAGATGGGCTTCCCCGAAAGCTCGCTGAGCGTGTAGAGGAGGCGGAGCAGGTTCTCATCGTGCTGCAAGTTCGCCCCGACGAGCGGGCCGCCCTTGCCTTCGCCCCATGAGCCCACCCGATCGCCCTCCTGGACCCCCTCCGGCGCCGGCGGCCGCGTCGCGAGCGGAGCGAGCGCGGCTCGGTCGAGCGCACTCAGAAACAATCCGGTCTTCTGCGGCCCGTACGTGTCGCGCCCCTTCGCAATGAGCGTGTCGGCGTAGCGGTAGACGACAGGAAGAAACGGCGACGGAGGCACGGGAGCTTTCGGAATCTCCTGAGCACCAGCAATAGCGGACACGAGGAACGCCACCGCCGCAGCAATCGCCCCCTCTGCGCGTCCTCCGCGTCCTCCGCGGTTTTCGTCGTCCTCTTTCATCGATCGATCGTGTTCGAAGGGACTCGCCAGGCGAGCCCATGGATGGCCGCGTGGACTTCGAGGAGCGCCAGCGCGAGCGAATCGCCGCCGGTGATCGTCTCGTAGTGGCCCGTCTTCAGGCTCGCCCGCGGGAGCGGGCTGTCCTGCCAGAAGACCCCGGCCGCCCATCGGGCGAGCCGCTCGGCTTCATCGAGGAAGTCCCTGCGCTTCGTCATCCGGTGCGCCGCGACGTGGGCGCTGATCGCGTGGGCGAGCGCCATCGGCCAGACATCGAGGTCCTCCTCTGGGCGCGACCCGCGGTAGGCTTCGGCGATGGCGACGAGGAGATCGCGGTAGGCGGGATTCCCCGTCTGTTCGAATCGGGCGAGGCAGAACATCGCCGACGATCCGAGCGTGCCCGCGCTGTAGCCGGTCGCCCACTTCGGCGGGGCGGCCGCGCCGTGCGCCTCGACTTGCTTGCGCAGGTCCGGAAGGAGCAGCTCGTCTTCCTGGGCGGCGAACGCGCGCAGCCGCGCTGCGAGCGGCTCCGGAACCATCGCCGCGGCGGTCTCGCAGTCGAGCGGGCCGATCGTGGCGGCGCGGGAGCCGTCCTTCTGGACGCGCTTCCTCTCGAAGCGGGCCAGGAGCGTCTCGATGGCCCTCAGGAACGTCTCGTCCTTCGTCTCCCTCCAGGCGTAGCACCAGGTGGAGATGTAGAAGCCGGCGTGGCGCGGGAAGTCCTTCCCGTCGACCGGGCCGTGCTCGAAGTATGGCGCGTGGCGGTCGAACCCCCCCGTCTTGTGGTCGGCGATCTGATGCTCCCAGAGGCCGAGCGCGAACTTCCGGCAGGGTTCGGGAGCGAGCTGAAACGAACGATCCCAGAGCACCCACGGCCGGGCGAACTCGTGCATCATCTCGTCGCCGCCGCTGATGGGCCGGTCGTAGACGACGTCCCACGAGAGGTGCTCCCCCCAGGGGAGGAGGCTCGTCGCGGGCGAGAGCGCGTTCTTGAAGAACCAGCTCAGCTCCTCGTCGGCGGCCTTCGCGTAGCGCGGCTCGCCCGTGACCTCGCTCAGCGTGTTGAGGATGCGCAGGAAGTTCTGGTCGAGATGGGGGTTGGCGCCGTTCATCGCGCTCCAGGCGCGCCCGGGCCGGTCGCCGCGGCGGATGCCGGCCGGCGCGGCGGGGCGGACGGTCAGGAGGGCGAGCGTCGAGCGGTCGAGGGCGCTCAGGAAGAGCCCGGTCTTCACGGGGCCGACCGTGTCGCGCCCGCGGTCGATCATCGCGTCGGCGTAGCGGCGAACGACGGCGAAGAAGTCCGTCCCCGGCGGTTCGGGGACGGCGGGCGGGACCGGTTTCCTTTCGATCGCGCGGACTATCACGGTTGGATGCGGGCCCCGAAGCTCGTCCTCGAGCCAGTCCCGTTCGAAGAAGCGGAGACCGCTGCCTCCGTGCCCCTGGCCCGTGAGGAGATCGAGATCGCCATCGCCGTTCCAGTCGACGGCGTCGGCACCGGAGATCATCTGCGGCGACGAGGCCCGCAGGATCGTCACCCCCTCGGGGTCGGCGAACTCGGGCTCGTCCCCCGGCCGGCCGGAGCCGATGTTCCTGTAGAAGCGAACGCTGTTCTCGAAGTGGCAGCCGATGAGGTCCCGCTTGCCGTCGCCGTCCCAGTCGACGAACGAACCGAGATTCGGCCGGACGTACCGGACCGGTTTTCCTCCGAAGAGGATCGGCTTCGGCGCCGCCAAACTCGGCTCCGGCAAACTCGGCTCCGGCAGACTCGGCTCCGGCAGGCTCGGCTCCGCGGATGAGCCGGTGTTTCGGAGAAACGAGTAGCCCCGGTCATAGGCGAGGACGACATCGCGGCGGCCGTCGCCGTCCCAATCGCACGCAAGGACGCTGGCGCGAGGTCCCACCTGGACGGGCTTTCCACCCGCGTGGAGCCGCCGGCCGGCCTCCAGGATGGGCTCAGCCTCCTGCGCGGTCCTCAAGTACACCCACACGATTCCGCCGCCATCGGCGACGAGGAGGTCGCGCCGGCCGTCCCCGTTCCAGTCGCAGACGTCGATGCGCGCGTGCCCGCCGGTCTCCGCCACGCTGAGCGGCTTGCCGGCCGCCCGGACCCTGCGGCCCGATCGAAAGAGCGAGGAGGATCCACCGCTCGCGTTCTCGAAGTACCAGACGAAGCCGTCCGTATCGCCGGCGAGGAGGTCGAGATCGCCGTCGCCATCCCAATCGGCGGCCCGCACGCAGTTCTGCCGGACCGCGTCGCAGATCGGATGGTCGTCGGTGAAGGGGCCGCCGGACGAGCGCGGTTCGAATCGCGGCTCGGCCGGAGTCCCCACGTTCTTCATGAAGCCTCCGAACTCGCGCGGGGCATCGGGGCGGCTCAGGTCCGCCCGCTCCCAGAAGCGGCCGGCGGCGACGTCGAGGAGCCCGTCGCCGTCAAAGTCCGCGACCTTGACGCCCGAGTGCGCGTCGCCGATCAGGTACTTGCCCTCGAAGGCCACGGGACGGCCGGCGGCGAGCCTCGGCTGCCCGCGCGAGCCGTCGTTTCGGAAGAAAACGATCGGCCCCGGCTGCGTGCCCGCGAAGAGGTCGAGATCGCCGTCACCGTCGATATCGGCGCAGTCGAAGCGGGGGTTGACGATCGAGATCTCCTCTCCGCCCGCCTGGACGGGGACCGGATCGGCGAACTTGGGAGAGCCATCGCCATCGAAGCCCGCGCCGCGGTAGAGCCAGCAGCGGTTCCTGCTCCCGACGAGCGCATCGATGGAGCCGCTGGAATCGCCTTCCCAGCCTCGGACGAAGTGGATCGACGGAAACCATCCCCCCGCCTGACCGCCGCCGGCCAGAAGGGCGCCGGAAGCCGTCTTGAGCGGCCCCACGCGCTCGAAGGCGAGCGGTTCGCCCGGCCCGCGGGTCGAGTTTCGATAGAAGACGATCGACGCCGAGTCCGGGCCGTCGTTGAAGCTCGGGAAGAAGTCCTTGTCGCCGTCGCCATCGATGTCGAAGAACGCCACGGTCAGCCAGCTCCGCCCCTCGTCGCTCGAAGGAAGCTTGAAAAGCTCCCCGCCCGAGGCGAGACGCCCGCGATCGACCATCCGGCCCCTTCCCGCGTTCTCCCAGCAGTAGACGAACGGCTCGACGCCGCCCTTGAAGAGGTCGAGGTCGCCGTCGCCGTCGAAGTCGACGAGCTGATCGAAGTGGCTCGCGGCGATGGGGCGGAGACCCGCGGCCTCGCGGAAGAGGTCGCCGTCGCCGACGAGGCCGTGAAAGGGAGGCGGCCACAGCCACCGCTCCATCCTGCGCACCGCGTCGAAATAGACGGCGAAGTCCCGGCGGGTCTCGCCGGGCACGACGAAGGTGAGGGTCTCCTTCCCGCCGCCGAAGAGCCGGTCGAGGCGATGGTGAACGCGTTCCGCGTTCAACCCACCGGGGGGAGGGAGAACCATGACGTCGAGGCTCGCTCCATCGAGCGGGCCGACAAGGCCATGCTCGCGCAGCGCCTTCTCGAAGTCGAAGGAGACGGAAGCCGGCGCGCCGGACCGCCGGCGCCCGTCCGCCTCGACGGCGAGGAGGAGGCGGAGACGCGCACCCGTTGTCCACGCCGGCGAGGCGTCCCCGGCGTGGAGGGACGAGGCGGAGAAGTTTGCGATGGCCGCTCCACTGAGCAGGATCGCCGTTCGACCCATGAACCACATGGCGCGGCATTCTATCGGATCGCCCGCCGGACCGCACCCGGGGCAGAGAGTGGGCCAACGATGTGAGGGGGGGGTGCATCCGCATCCGCGACGTCCTCTCACCGGATCGGCGTGTACTCCCCCGCGTTGTCCGCCGCGAGCTTCTTCAGGAAGTTCTCCTCCGCTTCGGGGAAGCCGAGGGCGAAGACGCGCACGCCTCGGAAGTAGTTGACCTCCTTCACCCGCTTGTGGATCGCCGCGATGATCTCCGGGGCGTCGGGCGGAATCTCGGCGCCGCGGTTGCCGACGTGGGTCGGGGCGCCGTCCGTGATGAGGTAGATCGTGTCGACGGCGAGGTCGCTGAATGCGTTCTCCATGGCATCGTCGGTCACCGTGATCCCTTCGGCCTTCAGGCTCGCGATGAACTCGACCGCTTCCTTCCGCGTGGCGGCATTCACCGGCTGGAGGATCTTCTTCCAGGGGACGACCTCGGACGAGTAGGCGATGATGTTGAACCGCTTCCCGTCAGGGAGGGCCTGGACGACCTTGGTCAGCTCCTTCTTCGCCCGGTTGATGCGGCGGCGGTCCTCGAACATCTCCGCCTCCTTGGCGCGCATCTTCTCGGCGACGACGGTCTTGCCCGGGTCCGGCTTGATCGGGATCGGATCGGTCGACAGCATGCTTCCCGAGACGTCGATCACGAACGTGATGTTGTTGCCGGTGACTTCCGCGCCGAAGATCGTGATGCCCGTCGGGCCGCGTTCCGGCGGCGGGTGGTCGAACAGTAGCTCCGGCTTCTCTCGGCGCGAGGCGACGTAGCCCTTGTAATCCACCGCGGCGGGGAGCGGGACCTTGATGAGGGCCACGAGAGCGCTCCGGAACGCATAGCGGAGCCGGGTCCAGTCGTCGCCCTTCGGCCCCTTCGGCCCGTCGATCTCCAGGTAGCGGCCGACGACCGCCTCGACCGTGGCAAGCCGTTTGTCGTTCTTCAGGTATTCGAGCGCTCGGCGGGTGACGGCGGGCGACTTGTCCCGTAGCGCTTCGATGGCCCCTTCGCGGAGCTGGAGCGGCTCGGGCTTGAACGAGGCCGCATCGAGGCAGAGGAGGCGAACTTGCCAGTCGCGGTCGTTCTCCCGCTGGCGGATGACCTCCTCGCGCCCCGGCGCCGAGCCGATCCGCCCGAGTTCCTGGGCCAGATCGCTGTGGAGGCGGTAGTGGGCGACGGCATCGAGGGCCGGCTTCTCGGCGCAGAACCGGCCGTACGCGTCGAGGACCTCCCTCACGGCGCGGGCGGAGTCGTCCTTGAGCACTTTCGACGCCGCGGAAGCGAACTGCTCCGGATCGCGGGCCTTCTCGGCGGCCTGGAGCCCCTGGACAGCCTCCTTGAACTCCTGCGCGAGCGCGCCGGGGGCCGCGAAGAGAAGCGCCAGAGCGAGCGAACTCGTTTTCATGGGAGGTGATTCTACAGCACAAAGCCGAGAACGGACGGGAACCGCGGAGGACGCAGAGGAAGGTGTCTGCGAAGAACGGGCCTCTCTGCGTTACTCTGCGTCCTTTGCGTCCTCTGCGGTTAATCCTCCGTTCCCGAGTCGAACGGACCGCTCACCAGAAGTTGGCGCTGACGCCTTTCTTGACGCCGGGCTTCGGCGGGGGCTTGGGGCGGTCTCGCTCGAGGGCCTCGATGGCGCGGAGGTGCTCTTCTTCCTTTTCCAGCATCCCCGTGACGAGGCGCGCCTCCTCCGGCCACTGGGCGAGGCCTGCGGCCTCCTCGCGGAGCTGCGCGAGGTGGCCATCCATGTCCCGCATCACCATCGCGAGGACGTGCGTCGGGCGGATCAGGTTGTACTGGGCGAAGTGGATCGGCCACGAGGGCGGCGCGACGTGGACCTTCTCCTCGAGGAGGAGCGCGTTCAACGCCTCCTCCGAGCGCGCCGTGTCCGCGCTCCAGGACGCCAGCGCTTCGAGCGCGCGGCGGTCCCAGTCGTCTTCCGTGAACGGGCTCGCCACGTCCGCGATGTAGCGGACGAAGGACCGTCCGAGGAGGCCCTGGATCCGCTCCAGCTTTTCGAGAAGCTCCGCGTCTCTCATGAGAGGATCTTCAAATGAAGGGTGGTCCGCGAGACACCCTCAAGCCCGAAGAAGAGGTAGAACGTCAGGAACAGGAGGAACGCCACGAGGGCGGTGCCGAGGATCGGAAAGCTGAATCGCGCCGCTTGGGTTTCCGGGGCCTCCGGCTCGGGAACCGGAGAGTCGAGGTACATGCCCTTGATGATCCGGGCGTAGTAGTAGACGGAGACCGCCGTGTTGGCGACCGCCATCAGCGCCAGGAAGTAGTACGGCCAGCCGCCCCGCTGGGCTTCGTCGAGAACCCCGAGGAAGAGCTGCCACTTGCCGCTGAAGCCGGCGGTCGGCGGGATTCCGATGAGCGAGAACAGGAAGATCGTCAGCGAGAACGCCAGGAACGGGGCATTCCGCCCGAGCCCCGAGTAGCCGGCGATGTCGACCGATCCGAGCCGGTTCTCGACGAGGATGACGACCGCGAAGGCCCCGAGGTTCATCGCCAGGTAGGCCAAGAGGTAGTAGGCGATCACTCCAAGGCCCGGGTACTGAGCCTCCGGGTGCTGGGGCCCGCCGAGGATCGCGAATCCCATCATCATGTAGCCGGCGTGGGCGATCGACGAATAGGCGAGCATGCGCTTCAGGTTGTTCTGCCAGAGCGCGGCGAAGTTCCCGAGGCTCATCGTCAGGACCGAGATCACGATCATGATGAAGGGCCAGTTGACGCGCGCCGCGAGGACCGGGTCGAGAAGCTTCAGCGCGTCGAGGAACCGCAGCGTGAGCGCGAAGCCGGCCGCCTTCGAGCCGACCGAGAGGAACGCCGTGATCGTCGTCGGCGCCCCCTCGTAGACGTCCGGACACCAGAAGTGCATCGGGATCGTCGCCATCTTGTAGGCCAACCCCGCGAATGTCAGGAGGAGGGCGATCGTCACCGTGACCCGCAACTGGGCGGGGTTCGGTCCTTCCAGGCTCGCCATGACGCTCCCGAGGGCCTGGAGATCTCCCGTGCCGGTGAGGCCGTAGAAGAGCGACAATCCGTAGCCCATGACCCCGGCCGCGACGCTGCCGTAGATAATGTACTTGAGGGACGCCTCGGCGCTTCTCCTCTGCATCTTCATGTAGCCCACGAGGACGTAGGACGCGATGCTCAGAAGCTCCAGGGACATGAAGGCCATCAAGAGGTGGTTCGAGCCCGCCATGAGCATGCCGCCGAGCACCGCGGAGAGGAGCAGGCCGTAGTACTCGCCCATGCGCACATCCTCCAGCTCCTTCGAGAGGTACGAGAGGAACACGATGGGAATCGCCCCCAGAAGGAAAAAGAGCTTGAAGAAGTTGGCGAAGGAGTCGATCGCGAGCATCCCGAGGAAGAGGGGCCGCGGATCGGCGTGGTAGATCTCTCCCAGTGAGACGGCGGGCGAGATGCAGGCCGCCAGGGCGAGCCAGGCGAGGTGGCGCGAGTACTTCCGGGGGATGAAGACATCGACGAGGAAGATCGTCATCGCAGCGCAGGCCACCTGGATCTCCGGGCCGAAAAACTCCAGGCTCTCCCAGATGTCTCGGGCGAAGACCTTCTCGAACCGGGTGGTATCGATCGCCAGAATCGGGAGACTCATTGCGATGCCTTCATTTCAGGATGTCCGCCGCGCCGCGGACCATGCTCGTCATGGAGCTCAGGCTCGGATCGATGTGCCGGATGATCGTCTGTTGCGGAAAGATGCCGACGGCGATGCAGATGACCGCCAGCGGGACGAGGGCGACGGCCTCGCGGAAATCAAGCTCGTGGTACGCGTGGCGGCGTTCCTCGACCGGCTTGCCGAGGTAGACGCGCTGGATCGTCCAGAGGATGTAGACGGCCGCGAGGACGACGCCGAGGAGCGACACGTAAATGATCCACGCGGCGTTGATGCCCGATGGGCTCGTGATGAGCCCGTTCCTGTCCCACGCCCCGAGGAAAACCAGGAACTCGCCGATGAACCCGCAGAGGCCCGGCAGCCCGAGCGAGGCGAAGAAGCCGACGGTCGCCACACCGGTGTACCAGGGCATCTCCAGCCCCACCCCGCCGAAGCGGTTCAGGTCGCGATGGTGAGCGCGGTCGTAGATCACGCCCACGATGAGGAAGAGCATGGCGCTCGAGACGCCGTGGTTGAACATCTGGAGCGCTGCGCCGTTGATTCCGGCTTGATTGAAGGCGGCGAGACCCAGCATGACGTAGCCCATGTGGCTCACGGACGAATAGGCGACGAGCTTCTTGAAGTCCTTCTGGGCGATGGCGCAGAAGGCGCCGTAGACGATGTTGATCATGCCGAGGATGGCGATGAACCAGATCATGCCTTGTGAGAGGGCCCCGTCGGGCAACATGGAGTACGAGAAGCGAAAGAACCCGTAGCCCCCCATCTTGAGAAGCACGCCGGCCAGGACGACGCTGACGGCCGTCGGCGCCTCGACGTGCGCGTCCGGGAGCCAAGTGTGGAAGGGGAAGATCGGCACCTTGATTGCGAAGCCCAGGAAGAGCCCCAGGAAGAGCCACGTTTGCATCTGGAAGCTGAAGCCGGGGCAGAGGCTCGTCAAGGCGAGCACGTTGAACGTGTGCGGCTCCGTCGCGAAGTACATGACGAGCATCACGAGGAGCATCACCACCGAGCCCACGAGCGTGTAAATGAAGAACTTGATCGCGGCGTAGATCCGGTTCGGTCCGCCCCAGACGCCGATCAGGAAGTACATGGGGAGGAGGACGATCTCCCAGAAGACGTAGAAGAGGAAGAAGTCGAGGGCCAGGAAGACCCCGAGGAGGCCCGTCTCGAGGACGAGGAAGAGGATGAAATAGGCTTTCGTCCCCTTCTCGATCGTCCAGGAGTAGACGAGGCAAAGGACCCCGAGGAGAGCCGTCAGCCAGACAAGGGGCAAGCTCAGGCCATCGACGGCAAGGAAGTAGTTGACGTCGAAGCCGGGGATCCACTCGTAGAACTCGACGAACCGGAGGGTCTTGGCTGTGGGCACCTGGCTGGCGTAGGTCAGCTCCGCGAGGCGCTCCCACTCCCTGAGGCCGCCCGAGCCCAAGGATGCCTTCTCTGCATCCGTGAGAACGCGCGGCGGCTGGCCCGCCACCGGGAGAACCTGCCGGATCCGCTCCGCCAGCGGCGCTTCGAGGCCCGCGAGCGCCTGCGCGGTCATCTCGGCCAGCACGACGTCTGCGCCGCGCGTTGCTTGCGAGGGCCTCGAATCGGCGTCCATGTAGCGCGAGGTCACGGACTGAGTGATGAGGAAGGTGACGAGCGCCCCGGCGACCCCGACGAGCTTGATGAGGGTCTTGAAGCCGGCGGGAATCAGAAGAATGATGCCCGCCGCCACGAGGGGGAAGAAGACGATCCAGCTTAACAGGTTTTCGCTATTCATCGGTTCGACCTTGAATCCATCAGTTCCCCTAGACCCTCAGCTTCCGTTGACCCACCGCATGGCCATGAACGAGACCACCAGAACCCCGGCGAAGAGGATGACCGAGGCGAAGACGTATTCCCCCAGTTTGCCGGTCTGCATCTTCCGGATGCTCCGGCCTCCTTGGAGCGTCGCCTCGCCGAGGCCGCGAACGGTTCCATCGACTCCCCAGTAGTCGGTGAGGCCGACCACCCAGGACACGAAGCGGCAGAGATAGCCCTGCAAGTCGACGAGCTTGTCGATGAAATACTTGTCGAAGAAGCCGCAGGCGTAGCGGAAGGCGTGCGTCGTCCCCACGAACAGCCCGACGAGGATCGAATCCACCCACCAGAGCTTGACGAGGCAACGGTTCAAGAATCCCAGCGCCGTGCCGGGGCGGACCAGCTCCCTCCGCGAGAGCGGGCTCCAGGAGGCGAAGCAGAGGAGCGCTCCCCCCACTCCCACGACAAACGCCGCGAGCGAGAGGCCGAGCACCAGGTAGTGGACGTGGTGGACGCCGTCTTCGACGGCCTTGAACGCGCCCCCGGAGAGCGCGGCCTCGGCCAGAGGGCGGAAGTTCATCGACTGAGAGTTGACTCGATTCGAAAACCAGTGGTCCGAGTACCCCATGAGCCCTCCGGCGAGGACGGAGAAGACCGCCAGGACGCCGAGGGGGATCGTCATGGTCATGGGCGACTCGTGCGCGTGCTCGAACGCGTGGTGGTTCCGCGGCTCGCCGTGGAAGGTCTTGATGAAGAGCCGGAACATGTAGAAAGCGGTCATGACCGCCGTCACGATCCCGAAGATGAACGGCAGGTAGTAGATCCCGTGCTTGTGGTGCGCCACTGAGAGCGCCTGGCCGAGGATCGCTTCCTTCGAGTAGAAGCCCGAGAGGAACGGCAGGCCGGCGATGGCGAGCGTGCCGATCCCGAACGTCGCCCAGGTGATTGGCAGCTTCTTCCTCAGGCCGCCCATGTCCTTCAGCTCGTTCGAATGGACGGCGTGGATCACGCTGCCCGAGCCGAGGAAGAGGAGCGCCTTGAAGAACGCGTGCGTCGTCAGGTGGAAGAGCCCCGCCTCGACGCTGCCGACGCCCACGCCGAGCATCATGTACCCGAGCTGCGAGACGGTCGAGTACGCGAGGACCTTCTTGATGTCCGTCTGGGCGAAGGCGATCGTCGCCGCGAAGAACGCCGTGAAGCCGCCCACGAGCGCCACGACAAGGAGCGCGTCGCTCGACCAGAAGTCCCCGCCGAAGTAGCCCGCTCCCGCCAGGAACGGGAACATGCGGCCGACGAGGTAGACGCCCGCCGCGACCATAGTCGCCGCGTGGATCAGCGCCGAAACCGGCGTCGGGCCCTCCATGGCGTCCGGGAGCCAGATGTGGAGCGGGAACTGCGCCGATTTGCCGGCCGCGCCGAAGAAGAGGCCGATCCCGGCCATCGTGAGGAGGGCCGCGTCCCATTTGTTCTCCTGAACGCTTTTGAAGATCGCGTCGAACTCGAACGAGCCGACCTGCGAGCCGATGATGAGGATCGCAAGGAAGAACCCGAGGTCGCCGATCCGGGTCGTCAGGAACGCCTTCATCGAGGCGTCGCAGGCCGATTTCTTCTCGAAATAGAAGCCGATGAGGAAGTACGAGCAGAGCCCGACCAGCTCCCAGAAAATGAAGAGGAACAGGAGGTTCGACGTGATGACGAGCCCGAGCATCGAGAAGGTGAAGAGGCCCAGATAGGCGAAGAACCGGTGGTAGCGCTCCTCGCCGTGCATGTAGCCGATCGAGTAGAGGTGGACCAGGGAGCTGACGAGCGTCACGACGAGCAGCATCGCGATCGTGAGGTTGTCGACGAGGATGCCGAAGCTGATGTTGACGCCCCCGGCCGCGGCCGGCCCTCCTCCGACTACGAGCCATTCGGTCAGGACCCGCCAGTACTGGGGCGCGATCCCGTTCGCCTGGCCCAGGAAGTCGATGAAGAACATCTTGGCCGCGACGAGGAGGGCGAGGAACATCGCCCCCGTCGGGACGAAATCCCCCTGGCGCGGCAGCTTCTTGCCGAAGAAGACCTGCACCCCGAAGCCCGCGAGGGGCAAGAGGAGGATCAGCAGGGCCTGCACGCAGAGGTTTGTCTCGCCGGTCGGCATCCCGTCGCCTATCCCTTCAAGGTGTCGGCCTCATCGACCGAGACCGTGTTCAGGTTGTTGTAGATGTTGAGCGTGATCGCCAGCGCGACGGCGGCCTCGGCGGCGGCGATGACGATGAGGAAGATCGTCACGACCTGCCCGTCGAGGACGTCCTTGGCGACGAACTTCGAGAAGGCCACGAAATTGAGCCCCGCCGCGTTCATGAGGAGCTCGATCCCCATGAGGACCGCGATGGCGTTCCTCCGGATCACGATGACCATGATGCCGAGCCCGAAAACGAGCGCCCCCACGGTCAAGTAGTGCCGGAGGCCGATCCGGCTGGGAATCGAATCGGGCTCGCCGGCGAGGGGCGCCACCGTGGGACCCGTGGGCCCTCTCTTCGCCGGTCCGGCCGCGGCGGATCCGGATGCGGATTCGGCGGCGGGAAGTCCGCCCACGAGAAGCGCATGGAAGCCGGCGAAGGCGAGGAGGCAGAGGGCCATCCCGGCGAGCTGCGACCGGCCGGAAGTCCGCAAGCGGGCGAGCTTCTTCATGGTGCAATTCACGACTGTGTACTCCCCCCCTCACGGCTGGGCCCCCCCTTGCGGCGGGCGATGTACGTCGACCCGACGAGCGCCACGAGGAGCAGAACGGAGACGACCTCGAACGGCAGGATGAAGGTGCTCATCACCTTCTCGCCGATCGGCGTCACGGTCTCCTTGAGGACGCGCGGGGTCTCCTTCCACGGGGTCGTCCAGATCGTGTAGAGGAGGAGCGCGGTCGCCATCGTCCCCGCCGCGACGCCCGCCCCCACGTTCGACACCCCGGCCTGGGTCTTGATCGCCACGTCGGCGCGGTGCGTGAGCATGACGCCGAAGAGGAAAAGGATCAGGATGCCGCCGATGTAGACGATCACCTGCGTGAAGCCGAGGAAGTCCGCGCCGAGGCAAAAATAGAGCCCCGCGAATCCCGAGAGGCTGAAGAGCAGCCAGAACGCCTGCCGGACGATGTCCCGGCCGAAGAGGATGAATAGGCACGGAATCACTGCCACGACGGCGAAGAGCCCAAACATCAACTCGGAGTAAACGTCGCTTCCGAAGAGCATGGGACTAGTGCGCCTCCCCTTCGGCCTTGGCCGCGCTGTCTGTCTTGGCCGCGGGGGCTGTTTTCGCGGCGGGGGCTGTTTTCGCAGTGGCGGCAGGCTTAACGTCGCCGGCGGCCTTCGCGTCGCCGGCGGCCTTCCCAGCCGCGTGAGCTTTCGCTTTCTCCGCCTTGAGCCGCTCGTTCTCCTCGCGCGCCCAGCGGACGAACTTCTCGTCCTCCTGGGTATAGACCCGATCGGTCAGAAGGTTCTTCTCCATCATCGTCCGGTCGGTGGCGTGGTAGTCGTACTCGGGGCCCAGGTGGATGCACTGCGTGGGGCAGGGCTCCTCGCAGAGGCCGCAGAAGATGCAGACCGTGTAGTCCACGGTGAACTTGGAGAGCGTCGCCTTGCTGCCCCGGTATCCGTCCTGGAGGACGCCGTCCGCCCCGCGGACCCCCTCGATGTAGATGCAGTCGACGGGGCAGATGTCGGAGCACTTCCAGCACATGACGCACTTCTCGGTCTCGAGGAAGTGGATGCCCCGGTGCCGCGCGGGAATGACGTCCCGCTCGCGCGGGTACTGGATCGTCGAGGTGTGCTTCCTCAGGAGGAGAGACTCGAGGAAGTACTTCATCGTGATCCCCATGCCGATTCCGACCGACTTCCCCACCGCGAAGATCTCCGAGAAGTACTTGCCGAGGGCCATCGCAGCGCCTTTCTACGCCCCGAACCAGGACGGGGGGAGGATGAAGAGGAACGTCCGGCCGAAGGCGAGCCGCCAGAAGGCCGAACCGACCAGGCAGACGAGCGCGATCGGAAGGAGGACCTTCAGGCAGAGGTGCATCATCTGGTCGAGACGCACGCGCGGAAGCGTCCAACGGACCCACATCTGGACGAAGACGATGCCGATCGACTTGCCGATGAGGACCGAGGCCTTGATGAAGAGGCCCAGGGCCATGGCGATGCCGCCGGAGCCTTCCGCGCCGATCCCATCGATCGCCGGGATTCCCGTGTACCAGCCGCCGAAGAACGCGACGACGGCCACCGCCGAGACCAGGTACATCGCTGCGTACTCGGCCAGGAAGAAGAGCGCGAAGCGGATGCCGCTGTACTCGGTGTGGAAGCCGGAGACCAGCTCCGATTCGGCCTCGGGGAGGTCGAAGGGGGCCCGCTTGCACTCCGCAAGGCTGGCGATGGCGTAAATCAGGCACAGGACGAAGAGAAACGGATCGCGGAAGCAGAACCAGCTCGCGACGGAGAACTTCTGCGCCTCGACGATGCTGACGAGGGATAGCGTGCCGGCGCATACGGCCACCGCGATGAAAGCGAGGCCGATCGGAACTTCGTAGCTCACCATCTGCGTGGCGGCGCGGATCGTGCCGAATAGGGTCCATTTGTTGTTGGAGGACCAGCCGGCCATGATCACGCCCAGCACCTCCACCGAGCCCACCGCCGCTATGAAGAAGAGGCCGATGTTGAGGTCGGACGCGATGAGATGCTCTCCGAACGGGAGCGGAACGAACCGCACGAAGACTCCCGCGAAGACGACCAGCGGTCCGAGGACATAGAGAATGCGGTCGACGTCGCGCGGGACGATGTCCTCCTTGGCGGTGAGCTTCAGGCCATCGGCGATCGTCTGGAGCACCCCATGCCAACCGACCTCCATGGGGCCGAGGCGGCACTGCATGTGGGCCGAGACCTTGCGCTCGAGCCAGACGGCGAAGAGGGCGAAGACGTTGATGAAGGCGAAGACCGCCAGACACGCCGCAAGCATGCTCAGCCCGGCGGCCCACCAGGTCCCCTGGGGGATGAAGGCCTGCGGCATGAGCCGCTGGAGGAACCCCTCGATGTGGATCGAGGCCTGCTCCGTCGCCACGCCACGCTGGAGCGGGGCGGCATCGGCGCCGAGGAGGCTCGCGAGGAGGAACGTGCTCATGGGCGTCATCGAGCGGCCTCGGACTTACTCTGTGGGAGATTAACCGCAGAGGACGCAGAGTATCGCAGAGGGGCGTTCTCCCCCACCCAAGCCTTCAACGAACGCCGAGGCCGGCAATGATCGCCACCGCGCCGCCCGATACGGGGGGGGAGGGCCAAATGGTGGGCGAACAGCTCAGCCATCGTCATCTGTCCACCTCCCCCTCCCAAGCATTCAACGTACGCCGATGCCGACGCCACACGCCACCGCCCCTTCGGGGGGGACGGGGGGGGAAAGCACCAATGGTCGGCAGGAGGTTTGGCCTCATCACCGGTCAACTTCCCCCATCACTATGTCCAAGCTGCCGATTATGGCCACCATATCGGCGACCATGCACTTCCCGCTTGCCGTGATCGAGTCGAGGATGCTGATGTTGCAGAAGGAGGGGCCGCGGGCCTTGAGGCGGTAGGGCTTCGCGCTTCCGTCGGAGACGAGGTGGAAGCCCAGCTCGCCTCGGGCCCCCTCCACCTTGTGGTAGACCTCTCCTTTGGGGGGCTTGACCGACTTGTAGGCCTTCTTGTCGACGAAATCGCCGCTCGGGATGGACGCCAGGGCCTGCCGGACGATCTTGGCGCTCTCGCGCATCTCGCGGACGCGCACCATGTACCGGTCCCAGCAGTCCCCCACCGTCCCCTGCTCGCCGTCGCCCGTCGGGATCTCGAACTGGAAGCGGTCGTAGATCCCGTACGGTTCATCCTTGCGCAGGTCGCGGCGGACGCCGGATCCGCGCAGGTTGGGGCCGGTAAGACCGTAATCGATCGCCATCTCCTTCGACACGACGCCGACGTTCGCCGTACGCGAGATGAAGATGCCGTTATAGGAGAGGAGCGAGTCGTATTCGTCGATCGCGGCCGGCTCGAAATACTCGCAGAAGTCCTGGATCTCCTGCAGGATCTCGTCCGTCGCATCGAAGGAGACCCCGCCGACCCTCACGTAGCTGTAGTTGAGCCGCTGCCCGCAGAGCTTCTCGAAGATCTTGAGGATCTTCTCGCGGTCGCGGAAGGCCAGAAGGAACGGAGTGATCGCCCCGATGTCCATGCCGTACGTCCCCAGCGCGAGGAGGTGGCTCGCGATGCGGTTCAGCTCGGCGACGATGATGCGGATGTGCTCCGCCCTCGGGGGAACCTGGAGCCCCATCAGCTTCTCGACCGTCTGCGCGTAGCCGAAGTTGTTGATCATGGCGCAGAGGTAGTCCATGCGGTCCGTGTACGGCACCACTTGCAGGTAGTTGAGGTTCTCGGCGCACTTCTCGAAGCAGCGATGGAGGTAGCCGATGTGCGATTCCGACTCGAGGACCATCTCCCCGTCCGTGCGCACGACCACGCGGAACACCCCGTGGGTACTGGGGTGCTGCGGCCCCATGTTGAGGAGCATCTCTTCGGTCCGGATGTCTTTCATCGGCGTCAGTAGATCACGTTCTTGATCCCATGGTACGTGTCGGGGATCACGTAGTCCTTGCGCAGGGGGTGTCCCTCCCAGTCCTCGGCGCACAGGATGCGGACGAGGTTGTGGTGCCCCTCGAACACCACCCCCATGAGGTCGAAGGCCTCCCGTTCGTGCCAGTCGGCGGCCCGCCAGACGTTCTCGACCGTCTTCAGATGAGGCCGCTCGCGGTCCAGACAGGCCTTGGCGATCAGCCGATGCTTGTGGACCGTCGAGTCGAGAATGTAGACGACTTCGATCCTTCCCGCGACGGCGGGCGTCTTCCCATCGGCCGACGCCGCCTGGGGAAGGTAATCCACCGTCGAGACCAAGGAGAGGAGATCGAAGCGGAGCTTCTCTTCATCTCGGCAGAAGAACGCGAGGTCCTGGACGATCGAAGGGTGGAACACGATGAACGGATCGATGGCGTCGAGCCGCTCCTCGACGATCCGGTCGCCGAACTTTTCCTTCAGGGTTTTGAAGATCTCTTCGTGCGTCGCCATGGGAGCTTCGAGATTCGCGCCGGATCAAACGGGCGAATAGACCTCCGGCTTGGTCAGCTTGCGCGTCCGGTCGAGGATGCGCTCCTTCTCCATGAGCTTCTGGACCTTGAAGAGCCCTTCGAGAAGCGCCTCCGGCCGCGGGGGACAGCCGGGGATATAGACGTCGACCGGGACGATGAGGTCTACGCCCTTGAGGACGTGGTAGCCGTACTTGACGTACGGTCCGCCTCGGATCACGCAGCCTCCCATGGCGATGACGTACTTCGGCTCGGGCATCTGGTCGTAGAGCCGCTTGACCCGCGGCGCCATCTTGTGCGTCACCGTGCCCGCCACGATCATGAGGTCGGCCTGACGCGGCGTCGCGCGGAAGGGCCCCGACCCGAAACGGTCGATGTCGTACTTGGCGGCGCCGGTCGCCATCATCTCGATTGCGCAGCAGGCGAGGCCGAACGTGAGCGGCCAGACCGAATTCGCCCGCGTGAGATTGATCAGGTAATCGACCGAGTTCATGAACAAGATGTTCTTGGTCAGCGGGTCGGGATTCAGGTTTTCCGGGGCGGCCATTTCGAGTTCTCCCTTCAGTTTTTCCCCGCTCCCACGAGCGGCTTCGCTGCGTCGCTAGCTGCGCCGACTTTCGCATCCCCCCGGCGCGGAGACGCCGAAATCGGCCGGCGGGAGACGCGCTGGCTCTCGCTCGATTTGACCCAATCCAGGTCCCCCTTCCTCCAGCAGTAGATGTAGCCGACGACGAGGATCGCGATGAAGACGAGCATCTCGGTGAAGACGAAGAGCCCGAGACCCTTCTCGCGAAGCCCCTCGAAGACGACCCCCCACGGGTAGAGGAACGCCACTTCCACGTCGAATACGAGGAAGATCAACGCGACCGTGTAGAAGCGGATGTCGAAACGCACCCATGACGAGCCGACGGCCGGCTCGCCGCATTCGTACGTCTCTCGCTTGGCGGGCTCGTCGAGAGATTTCGCCCGCGGGCGGAGGATATAGCCGAGGACCGAGACGGTGACTACGACGAACGCCACGGCGAAGAGCAGAAAGATGAAGACGTTCGTCAGATCGTAGCCCATGACTGAAGGCCGACTCCCCGCCAGATCTTCTTCGACGAAACCCTGCTCACTTTTTCACAAACTAGGCGGGAGATCCTATGCGGGCAGTTCGGATTTGCAACGGTTTTTTCAGGCGGCGTGAGTCTTGAAATTCCACGGTCCGATTCTTCTAATTGCGGCTCCATGGATCCCGGGCGGACGACGAGCCGCCGGACGAAAGAAGTGTCGATGAAATTCCAGGCCGCCGCGCTCCTCCATTTGTTTTCGGCCCATCTGCTTTCGGGTCCGTTTTCTCGGACCGGCTTCCGACGGCTTTGGGCGCCAAGGTCCATGATCGAGATCAAAACGAAAGCCTGCGCAGAAACCGGTTCGGCGGTTCGCCTCTGCCCGACTCCTGATGTGCCGGCCGATCGGAAAGAAAAGGAATGCGCTTGACGGTGCGCGAGGCGGCCCAGAGGCTCCAAGTGCCCGAGGAGGTCGTCTACAAGTTCATCCGGGACAGAGGGCTCCCGGCGGTGAAGTTCAACGAGCAGTACCGCATCAACAGCGTGGAACTGGCCGAGTGGGCGCAGGAAAACCGCGTGACGCTGTTGCCCGAGGCACCTCTCTTTCCACAACTGGAGCGCTCTGGCTCTGGCGCTCCGCAATCAACAGATCTCGGACTTCCCGCTTTGCAACAAGAGCTTCAACCTTTCTTACTGCGGACATGACCTCTGATTCGAGAAGAGGAAACCGATGCTGAGCGAAATCCTGGCCCGGATCCAGCAGCGCCACCGGACTTTGGACTATCCCAACGGACCGCCCCCTCCGCTTCCCCGCCTCTTCCGCGGGCGGCCGTCGATCGACGTTTCGCGCTGCCCCGACGGCTGCCGCCAATGCGCCGAGGCCTGCCCGACCGGCGCCATCTCACTGGAGCCTGCCGCGAGGATCGACCTCGGGAAGTGCCTCTTCTGCACGGACTGCGTGGAGGCCTGTCCGGAGGGCGCGCTGACCTACTCCGGAGATTACCGACTCTCGGCGTCGAACCGCTCAGACCTCGTCGTCGCCGCCGGCGAGGAGCCCGTGCTCGCACGGGCGCTCGATGACCGCCTCCGGAGGCTCTTCGGACGCTCGCTCAAGCTTCGCCAGGTCAGCGCGGGCGGCTGCAACGCGTGCGAGTCGGACGTGAACGTCCTCGGGACGGTCGGCTGGGACCTCGGCCGGTTCGGGATCCAGGTCGTGGCCTCACCGCGGCACGCCGATGGCCTCCTCATCACCGGCTGCGTCACCGAGAACATGAAGCTCGCGCTCGAGAAGACCTACGCAGCCGTTCCCCCGCCCAAGATCGTCATCGCCGTGGGAGCTTGCGCAATCTCGGGAGGACCGTTCCTGATGAACCCCCAACAACACCAGGGAGCGGCCGGCACGGTGCACATCGACCTCTTCATCCCCGGCTGCCCCCCCCACCCGCTGACGATCCTCGATGGCCTCCTGCGCCTCCTCGGGAGGATCGAAAGCGAGGGGAGGAAGGCACCCCCGAATCCGGGCGGGGCTAGTTAGCGATCCCTGGGGACTTCCATCATCCTTTGCAGCGCCCGCCGAGCGCCGGCGGCGACCTTTTCATCGACAAAGATCTCGAAGACTTCCTCGAGCAGGGCCCGCTTCACAAGGGGGAGGTCGATCATCTTCATGTACGGGCAGTGGAGGCGGCAGCCGATGCATCCATCGGCAAGGACGAACTCCCGGCCGGGGTACTTCTTCTGGAGCTGGTACACGAGCGCCCACTCCGTCGCCACAATAAACGTCTTCGCCTCGGGGTGTCTCGCGACGGCGTCGACCATGCCCGACGTCGAGCAGATTTCATCCGCCATGGCGAGGATGTCCTCGCGGCACTCGGGGTGGGCGATGATCACCGCTTCGGGATGGCGCTTCTTCGTCCCGCGAACCGAGGCTCCGCGCAGAACGTCGTGCGTCGGACAGCAGCCGTCGTAGATGACCACGTCCTTTTCGGGAACTTGGCGGGCCACCCACTGGCCGAGGTTACGGTCCGGCGTGAAGAGGATCCTCCGGTTCGCGACGCTGCGGACCACGCTGACGGCGTTCGCCGACGTGCAGACGATATCCGAGAGGGCTTTCACGGACGCGGAGGAGTTGATGTAGGTGACCACGGTGTGGTCCGGATAGCGCTCCTTCCAGTCCAGAAGCGACTCGGGGGTGATCGAGTCCGCCAGCGAGCAGCCCGCGGCGAGGCTGGGGAGGAAGACCCGCTTGGCGGAGTTCAGGATCTTCGCCGACTCCGCCATGAAATGGACGCCGCAGAAGATGATCCTCTCCGCACCCGTTCCCTGAGCGTTTCTGGCAAGGGCGAGCGAGTCCCCTACGAAGTCCGCGACGTCCTGGACGTCCGGAAGCTGGTAGTTGTGCGCGAGGATGACCGCGTTGCGCTCGCGAGCGAGAGCGCGGATCTCCTCGTGGAGCCTCGCAACCAGAACCGAATCCCGCTCGCCGAAGGGCGATCCGGCGAGGAATCCCGGCTCAATCCGGCGAAAACCGATCTCGGGCGTCTCGAGCGGGCTCATGAAGGCTCCTTCCGGCCTACGATGCGGGCCCCCGGCTCCGGACGGACTTCCCCGTTTCCGCGCGGGAATAGCCGCCAGAACTCCCGCTTGACGAGGCTCGTCAGCATCGCGCTCTTGGAGAAACCGTGGTAGCGCGCGACCGCCTCCAGCATCGCCATCTCTCCCGAGGTGGCGGTGAAGCTGCGGACAGCCTTGCGCCGATCGGGACCGAGCGGAGACTTCTTCGATTCGGAGCGTACGGCCATGATGCGTGAGACCTCTATATAGCTTCTATATATGAATCCCCGAGGCAACATAATGGCCGAACCTGTCCCCGTCAAGGCAGGAATTACCCGGATCCTCTTGCCCGCCCCCCGGCGCCTTTTTGTCTGCATCGACAAAATCTGTCGCCCCTTCTTGCCAGTCGTCGCGGGCGGGGTCTTCTAAGTCGTGAAGTGCAAAGCGCTGAACGATCGCGATCGTCCGGAGCGTGAATTGCTTGGAGGACGACGATCTCGCTGCCGGCCGAGGACTGGTCGGAGGGAGGGCGCTGCCAATACGGACGGGCAAGGGTAAGTGAGAATTGCCTTGGAGCGGATGATCCGGACTCGCGTTTCGCGGGCCAATCTCTCGAGTCAGAGATCGGACGGCCTGACCCTCGTCGAGATCGCCCTCACGATCGCTCTCCTCGGGATGATCATGATCGGCGTCATGGCCTCGCTTTCCACCGGGTTCCTCGCCCAACGGTCGAATTCGGACCTCCTCGAAACTCAGCTTCTGGCTCGAGAGGTGCTCGAGGAAGTCCAGAGCACGCCGTATGACAGCCTCCTCAGCTTCAACGGGACCTCAGTGACGAGCGGCAACGGGAAATGCCAGGCGAGCATCTCGGCCGCGACCGCCGGCACGGGGCTCGTTCGAATCGCGGTCGCGAGCACGTGCGTGGCGAATCCATCCATCTCATCCAACCTGGTCACCCAGATCGCGGACTTGGAGTGACGATGCCAGAGAGAAGGGAGACGGGCATGCCGAGCGCGCAGCTCGCATTTCGCCGGGGAGGCTTCACGCTCCTGGAAACCGCGATGGCGCTCGCCATCGCCTCGATCTTGATGGTTGTCCTGGGCAACATCCTCATCTCCTCGACAAACTCGGTCGACACCATCCTCGTCGATTCGGTCACCGACCAGGAGATCAAGAAGGGTCTCAATCGATTTCTCGATGAGGCGCAGACCTCGTCGACTTCGGTGCTGACGGTGGACACGACCGGCGCGGACCACGACGCCGTCACGCTCCAGACCCCCGGCCCCTATACCGGAACCGTCAGTTGGGGCGCCACCGACACCGCCGCCGTCTGGCAGACCGGTTGGTCGGTCCGTTACCTCGTAGTGGGCGGACAACTTGTCCGGCGAGTCCTGAACGGCTCCGGGACTCAGGTCGGTGCGGACGAGCTGCTGGTTCGATTCGTCGACAACGTCAGCGGGGGACAAAAGGGGTTCCGTGTCGCCGTCACGGGGCCGGTTGTGAACGCTGTCGTCCGCATCCGAAAGACCTTTCGCGACAACAAGTCCTACACGAAGGAGATGGGCTCATCCGCCATCCTGAAGAACAACTGACAGCCCGCCGCTGGCGAAACCGCCTGCGCCGGCAGGGAGGAATCTCATGAAAAGCATCCAGACATGCGCCGCGTCTCGGGTGCGCGCTCCGGGAAAGGAGCGACGCGGAGGGAACTTGCTCATCCTGGCCGTCCTTTTCCTGGCCTTTGCTTCGGGCGCGGTGATGACCACACTCACCCTCGTCTCCGAGCGGGTGAGGGACGTACGAATCGGCAATCGCGACCTCGTCGCGCGTCACGCGGCGCAGGCGGGAGTGAACCAGGGGATCAGCACCGTCCACACGGCTCGCGACATGGGGCTCGCGGGTGCGCCGTTCGGCGTCCTGGACGCCATGGATACCGACACGGCCGAAGGTCTGGGCCACTATACGCGAATCGTAAACGGCCAGGCTCTCCTGGATGGATCGGGTGCGTCGGTGGCCGAGATGGACATTTTCATCGACGTCACCTCCCGTTCCTCCTCAAACTTCCGGGATGTGGTCGTTTCGTGCTATGCGTATGTCCCTACGAAGGCCGCGTTCACCGCCAAGGTCCGCGACGCGCTGAAGGCCGACGCGCACTGCACGGTGCGAGCCCAGTTCGGAAACGCTCAGGTCTTCGACTACAGCTACTTCATCAACCACTGGGGCTGGTTTTTCGGCGACACGATCGTCTCGAATGGAAACGTCCGCTCGAACGGACAGTTCGATTTCGGAGGCTACGCATCGACGATCAACGGTTCTCCCCGCTACGAAAGCGCCAGCGGAGCCGACCTGATCGGCTACATGGACGACAACAACGACGGAGTTACCGACGGCTCCGACGGAGGGGTCTACTCCGGGTTCGGCATCGTCAATGCCGCAGATATCCGCGGCATGGGCGCGCTCGTTCAAAACCAGCACACGTTCGAGGGAAACATCCCGATGCCAAACCTCTCCAGCCTGACCTGGTACGAGCAGCAGGCGATCAGCCAAGGGGCTTCGATTCGCGTGGGCGCAACGACCTACGTGAACGGCGTCTTGGGCGACAGCGCGGGCGAAAAGCGCCACATCGCCCTCGTCGGGACGGCCGCCAACCCCATCGTCATCAACGGTCCGGTCGTGGTCCGCGGGAGCGTGATCATCTCGGGGGTCGTGACGGGCAAGGGGACGATCTATTCCGGGGGCAACATCTACGTCCCCAAGAACCTCACCTACCTGACGGGGCCCACGACTCCTCGGCCGGGCTCCAATACCGAAGCCGCCACTGAAGCCTGGCTCACCGCGAATTTGGCCAAGGACGCGCTGGGCCTCTTCGCCCGCGAGCACGTCGTGATCGGCAACTACACGAACAGCTCCTGGCAGTCGAACGTTTCATCTTGGGTCAACCACCCGCTGAACAAGTCCAAGGAGGACGCCGGTTCGGACGGCGTCCAGAACACCCGTAGCGGCGCGGACGGCATCCTCGGCACTGCGGATGACGACACCCTGGAAGACGATGGGGCCTGGACCGTGAGCACTTACACCGCGGCCGATGCGGTCGCCGGGCTCATCCCCGCCGGCAAGAACATCGGAGATGTGATTCCGGGGAGCGGCGAGGACATCGACGGCGACGGCGTCTTCGACAATACGACTGCGATGTCGGAATTCAACGTGCCGGCGGCGCTCAATAACACAAATTGGGCGGGCAATGTCCTGGGAGGCACAACCGCGACTTTCTCGAGCATCTCCACCCTGAACATCAGCCAGATCGATGCCGCCTTTTACACCAACCACACCCTGGCAGCCCTGATGATCAATTCGGGAGGCAACATCAAGATGAACGGCTCGATCGTCTCGCGGAACGAGTCGATCATCTATGGCGCCAATCAGATCATCATGAACCATGACGAGCGGCTCTCTGGTCGGGGAGGAGACTTCTTCGGCTTTTATGTCCCGAAAGCCTGGGATCCGCTCGAAATCCGCCAGTGGGAGTTCTCGAAAGCTCTCAGCATGGCAGCGAGCTGCTTGACCAATCCGGTCTGCATCCGGGGTTACTACACGGGGATCTACCTGCCTTGAGGGCCTCTTCTTCGTGATGGAGATGCCGTCGGGGGAGAAAACGCGCGGGAGGACGCACGGAACCGTAATGAAACGCGAAATTGAAACGTGGTTGGCCCGAGCGGGACGGACTTGGCTGCTCTGGCTGGGGATCGTTGGCGCGGCAAGCGGCGTCTCCGCCCAGGAGTCGGTCCCGGCCCCCGGCGGCGACGCGCCCGAAGCCGGCTCCCTCGAAGGGAGGGAGTCGGATGCCGGCCCCGCAGCGGACGAAGAGCGCGAATCCTCTCGGCCGCTCACGCCGGCCGAAGAGTCGGCGCTCATTCAAAAGCCCCGCATCGCAGAGGAAACCTACGAACGGCTCCAGGGGTTGAGGGAGGCCGGAAATCCGCACATCCGAAAGGGTCTGAAAATTGCGAACCTCCGCGACCACCCCGAGCGAGCGCAGGTGGATCTCGAGAAGCTCCGCGCAGAGGCCATCGCCCGGATCGAGAACCGCGAAGGGTTCCATCGCCCGGTCCACTCCGAAGCCGAATCGGCCGCGGGTGGTGAAGAGGTCGCGCACTCCCACGACCACGGCGGTCCCTCGGGCCAAACCGGCCCCCACCGCGCCTCGGACTCTCCTCCGTCGCAGAGTCCGGTCTGGTGGAGCCTGGTGCTGGTTGTTGCAACGAGCGGGCTCTCTCTCGCGGGCGTTATCTGGGCCTCGCGAAGGTAGAAACCGGTAGCGGCGCAGGGCAGTTCTTCCGATAGAGAACCTGAGGGACAGGTCGAGGGAAAGTTTGTGAAAATTATCACAGATTTCCCTTGAAGGGGGGGGCGCCCTCTATATAATGCTGGCTGAATCGGCACGACCAGGCGGTTTAAGTCGCGCGACAAAAATCACTTAGGGCGATACTCTCGCGCCCAGTTTTTCGCCCCATGAGTCCATCAGGAACTACGATCGGGAACGAATGGAAGGCAACTTGATGGCGCCCATTCCCCTCGTCGCCGAGAGCTACTTGCAGCCTTACTGGCCTGCAGGAGTCTACTTGGCAGTCCTCGCCATCACAGGCTTCGCGATGGTGAACGCCTCGCGGTTCCTTGGACCAAGGAAGCCCCATCCTGCCAAGGATGCCCCCTACGAATGCGGCGTCCCTCTCCAAAGCGGCTCCCGGGAGCAATTCCCGGTGAAGTTCTATCTCGTTGCGATCCTCTTCGTTCTCTTCGACATCGAGACCGTCTTCCTCGTCCCCTGGGCCGTCGTCTATCGAAAGTTCGGTATCGGCGCCGTGGCCGAGATGCTCGTTTTCCTTTTCATCCTCGGCGTCGGTCTCCTCTACGTCTGGAGGCGGAAGGGATTGGAATGGGATTAGAGAAGCTCTTCGGCGACAAGGTCATCACGACGACGCTCGATTGGTGCGTGAAGTGGGCGCGGAAAAACGCTCTCTGGCCCATGCCTTTCGGCACGGCATGCTGCGCGATCGAGATGATGGCGACGCTGTCCGGCCGCTACGACCTGTCGCGCTTCGGAGCCGAGGTCTTGCGGTTCTCGCCGCGCCAGTCGGACCTCATGATCGTTTCCGGGCGCATCTCGATCAAGATGATGCCGGTGCTCTTGAAGATCTACGAGCAGATGCCCGACCCCAAGTGGGTCATCTCCATGGGAGCCTGTGCCTCGAGCGGCGGCGTCTTCGACACCTACACCCTCGTCCAAGGGGTCGATCAGTTCATGCCCGTTCACGTCTACATCCCCGGTTGTCCCCCGCGCCCCGAATCGCTCATCGATGCTTTGCTGAAGATCCAGGAGGTCATCGACAAGACGCCCGTCGAAAAGTCTGCGGTGCTCTCCGGCAAAGAGCCCGCGGAGGCTCCATCGTGAGCCCATCCGGCGCACCTCAAGTCGGGGGAGGCATCCCGCTTGCCCCCGCGGCGATCATCGACAGGCTGAAGGGCCGTTTCGGCGACAAGATCCGCTCCGGGGGGCTTCCCGGGAAAACACCTCATGCGATCGTGCCGCGCGAGCACGTGATGCCGATCCTGGCGTTCCTCCGGGACGAACCCGAATTGAGCTTCGATTTCCTGGCCGACGTGACCGCGGTCGACCATGCGATCCTCGAGCTCGCCGAGATCGGCGAACGGTTCGCCGTCGTCTACCAGCTTTGCTCCTTGCGCCACAGCCATCGCTTCGAGGTGAAGACGGCCGTTTCGGAGGACGATCCGCGCCTGCCGAGCGCGTGCGACCTGTGGAAATCCGCCCTCTGGGGCGAGCGGGAGACGCACGACATGTTCGGGATCGAGTTCGAGGGCAACCCGGACCTCCGCCGGCTCCTCATGCCCGAGAACTACCCCGGTTTTCCGCTCCGCAAGGACTATCCGCTCCGCGGACGCGGAGAGCGCGACTCGTTCCGCCAGTACAGGCCGGGCGGAGCACCCGCCGTGGAGGCCGACCGGCAGGCCCGGCCGGCGGTGTGAGGCGATGGACTTGGGAGATCTCGAGCAATGAAGCGGGTTGCGGTCCCATCGATCGTCGAGAGCGACACCGCCCAAGGGGAAGGCGGCCGGACCGCCGGGGCCGCCGTCGATGCCTCAGCCGGCCGGGTCCAGCTCAGCGAGAGCCCCGAGCCGCGGATTTTCCTCTCCGAGGAGGAGGATGAATTCGGCGGCAAGCAGATGATCCTCAACATGGGGCCGCAGCACCCGGCCACTCACGGCACGCTGCGGGTGATCCTCAAGCTCGACGGCGAGCGAATCGTCGACGTCGATCCCGAGATCGGCTTCCTCCACACCGGCTTCGAGAAGCTCGGCGAGCACTTGAGCTACACGCAGTTCATCACGGTGACCGACCGGATGAACTACCTCTCGGCGATCAACAACAACGTGGGATACGCGATCGCGGTCGAGGCCCTCCTGGGGATCCAGGTCCCCGAACGGGCGCAGGTGCTGCGCGTGATCATGAGCGAGATCTCCCGCGTCGCCGACCACGTCCTATGCCTCGGGCTCCAGGCGATGGACATGGGCGCTTTCAGCATCATGCTCTGGGCCTTCGAGAAGCGGGAGAAGATCTACGACATCATCGAAGCGATCTGCGGAAGCCGTCTCACGACCTCTTGGACTCGGGTCGGCGGCCTCTTCCGCGACGTTCCGGAGGACTTCCCGGCGATGGTCCGCCAGTTCCTCGCGGACTTTCCCGGAGTCATCGACGAGATCGAGACGATGCTCCGAGGAAACCGGATTTTCGAGGAACGCGTGAAGGGGACGGGGATCCTCCCCGCCGCCGAAGCGGTGAGTTACGGCATCACGGGGCCGTGCCTCAGGGCCTCCGGCGTCCCCTACGACGTGCGCAAGGCGCTGCCGTACTCCGGCTACGAGAGCTACGACTTCGAAGTTCCCTTCCAGGCCGAGGGCGACTCGTGGGCGCGGTTCCTCCAACGGATCGCCGAGTGCCGCCAGAGCCTGCGGATCGTCGAGCAGGCGCTGAAGAGGCTCCACGCGGGGCCCGTCAACGTGAGCGACACGAAGCGCGTCCTGCCCGACAAGGCGAGCGTCTATCAGAACATCGAGTCGCTGATCCACCACTTCAAGCAGATCATGCTCGGTCACGGCTCGGCGCCGCCACGCGGCGCCGAAGTCTATTCCTGCACCGAGTCCCCCAACGGCGAGCTGGGGTTCTATATCGTCTCCGACGGCGAGATGAACCCCTATCGGGTCCGCGTTCGGCCGCCTTCGATGTACAACTACGGCGTCTTCACGCGCCTCGCCCGAGGTGGGATGGTCTCCGACGCCGTCGCCGTGCTTTCGAGCCTCAACATCATCGCGGGGGAACTCGACCGATGAAAGACGGCGCGAGCGCTGTCAAGACCTGGATTCCCGTGGCGGGCCCGGAAGTCCCCTACGAGGCCACGCCGGCGGCCGCGGAGACGGGAGGACCGCCCCTCGAATTCTCCCCGGCCGCCAAGAAGCGGATCCAGGAGATCTACTTGCGTTATCCGACGCGCGAGGCGGCGCTTCTGCCGGTCCTGCGCGTGGCAGAAAAAGAATTCGACGCCATCGGCCAGCAGGCGATCGAGTGCGTCGCCCGCGAGATGGGCCTCTCCCCCGCCGCGGTCTACGGCGTCTTCACCTTCTATACGCACTTCCGGCGGGAAGGCGAGGGCAAGTACATCCTCCAGGTCTGCGCCACGCTTCCCTGCGCCCTGCGGGGCTGCCGGGACATCGTGCACCACCTGGAAAAACGGCTCGGAATCGCTCCGGGCCGGACGACCGCCGATGGCCGCTTCACGCTGAAGAAAGTGGAGTGCCTCGGCTCCTGCGACACCGCGCCGGTAGTCCAGATCAACGACGACTACCACGAAGGGCTCACCATCGAGAAGCTCGATGGGATCCTCGATGCGCTGCCATGAGGGTGAAACGAACCGAATGAGCGCGTTCGATCCGAAAAGCTTCGAGAAGGTCCTCCTGGCCCATGTCGACGAGCCGGATTCCCACACTCTCGGCTTCTACTTGAGCCACGGCGGATACGAAGGCGCGAAGAAGGCGATCCTCCAGCACAAGCCCGACGAGGTGATCGAGATCATCAAGAAGTCGAACCTCCGGGGGCGCGGCGGCGCCGGCTTCCCTTGCGGGCTCAAGTGGTCCTTCGTGCCGAAGAGCACGCCGAAGCCGAAGTACCTGGCCGTCAATGCCGATGAAAGCGAGCCGGGCACTTTCAAGGACCGCGTGATCATCGAACGCGACCCTCACCAGCTCCTCGAAGGGATCATCATCGCCTGCCACGCCGTCGGCATCCGCACCGCCTACATCTACATCCGCGGCGAGTTCGTCCACGGGGCCCGCGTGCTCGAGAAGGCCGTCGCGGAGGCCTACGAGCGCGGCATCCTGGGCCCGAAGGTCCTCGGGACCGAGATGACGCTCGATGTGACGGTCCATCGCGGCGCCGGGGCCTATATCTGCGGCGAGGAGACGGGGCTCCTCAGCTCCCTCGAAGGAAAACGCGGCCTTCCGAAGATCAAACCGCCGTTCCCGGCCGTCGAAGGGCTCTTCGGCTGCCCGACGGTGGTCAACAACGTCGAGACGCTCGCCAACCTGCCGCACATCATGAACCGCGGAGCCGACTGGTTCCGCTCGATCGGCCCGGAGAAGAGCCCCGGGCCGAAGCTCATCTGCGTCTCGGGCCACGTGAACAGGCCCGGGACGTACGAGGTGCCGATGGGTATCAACCTGATGGTCCTCATCAACGACGTCTGCGGCGGCGTCTGGAAAGGGCGGAAGCTCAAGGCGGTCATCCCGGGGGGTACATCGGCCAAGATCCTCACCGCGGCGGAATGCGACGTGGCGATGGACTTCGATTCCCTCGCCTCCAAAGGCACCATGCTCGGGTCGGGCGGCGTCATCGTCATGGACGAGAAGACCGACATGGTGGACGGGCTCTACAACATCCTTCGCTTCTACCACCACGAGTCGTGCGGCCAATGCACCCCTTGCCGCGAGGGGACCGGTTGGCTTGAGAAGATCGTCGGCCGCATCCGAGCCGGCAACGGCCGGATGGAGGACATCGATCTCCTCGTCGAGATCTGCGAGATGATGGTCGGCAAGACGATCTGCGTCCTGGCCGACGCGGCCGCCTTCCCCTGCGAGAGCATCGTGAAGAAGTTCCGCCCCGAGTTCGAGGAGAGGGTCAAGGGCGGCTCGGGGTTCGTCCCGAGCGTGAGCACCGGAGGGCCTCTCGTCCAGATCGGCTCCCTCAGCTCCCACAACCAGGAGACGCGCTCGGCGCGCGCGGCACACCATGGCTGAATCCGCCGCAGTGCCTGATCCCGTCAAATTGGCTGCCCCCATCAAGCCGGCTGCCCTCGTCAAGCTGGTCTCCCTGAAGATCGACGGTCGCGAGGTGCAGGTGCCGGCGGGGACCTCCATCATCCAGGCCACGCACGACCTCGGGATTGACGTCCCGGTCTTCTGTTACCACCCGGGCCTCCCGGTCGCCGGCAACTGCCGCATGTGCATGGTGGAGGCTTCGAACTCGAAGAAGCCCGTAACCGCCTGCACGACGCCCGTCGCCGAGGGCATCGAAGTGAGGACGCAGTCCGAAATGGCCGTGAAGGCCCGGGCGGGGGTCCTCGAGCTGATGCTCCTCAACCACCCGCTCGACTGCCCCGTCTGCGACAAGTCGGGCGAGTGCTTGCTCCAGGACAACAGCTACAGCCACGGCCGCGGCAAGAGCCGCATGGTCGAGGAGAAGGTCCTCAAGCACACGAAAGCCCTCGGCCCATCGATCTGGATCTGGGGCAACCGCTGCATCGTTTGCACGCGCTGCACGCGCTTTTGCGACGAGGTCGCCGGGACGAGCGAGCTGTGCGTGATCGAGCGCGGCGACCGCTCGGTCATCGACATCCTGGCGGGCCACCCGCTCGAAAACCCCCTCGCGGGCAACACCGTCGACCTCTGTCCGGTCGGCGCGCTGATCTCGAAGGACTTCCTCTACCAGGCGCGCGTCTGGAACACGACGAAGACCGAGACGATCTGCACGGGCTGCGCCCGCGGCTGCAACATCGAGGTCCAATGCATCGAGAACCGCATCCATCGGCTCGTCCCGCGCGAGAACCGCGCCGTCAACGACTGGTGGATGTGCGACCACGGCCGCTTCGACTACAAGTACGTCGAGAGCTCGGAGCGCCGGCTCGACCTGCGGCTCATCGACCCGACTGCGCCCGCCGCTCAGCCCCTCCAGGCCGCTCCCGGGAAGTTCATAGCCGAGAACCTGAGTGGGATCGCCCGGCGGCACGGATCGAGAGCCGTCGCGGGGCTCGGAAGCTCGTTCCTCACTTTGGAGGAGCTGCATCTCTTGAAGAAGCTCTTCGCGACGCTCGGATCCGGCCGGCTCGGGGCGCTCGCGTGTCCGGACGGAAAGGAAGAGAGATTCAAGCGCGGTTTCATCATCTCCGCAGACAAGAACCCGAACCGCGAAGGGGCGCGCCGGGTCCTCGGCGCCGATTGCTTCGACAATGGCCTCGAGGATGTCCTCACCGGCATCCACCGCGGCGAGGTCCGCGGCCTCCTCGCCGTCTCGAACCTGCCCCACTCTCCCCTCGATGCGCGGCTCGTGCAGCTCCTGGGGAAGCTCGAGTTCGCCGTCGTCTTCCTGCTCGAGGAGGACGCAAGGGTGCCGGCGGCCATCTCGCTCCTGCCGGCGACCACTTTCGCCGAAAAGGACGGCGCCATGATCAACGACCGCGGCCGAGTTCAGAGGCTCAGGCCCGCGACGGCCCTCCCGCGGACCGTCCGCACGGAGATCGACATCCTCCAGGAGGCCCTCATCGTCCTCGGCGAGCGGCGCCACGCCCTGTCGGCCGCCGGCCTCTTCCGCGAAATCGGCCGGGAAGAGATCCCCGAGCTGAAGGACCGCTCGTATCGGGATCTCGGAAGCCAGGGAATCGACTTGAGCCTATCCCCGGCGACGGGCGCAAGCGCAGGCGCGGCCCCGCAGACCGCTCCGGCTTCACCGGCGGCTTCACCCGTGGCCGCCGCGAAGGTGAGGGGTTGAGATGGACCAGGCGATGGTCTTCGTCCGCCCGCTTCTGGTCTTTGGGGCCGTGATGACGCTGGTCCCCATGCTCGTCCTGGCGGAACGGCGGATCAGCGCGTGGATCCAGAACCGGGTCGGTCCGAACCGTGTCGGCCCCAGCGGCCTCCTCCAGCCGTTGGCGGACGTCGTGAAGCTCGCCTTCAAGGAGGACCTCTTCCCGCGCCAGGCGGACCGCGTGCTCTACTCGCTCGCGCCTGTCCTGGCCTTCCTGCCGCCTGCTCTGGCGTTCGCCGTGATCCCCGTCGGCCGCGATCTCCAGATCGCCCGTCTCGACATCGGCGTCCTCTTCGCCGTGAGCGCCACGTCGCTCGGCGTCTACGGGATCTCCTTCGGCGGGTGGGCATCGAACAACAAGTACTCGCTCCTCGGCGGCCTCCGGTCGAGCGCCCAGATCATCAGCTACGAGATCGCGATGGGGCTCTCCCTCGTCGCGCTCCTCATGGTCGCCGGCACGGTGGACCTCCAGAAGATCGTCGAGGGGCAGCAGGGGATCCTCCGGTGGAACCTCTTCTATCAGCCGGTCGCGTTCATCGTCTTCTGGACCGCGGCCTTCGCCGAGAACAACCGGCTTCCCTTCGACCTGCCCGAGTGCGAGGCGGAGCTGGTCGGCGGCTACCATACCGAGTACGCCAGCATGCGTTTCGCCATGTTCTTCCTCGGCGAGTACGTGGCGATGGTGACCATGAGCGCGCTCCTCGTGACGCTCTTCCTCGGCGGGTGGGACCCCGGGTTCTTCACGCTTCCCGAGGGGCTCTTCGGGACCGTGCTCTCGGTGGCCGTCTTCTCCGTCAAGGTGCTCGCGATCCTCTTCATCTACATCTGGGTCCGCTGGACGCTCCCGCGCTTCCGCTACGACCAGCTCATGCACCTCGGCTGGAAGGGGCTTATCCCGATCTCGCTCCTCAACATCACCGTGACCGCGGTCTGGACCGCCGTCCACGATGCGCTGAAACGAGGTTGAATTGGCATTCCTCAAGTCGCTCGCCTACCGCTTGTATCTGCCCGCCGTCTTGAAAGGGCTTGCGAACACCTTCTCGCACATCGTGAAGGCGCGCGGGCACAAGACGTTCACGATCCAGTACCCCGAGGTCAAACGGCCGGTCCGAAAGGGCTACCGGGGCGAGCACCGGCTCAAGAAGGACGAACAGGGGCGCGAGAAGTGCGTCGCCTGCTTCATGTGCCAGACTATCTGCCCGTCGCATTGCATCCGCATCGTGGCGGAGGAGGCCCCGTGGGCCGACCGCGACAAGCGGCCGAAGGTCTTCGAGATCGATATGCTCCGGTGCATCTACTGCGGCATGTGCGAGGAGGCCTGTCCGTGCGACGCCATCGAGCTGACGGAGCGGTTCAACGTGGTCGCCACGTCGCGGGCCGAGAAGATCTACGACAAGGAGAAGCTGCTCTCGATGTGAGCGGCGGACGCAAGGGAAGGTAAAGGAGGAACGGTGGGAATGGACGCGGTGGTTTTCTGGGGTTCGGGGCTCCTTTCTATTGCAGCCAGCCTCCTGGTCGTGACGCGGAGGAACCCGGTGTACGGGGCCATCTTCCTCGTGCTGTTCTTCACCACGATCTCCCTCGACTTCCTGATCCTGCGGGCGTCGTTCCTGGCCGTGATCCAGGTTTTGGTCTATGCCGGAGCGATCATGGTGCTCTACCTCTTCGTCATCATGCTTCTGTCCCTCCAACCAGAAGAGATCAAGGAGGAGGTGAAGCCGGCGCGGAAGGTCTCGGCGGCCGTATTCGCCGCGGGGCTGTTTTTTCTCCTGGTCTTCGCCATCCGACACTCTCCGCGCGTGCGGCAAGCGCCCGACCTCGCCGGGGACCTCGCCGCGGGCGCCGCACCGATCGGGACGACGGAAGCCATCGGGATCGAGCTGTTCAAGAGTCAGCTCCTTCCTTTCGAGGTCACTTCGATCTTGATCCTGGTCGCGATCCTGGGGACGGTCTACCTCACCCGGAAGAGGGCTCCGAATCCCGCGGGAGGCGGGCGATGATGCCTCTGGCGATGGTCCTCGGCGGCCCCCTCACACTCGAGCACGCGCTCTTCCTCGCATCCGCGATCTTCTGCATCGGCGTCTACGGCGTCCTGAGCCGCCAGAACGTCCTCGTGATCCTCATGTGCATTGAGCTGATGCTGAACGCCGCCAACCTCGCGATCGTCGCACTCGGGAGGTCGATGGCCGCCGCGACGCCGTCGGGGCCGGTCATCGCCAACCAGTCGCAGGCATTCGTCGTCGTCGTTCTGGCCGTCGCCGCCGCGGAGGCCGGCGTCGGCCTTGCGATTCTCCTGGCGGCCTACAGGCGCTGGCGGACGGTCAAGGCGGGCGAGATCAACTTGCTCAAGGGCTGAGAGAACAATGAAGGCAACCGTTCACCAACCAGGGCGCGCGCCATCGCGGATGAAGCTCGCCCGGGACGTGCGCCCTCTCGATTCCCGGCGGATGGCGGGCGGCTTATCCGCTCGCCAAGAACGCGGCGATGAAGCTGACCGCAATCACCACCTCGACCGTGAAGGAGATTCCCGCGCGGCAGCTTATCGCCGCTGAACGCTTACCGATGAAGATCGAATCCATCCTCTACCTCATGCCCCTCCTGCCCTTTCTGGGCTTCCTGACGAACGGGCTCCTCGGCAAGCGGATCCCGAAAGCCTTCGTGGGGCCCATCGCCTGCCTCGGGCCGCTCTTCGCCTTCGCCATCGCCTTCCAAGGCTTCATCGAGGTGCGTCCCGAGGCCGCGCGGGCCCTCTCGAACCCACTGGGGGACTGGATGAGGGTGGCGGGGACTTCGGTGGCGCTTGCTTTCAGCCTGGACAAGTTCCAGGCGGTGCTCGCCCTCGTCGTGACGGGAGTGGGCAGCCTCATCCACATCTACTCGGTCGGCTACATGCGGGACGATGCCGGCTACGCGCGCTTCTTCGCCTACATGAACTTCTTCATGGCGGCGATGCTGGTCCTCGTGCTCGCCGACAACCTCGTGCTCTGCTTCCTCGGCTGGGAGGGGGTCGGATTGGCTTCGTATCTTCTCATCGGGTTCTGGTTCGATGACGAGGCGAACGCGGCCGCGGGCCGGAAGGCCTTCGTTGTGAACCGGATCGGCGATTTCGGCTTCATCCTCGGGATCTTCCTCGTCTCGATCTCCTTCGGCACCGTGCGGTTCGCCGAAATCGCTCAGAACGAGAGAATCGCCGCGGTCGCCCCGGGCGTTCTCACCGCGATCGCGCTCCTCCTCTTCCTCGGTGCCACGGGTAAGAGCGCGCAGATCCCGCTCTACGTCTGGCTTCCCGACGCGATGGCCGGCCCGACGCCGGTGTCGGCGCTGATCCACGCGGCAACGATGGTGACCTCGGGCGTCTTCGTCCTCGCCCGCCTCCAGCCGATCTACGCCGCGGCGCCGGGCGCGCAGGCCGTCGTGGCGGCGATCGGAGGCGTCACGGCGCTCGTTGCGGGCTTCATCGCACTCAGCCAGTTCGACATCAAGAAGGTGCTCGCCTATTCGACCGTGAGCCAGCTCGGCTACATGTTCCTCGCTGCGGGGCTCGGGCAGGGAGCGGTCGCGGTGTATCACCTCGTGACCCACGCGTTCTTCAAGGCGCTCCTCTTCCTCGGCGCGGGGGCGATGATTCACTCACTCCATCACGAGCAGGACCTCCGGCGCATGGGGGGGCTGAGGAAGTCCTTACCGCGGACGTTCGGGGTGTTCCTGGTGGGCAGCCTCGCGATCGCAGGTTTCCCGTTCTTCTCGGGCTTCTTCTCGAAGGACGCGATCCTCGATGCCGCCTGGCACAAGGGGTTCGGTCCGGGCGGGGGCGCGGGGTGGATCGCCCTCTGGGCGGTCGCGCTCATAACGGCCGCGATGACCTCTTTCTACACGTTCCGACTCGTGGCCCTGGCCTTCTTCGGCAAGGAGCGCTGGAAAGAGCTTCCCGCGGCGCACGGTGCAGACCACGGACATGGCGACGCCCGCCACTCGGGCGGTCCCGCACCGGGCGAGGTCCGCGATGCTCCGCCGGTGATGCTCGCTCCGCTCTATGTGCTCGCCTTCCTCTCGGTGATCGGGGGCTTCATCGACGTCCCGGGATTCCTCACCGGCCGCCACGAACCCCACGGATGGATCGCCCCGCTCACGGGCACCGCGGCCTTCCTCGCCGGGCTTTTCGGCGCCTGGCGCTTCTACGGGCGCGGCGCCGACGAAGAGCGCGGGAGAGTCTTCGCAGCGGCGCCCCCCCTGCGGGCGCTCCATGCTCTTTCGGCGGGGAAGCTCTTCGTGGATGAGATCTACGGCCTGTGCGTGGTGAAGCCCCTCCAGGCTCTCGCTTCCGGCCTCTACTACTTGGTGGACTGCATCATCATCGACCTCTTCCTCGTCGAGGGGTTGGGAGGAGCCGCGCGGGGCACCGGAGCCATCCTGCGGCGCCTGCAGACGGGAATGGTCCCGTCGTACGCGACCTGGTTCATTGCAGGCGTCGTCGCGATCCTTGCCGCGATCGCCATCACGGGAGTTCGCTGAGCCATGCCGCTCCACCTCCTCAGCGCCGCGATCTTCCTCCCCGCCGCGACGGGAGTGCTGGTCCTGTTCTTGCCCCGAAGCAAGCCGGCCGCGGCCCGTGCGGTGTCCTTGGGCGGCTCGCTCCTCGCCCTCGCCGTGTCGGTGGCGATCGGAGCGCGCTTCAATCCAACCAGTGGAGGGTTCCAGCTCGTCGAGGAGTTCCCCTGGATTCCATCCCTCGGGATCTCCTACACGGTCGGCGTCGATGGGATCAGCCTCTTCCTCGTGATCTTGACGGCATTCCTGACGCCGATCTGCGTCCTGGCCTCGTGGCGCTCCGCCGACAAGCGAGTGCACGAGTTCCACGCCTCGCTCCTCTTCCTGGAGTCGGGGATCGTCGGCGTCTTCCTCGCGCTCGACCTGGCCCTCTTCTACGTCTTCTGGGAGGTGATGCTGATCCCGATGGTCCTCCTCATCGGCATCTGGGGAGGCCAGAGGAGGGTCTACGCCGCCGTGAAGTTTTTCATCTACACGATGGTCGGAAGCCTCCTCATGCTCCTCGCCATCATCTACCTTTACCTGCACCTCGACGGCGCGACGGCCGGAAACGGCGGCGCGGGGGCGAGCTTCGCCCTGAGCAACGTCTACGAGGGTCTGAGGAGCCATCCGCTCCCCGCGGGCGAGCAGATGGCCCTCTTTCTGGCCTTCGCGCTCAGCTTCGCGATCAAGGTTCCGCTCTTCCCCTTCCACACCTGGCTCCCGGACGCCCACACGGAGGCGCCGACGGCGGGGAGCGTCATCCTGGCCGGAGTACTCCTCAAGATGGGCACGTACGGCTTCGTTCGCTTTGCGATCCCGTTCTTTCCCGACGCGGCCCGCGCGGCCGCCCCCTGGATCACCGCGCTCTCGGTCATCGGGATCATCTACGGCGCCCTCATGTGCATGGTCCAGACGGACATCAAACGCCTCATCGCCTACTCGAGCGTCAGCCACCTCGGTTTCGTCATGCTCGGCATCTTCGCCTTCGATGGGAAGACATTCCTCGGAGAAGGGGTGACCGGCGGCATCTACCAGATGCTGAACCACGGAGTCTCGACAGGGGCGCTCTTTCTCCTCGTCGGCTCGATCTACGAGCGCTCCCACACCCGCCGGATCGACGACTACGGCGGCGTCGCCCGGGTGATGCCCGCTTACGCGGCGGTGTTCTTGATCGTCACGCTCTCCTCGATCGGCCTTCCGGGCCTGAACGGCTTCGTCGGGGAGTTCTGGATCCTCCTCGGGGCCTTCAAGGCCAATCGGCTTGCCGGAGTCCTCGGCGCGAGCGGCGTCGTCCTCGGCGCGGTCTACATGCTCACGCTGTACCAGCGCACCATGCTCGGCAAGGCCGGCGGGGTCGTTGGGGGCGGAGCGGGCCACGGCGCCCGGGTGGACGGCGCGGGGCACGATCTCCCCGACCTCTGGACGCGCGAGATGGTCTACTTCGTGCCGCTCATCGTCTTGATGGCGGTGATGGGGATGGCGTCCCCGTGGTTCACGGCGCGCATCGACCCGACAGTGGCCGCCTGGCAAAAGCTCGTCGGAGGCCTGTAGCGCTTCATGCACTCGATCTCCTTCACCCCTGATGACCTGACCGCCGGGCTACCGGTGATCATCCTCTTCGCCTCCGCGATGGCGGTGATGGTAGCCGACCTCTTTCGCCCAGGCGGGGAGAAGGCGCGCATGTCGCCGCTCGTCCACATCCTCTCCTCGGCGGGCGCGGCCCTGGCGGGCCTCGCGATCTGGGCGACGTGGGACAAGCCGGCGGGGGTCTATTTCGACGGAGCGCTGCGCGTCGAGATGTTTTCCCGCGTGCTGTCGATGATGATCGTTCTCGGGACGCTGCTGACGACCCTCGCGGCCGCGGGGCTCCTGAAGCGCATGGGGGCCGAGGAGGGCGAGTTCCACGCCCTCGTCCTCGCCGCGGCGGGGGCGATGGTGCTCCTGGCGGAGTCGAACAGCCTCATCATGGTTTTCCTGAGCCTCGAGACGTTCTCCATCGCGGCCTACGTGCTTACCGGCTTTCGCCGCAACGACCGGCGGTCGGTCGAGGGGGCGCTCAAGTACCTGCTCCTCGGCGGCTTCGCGAGCGGTTTCCTCCTCCTCGGTCTCGGATTCATCTTCGGCGCCACGGGCGAGCTGAGGCTCGACCGGATGGCGGGCCGCATCATCGCAGGGGAGACCGAGGGGCTCCTCCTCGCCGGCGCGGGACTCGTCATCATCGGCTTGGGTTTCAAGGTCGGCGCGTTTCCTTTCCACTCCTGGATTCCCGACGCCTACCAGGGGGCCCCGACGATCGTCACCGGCTTCATGTCGGTGGCGGTCAAGACGGCGGGCTTCGCGGCGCTCACCCGGATCGCGCTGGTCTTCTTCCAGGCGACTCCCGAGGAGGTGCGCTCGGCGCTCGCCTGGGTCCTCTCGGCCATGGCGGTGGCCACGTGCATTTTCGGGAACGTTGTGGCCATCGTGCAGTCGAGCCCGAAGCGGATGCTCGCCTACTCGGGCATCGCGCACACGGGGTACCTTCTCATCGGCCTCGTGGCGGCGCTCTCGATGCGGGAGGGGAGGTACTTCGAGGGCCGGGGTTCGGCGATCGTCTTCTATCTCTTGCCTTACACCCTCATGACCTTCGGCGCCTTCGCGGTCCTCGAGTTCCTCGGCGAGGAAGAAGACGAGAAAGACGCATTCCGATCGCTCCGCGGCCTCTCGCAGCGGCGGCCGCTCGTGGCTCTCGCCATGCTGATCTTCATGATCTCGCTCGCGGGGATTCCGCCGACGGCCGGCTTCTGGGCAAAGCTCTTCCTCTTCCGGGAGGCGGTGGCGGCCGGCCGCTGGGACCTGGCCCTCGTAGGCATCATCACGTCGATCGTGGCGGTCTATTACTACCTTCGGGTCGTAGTGGCGATGTACCTGCAGCCGGCGGTGAGCGCCGGCCCCGTTCAGTCGGGCGGGCCTACCGAAGCGCCCGACGAGGCCACGGCGTGGACCTCACCGGCGGCCATAGCGGCCTGCGCTGCCGGCATCGTCCTCATCGGGATCGTCCCGGATGGATTCCTCGCGCAGTCGGTGATGTCGATCCAGAAGCTGCTCGCGCAGCCGTAGCGCAGCGCGCCAAATTCTGCCCAGCGAGAGTCGGCGTGCCTGGAGACCAGCCTGGCGCTTTCGGGGTCCGTCTCCTTCCCAGCGTCAGGCGCGAGGACCAAGGCCGGTCCGAAATCCGAAGTGGATGGTAGGCTCCCGCCAATCGCGGGCTCCGACATTGCCCCCGGAGTCGATCAAATCTTCTCCGACGGAATAGATGATCTCCGCCTCAGGGCAATACCGGATTTCCCGCCCATCGAAGGGGTCGGCAGGAACCTCATTGATGAACTCTGGGACCAGTTCCCCAAGGTCGTGGGGGAACCTTCCGCGGGAGGACTGAAACGCCCGCAAGGCGAACAGGAGCCGCGTGCCATCGGCCAGGAACCTCGACTCGCAAAGCGACGACAACCAGTGATGTGAAAGAGGGTAGTCGACCATCTCCCCTACGTGGTTCGTGATGTTGGCCCACCATGGTTTATCCGGTCTGTCTACTCCCGCCGCCAGGTCCATCTCCATGTAGCTCAGCCCCGAGTTTCGGATTCGCCGGCGGCAGTCGGCCGCCAACTTCTCCTTGGTGCGGTTCGGCTTGAGGAGGAGCTTTGAAGCGAGCGGGAAGCGCGCGACGGCGTTACATGTCCCCGTGATCCAAGAGACGTGCTTCTCCCCCCCCCAAACCTGGTCGATGAGGCGAATGCTTTCGGAATATTTCCTCCTGTTGCATTCCTCAAAGACTTTGCCCGCATCCGTGAACCTGGATAGTTCATCGGCAAAGGCTGCCAATCGATCCGCACCCAAATGGCAATCCCAGAGAAGGGCCTGGAGCCTCGAATAGCCACCTCTCTTCAGGGAGCACCCAACCATCCACTCCCAGTCTTTCCCATCGCGCTGGATCCGATCTCCAAGTTGGATGATGTCCATCGCCAGGTCAAACGCCTCTTCCCCCTCGCCATCCCGTAACAGGACGGTCGCTTGCAGGGAAGCGAGCGCAGCCAAGCTCGACAACGAGGAGTTGGACAGCCATTGACCGTCAGGGACTTGGAAGCGTGGCTTGGAGCAGCAGAGCCGAAATGCCTCAAGGATCTCGCGGCCTTGGCGCAGCATCTCGCGAGCCGACGCGATGTCTGGATTTGGTCCGGCGTTCAACTCCTCGACCCGCTCTCTCGCATCGAGTGACCACTGATCCGTGATCGGCTGCACATCGATGAGGTGCTGGTAGCCGTTGAGGCGATCGGGGACCGCTGGAGACTCGAGGATCAGGTCCTCGTCGTCGGGCGGCTCCACATCGCGCACGGCGAACGACAAGAGTCCGAAAACGGCGGCCAGAAAAGAAAGCAGGAGGAGCACCCAAAAGACCGCAAGTATGGAGGCTTTCCTGGGAGACTCGGAGACACCGTCAGGCATGTTTCCCATATCGGCCCACGAGGTTGCCTATCGACTGAGAAATCAGGGTGCTGATAAAAAGTCAATCCGGGAGCCCATCGTGCGGCCTGAGAGCGCTCTTGTGAGCCCTACCTTCATTGCATCCTCCGTCCCGCCCGGATTAAATCAGCGCCATGACGATCGCCCCGGGCCGCCCGCTGCTCCGGCTGCGGCTCACCAACACCCTCGGAGGTGAAAAGCACGTCCTCGTGCCGCTCCAGAGCGACGCGGTCCGCATGTACCACTGCGGCCCGACCCTGACGGAGCCGGCGAGCATCGACAAGTTCCGCTCGTACCTCCTCGGCGACGTCCTCCGCCGACACATCGAGCAGGAGGGCTGGGACGTCCGCCAGGTGATGAACCTGACCGACGTCGGCCACCTGAACGAGTACGAAGAGGACGCGGTAGAGATCGCCGCCAGCCGCTCGGGCCTCTACGGCTGGGAGCTGGTAGAGAAGGAGCTGACGGTTTTCCACGCCGACCGCCGCGCCTTGAACATCCGCGATGCCCATTTCTATCCCCGGGCGAGCGATCACGTGGCGGAGATCATCGCCTTCATCGAGAAGCTCCTCGCCGCCGGCGATGCCTACCGCTCCGGCGGTCACGTCTACTTCGACATCACGCGCGCGAAGAGCCTCGGAAAACTCTCGGGAAAAAGTCGCGAGGAGATGTTGCGGCTCCAGGCCGCCTCCGCCCGGCCGCTGGCTCCGGCGGCTCGCGCGGCTCCGATCCCCCACGCGCCGGCCCCGAAGCGGGACCCGCTCGACTTCGACTTGTGGCGACCCGATCCGCTCCACCAGGAGCACTGGCAGAGCCCATGGGGTCGCGGATTCCCCGGCTGGCACGTCGAGTGCGTCGTCATGAGCCGCAAGTACCTCGGCTCCTGCTTCGACATCCACTCCGGCACTGAGGAGAACATCTGCCCGCATCACGAATGCGAGATCGCGCAGGCGGAGGCCGCCGCCGGCGGGCCCCTCGCGCGCATCTGGACCCACAGCCGTCCGGTCCTCCTCGAAGGGAAACCTGTCTCGCGCCGCAACCGAAATTGGATCTCCGTCCGGGGGTTGCTCGAGACGGGGGTCTCCGGACCGCAAATCCGCTGCGCGCTCCTTTCGGCGCGCTTTCGGGAATCCGTCGAGCTGACTCCGGAGCTGATCGACGATTCCCGCGGGCTGATCGAGATCCTCGCGGCTTGTCGCGATCGACACAGGGGGGCCCGCAAAGAGGGCAATCGCGGGGGAAGCTCCATCTCGGCGGAATCGATGCGGTTGCGGCTCGATGCGGCCATCGGAGATTTCCGCGCAGCCCTCGACGACGACCTGGATACGCCGGCGGCGCTTCGGTCAGCGCGGAAGCTTGCCGAGGAGATGAACGACGCGAGAGTTTCGCCGGCCCCGCAAGTCGCCGAGTTGATCGACCGCTTCGACCGCGTCCTAGGCATCCTGTAGGGCGGATCAATCCTGTAGGGTGGATCAGGGGCCGCCCACCCGGCGCAGCAATTCTCGTTCGAGCGCTTTCTCCGAGACTCTCCCCCAACCCAGCTCGCGGCCGTCCATTTCCACGACGGGCACGCGGGTTCCGTGAAGCGCAACGAGCGCTTCGTCGTCGAGGATGTTCCGCTTTTCCACGGCCAACCCGAATCGACGGGCCAAGCGCAAGACCTTCTCGAGCCCCTCATCGCATAGGTGGCAGTTGGGCTTAGAGTAGAAGATTAGGATCGACAGTGGGCACCTCTCGCGAAGATTCCTCTTTACAGCCCCGGGCCTGCGAAGTATTCTACTTCGCGTCGTAAGGCCCGGAGGCCTCTCAAGAAGTCTTCGGGCGGACAAACAATCGCGCCATACAGGTGCGCGATGCGGCGCCTAAAAGACGCCGCGCTCAACGGGTCCTGACCGGCGAGCCCGAAAAAGAAAATCGCCGGTCTGAATGAAGAAGCGCGTCGAGAGGGGCGCGCTTCTTTTGTTTTCGTTCATTCGGGCCTTCGGCCCGAGAACGAAAACGACTGTGCGTTCAATCGCCACGCAGGCTCCCTAAAGAGGATGATCTGCGGCGGGGGGGGGCGGCCGAGCGCGGATGACGCACTCCGTGG
>Ga0187893_10002119_pt1 | contig 44793 bp, 36 predicted proteins | sample MA1701074metaG_FD_139574 | JGI IMG/M metagenome (GOLD analysis project Ga0187893, IMG submission 139574) | White microbial mat communities from a basaltic lava cave in the Kipuka Kanohina Cave System on the Island of Hawaii, USA - MA170107-4 metaG ... | reverse complement strand
GGCCACGACCACGTATAAGCAACTTCGATCCACGTAGGGTCTACAGTCTCCACTTCTTCGATGAATTTCCAAGACTGCAATTCTTTGACTACGGCTCCGGAATAGATGCCTATTTCCGCATCAGACGGTTTTTCCCCTCCCCGGTAGGCTCTTTCGACATAGATGCTCACCCTATCATTTTCCTTTCGCGATGATGTTGGAAGAAAAGAGACATCCACATTGCTATAAAAACCAACACGATGAAAACCTGAGTCGCTGTCGGGAATGTACAACCAATGATCAGAGGGACATTCTTTACCGCGTCTTGCTCCTATATTGAGCACAAGCACCGATGTATAACAATCAGGCTCCCCGTTCGGCTCTAAGCCGGCAATCTCTGTGGTCTTATTGAGCGGGAGGGTTGAGATCATGTTTTTATAACCAACGCCAGTACCATCGTGAAACGAGACCTCTTTTTCAACCAGATCGATCCTTTCGACGGTCTTGTCATAATGCACGTTGCAACGATTGGACATCCGCTGGGCAAGAGTATTCAACCCTTCTTCTGGATATATATATGTCACATTGTATCCGACGGCAGGAGGAGTTTTATCAAAAGCTCCCTGTCTTACGATTGACAGGTTTACAGGCGACTTATAAGAGTCTTGGGGAGCAATCCGAGTCCATAGACCCGCAGTGTACCTTTCATGGAACGGAGCAAAAAAAAGCTCAGTCAAGGTACTGCCGAAACTCTGTTCCAACCAATCCGACATGGTTTTCGGCTCTCCTTTCGGAGGGGCTGTCATGTCGTCTAGGGATTTTTTTGCGATTTCCTTATCCAGATAGCCAAGGTGATTTTGGATCGGATATGGAACGTAAAGCTCGTGTTTGCTGAAAAAAACAGCCGAACGACGCTCATAAGTTTTAACGGGCGTAAGTGAGCGGATAAAATGCAGAACGGTCGGATCCCCGCCGAATATCCAATGCCCGCCTCCGATTTCAAAGCGGTAGACTTCACCATTGTCAGAAGAGGAATATATACGTTCTGATTTTCCCGGAAGTTTATAGTATGAAGAGCAAATACCTCCCGGGACGCTCTGAGATTCATATACAGGCAAACCCGACACCAGACCGGCTGCAAGACCGGTCATACCAGCGCCGAGAATAACTCTTTTTGAATTTTTCATATTAAAACAATCTCTCGTTATTTCGATAGTGGGTCATTTAGAGTATCCTAAAAGACAATTAGTAATTTGGTGTCATTGCGAGAAGCGCAGCGACGAAGCAATCTGATAGTTGTTTTGTCCGAAATGACATAAGATTCCTCAGTCGCAGGCTTCTTCGGAATGACACGTGAGGAATTGTCATTTCGACCCCGTGAGATGATTTCATATCTCATGGGGAAGAAATCTTACCACTCTAATATTTGTTCTTTGAAAAATCAAATTAACCCACTACCTTTATTTTAAGTAATTGACGAGCTTCATAAGCCAGACGCTAAAATCTGACTAAAAATTTTTCCGGTCATACATTAACAAGTATATTGCCCCAATCGTCCACTTCGCATCTAAAATCCGGAGGGACAAAAAGCGTGGCTGTGCTTTCCAAAATTAGGGCCGGCCCTGAAAAAATAAATCCAGCGTAGAAATCTTCTCTTCGATAAGATTTGACCAATATCTCTTTGTTTTGAAAAAATAATTTTTCCTTCTGTGACCGGACCTCGCGCTTAGCTTTATTCAACGTAGCAAGCGTGAGTTTCTTCCTAGGCGCCGTAGCTCTGATTCTTAAGGTAACAATCTCCAACTCTGCCTCACGCTTATCATAGCCGTACATCTTCTTATGTGTCCTGTGAAATACCTCTATAAAATTATCACTATAGGGAATGGTAATTTCATGAGATTGTCTTTTATATCTTACATCCATAAAGTAGTCGAGTTTAATTTTTTCGCTGTGGAAATCACCACGTATTCTTTCCTCCAAAATTCGGTAACACTTCCTGACAGAAGTTGAATTAGTTCTGCGGCCCGTCAAAAAAGTAGTAACGCTATAGTCCTTAAAACGATCGGCCATCAGCATTCCCAGAGCGGAAAGAACTCCAGGGTCTCTTGGGAATATAACCGTTTTTATTCCCAATTCTAGCGCAAGTTCACAAGCGTGAAGTCCGCCGGCTCCTCCAAAAGAGAGAAGCGCAAACTCCCGCGGGTCAAAACCTTTGCCAATTGATATGACTCTGAGCGCCCTTTCCATATTCGCATTTGCTACTTTTATTATCCCCTCGGCAAGCTCGAAGACAGATAGTTTGACTTTATCCATTAGCCTATCGAGAGCGATCCTCGACCTTTTGGGGAATAGCTTCATTCGTCCTCCGAGAAACCATCTCGGGTCAATTCTTCTTAAAACAACGTTTGCATCGGTCACGGTCGCATCGAGCCCATTTCCATAACACGCAGGTCCCGGGCTCGCTCCTGCGCTAACAGGTCCCACTTTTAGAGCCCCTCCATTGTCTATATCCGCTATCGAACCTCCGCCAGCGCCAATAGTAGTCACATCAATCATCGGTATCTTTATAGGGATGTTATCAATAACTGTCTCAGTGGTGAATTGAAGACCTTCGTTGCATAAAGAGACATCAGTCGATGTGCCGCCCATATCGTAGGTAATCACCTTATCTTGTCCTATCGCCTGAGCCATCTTAAAGCCGCCGACCACTCCTCCTGCCGGTCCTGAGAGAAGAATCCTCGCCGGTTCCTCGCCTGCCTGATTGGGTGAGATAACGCCACCGCTTGATTGCATGACCGACACATTACAACCGGTTAGATTCCTGTACAGCTCTTTCATGTAGGCTTTGACTTTGGGAAGTAGATATGAATTAGCTACAACAGTAGAGGTTCTCTCATACTCTCTGAACTCCGGCAGGATTTTTGATGAAGCCGATACAGGAATTCCAGACGTGCTTAAAAGCTTTTCGACATTTTCCTCGTTTTTAGGGTTTGCATATGAGTGGAGGAAAGAAATGGCAATCCCTTCCGCCTTTGCTTTTTTAATTTTTTTATGCAGTTTTTTAATGTAATTTAAGTCAACACTGATTATGATCTTCCCGTCATGTGTAGTTCTTTCGTCAACCCCGAATCTGAGTTCTCTCTCTACGAGCGGTTTCTGTGGCTGCCAGAAAAGATCGTACAGTTTTTCCCTATTTTGCCTGCCTATCTCTATTACGTCCTCGAATCCCTTTGTCGTAATCAGGGCCACCTTCGCCCCTTTCCTTTCGAGAAGAGTATTCGTGGCGAAGGTTGTTCCATGCACTATTTCCAGGTTTACAATCTTGTCCCCGAAAACATCGGTGAGACCGTTAATTATAGCCCTTGAAGGATCATCCGGAGTTGAAAGCACTTTATGGGTAGAGATGCTTTTTCCATCATAGATGACAAAATCGGTAAAGGTGCCGCCTGTATCTATTCCAACTTGAATCATAGTAAATATGGATTGTCGTAACGCAATGGCAATTACTCAATGCTCAAAGACCGCCATTTCCCGAAACCAACTCTACAATTCCGCGTCTTATCATCATAACCCCGATTGCTGCAAGCAGTATGCTCATAACCTTGGCAAAGGCCCTAGCCCCGCTCTCTCCGAGGAATGACAGAATAATATCTGCCTTATAAAGCACGACTCCAAGTATAAGAAGGTTTAAGCCAAAAGCAATTAATGTTGATACAAATCCTTGAGTGTCGACCAGTATTATGAGAGTTGTGAGCACGGCGGGACCTACGATAATAGGAGTACCTATGGGAAATACACCCAGGGAATAGTTTTGCTTCTTTTTAACCTCCAGGTTCTCTTCTTTCAACAGATCCAGTATGGAAAGAATAAATAGTAAAAGCCCTCCGGCTATTGCAAAGTCAGGGACTGTTATTCCCAGAATCTCGAATATGAACTTACCGGCAAGAACAAATATGACCCCCAGTATACAGGCTGTAAGCACGGAATCTCTGGCTACAATTTTCCTTTGATGACGGTCAAGATCCCGAGTTAATGAAAGGTACATAGGCATAATTCCAATAGGGTCTATGGCCACAAAGATGGGAATAAAACAAAGCAGGAAAGACTGCATCATTTCCTATGTCTGATATGACCGGGAGGGTAGATAACTGCTATCTTTTCTTCCGCAATTTCTCTTAAAGCGAGAACAACGTGTTTATTATCAACCTCTTCCGAAAGGGGCTGGGCTCCCTTGGCAATCTGCTTTGCTCTTTTCATCGCCGCAATAGATAGAGCAAACCTATTTTCCACCTTTTCAAGACAATCTTCAATCGTTACTCTCGCCATTTCTTTTCCACCTCCCGATACAAAATTAAAGGATAAATATAAGCTAGAAAATGCTAATAGTAAAGCGACTTGGAGTCGTATAATATTATTACGATTTGTCATTGCGAACAATCTGTAAATTGCTTGAGATTGCTTCAGTCGCTGGACTCCCTCGCAATGACGGTTCAAGAGAATAACCTACATAAAATGTGCTTTTAAAAAGGCTAAAATTGTGGAGGACTAAGAATGACTATCAAAGACATTAAATTCGACGAGAAGGGGCTAGTGCCAGTAGTCGTTCAAGACTATGAGAACGGGCAGGTTCTAATGGTCGCTCACGCAAATAAAGAAGCTATCGAAAAAACTCTGGAGACGAAAAGAGCACACTTTTGGAGCAGGTCGAGAAACAAGCTCTGGGAAAAGGGCGAAGAATCGGGGAACTTTCAGGAGGTGAAGGAGATTTTTCTCGACTGCGATGGAGATACAGTTCTTATAATAGTCGATCAAAAAGGGGTTGCGTGCCATACCGGGAAACGAACTTGTTTCTCTACTAATGCCAAAGGAGATGAGCAGAGCGCTCCTTCATTCAGTCAAGGCGGGCCTGGCAAAATTTTAGATGATCTATATCGAGTGATCGAGGACAGAAAGCGAAACCCAAAAGAGGGTTCTTATGTCAGCGGTCTTTTGAAGAAGGGACTGGACAATATACTAAAAAAAATAGGTGAAGAAGCCGGGGAGACTATTATCGCAGCAAAGAACGGCAGTAGAGATGAAGTCATCTACGAAATTGCCGACCTATGGTTTCACACGTTAGTAACGCTTTCATACTTTGGAATAAGCCATGGCGAAATATGTAATGAGTTTGAGAAAAGGTTTGGTAAGTCCAAAGAGTCGTACAGGCAGAATAAGTAGGGAATTATGGCAGTGCACTTCATGATTCAATTACCTGTTTTTCTTCGGTCTATCCTTCTCCTCAATATAGTCACCAATAAAAGTTTTCTCCCTTACTCCGGGGGGCAAATTAGATAGGTCAGGTTTGGGCATATTGGTAGATAAATCTGATACGATCCCGAAGGAAGAGAATATACGCTCCAGTTTTTTAGAACTACATTTCGGACAGCGGAGCTTATTTTCTTCTTCTTTCTCCATAATCAACTCGGCAAACTGATGCTCGCACTTGGAACACTCATACTCAAATAAAGGCATTTAAAGTTCCCCCTACCTGTTGAAATATTGATTCAAATGATCTGGGCCAACCCAGTCGTTCTTTATCTCTTCGTCTTTCATTTTTTTGTAGTCAAAATGCCAAGCAAGCTCGTCGCCCGGCCCTGGTGCTCTATCTCTTTTATCGAATATTGCCTTGAACGTCGAAAAAACCCTGCGAACTTTATCGCTTTTCTTACAAGAAGGACATGCCAATTTTTTCTCGTCTTCTTTGTCGTAAATTAATTCACTGAACCTAAAATTTCTCAATTCTATATATAAAATCCTATTTTTTTCAAGTTTATAACGAAATCTCCTTGTATTCGTCTTCCCTTTTTCTCCCAAAGCAAATGTAGTCTTTCTTTTTTTGTCGTCAAAGACCTCAATATAATAAAACTTGGGATTTTTCTTCATAATATCCTGAGCGTTGGATTTATTCAGTTTTTTGACTAATGCAGATATGTCTGTGTTATACCCTTCTATACATTTATCACATTCATACTCAAATAAAGGCATATGCTTATCCCTCCTAAGGTTCACAAAAGTTTACATATTAACTAAAATTTTACAATTGTTCCAGTTGTCACCAAGTAAGTATTGGGGCAATTTGATTTTCTTCAAAGTGCGGCTATTGGGCTCTATAGCCAGCAACAACAGTTCCCCTAAATGTCATTGTGAATGAAATGAAGCAATCTCGTTTTTTTAGATTGCTTCGTCCCCTTCGCTTCGGTCGGGGCTTCGGCTCACTCGCTCCTCGCAAATGACGCCGAATTAATTACGGATTGTCTTGCGGGGATACTATTAATAACCCACTACCATACAGTAAAGTTCAAACCCAGAACATTCTAGGGATTTGACAATGAATAGCTAGAGCCAATACTAAACTAAACTAATCTCACCCTTTTCACGGAGGAATGACCGTGACGGAAGCTACGGAAATTATTGTTGAAGAAAGGGATTCGATCTGCACGCTCATTATTAACAGACCTGAAAAAAGAAATTCCCTCACTCCTGCTCTTCTCATCGGAATTGATGCAGAATTACAAAGGCTTAAAGAAGACGAGAAGACAAAGTGCGTCATAATTCGAGGCTCCGGGGACAAAGCGTTTTCTTCGGGTTATGACATATCGGCGATCGGACAAATTAAAGACGATATGATGAGGGATTACTCAAACGACCATCCGCTTGTTATCGCATCAAAAGCCATAGAAAGTTTTCCCTATCCTGTAATTGCCGTGCTAAACGGTCACGCCTTCGGTGGAGGGCTTGAGCTTGCCGTAACATGTGATTTGAGAATTGCGGTTGACAGCGCTCTTTTCGGGATGCCTCCTGCCAAACTAGGAGTTATATACACTTACAGCGGAATCAGAAAATTCCTGAACCTTATAGGAGCGGGACACACAAAGGAAATGTTTCTCACAGGCAGAAATATCGACGCAAAAAGAGCGGAGAGCATAGGACTTGTAAACTACGCGGTTCCTGGAGAAGCGCTGGAAGAGTTCACATCCAAAGTTGCATCGGATATTTCGGAGAATGCTCCTCTTTCTATGAAAACCATGAAAGCAATGATAAACGCCTGGCAGAAGAATCAGCTTGTGAATCCAGTAGACGAGGAAATAATAAAAGGATTGATTCTTCAGGTGCAGGACAGCGAAGACTACAAGGAGGGACAGAAAGCCTTTTCAGAGAAGAGGAAGCCTAAGTTCTTAGGGAAGTGATACAAAAGCATTGTCAATTATATATCTTTCCTTCCGGGTCTTGAATCGTGTACCTTACACCTGAGCTCAACGGACTGTTGCCCAAATCCAAAAGTGTCATTTCGACTCCTTCGGCTACCCTCAGGATATACTCCGGGAGAAATCTTTTTTTAAGATTATCAACCCATGAAGCAGAAAGATATCTCACATCCATTCGATATGACAGACTATTTCTATGTTTGGGCAAGAGCCTGTCAACTCCCATACCCAAACTCCCTCACCAGTTCTCTTCTCTCCGTCCACCCTTCCTTCACCTTTACCCATAGTTCGAGATAAACCTTCGAGCCGAGGATTCTTTCAATATCAATTCTAGCAAGACTTCCTACCTGCTTCAGCATTTCTCCCTTTTCTCCTATTAGAATTCCTTTATGATTCGCTCTTTCAGCGTAAATGATGGCAGAAATCATGATCAGATTTTTCTCTGGAACATCCCGGAAATCCTCTATCACAACTGCTGTTTTATAAGGAATCTCCTCCCGGGTAAGGATGAAAATCTTCTCCCTTATCAATTCAGAGACAAGAAACCTCTCAGGCTGGTCTGTAAACATATCGTCGGGAAAGTACTTGGGACCCGGAGAAAGGTAATTCTTAATAGTGCTGATTAGAACGTCGATTCCGTCTGCTTTTAGTGCTGATATTGGAATGATCTCTAGAAATTTCTCTCCAAATTTTTGAGACTGTGCCATAATATTCAGTACTTTACTTTTCTTTACAGAATCTATTTTATTTATCGCCAATATAGACGGCTTTGGAAGATTATTAATTATAAAACAGTCTCCTTTACCGAATGGTTCATCAACCTCAATCATCATTAAAATGACATCTGCCTCTTCGATAGTATTCATTGCCGTCTGGACCATCGCCTTTCCGAGTCTCCCTCTTGCCTTATGAATCCCCGGAGTATCGAGAAAGACAAGCTGAGAATCAGGCGTGGTTTTAACTCCGAGTATTCTGTTCCTGGTCGTGTTCGGTTTTTCCGAAACGGCAGCGATCTTCTCGCCCACGAGCACGTTGAGAAGGGTGGATTTGCCTACGTTTGGTCTTCCCACTATTGTGATAAAACCGGAACGAAAATTTTCTTCTGCTTTTAATCCTTGTTCCATTTTAGTCTCATTATATACTGCAGCGGTTCCCTGTGATGGTAAACAATATGATTATCTCAAATTAAATCCCTTAGCTCGTCAATAGTAATACCAATTTTTTTAATAATACTATTAAGAGTTCTCTTCTTGATTTCTCTGTGTAAATGGACGATAACGGAGATGTTTCTTTCTAAATTATGCATAAATACATGGCTGCCTCTTTGATGATCTACTACAAATCCAATTCTTCGGAGTGCTTTGACCACCTCCTTTCCAGAGAATGTTTTACTCAAAGGCTGACCTCGACCTCTTTCAAAATAACATTTGGTTTTGATTTAATTTGATTCACTTTTTCCAGACCCTCAAGGTAACAAAGGATTGCTTCTTTTGCATTTTTTAATGCTTCTTCCTCGGTTTCTCCTTGACTAAAGCATCCATCTAAGGCTGGAATAGTTACATTAAAGCCGCCTTCCTCAGCAGGTTCAAGTATTACATTGAATTTCATATTAACACCTCCTTTTTATCATTATACCCAAAACCATAATTGACCTTCACTCCTTGCCCTTTCGATTTCGCTTTTTCTTGTTCATATGCATTTTGCATACAAGACCAAATCTCTTTCATTAGAGGTCCATCTGCTACCGCCTTAGAAAATCCCGCTCCTAGCAAAAAGTCCTTTTTATAGTTCTTACCATCTATAATAATCCTTAGCTAATTACCCCTCTCATTCTTCTCATATGTATTGAACCAATACAACTTCTAGTAATTCGGAATGCTATTATGATTCTAGATCGCAAGGAGGCCCATCATGATTCTCAAAACTACCTCTTTTTTGATAGCCGTAATTGCCCAATTATGGAAATGTAAGGGGTTTCTTTTATTTATAGGTATTATTTTCGGTGTTTTATTTGCACATGATAGTGGAGCATCAGTCTGCCAAGGCGTATATTATCCACCTCCGGGAAAACAGTCTCTAAGCTATCAGAAGAAAAAGGCTGCAGTAGAAGTTGGCTTAAAGACAACTACAGTCAGTGCTCTTAAGAATGCTATAAAAAAAGGCAGATGGGCGCTTTGGAGGGAGGGATATCTCGTTCATGTGCAAGCCTCTGCTGCATTCAATACAAACACTGAAATTGCTTCCGCCCGTAAAGCGTTTCATGCGGCAACAATAGGAGGGCTCATTCAGTTAGGGAAGATTTATTCTTTGTCACAGAAAGTAAGCGATTGGAATGCGGGAAATTCTGGTGGGCCTGGTAATTGCCATCAAAACGCTACACTTTATGACGTGATGACTCGAACTACCGCATATGACGATCAAAGTAAGTGCCCCGGTGAGGTTTGGGCGTATTCGGACGCTAATCCTCCTATGTTGAATCAAGTAGCGGCGAGAGCTTGGCGTGGAGCACTTTCTACAGATTTTACAAGTAATTACCAAGAGGTGATTGGCGGCGCTTTACTTAATCCAATAGGCGCAAGCGGATGGTACACAACTGTAAAACCTGATGGTATTAGACTTAATATGTATCTGGAGGACTTTGGAAGGTTCGGCTTGCTCATGTCAAAAGGTGGCTTATGGGACGGCACAAGAGTCATTCCAGAATGGTTTGTATACGATCAGACCACAAAACAGACTTATAGTGTCGCTCCAAACTACGACAATTGGAACGATGGGGATCTTAGCCTTACAACAGAACAGTTTCCGGAAAGCCCTTATGGATTTATGACGTGGGTAAATACCGATCGGGACCTCGTTCCAAATATAGCTTCTACATGGGCGTATACAGAAGGAGCGTGGGGAAATTTTGTAATTTGGGATAGCCAATCGGGAGTGGTGCTTGCAATTCAATCAAGTCAATATCAGTTTTATCCCTTAGATCCCGTTGTTCCAATACGAGCAGTCATAACGGTACTCCAAAACAGCATCGCAGGCCCGAACCCCCTTCTGTGTTTCTAGGCAATTGTTTTTGTTTGCGGCTAGCGGAATTTTTTCATTCACGAGTCTCCGCGAAGAGGCGAGCACAGGCATTCCTGGCTTTTTTATAGTAGAAAAACTGGGGGAACGAGAAGTGCAAAAAAGAGTATTGTAATGACGAGAAGCATCGATTGCGATCTGAGAATGTAGGGGAATTGTGTAGATACGGTCGAGTGGGTTGCCATAAGTGGTCCCCTTCGGCATTTGAATTCTGAGCACTGATTCAGATGGATCAAGAATATTACAAATTTATCCTTAACCCTCTATTATCATTATTTGTATTTGTATACTAACTCTCTATCCAACCAATTAGAGGGTTAAAACGTTTATAAGTTTTAGTTTAGAACTAGGTCTAAAGTTATGTATTATTAATAGTATAATACTAAGGTACTTGACTAAAAAAGACCAAAGTCTAGTTGAAAACAGAATAAAATGGGAATAGATTCTATTTGAAAACAGATTATTGATTCAGAATACGTGTGGAGGGATTGTTGATATGTTGTGTGTTAGAAGATATGTTTTTTTCTTGGTTATATTAGCTGTTTTTATTAATAGTTGTGGAGGAAAAACTCCGGAATCATATATTCCTAAGGATATATCTAACACGTCCAAAACCGATCAAGAAACGAAGCTTCTAAATAGAAAGATTGTAACAGAAGCTACAAAATCTGTTGTCGATGATTATAGAATGGGGCCAGGAGACCTTCTCAGCATAAAAGTGTATGAAGCAGATGACTTAAGTGCTGAAGTTAGAATTAATACACGAGGAACCGCAACATACCCACTTCTGGGAGAAGTGGAAATAGGTGCTCTGACTACCCGAGAAGCCGAGGAAAAGCTACAAAGTCTTATTGGGGCTAAATATGTAAAAGATCCACATGTGAGTGTCTTTGTCAAAGAGTATAGAAGTAAAAATGTGGCTCTGGTTGGTGCGGTAACGAGGCCTGGCAACTACGAATTGCTAGGTCGGGCAAGTCTTCTAGATGCCCTCGCTCAAGCTGGGGGGCTTAGTCCAAATGCAGGTAAACTTATTTATTTAACACGACAAGGCGAAGACAAACAAATTGAAGTTGATCTTGATCAACTACTGGTTAAAGGTGACACAAAGTTAAATCTTCCTGTGAGCATGGGGGACACTATTTTTGTTCCTGAAGCTGGGATTTATTACGTGAATGGCGCCGTTAGGAGATCAGGACAATTTACTCTTAAAGAAGACGTTACTGTTAGCCAAGCTATACAGATAGCCGGTGGATTGGAAACTGGTGCGAAAGCTTCTGATCTAAAATTACTTCGCTTCAAGGACGGCCAAAGGCAAATCGTGCCGCTTGACCTTAAATCCATCGAAAGAGGGGAACAGAAAGATATCACCCTACAAGATCAGGATATATTATTTGTGGATAAAAACGCAATTATAGCCTTTTTTCAGACGATTAGGCTAGGCCTAAACGTTTTTCCATTTACCATAAGCGGTACAGCACCGAGGGAATAGCACAAGGAGAAATAAATAATGGAAAGTGAAGAAAATCAAAATAATATTGTTACTGCAGATAGTAGACAACTCAAGAAATATGAGAAGAACATAGAAATTTTAAGTACGGCATCTACTGACGAAGAAGAAATAGACCCTTTCACCTATTTACAGATCATATGGAAACATAGAAAGATCGGTTTAATATTTTTCTTTGCGGTAGTAGCGACTACAATTGTAATTTCCTTGCTTACAAAACCCATGTACTTATCGCGTTCCACTGTAGAGGTTGCGCTTGAAAAATCAAATATTGTAGGATTCAAAGATGTATTGGAAGCCAACACCGGAGCCCCTGAATTTTTTAACACACAAAGAGACCTTATTCAGAGTCGGGCAATGGCCGAAGCAGTTCTTGCTAAATTTAATCTGTGGGATCATCCTGATTTTTTTATATGGCAGACAGACTTTAATCCTTTCTCTATTTTTTTCTCATATTTAAATAAGGCTGTTCGCTCTTTAGTGAAACCTGCAAGGGATTCGTCTACAAAACTTGAAGCAAACAAGGGAGCAGGTATCGTAGGCGAAGCCAACAGGGAAATGATCAAAAAGCAGTCTGTAGTCAATACGTTTCTTGACAGAGTTGAGGTAGAACCGTCCGAGGATTCACGAATAATCTATATAAGTTTTAAAGCTTATAGTCCACAATTTGCGGCATCGATGGCAAATGCGATAGCCGATACATTTGTTGATTGGAGCTTAGATCGTAGACTGGAGGCTACCAGGATTGCAAGGCAATTTTTACAAAAACAGCTTGACGAGGTTAAGGTGGATTTAGAGAATTCAGAACATGCATTACACACTTTCTCAGTTAATAACGAGATTCTTAGTCTTGAAAAAAATGAGAATCTTATTTATCGTCAGCTGGAAGGACTAACTAACGTGCTAACCAACACCACATCTGAAAAAGCTACTAAAGAATCGCTTTATAAATCTGTGAAATCAGGTAATCCAAATACAATTATCGAGGTTATTAATGACCCCCTTATTCAAAACCTTAAGAGCGAATACAATACATTATTGGTCGAATATAGCGATCTCAGCGCTTTGTTCAAGCCCGAATATCCCCCGCTCAAGAAACTTCAGGTAAAAATAGAAGCAGTTCGAGCACGACTAAATGAACAAACTAAGACAAGAGTTGCGGCAATTGAATCTGATTACCAAACTGCAGTAAATAGGGAAGAACTTCTCAAGCAGCGTGTCAAGGAACAACAAAAACTTGCTCAGTCACTTAATGAAAAAACCACTCAATATAGAATCTTAGATAGAGAAGTTGAAAGCAGTAAAGCTATCTACGATTCCGTATTGCAGCGTTTGAAGGAAATTGACGTTACCGGGGGTATTCAATCTGCCGGTATTCAAGTTGTGGACCACGCGTTTACTCCTAGATCTCCTTTTATACCAAAAGTTCCACGCAATCTTACATTGGCGGTTTTGGTGGGGCTTTTAGGCGCAGTAGGAATCGCTTTTCTGAGAGAGTTCTTAGATAGGACAATTAAAACTCCAGAAGAGATCAGAGAAATAATGCGCCTACCTGTACTTGGAGTTATATTTAAGTTTGCCGAAAACAAGAACTATGCCCAATTAACGGTTCCAGCCGAGAAATTGTACCTTGCTGACCCGAGATCGCCCTTTTCCGAAGCTATTCGCACCGTTCGAGCCTCAATCATGCTTTCGTCTCGGGATCAGGCGATACGTTCTGTGCTTATCACAAGCTGCTGGCCCGGAGAGGGGAAAACAACAGTAGCGAGCAATCTTGCCCTTTCCCTTGCTTTCGGGACAAACCGGGTTCTATTGGTAGAAGCAGACCTTCGCCATCCGAGTATTGCAAAAAACTTTGGCATAGATGATAGCAAATCGGGCTTGAGCAACTATCTTATGTCTTATTCAGACCCAAATGAAATAGTTCATCCCACCGAATTACCTCAGCTTTACGTCCTTCCTTCTGGTTCGGTTGTTCCGCCTAATCCATCCGAGCTTTTACAGTCGGGTGGTATGAATGAGCTTTTGAGAAGACTCAAAGCGGATTTTGACTATATAATCTTGGATAGTTCCCCTGCTATCGGCATTGCTGACTCGCTTGTTATTTCTACTATTGTTGATGCGACTGTTGTTGTCGCTAGCACTGGAGTGACAATGCGAAGAGATATCTCTCATTTAGTAAAGCAAATATCCGATGTCAATGCCAGGTTCTTGGGGGTTGTAGTGAATCGCGTAGAGCTGGGCAGAGATTCTTACTACTACGATCGTTACTACAAAAATTATTACAGTGAAGATATAACAAAGGCTAAAAACATAGATATGAAAGAAGCTAGCACATTACGACAGAAAGATTATGATGAAAGAGGAGACCTTAGATCCAACTCGTACGCCTCTCTAATTATTTCTTTTATGCAGCAAAAAAGAACTGGTGTATTGAATATAGATTCTCAGATAAAGCTGAGAATTTATTTCTTGGAAGGTTCTCCGGTTTTCGTCGAAGGCGGTGATAATAAAACTCGTTTGGGTAGCATTGCATTTTCTGAAAGAAAAATAAAACAAGAAGACTACCAAAAAGTTTTGGAAAAAGTAGCTCAGACTAAGAAGAAAATAGGCGAAGTGCTGATTGAAATGGGTTTTATTTCTCCTCATGAGCTGGATTGGTTGCTGGAATTCCAAGTGAAAGAAAAACTGGTAAGAGGGTTTGAATGTGCTGCGGGGTCTTATAGCTTCAAGTCAAGGAACGATTTTGTCGATGATATTTTAATATACAAGGTTAACCCTCTCCAGGTTATATACGAGGGAGTAAAGCGTTATAGTGAGCCTGTGGATATAGAAAAGGAACTGTTCCCAACGGAAAAAAATGGAATAACAATTGCACACGATCCTGAACTTCTCGAAAAGGTAAAGAGCATTGGTTTTAGCCCCAGGGAGTACAGGTTCCTACAGTATTTGAATAGATTCAACAGCCTTGATGATATATATTCAATAAACTTGTTATCCAAGGGAGATATGCTGAAGCTGATGTCATTCCTCAATTCGGTTGGTTTGATAAGAACGAAAATAAAAGAGGAAAGCCAAAGCGCAATTTAAATGCAGTATGTGATGTGCAGTGTGATCTGTGGTAGCTATCTAGAGGGGGTTTTTAGGGAATCACTTGCATCACATGGAAATACAAAAACTCTATCTCATACGCAAAGATAGTTCCATATCACAATTGTCAGATTACTCACAAACTCCATCACATTCGTTTGGAACAGTAATTGGAGTTTTGTCGAAGAATAAAATTTCCTCCTTAACTGTCTGACAAATCGAATTCTGATTACAATTTTTCGCCAAGATTGGTTCAAGTTTAGGCTGATTCCCAATCAGCCTAAACAACGATGCCCTTTGGGAAACTGACACTACGCTATCTCTAGAAGTAGCTCGGAGCGACAGTACTGAGAGTTTCAATAGACGTAGAAACTGCTCTTTATATTGTTCGATAGAATAAATCTTGATTGTCACATTTGATTTGAATGGGTAAGTCTGACGCGGATAGAACAGAGATTTCAACCAAAAATCGAAAAAGTTTTATCTGACTCTTCGCTTGTTTTGTGTCCCGTATACAATTAGTTGGTATCTGTTTTCTATATTGAGCTTCATGAATATATTGGTGAGGTGTGCCTTAACCGTTTTGTCGCTGATCGAAAGTTTATTTGCAATCTCTTTGTTGCTAAAACCACTTGCAATTAGTTCCATCACTCTTGACTCCATCTTGGTAAGTTTATCTTTGGGTTCATCGGTTTTAGAGGATAAGGGTTTATCTTTATTTTTGTTCTTAATAATGTTAATTAGTTCTGACGAGTTGCTTTCCTTGGTTACGCAAATTAGATTTGGTGAATTTATTTCATTATCTGAGTGGTTATCTAGAAGAATAACCTTAGTATGAGGGCTCTTTTTTGTAATCAAATTTAATAACTTCTGAACATCCAGCTTCAGGATTCTATTATCAATAAATAGGAAACGCGGCTTTATCTCAAAGACTTGCTTTTCTATGTCTTTATGATTTGAAACTTCTGCTGCAATCTTAATATCGCTTTCGCCTGCCAGAATCCTACGAATTCCTTCCATGAACAGTTTTGAGCTTGAAGCTAGCAATATCTCAGTTTTCTCATTTAGATTCATTAGTTTTGTCCTTTAGAATATTATCTGTGTGAAAAACTAATGGTAGCTTTGCAACTATCATGCCACAAAGCTAGGCTGTCGATAATGATAACTGTTTCTCAACAATCATAAAGTTTGCTTGCATTAACTAATAGATACAATGAGTTAGAGTATAATGGATGAGAAGAATATTGGGTTCTATGTTTTGTTGTCATTTAAACACATCTTGACATGACAATTTGCGATATCTGTCATTCATAATTTGTCATGTCAATTAGAAGAAACGACAAATTGTAAATGCTGATTTTCGGACGGTGAATTCTATAATGATTCTTTATAGTTTTTCCTTATCAGTAACCGCTTGACACAAAGTTATTTCAGGTAAAATGTACGTAAAATATCTGATGAACGGAAAAAGCAAGCAACTGGCTTGATTTGAATCATATATTACTCAATTGAATTGAAGGGAGGTTGAATGGCTAAATCTCTTGTAATAGTCGAGTCTCCAGCTAAAGCGAAGACAATCAAAAAATACCTCGGAAAAGATTTTAGCGTGGAAGCATCCTCAGGACACCTAGTCGATCTACCCGGCAGCAAGCTCGGAGTTGATATAGAGAAGAACTTCAAACCCCACTACGTTGTGATAGCCGATAAAAAAAAGTTTCTCGGCCAGCTTGAAAAGGCAGCAAAGAAATCAGAAAAAATTTATTTAGCTTCAGACCCTGATAGAGAAGGCGAAGCCATAGCCTGGCATATTGTGGACAGGCTAAAGATAAAGAACAGAGCTTTCCGAGTCCTTATACACGAAATTACAGAGAAGGCCGTGAAAGATGCGATAAGAAACCCAATTAACCTCAGTCAAGAAAGGTTTGAAGCACAGCAAGCAAGGCGTGTTCTCGACCGTCTTGTGGGTTACCAGGTAAGTCCGATTCTCTGGAAAAAAGTCCGAAGAGGGCTCAGCGCGGGAAGGGTACAAAGTGTTGCTCTAAGACTTATTGTGGAGAGAGAAAGAGAAATTGAGGGCTTTAAACCCGAAGAGTACTGGACAATCGAAGCCAACTTAAAGCGACCGCCGGACAACGATCTTATTATGTTCGTTGCCTTTCTTTTCAAATACGACGGCCAAAAAGCTGAGGTACGAAACGAGAAAGATGCCCTGGAAATTATCGAAGCTCTGAAAAATGAAAAATACACAGTTGTCTCCGTCGAGAAAAAAGAGAGAACGAGAAATGCTCTTCCGCCGTTTATTACTAGCACTCTTCAACAAGAAGCATCTAGAAAACTCAGGTTTCCTGTGAAAAAGACAATGTCCATCGCCCAGAGACTCTATGAGGGTTTGGAACTTGGAGAAGAAGGGCCAGTAGGGCTCATCACATACATGAGGACAGATTCGGTGAGGATTTCTGAACATGCGCTCGCTGAATCCAGGTCTTATATTAGAGAGAACTTTGGTGCTGATTATCTTCCGGGAGTTCCTAATTTTTTTAAAGTGAAAAAATCAGCTCAAGACGCGCATGAAGCGATAAGGCCCACAGAAGTCACCAAGACACCCGATTCGGTGAAGCAATTTTTATCTGACGATGAGTTTGAACTCTACAGACTGATCTGGCAAAGGTTTGTAGCATCTCAGATGAGTCCTGCTGTTTATGACCAGACAACCGTCGAAATCCAAGCTGGAAAGGGCCTATTTCGTGTGACTGGTTCTGTGATGAAATTCCCCGGATTCACCGCTATCTACATGGAAGGAAAGGAAGAGGAAGAGGAGGCAAAAGAGAAAGAGGAGGAGGCAAAACTTCCAGACCTCAACGAAGGTGAAGAGCTGAAATTAGTCGACCTCGAAGGAAAGCAGCACTTCACACAGCCACCCCCAAGGTTTACAGAGAGTTCGCTCGTGAAGGAGCTTGAGGAGAAAGGCATAGGAAGACCGTCTACATACGTAGCCATACTTTCGACGATACAAGAGAGGGAGTACGTCCTTAAGGAGAAAAACAGGCTAAAGCCGACGCTTCTCGGAAGTTCTGTAACGGATCTTTTAATAGAGGGGTTTCCTGAGGTGATGGATGTTCAATTCACGGCAGAAATGGAAGAGAAACTGGATGAGGTAGAAGAAGGTACTGTAAACTGGGTTGAGCTATTGAAAAGGTTTTATGATGACTTTTCGAAAAGGCTTGATAAGGCGGAGAGCTCGATGAGGAGTTTGAGGCGAGAAGGTGTGCCGACTGAGATTGAATGTGAAAGTTGCGGGTCTCTAATGATAATAAAGTGGGGCAAAATGGGAGAATTTCTCTCTTGCTCAAAATATCCTGAATGTAAGAACGCAAAACAGTTCGAATATGGAGATGGTGGAGAAATAAAGATCAAAGAGAAAAGAGAACCAGAAATAAGGTCTGACATACTTTGTGATTTATGTGGAAGGCCGATGGCGGTAAGGACAAGCAGATATGGAAAGTTTCTAGGTTGCACAGGTTACCCAGAGTGCAAGGGTATAAAGCGTCTTAAGGACATTCAGGATCAAGGAACGGATGGAGTCAAAGTGGTGCAAGAGCACGGCGAACAAAAGAAAAAACAGCCAAAAAGGAAGTCTTTTAAGAAGAATCCAGCTAAAAAGAAAACCGAAGAAAAGCCTCAAGCAAAAGGGTATCAATCCTAAATGAGAAACTCGTAAATTGATTTTGAAATGAGATTGCACAATTGTTAAGGTGCCATTAGACATTAAGATTTATTGTGAGACCGTTCTTAGCGACGGCTTGGCACTCCGATTTCTCTTTAACCATAGACGTTCTTCAATGAGCTTCATCGTTGTCATATGTACAGCTTATCGCAGCAACAAGCTCCAATGAAGCGTTTTTAGATGGATATTATTTTATTTCGGGTCGAAGTGACAAGAAGTTGTCTTGCCTAGTCAACTTGTAATCATTCTCTAAAAGAGAGTAAAATCATCAATTATGGGCGAAGAGCTTCTGAAGTTATTGGAAACACTGGAGAAACCGCTTATTTTTGCATGGAAAAGCAATTTTCTCAATATTGATAAAGTTAAAAACCTCGACCAATTAGTAGATAGCTTGACTATTAAAGCACTCTCACTTAGTTTAGAACCTCATGAGATTTCAGCTATTGAGTTTCTGAGGAAATCTTTTGAGTGTTACCGGGAACTGGAACTCGAAAACAGAAAACAATTGATAAAAAAGTCTCTCAAGACCCTGGCTGATTTGAAAAGCGATAAGCTTTCCACGAAACGGTCTGGCACCGACCTTGACCGCGGAATCTATAAGAAGGAGACATCGGATAATAAAGACCTTTCTCAAATTCCAATACAATATGTAAAGGGAGTTGGCCCAAGAATCGCTGAAATTTTGGATAAGAAGGCAATAAAAAGCGTAGAAGACCTTCTTTATTACATTCCAAGAAGATATGAGGACAGGAGACATATAAAGAAGATATCGACGCTCAAACCCGATACCCGCGAGACGCTCATGGGAACCATAATACTTGCGGGAAAAATAAGAACGAAGACAAGAGGGCTTTTTCAGGTTGTTCTATCCGATGGAACGGGAACGATTAGACTTGTCTGGTTTCAATTTAGCGAGAAATACTTGCGGACGACATATAAGAAAGGTGCGACCGTCATATTGAGCGGTGATGTAACTTACGGATACAACGATTACCTCCAAATAATTCATCCGAAACCGGAAGATACCGAGATAATTGACGACGCGAAAGACATTGACATGGATTTTCTCAATCTTAACAGGATCGTGCCGATCTATCCTCTCACCGAGGGTATCAAGCAGAGAAGAGTAAGAAAAATAGTCAAAACAGTTCTGGATGATTATTCCTCTCGAATTTTTGAGTACGTTCCGGGTGAGATGAAGGAGAGAAACGGTTTAATAGGAATAAGTGACGCCTTATCTAGAGCTCATTTTCCAAGTGACTCTGACCGTGTAGTTGATCTTCTCGATAGCAATTCAGTGTATGAATCAATTCCCCACAGGACGCTATCTTTTTGTGAGTTTTTATTGATTGAGCTTGGGCTTGCGCTCAAGAAACGAGATGTCTCGAGGACGCAGGGAATCGCTTTTCGTCCGACAGGTTTGCTGACAAAAGAACTTCTGAACAAGCTTCCATTCTCACTTACTACCGCTCAGAATAGAGTTCTTTCAGAAATAGAGAGCGACATGAGTGCTGAAAGCCCAATGAACCGACTTCTTCAAGGTGATGTAGGAAGCGGAAAAACGATTGTGGCACTTCTCTCTATGTTAAAAGCTGTTGAATGCGGGCATCAGGCTGCTCTAATGGCTCCTACAGAAATTCTTGCTGAGCAGCACCTAAAATCAATTTTACAATATACGGAGCAAGTAGGCTTGCGAGTTGTTCTTCTCAAAGGCGGCTTAAACAGGAAGGGGAAAGAGACATATTATGAAGCGATAAGATCAGGACAAGCAGAAATTATTGTCGGCACACATGCTCTGATTGATGAAAGGGTGGAGTTTAAAAATCTAGGTCTTGTCGTCATAGACGAGCAGCACAGGTTCGGTGTTTTACAGAGGGCAGAGCTAAAAAGTAAAGGTCTTAATCCAGATGTGCTGGTAATGACCGCGACTCCTATTCCCAGAACACTCGCCATGACTGTTTACGGCGATCTAGATGTCTCCGTATTGGACGAGATGCCGCCTAATAGAAAACAAATCAAGACGGTAGTTTTCTACGAAGAAAAAGGAGTGCGAGAAAAGGCGTATGAAATAGTTAGAAAGGAGATTCAGAAGAAAAGGCAGGTATACATAGTCTATCCTATGATAGATGAATCGGAGAGCTCAGATTTGAAAGATTTAAAGTACGCAACTCGAATGGCAGAGGAGCTTCAAAATAATGTATTTCGAGGCTTTCGAGTGGGTCTTCTTCATGGAAGAATGAAAACAGAAGAAAAAGACGTACTGATGAGAAGATTTGTCGGCCATGATTTAGACATCCTTGTCTCCACGACCGTTATAGAAGTTGGGGTAGACGTTGCAAATGCAACCGTTATGCTTGTCGAGAATGCAGAGAGGTTTGGACTATCTCAGCTTCATCAACTGAGAGGTAGGATAGGTAGAGGGGCGCATGAATCTGTATGCATTCTTATTTCAGGGTCTAAGAGGACTGAGGATTCAGAGAAAAGACTTTCAATCATCGAGAAAACATCGGATGGGTTTCGAATAGCCGAAGCTGACCTTATGATAAGGGGACCTGGAGATTTTCTTGGGACCAAACAGTCAGGTCTTCCTGAGTTTAAGTTTGCCAATTTAACAAGAGATGCAAGAATTCTATCCGAAGCTAGGGAGGAAGCCTTCAGGATTGTGAGAGAGGATAATAAGCTGTCGCAGTATCCGATCTTACTAACTGAGGTGATAAAAAAATGGGGAGAGAAACTCGAGCTCGCCGGAGTTTCATGATATTGAAAGAGTAATTTGCTTTATGGAAAGCTTTGGGAATTGTCTCTCCAATGAAAAACGTTGACACCGATTATACAATGCTTAAATTAATACTCGGTACACTTTAATAGTCAGGGGGCATAATTATTATGTCTAGTAGTTTAAAAACTGCTTTCTTATTGGCTATTTTGACTCTGGTTTTTGTTTATATTGGCAAACTACTTGGTGGAACCGGGGGAATGACGATTGCGTTTGGGATAGCTCTAGTTATGAACTTTATTTCTTATTGGTTTTCAGACAAAATCGTTCTCGCCATGTATCGAGCAAAAGAAGTAACTCCTGAGGAAGCTCCAAGGCTTTATGAAATGGTGAGAAATGTAGCCGCACAGGCAGGGATTCCGATTCCCAAGGTATATATAATTCCGACTCCTGCGTCAAACGCATTTGCCACGGGAAGAAACCCAAACAACGCCGCTGTAGCCGTGACACAGGGAATCCTTCAACTTCTTGAACCCAATGAACTCGAAGCGGTAATAGCACACGAAATTGGACACGTTACAAACAGGGATATTCTTATCGGCACAATTGCCGCAACTCTTGCCGGTGCCATAGGTTATCTTGCTCACATGGCGCAGTGGGCTTTAATTTTCGGAGGTTTTGGAAGGAGCAATGACGATGAAGGTCATGGTAGTGCGATTGGTTCTCTAGCGATGATTATCGTGGCTCCAATAATAGCCCTTTTAATTCAGCTAGCTATATCCCGCTCGAGAGAATATAAAGCAGACGAGACAGGAGCGCATTTGACTAGAAGGCCGCTCGATTTAGCAAGTGCCCTTAAGAAGATAAGCCATGGTGCTGAAAGAGTCCAGCTTGATGCAAACCCAGGGACTGCTCATATGTTTATAATGAATCCGCTTCGCGGCGCTTTTGCCGGACTTTTCAGCACGCACCCGCCTGTTGAGGAAAGAGTTGAGAGGCTTGAAAAGCTTTCCAGGGAAATTGTCTGATATGCATGGGCAGAGGGCTATTCAGTAATAATCAAGATTTGATCCATCAGACAGTGTCAGGAAAAGTTTCTCTTTTTAGATAAGATTACAAGGACTGTCATTCCGAACGAACGTGAGGAATCTTGAAAAAATGCAAGACCCTTCGATTCTCTCAGGGTGACAAATGGGAGATAGTCACTTTCCTGGAGGGTACAATTTAACACTGTATTGTCCGTTAGTTCAAATCTTGATTAGTACAGCTTATTCAGTAATTGCTCTAATTGATATTATTTGTATTAACCTGAATTTAACCAAACAGACACTATCATACTAAATTTCATCCAAAAGCCCCCACTTCTGAGCTTTGTCACTCTGAACCCTTCGATACCCTAAGAGCTTGTCTGAGTGAAGCGTGGGAATAAACTATGCAGAGGATCTGGGTTGTCATGCTGAGCTTGTTTCAGCATCTCTTTTAGATTCTGAGATGAATTCAGAATGACGTGTATGGAAAGCTCAGTCTCCGGTTGCAACTCATCTTGACACTGTCTGAAAACTCAAATTCTGATTATTACATATTATCGGTGGCTAAAAGCTAACTACCTTCTGGCACTCTTTTACGGCTTTGGCCAAGTCTACCATGCTCGCCCATTCTATGCCTTCAATGATCATACCTTCAGTTATTCCTCTTGTCTGGGCGCATTGGCTACAAAGTCTTATTCTTGCTCCCATTCCCAAAAGTTCTTTAATTTTCTCGCCGGTATTTTGCCCGGAAATCTCATCGGGCGGGTTTTGTCCTTTAATCGAACAGAAGACGCCGTCGTTGAGCAGAAACAGCTCGACTTTCATCTCTGTTCCTATGAGAGCCGCTGAAAGTCTAAACCCATTCCATGCCCTCATGTTGCTCGGAGCATCGTTTATTATGATTACCGCATTATCCATCTTGAATACCTCCTCTGATTAGAAGCATCTAATACAAAAATGAACTTTGAATGTTAATGAGTTTATGGTAATCAGACGTTTATTTCAATTTTAAAGTATGTTCAAAATTCAACAGGTGGGTATAAACTGAGGTTTGAGGGTCGATCTCAAGTTCCATGAAACTTAGCGTTATTATTCCGACATTAAACGAGCATGATTATCTTACCGCAACAGTCCGCTCGATTAAAGAAAATACAACACTGAAAGCAGCTCACGAAATCATAGTGGTTGATAGCGGCTCAACCGATAATACGCCTGAAATGGCTATAGAATTGGGTCTTCGGTTGATCGAAATTGGGTGTGAAACTAGCGGACGAGCCTGTGCTTTGAACAGAGGAGCATCGAGCGCTAAAGGTGAGGTTTTACTGTTTCTGGATGCTGATACAGTTCTTCCTCTTGGTTATGATGAGGCAATCCATACTGCTTTGAAAGACCCTGAGACCGTAGGTGGCGCATTTGAGTTTGCATTGGACGGAAAAGAGTTTGGCTTAAGAGTGGTCGAGATGATAAACCGTTTGCGTTACAGAATATCCCATCGCTATTATGGGGACCAGGGTATATTTGTGAGAGCTAGCGCGTTCCTAAAGCTCGGAGGTTATCCTGAACGGCGGATTTTAGAAGCGGCAGATTTTTGCTCTGCGATGAACCAACTGGGAAGATTGGCTTTAATCCATAAAAAAATTAAAACCTCTCCCCGCCGTTTTCTTGAAGGCGGGGTCTATCGAGTTCTCGCAAACGACATAAAGATATGGTGGCTTGACCTTCTTGGGAAATCTGTTGACCATTACGCTGATTTGTATTGGGATCAGAATCAACGTCGAGGGAATAAAAAGTGATTACTATATTTTGTGAATACATTCCCATCAGTCTTCTGCTTGAAAAGATCGACAAACCAAGCCTGTTAACCCTCTAGCAGCAGCGATTCGGGATCCTCGATAAGTTCTTTTATCCTTACCAAAAACTGTACCGCTTCACGACCGTCGACAATGCGATGGTCGTAGCTGAGAGCCACATACATCATCGGGCGGATTACTATCTCGCCCTTAATTACGACAGGCCGCTCTTCAATCTTATGAAGACCCAGTATTCCCACCTGAGGAGGATTGAGTATTGGAGTGCTCATAAGAGAACCAAACACACCGCCGTTGGTTATTGTAAAAGTCCCGCCCATGAGCTCCTCTAGAGAAAGAGTTCCGTTTTCGGACTTCTCCGCAAGCTCTTTAACAGCCTTTTCTATCTCGGCGAAAGTCATGCGATCCGTGTCGCGGAGCACCGGAACGACCAAACCCTCCGTCGCGCCGATAGCTATACCTATATCATAGTAATGTTTGAAAACTATATAATCTTCCTGTATCTCTCCATTTACCTGGGGGAAACTCTTCAGCGCGCCTATGGCTGCTTTTACGAAAAAAGAGTTTAAACCGAGACTGACTCCATAGCGTTCTTTGAACGAATCCTTGCGTCGCTTGCGCAATCCCATCACTGCGGTCATGTCCACTTCATTGAAAGTTGTGAGAATAGCCGCCGTTCTCTGGGCTTCCACCATTCGGCGAGCTATTGTTCGACGGCGGCGGGACATTCGCACCCTCTCTTCTTTCTGGGATCGGATCAATGGAATTGCTGTTTCACCAGAACTGAGTTCCCTCTCCGCTTTCTTTTGTTCCTGAAGCTCTTTTCTAATAGGTTCTACATTAGGCACTTCATGTTTTTGGGACTCAGCTTGATTTTTAATAAAGCTCTCGACATCTTCTTTCATGATACGATTGACTGGGCCGGATGCAACCAGCTTGGCAATATCTATATTATTCTCTTCAGCGAGGTTTTTAGCGACTGGAGTTATTTTGCGATCAGTTTGTTCCTCGGAAGACTTGACCTCTGCTGAAGTTTTTTTTGAGCCCGATTCAACGGCCTCATCTTTCGGTTTATTAAATGTCTTTCCCTTTCCGTCAGAGTCGATTGAACCCAACGTTTCTCCAACTTTTACGTCTTCTCCCTCTTTTTTATCGATACGAGAAAGCACTCCCGCCTTCTCCGCCGCAACCTCGAAGTTAGCCTTTTCAGTCTCTAGTTCTACTATGGATTCTCCTATAGCTACACTATCGCCTTCCTGTTTTAGCCAGCGCAGCACGGTGGCTTCAACTATAGATTCTCCTAATTGGGGTACTACTATTTCTATCGACATTTTTCATTCTCCGAATTATATGTTTTTTAACCAGATGATATCTGTTTCTTTTAAGTTAGGTATATCGGCTTTTAGGCTGTAAGCCTGTTTAATCAAGGCATCTTGATTGATTTTGTGATGAGAAGAAGAGCCCTCGGCGGGGCTAGAATGCGCTCGACGACCAATGTAATTAAGCGGTAAACCACCCGCGAGAAGTTCTCTCAGCCGGGGCCACATAAACATCCATGCGCCCATATTCTCCGGTTCTTCCTGTACCCAAACTAACTCTTTGAGCTTGGTATAACCATCAATAACGTGTCTAATAATTTCTATCTTTAGAGGGTAAAGCTGCTCAACTCTAGCTATTGCTACGTTTGGATTTTTGTTCCTATACTCACTGTTCACTAAATCCACGTAGACTTTACCGCTGCACAGTATAAGGCGACTCACTTTCTCAGGGTTCTGACGAACCTTTGCGTCGTCGATTATCGGGAGCCATTTGCCTTCTGAAAATTCTCGAGGCGATGATGCGATAAGAGGATGCCGCAAAAGACCCTTGGGGGTCATCACAATAAGAGGTAAAGGGTCGGTTTTAAGTAAAGCAGCTTGTCTACGCAGCAGATGAAAAAATTGAGCCGACGTGGAGCAATTGGCTACTCGCATATTAGTGTCTGCGCATAACTCTAAAAACCGTTCCAATCTGGCGCTGGAATGATCAGGGCCCTGACCCTCGTAACCGTGAGGGAGCAGAAACACTAGAGACGGTGTCTGTCCCCACTTGGCTCTGGCAGAGGTTAGAAATTCATCGACAATCGTGTGAGCGCCGTTAATGAAATCTCCATATTGCGCTTCCCAAAGCACCAACCGGTTGGGCTCTTGAATATTATAGCCGTATTCAAATCCTATAGTAGCGTTCTCTGTTAGAGGGCTGTTGTGTATCTCAAAAGCTGCTTTTGCCTGAGGCAGCGCCTGGAGCGGCGTATAAGTTCTACCGTTTTTTGCGTCGTGAAGCACGGCGTGTCTATGGCTAAAAGTACCTCTTTCCGTATCCTGTCCGGTAAGCCTTATTGCAACTCCGTCGGCAAGTATCGAGGCGTATGCGAGTTCTTCAGCCATCGCCCAATCCATAGTGGGCTCATCTGGATTATCCAAAGCCTTGAGCTTTCTTTCCATTACTCGCTGCAGCTTGGGATGAATCGTGAAAGCTTCGGGTAATCGACAAAGAGCGGCACTTATTTCCCGGAGCTTATCCAGCGAAACGGCAGTCTTGACCTTGCTGGCAGCTCCCGGAAGAGGTAGTGGGGCCTGCGGCTCTATTGATTCTTCCGGTTTGAAAGACTCAAAAGCCCTGTGCAGCTGCTCAGTATACTTTGCAATAAGTTCTTCAGTCTCGTCCTTATTTATAATATTTCGTTCCAAAAGGGTTTTTGCCCACAGCTCGCGCACTGTGGGATAGTTTTCAATTTTTTGATACATCAAAGGTTGGGTGAAACCGGGTTCGTCAGCCTCATTGTGACCGTGGCGACGATAGCCGACGAGGTCAATAAGAAAGTCTTTTTGGAAACGCGCCAGGTATGCAAAGGCCATTCGAGCCGCCTCTATACAGGCTTCCGGGTCGTCCGAGTTAACATGGACGATGGGTATCTCAAACCCCTTGGCGAGGTCGCTGGCATACAATGTGCTTCGCCCCGTCTCCGGGGTCGAGGTATATCCCAACTGGTTGTTGGTTATAATATGGATTGTGCCTCCGGTGCAATAACCAGGGAGGCGTGAAAGGTTTAGAGTTTCTGCTACTATTCCCTGGCCAGGAAATCCAGCGTCTCCATGTATGAGAATTGGCAGGTTTGCTCGATGATCAAACTTTGGTGTGCCCGGTTCATTCACGATTGTCCCTGCCGCTCGAGCCATACCTTCAACCACGGGATTGACCGCTTCAAGATGGCTGGGATTGGGCGCAAGCGTAACCACCAGGTCGATCTGTTTGCCGTTTTTTAAGGCTCGTCTTGCTCCATCATGGTATTTAACGTCTCCGGTCCAGCCCATATCATCATGAAAATCGCTAGCATTCACGGGGTCCTTAAATTTGGCTAGAATCTGGGAATAGGGTTTATTGAGAGTATGAGCTAATACATTGAGACGGCCTCTGTGAGCCATGCCAAGTAATATGTTGTGAATCCCTGCCTCTGCCGCTTCGCCAATAAGCTCGTCAAACATAGGAACCATCATGTCGACCCCTTCGATAGAAAAGCGAAACTTCCCGGGAAATATACGGTGAAGAAAACGCTCAAAAACCTCAACCTGAGTGAGGCGCTCAAGAAGCGCTTTCGGGGCTATCGGGTCTTTCGGCGGACGAAAACGACCGGATTCCGCTGCATGTCTCAGCCATTCCCTTTCCTCGGGTATGTGTACGTGTTCGTAGTCAAATCCTGCTGTAGAAGAATGTACCTTGCGAAGCGCTTCAATGGCTTCCAAAGCGTTTGCAGCATTCTCAGCAACGGGGCCTCCCACAAGGCTTGCCGGAAGTTCGCGCAGGTCGTCATCTGATAAACCGTGAGTTTCGGGATTGAGTTCCGGGTCGCCGGGGGGCTGGCTGCCCAATGGGTCGAGACGAGCTGCCAGGTGCCCATATGTACGAATGGCCTGAGCGAGATTCACCGCGCCTACTATTTTGCTAAAATTAACTGACTGGGTGGACTGTATCCCGTCTATCTCTGGTTTCCATTTCTTAAACAGCTCTCTGCTTGCGGGATCAACGGACTGCGGATCCCTAAGGTATCGGTCGTAAAGCTCTAATATGTAACCCGCATTGGGTCCGTGGAACTCTCTCCAAATATTCATTTTTCTCCATGGGATTAGTTGATTTTATTGTGGGCATTACAGAAAATTATCATAAAAGCATGATAAATGATAACACAAATTGTTCCGTAGTAAATATTGAAAGTTGCTTATATCTGCCCTTGACATCCCCTCTCCGTAGATTAAGTTTGTTACTTAAATTTTTAACTTCTCAATTTCAGATGATTTCAGATGATTAGGGTTGAAAACCTTACTAAACGCTACGGCGATCTGGTCGCAATAAATAAAGTATCTTTCCAGGTAAAACGAGGAGAGATCCTCGGTTTTCTCGGGCCAAACGGAGCCGGTAAAACCACAACTATGCGGATCATAACTGCTTATATGCCTCCCACTGAGGGAACGGTTCACATAGCTGATTTCAATGTCGCGGAGAACCCGATAGAGGCAAAGAGACAAATCGGCTATCTGCCCGAGAATCCGCCTTTATACAATGATATGACGGTTTACGGATACCTTGATTTTGTGGCTGATATAAAAGGGGTTTCCCGAAAAGATAAGAAGAAAAGAATTGACCTCGCCATGGAGAAATGTGGAATTGTCGATGTCAAGAAGCGACTCATAGGTAATCTTTCTAAGGGCTACCGGCAGCGTATTGGGATTGCGCAGGCGATTGTACACGATCCTGCCATTATTGTGCTCGATGAGCCCACAATAGGACTCGACCCAAAGCAGATCATAGAGATTAGAGAGCTCATTAAAAACCTGTCGGGGGAGCGTACCGTTATTCTCAGCACTCACATACTTCCAGAGGTAACGATGACATGTACCAGGGTCGCGATCATAAACGAAGGCAGAATAGTCTTGGAAGAATCCTTGGATAAGCTTTCCGAGAAAGTACAAACCGCACAGAATCTCTTTCTAAAGATTAATCACTGGGACAGAGAGGTCATAGATAAAATTCTATCCATTCCTGCGGTATCCGGTGTTGATGAAAGTTCTTCCGGCGAGTTTATCATAGAGCCGAAAGACGGGGCGGATATAAGAGAAGACTTGTCGAGAATGGTAGTCGAGAACGGCTGGGGCATGCTGGAGATGCGACCGATAACTCATACTCTCGAAGACGTGTTCCTCAGGGTAATTTCTACAGAAGGTGAGTAGATGAAAACGGTTATTACAATCCTGAAAAAAGAGCTCAAATCTTATTTTTCCTCTCCTATCGCATATATAGTTTTGGTGGTGTTTCTAGTGCTTTCCGGTATATTCTTTTTTCTGTATCTGCAGAGCTTTGTCGGGTCGCAGTTTGACCCAAGATACCAGCTTTTCAGGGAAAAGCTGAACTTGAACGAATTTGTGATCCGCCCGTATCTCGGCACGATAAGCATCGTACTTCTAATCATGATCCCGCTCATCACAATGAGGCTTCTTGCAGAAGAAAGAAAAAACTCCACTGCAGAGCTTCTTTTTACGTCGCCGCTGAGGGTTCTGCACATCGTAATTGGGAAATTTCTTGCATCTTTGTCTCTCTTTGTAGCTATGCTCTTGCTCTCTGGAATTTATGTAGTTGTCCTAATGGCTTACGGTAATCCCGACCTGGGCTCTATCTTTTCCGGTTATTTGGGTCTTTTCTTCTTGGGTTCGAGTTTTCTTGCGGTTGGACTCTTTACATCTTCACTCACGGAGAATCAGACAGTGGCTGCCGTTGTTTCGTTTGGAGTACTCCTCGTGTTTTGGGTGCTGGGAGCATCCACGGATGCAGAGAGTTCCATAATGGGATACCTCTCGATAATCAACCATTTTGATAATTTTACAAAAGGCGTAATCGAATTGAAGGACGTAGTATACTACCTCTCCTTTATCTTCCTGGGAATTTTCCTTACACACGTTGTATTGGACTCGGAGAGGTGGAGATGAGAAAAAAACAGCGTCTTGTCTATGGAACTAACGCTTTAGTTCTCACCCTGGCTGTCCTGGGGATTCTTATCATATTAAACTACTTGGCTTTTAAGAGGGGTGGCAGGTTTGATGCTACGGAAGGGAAGCTTCATTCGGTCTCGGATCAAACACTAAAAGCGGTCGGAAATCTTGATAAAGACATAGAAGTTCTCGCATTTTTTAAGCAAGTTGGCGTCGACAGAAAAGAATTTCAGGATTTGATAGGCGAATATGAGAGAAGATCAAACAAGATCAAAGTGGAATTTGTAGACCCGGATAAAGACCCAGGAATAGCAAAGAAATATGACGTAAACGAATATGGAACGGTAGTTGTTGTAAGCGGCGATCAGAATATAAAATTAAAACTTGGCGACCTCATATCCGGCGGCATTGTCGATAATGCAGAACAAGAGGTCACAAACGCACTCATAAAGCTCTCCAAAGCTATAAGAAAGACCATCTACTTCCTCAACGGCCATGGAGAGAGAGACATAAAAGATAATACGGAACCCCAGGGACTTGGTATGTTAAACGGAGCTCTCAATGACGAGGCTTATGAGGTTAAAGAACTTCTGTTGTTGAGAGAATCGAATGTTCCTCCAGAAAATTCAGTGCTGGTTGTTGCCTCACCTAAAAAGTCTTTAGTTAAAAAAGAGATTGAAGCTATAAAAAAGTACCTTGATGCCGGAGGGAAAGCGATTTTCATGGTTGAACCCAGGTCAGGGGAAGATTTGGTTTCACTCTTAAAACAATATGGCTTTGACATCGGCGATAACGTTATAATCGACCCGTCTTCAAAGTTAGTCGGAGGAGGAGATGTTGCACCGATTGTGACTCAGTACACGCCTCATGATATTACTGATGATTTTAAGTTTGCGACCCTGTTCCCGTTCAGTAGAACCGTGGGTGCCTTCACAAAAGATGGAGTCCAGGCCACAGAAATTGCCAAGACTGGTGAGTACAGTTGGGCAGAGAAGAATTTTGCGCTTTTTGACCAGGGAATAGCCCAGCAAGACCGTGATGACAAACCGGGTCCGTTTGGGGTTGTCGCTGTAAGTGAGATTAAAAAGAAGACTAGAATAGCCGTTTTTGGGAGCGTTGACTTTATTTCAAATCGATTCTTCGATTTTTCGGGGAACAGCGACTTCTTTTTGAACACTGTCAATTGGATTGCAGGGGATGAATCCCTTATCTCCATCAGACCCAGGGTTGCCAAAGAAGGTAAATTGACCCTCTCAGGAAATCAATTGAGAGTTATCTTTACTATAACTGTCATCGTCCTTCCTGCAATTGTTTTATTCTCCGGGATTGCTGTTTGGTGGAAGAGAAGGAATATGTGATCTTTAGTGATGTATGATGCACGATTCATGTTTATCCTGCATCTTGCATCGTGTATCCTGAATCTGGAATATTTATCTAGAGCCAGTTCATAGCTTAATCCAGGGAAATGGGTAACTATCTAACAAAGTTTGCAAGTACTCTAGTTGCAGCTTCTGTTCTTCTACTGCTTCTAGGTTATCTCTATTTCTTTGAGTTAAAAAAAACGAGCAAGGAAGAAAGTAAGAAAGAGATTTTTGCCGGTCTGAAAGAAGAGCAAATAAATGAGATAGACCTTAGATATCCTCAATATTCTATTGTATGCACTAGGGAACAGGGAAGCTGGTACGTGCTTAAAGATTCAGAGAAATTCAAAGGTGACGACAAAATCATCTCCGAGACCATAGATAACATCTCAAAGATAAGAGTTGAAAAGGTTGTTTCTGAGAGCTCTGGTGACATGGCAGCTTTTGGTCTAGAAATTCCAGTGGTAGAGGTGCTGGCAAAAGCTCCTGATAAACAGTACAGAATATCAATCGGTGCTGACAGTCCTGTCGGCTCCGGGACATACATTAAATCGAATGGTGAAAATAAGGTGTTGCTTGTCGAGAGAAGTTTTGTTGTGGGCTTTTTAAACAAGTCGGTGAATGATTTTAGGAACAAGCAGGTTGTGAACTTGGGCGAAGACAAAATAAAGGGGATGAGGTTCAAAACGGGAGGATTATCGTTTGAATTGGAAAGAAAAAAAGGCGAGTGGGCTGGGAAAGGTATACTGGAGTATGTGAAAGTTGATCAGCATAAAATGGCCGGTATTGCAAGTGCCTTTGCTGATCTTAGGGTTGACAATTTTGAGAGTGATAACCCCAAAGAGCTTAAGTCTTATGGTTTCAGCAAGCCTCGTGCCGAAGTCGAACTTGTGGATGATGGAGGGACCGTACGCATTCTATTCGGAAACAAGAAAGAGGATGGACGCTATTATATGAAGCTCTCCTCTGGAGATTCGATTTATTCTGTATCTGAATTTATAGCCGACCGGGTTCCCAAAGAGCTTAATGATTTTAGAGTAGTGCGGGTCGTGGAATTGGATATGGGAAGAGTGAGCGTGCTTGAAATACATAGGGGAGAACAACCCATTTCTCTGGTTAAGGAAAAAAACAATTGGTTTTTGAAAAATGAAAAGGATAAAAAAGTCGACCAGCAGAAAGTGCAAGGGCTATTGGAAAAGATTGGTGATCTTGAAGTGGTCAGATTCTTAGAAGATGATCCAAAGGATTTAGCCGTCTACGGTTTAGACAAGCCGGACGTTCAACTTATAGTCTCTGAAGGTGATAAAAAAGTAACCATCAGTTTTGGTAAAAAAGAGAGCCAAAAAGTTTATGCTAAGCTCGCCGACAGTAAATCAGTCTTCGCGCTAAATGATAAAATACTTTCAGCCATATTCTCTTCTAAAGACCAGCTAATAAATAAGTAGGCTTTACTCGTCTTTTACATCCAGTTTGATCTTCAGCTCACGGAGTTGTTTCATGTCAACTGTCGAAGGGGCCTCGGTTAGGGGGCAGACCCCTTTCTGGGTTTTCGGGAAGGCTATTACATCTCTTATCGAATCTCTCCCTGCGATGAGCATGACAAGTCGGTCTACTCCAAGAGCGATCCCTCCGTGAGGCGGCGCTCCGAACTCGAGCGCTTCGAGCAAGAATCCGAATTTTTTCTTCGCTTCTCCCGGTTCCAGCCCAATTTTATCGAATAACTTCTGTTGAATGTCGCCCCTGTGGATTCTTATGCTCCCACCCCCGATTTCGACACCGTTTAAGACAACATCATACGCTCTTGCCCTTACTCTTTCTGGCGATTTATCAAGAATCTCGAAATCCTCTTCTTTTGGAGATGTAAAAGGGTGGTGCATTGCCACGTATCGTTTTTCAGTTTCATCGTAGTCAAGGAGAGGGAAATCCACTATCCACAGGAATGCAAATTTGCTGTGATCGATCATGTTGAATCTCTCTCCCAAACGAAGCCTCAGGTTGGAAAGTACCAGGTTTACTATGTAGCTCGAATCAGCGGCAAAAAATATTAAGTCGCCATCTTCGATATCTAAACTGTTTTTTAAAGCCTCCTTTTCAGTATCTCCGAAGAACTTGGCAATAGGAGACTGCCATTGACCTTCAGACACTTTTATCCATGCTAACCCTTTTGCCCCGAAGGATTTTGCAAATTCCACAAGATCGTCGACTTCTTTTCTCGAAAGCTCTCCGCCTTTTCCCTTGAGGTTGAGCGCCTTTATTATTCCCCCTTTTTTTATCGCATCGCTGAACACCTTGAATCCGGTATCGCAGAATATGCCGGTAATATCAGATAGCTCAAGGCCGAATCTGATATCCGGCTTGTCGCTTCCGTATTTGAGCATCGCATCATCGTATTTCATCCGCCGAAACGAGGTCGGAATATCTACACCTTTTGCTGCCTTGAATACGGCGTTGAGCATTCCCTCCACTTTATCCATAACGTCATTCTCGTCCACAAAGGACATCTCCAGGTCGATTTGGGTGAACTCCGGCTGACGGTCGGCTCTCAAGTCCTCGTCGCGGAAGCAGCGAACGATTTGATAATATCGGTCGAATCCGGCAATCATCAGTGTTTGCTTGTGAGTCTGAGGCGACTGAGGGAGAGCATAGAATTCGCCCGGATTTAGCCTGCTCGGAACGAGAAAGTCCCTCGCCCCTTCGGGCGTCGACCTTGTGAGATATGGAGTTTCTATTTCAATGAACCCGTTCGAGTTTAGGTAAGTCCTCGTGGCGCTCACGACCTCATGCCTGAGAAGGAGATTCCCTCTCATCTCCGGTCTTCTCAAGTCGAGAAACCTGTACTTCGTTCTCAGCAGCTCATCAACATTTACTTCGTTTTCGATCGAGAAGGGAAGTACATTCGAGGTATTGAGGATTCTTATTTCATCTGCAGTGACCTCAATTTCGCCGGTTTTAATGTTCGGGTTCAGGGTTTCTGGAGGACGCCTGGCTGCTTTGCCTTTCACAGCTATTACCCATTCGTCTTTCAGGAGTTCCGCTTTGTTGTGGGCATCCATGCTGGTTTGAGGATTGAAAACAGCCTGGACGATTCCCTCTCGATCTCTTAAATCCACAAAGATGAGTCCTCCGTGGTCTCTCTTTGATTGAACCCATCCCATTATTATTACTTCACGACCCAGGTCTTTTACTCCCAGGTTTCCACAGTAATCCGTTCGCTTCCAATCTCCTAAAAGCTCAAGCATTCAGTAGACTCCTATTTATCGATTAAATTGGCGTCTAAATGTTAACCTTTGTATCTGATTTGGCAAGAAACTATACAATGAACCATTATGGTTTGGTCGTATTTTGAATCCGTTAACTATAGGCAACGCATGTATGCGTTCCCTACATAATATTGAAACAAGGGATACAGAAAAATTTATGTTGACAAAGGTTTATCATTCGTGAGAGAATGATAAAATCAGGTTGAAACTAATACTTGGGAGATCAGAGAATGACTAAGCACAAGACAGCCCTCAAAACAGAAATCCCTGGTCCAAAATCAAAAAGGATGATCGAGCTCAGGAATAAGTACGTGCCCAGGGGCGTATTCAACGTAGTTCCGTCCTTTATAGAGAGGGCTAAGGATGCGCTTATTACAGACATTGATGGAAACACTTTTATAGATTTTGCCAGCGGCCTTGCGACGATCAATGTAGGACACTCACGGAAGGAGATAATAGAAGCTTTGGGGCAGCAGATAGAAAAATACCTACACACCTGTTTTCACGTGTTCATGTACGAGCCGTATGTCCGTCTTGCGGAGAAGCTCGCCGAGATCACGCCTGGCGATTTCCCAAAAAAGACAGTGCTCGTGAACAGCGGGGCAGAGGCTGTGGAGAATGCAATAAAGGTCGCTAGGTACTACACGAAGAGAAAAGCGGTCATAACATTCGAGCATGCGTTTCACGGCAGAACCCTGATGGGTATGACTCTAACCAGCAAGATAAGGCCATACAAGTTTGGTTTCGGTCCGTTTGCACCAGAGGTTTACCGTATGCCCTATGCTTACCCGTATCGCACGTCGTTCGGGCCGGAATATTCCGATTGCGCCGCAGCCTGCCTTGACCATTTTCAAAGCTTTTTTAAAACCCATATTGACCCGGAGGAGATCGCCGCAGTCGTTATAGAACCAGTGACAGGAGAGGGCGGGTTTATTGTTCCCCCGCCTGCATTTCTGCCAGGCATAGCAAAGATTTGTAAGGAGAATGGAATAGTTTTCATCGTTGATGAGGTACAGACTGGTTTCGGCAGAACAGGTGAAATGTTTGCAGTAAATCATTACGGTCTGGAGCCCGACATAATTACCATGGGAAAATCTATAGCTGCGGGCATGCCACTAGGGGCTGTAACCGGGAGGTCGGAGATTCTAGATGCATCCGATGTCGGGTCTCTGGGCGGGACCTTTGGGGGAAACCCTCTTTCCTGTATCGCAGCTCTTCAGGCTATTGAGATAATGCAGAAAGAAGGTTTCATGGATCATGCTCGAAGGGTTGGGAAATTAATTAATCAAAGATTGAAAGATATGCACGACAAATATGACATAGTCGGCGATGCTAGAGGACTTGGGGCGATGGCGGCAATAGAGCTTGTCAAAGATAGGGTTACAAAAGAACCTGCAAAGGAAGAAACAGCCGAAGTGGTTAAACAGGCGTACAAAAATGGGTTAGTAATTCTGAAAGCAGGGGCATTCGACAACGTTATAAGGCTTCTTGTTCCACTTGTTATTAAAGAGGATTTACTGAATGGCGGGTTGGATATCTTGGAGAACGCGGTCCGAAAAGTAAGCGGATGAAATCCAAAATAAAGCCTAGAACAGAACATGAGAAATTGTTATAATCAAACTGTTAGCCGCGTATTAAAAGCGAATTTAGCAATGAACTTAGATGAATTAGCGTTGAATGCTGATGAAGTGGTTTGAGAACATTAGAATTGATTAGGACAAATAAAGTTTTAACTTGAGAATTCACTGTGGATTGCCACATGGTTTCCGCTGTCATTGCGAGCACATTCGCTTGGCTCGGTGTAAACTCCGCGAAGCAATTTGTTCATTTTCTTCTGTTTTAGATTGCTTCGTCGCCTTGCTCCTCGAAATGACATGTGAGACTGTTTGCGCAGGTATTGATACCCTGCGGCTTGCAACAGGGAGATTCATTACGTGAAGTAAAATCGAATTGAGAGGGAGAGGAAATGGCGATCAAAAACTACAAAATGTTTGTTGACGGCAAATGGGTTTCTTCCGGTAAGGGAGAGAGTTGGTCTGTTATAAACCCGGCCAATGGCGAGGTCATAGCCAAGGTTCCGCTTGCCGATGAAGATGACACAAGGGCTGCTGTTATGGCCGCGAGGCGAGCTTTTGACAAGGGACCCTGGAGAAAGATGAGCCAGGTCGAGCGTGGAAAACTTCTTCTTGCGCTTGCCCGCGCTATCAGACAAAACGCTGAAAAGTTATCAAAGCTTGAGACTCTTAACACTGGAAAACCTATAAGAGAATCCAGGGCTGATATAAGCGACGCTGCGGACTGCTTTGAGTTCTATGGAGGTCTTGCAGATAAGATTAACGGCGATGTTGTTCCAGTTCCCGACCCGAATATTTTTGCGATGGTTTTGAGAGAACCTGTCGGCGTGGTCGGTCAGATCATTCCATGGAATTATCCGCTGCTCATGGCTGCATGGAAACTTGGTCCCGCGCTTGCTACCGGGAATTGCTGTGTCTTGAAACCAGCAGAAATCACCCCTCTTACCGCTCTTGAGCTTGCGAAGTTGGTCCAAGAAGTAGGGTTTCCGGACGGAGTAGTTAATATAATAAACGGTCTCGGTCCTGTGGCTGGGATGGAACTGGCACGGAACGAAAGTGTGGATAAAATAGCCTTCACCGGAAGCACTGAGGTGGGCAAACAGTTGATGATAGCAGCCGCTGGAAACGTGAAGAGAATATCTCTAGAGCTAGGCGGCAAATCTCCGATGATCGTATTCGAGGATGCCGATTTTCCCCTAGCAGTGGATTGGGTGCAGTTCGGGATTTTTGTTAACCAGGGAGAGGTGTGCTCTGCTACATCGAGGCTGTATGTTCATAATAAGATTCACGACAGGTTTGTACATGAGCTCTCCAGGAAGGCAAAAAAAGTGAGGGTGGGAAATCCACTCGATGAATCCACGGAAATGGGGCCTATCGCTTCGGAGAAACAATTAAACAAGGTGATGCATTACGTTGAGCTTGGGAAGAAAGAAGGCGCCGAAATCGCATGTGGCGGGAGGCGGCTCGATAAAGGCGACCTGAATAAAGGGTTTTATTTTTCTCCGACTGTTTTCACAAACGTAAAAAACAATATGAAAATAGCGCAGGATGAGATATTTGGGCCTGTGCTGACCGTAACGAAATTCAGAGAGGAAGAAGAGGCTGTTGAGCTTGCAAACCAGACTAGATATGGTCTTGCTGCAGGAGTGTTTACTAGAGATATAAACAGGGCGTTTAGAATCACAAAAGAGCTTAGAGCGGGGATTCTCTGGGTCAATTCGTCGCAGCCGTGTTTCAACCAGCTTCCCTGGGGGGGGTATAAGCAGAGCGGGATAGGAAGAGAGCTTGGCAAGTATGCAATCGAGGAATACACCCAGTTGAAGCAGGTTACTATCAACCTCAATGAGGGGCCGCTCGGATGGTATTCGTGAAACGAATATTTAGTCACTAATTGAAGAGAGATGTAAGGAACGCATATATGCGTTCCCTACGATTGTGTCCAAATAGGTAGTTAGAGCTAAAGGAGGCGACATGGCAGGGAACGACGGTCTTCAGCGGGCATTTGTGAAAAAGTGGCGGGACAACGCCTACGGCTGTTTTACCTCCGGTCACAAGTTCTGCCGGGAGGTCTGCCCTGTGATGCAGGTGACCCGGAATGAAAATCACACACCCACGGCATTTCATGCGAACATAGTGGCAATGGAGCAAGGAGCTATGTCCATCGAGGAGGTTGCCCGGGATTATGTCAATTGCACCATGTGCGGCGCTTGTGAGCTGCGATGTCCAAACACTCTTTTCACAGGCGATTTCTACAGGCACCGAACCCAGACGGTAAAGGTAGTAAAAGCCATGCGCGCACTGGCGGTTCAGTCCGGTATCGAACAGCCCAACTGGAAGCGCTGGGTTGAGGCGACAGTAGATAAGAAGAGCGAGCCAGTGTTGGACATTCCGATCAATCAGGATAACGTCGCTGCCTGGGCTAAGGGTCTCGACTTGCCCATTGGAGGAGACACGGTTTTGTTCTGTGACTGTGAAGCGGCTTTTTATCGTACCTCCGTGCCCCGTGCAACGGCCATGTTGCTCAAAAAAGCTGGGGTAAAGTTTGGTCTCATGAGGGAGCAGTGGTGCTGTGGTGGGCCTGCTGCGGAGATGGGCTACACAGACCATGCCAGGGGATTTGCAGAACATAACTTGGCAGATTGGCGCGCTGTAGGAGTAAAGCGGATTATTACCCTTGACCCTCACGACTATATCACCTTCACCGAAGACTATCCGGAGTATTTCGGTGAAGATTTTGACATTGAAGTTGTTCACATAACCGAGCTTGTAGCTGAACTCGTTAGAAATAAGAAACTAAAACTCAAAAAACCTATAAAGCGTGTAGCAACCTATCATGACCCTTGCCGGTTGAACAAGCGAAAGGGCATATTCGAGTCTCCGCGAGAGATTCTCCGCTCCATCCCCGGGCTGACCTTTAAAGACGTAGACCATGTCACTCAGTGGTCTTATTGCTCCGGAGCCGGTGGAGGCTTTGCTGTGGAGCGTCCGCACATTGCTGAAGAAATCAGTCGTCGTCGGCTGGCCAAAGCGGCTGAGCTCGAAGTGGATACACTGGTGAGCGCCTGCGTTTGGTCTGAGCGCCCACTTTCCGTCCGCGGCAAAGAACTCAAACCCAAGGTCGAGGTGAGAGACTTGATGGAGCTGGTTGCCGAATCCGCTGGGCTCGATTACGGAGGTGTCAGGAGATGAGGGTGCTCCCCTTGGGTGATTCGGTGATTGATGAATTGAGAGCAATTGTTGGCTCCGAGTATGTACTGATAGACAAACCGTCACGTTATAACCGGACCCGCGTTCCTGCTCCTTTCCCTGTGCACAGATGGAGTGATTATGTACCTGACGTAGTGGTATTGCCTGGAACGGCAGAAGAGGTATCGGAGATACTGAAACTTGCAAATCGGTTCAAGATTCCCATTGTTCCACGCGCGGGCGGCACCGGACTGGCTGATGGGGCTGTTCCTCTACGAAAAGGAATACTAGTCGATATTAAACGCATGAACAAAATTTTAGAAATCGACCTGGAAGACCGCGCCGTAACAGTGCAGCCGGGAATAAACATGTTAAAGCTCAACGAGGAGTTGAAGAAGTACGGCGTGTTTTATCCGGATGACCCGGCATCGTATCCTTGCTCCATAGTAGCGGGAAGGATCGGGACAAGCGGTTTTTCTTTAATATCGAGCAGATACGGGCACACTAGGGATCTAGTGATGAGCATGCAGGTTGTGCTGCCAACAGGAGAAATAATCGAAGTAGGCGACGGCGGAGGAAGAAAGCTACGAAAGTCCTCGACCGGATTTCAGCTTAAGCACCTTTTCATGGGACATCAGGGTACTCTTGGAATATGCACTGAAGCGACGCTTGAGCTGGTACCTCGCCCTGAAGCAGAATTCGCCGCATTCTTCGGCTACCGGGACTTTGAAGCCGCCTACAAGAGCACCGGGGCTATGACAAAATCGGGCTTAGCCACCCTTGCCGCCGTAGTCTTATTCGACGAGAAGAAGATTCAATACCTGCGGAGGGATGACGAGGCTTACATCCCCCAGCCCAAGACTGTTAATTCAGTGATTGCCACGGCTCTATATGGTGTGGAAGACGAGGTGAGAGCTGCCGGTAAGCGTCTATTGCGGATTGCCAAGGATACCGGTGGCAAGTATTTAGGAGATGAAGTCTCCCAGGGCGACTGGGCTTCACGCCACGACCGTTATGCAACCCCCCTTCACGGCCGGTTATTGAATGGACAGGTTGTCCCGATGTGCTGGCATTGTGAAGACTCTGCGATCAACTACAGTGTTATCCCCAAGGTGAAGAAAGAGTGGCACGCAATAGCGGAGCGCTACATCAAAAAGTACGAAATCTTCGACGACTGGGGTTGCTTCTTCTATACAAACGCCGCATACAAACCATGGGGCGACTACCTAGCCGAGATTGACATCGGTATTTGGGAGCAGAGATTGAACGAAGAGACTTGGAGGGCTTGGGTGGAATGCAAGCGGGAGGTTACCAAGGTTGCCCTTAAATACGGCGGGTCAATCACCGCGTGCCATGGCTCGACCAGAGAGGGCGACGCCGAATTGGTCCCAGTGGAGATGAAGGGTGGGTTTGAAGTGATGAAGCGTATTAAACTTGCTCTCGACCCAAACAACATAATGAACCCCGGCAAGAACATGCTGGATAAAGCGTATGAGGATTGAGATGAAGTAAATATTGAGCCACAAATTGACACGAATGAACACGAATTAGAAAATGGATGTGGATTTCAGGATTTTGTAGTGAGCCCTTCGGCTGGGCTCAAGGGTAAAGGTAACTAAACCAAGTTGTTCGTGGTAAGCTATCCAATACTTCATCCGGTGCCTGTTGAAGGATGGCTCTAATGATCTTAATCGAATGATGCAACACACCCAGAGTTCACCACGAATTATTTTTTCATTCGTGAAAATAGGTGTTCATTAGTGGCTAAAAATTGTAAAGAGGAGAGACAACATGCTTGGTTTTCTGCTGAGGGCTCAGCGCCCTCCTAAACCTAAATCGATAAAGGAAGGAGTAGTAATGCGTATGGACCACGTCTACGAAGTGGACCCGGCAAGAATGCGGGTTTTCAAGCAGCAGGATATGCCCGTATGGGACACGCTTCGCATCGTAAAAAATCGCTGGGAGCATCTTGCGTGGATGCATAATCATTTTGCCGACAGAGTGGTTTCGGGCGAGGAGTTGGAAAGGCATATGGAGAAAGAGAAGAAAAAACGGTCTCCCAAGGGGAGAGTTCCCAAGCGAAAAAAGAAGTGAATATAATGAGTGTCAAGAGAAATATTAACCTTCACGGTATTGATGAAGAGCTATGCAATTCAGTCGAAGAGCGCATCTCTGAATTTGAGCGTGAGCATGAACCCGACCTGCTAAAAGGCGGTACCGGCTGGGTTACTCATATAAGAAAACTTGACTATGCAATTGCCATCTTTATCAACTTAGCGATCACTATCTTGCTTGTAATCACTTTCATCGAATGAAGATCAAAGAAGAGATTTTTTTCAACCTGCTTCCCACACGGAAAAGCGAACGTGTCTATGGATTTTGGGATTTTCTTGCGGTGCAGATATGCTTCGGGATAGCGGCCTGGTTTTTCCTGGTAGGAAGCCTGACCGGCCTTACCGTAGATGCAAAAGATGCAATACCGATCATCCTCTTCGGAAATGCGATACCTCTTTTCCTGATCGCCCCTATGGCTGTCATATTCGCAAGATACGGAGTGGAACAATGGCTCGGCTCATCGGCAGTGCTGGGACATAGATTCAAAGATATCTGGCTTTTCATATACATCACGTCAAGCTTCGGCTGGATTGCCTACGCCTCTTTTTTGTTTGGCGAGAGCACAATCAAGTTCGTCAAGGTTTTCGACGGACCTTTGATGCTTACGCAAGAAGTGCCTGGCGCTGTTGTCTTTGCCATGGTGGCTACCTTAGTAGGAACTTATTTGGCATACCTGGGTCCGACTACTTTAAAACACCTAATCCATGCGGCGGCAATCTTTCTTCTGGTGGTTTTGGTGTTTTTCACATGGACTGTTTTCTCTAAGTTCGGAATTGATACTATCCTCAGCGCCGAGCCCGCCAAGCCCCTTGAAACCCTGGCTTGGAGCAGGGCGTCGGCGATAGAGTATAACGTGGGTTTAGGCTTCTCCTGGGCATTCTGGTACGGGCAGTGGACCAGGTTAGCTAGAACTGAATCTTCAGCCTTTCACGGCTGTCTGTGGGGATGGGGTATACTAGCCGCAACAGCCGGAATCTTTTCGGCCTTCGTGGCTCTTGCTCTCGGTGTTTATGACCCGAGCGAGTGGATTGTCAGCCTCGGTGGTGGACTGGCTGCGCTTGGTCTACTCCTCTTTGCAGTGGCCAACGTCAGCTCAGTAGCTGCATTGGTTTATCCGATGTCAATAACCTTGCGCTCTCGGTTTCCCAATCTGAGCTGGATCTATGCAGTACTGATCTGTTCACTACCGGCTATATTACTGGAAAATCCCGTCGTCTTTGAGAGCTATGGCGTCTACCTGGCTTACATAGCACTTCTTTCCGGAACCTACGGCGGGATCATGATAGCCGACTACTTTCTGGTGAACCGCGGGAAGTCTAGCTGGAGGATCAGAGACCTTTACATAACCGGCCCGGAAAGCCGTTACTGGTACTGGGGGGGATTTAATCCGGCGGCCGTAATTGCCACTCTAGCCGGGGCTGGATTTTATCTATGGACTCTGGACCCGTTTAATTGGGTCAGCCCAAACGGACTCTTCCCATACATCACGGCAGGTATTCCTTCCTTCTTACTATCTTTCTTGGTCTATGCTGTGCTGATGCGTCTGTGGGTCCTTCCGGGGATGGAGAAACCAGGAGCTTAATTAAGACTAAGACAGGAGAAATCCTCTTAGATGTCAAGTCAAAACGGGCTGTTGCCCAAACACAGAAATAGTCTGTCCGAAATGACATTTTTGGATTTGGGCAACAGCCTGTAAAGTGTAGAGAAATACGCGAAGCTCCTCATAGAAAATTATATGGTCTTGGTGAAACATCAAATCGGTAGAGACGACCCGCCGGGTCGTCTCTACATTATTTTCTTTGAGATAGTAAGCTATTCTCCCTACTTCAGTGCGGGCATTACCTTGTCGCGGATCAATTTCATCTGGCCTATTACATCCGGGCAGTTGGGAATGTCCCTTCCGGTGAAGGCCTTAACCAAGAAGGGGTCTGTGATGGCGGCAACGACGTGGTTTATGCCGGTGGGCAGGATATCTTTTTTGAGTTTAGCCACACACTCTTCGGGCGTACCGGAGATAGAGAGTTTGTCTCCGATTTCCTCAGACGTCAAGTCAACAGCTTTTTGAACATCGCCTGCGCCGAAAGCGTCGAATATTGGCTGCAGGTCAGAATACTTCATCCCGTGTCGTTCTACCTGACTTGCTGGCATCGCTCCTAGGTAAAAAGCAACCATGATTCGAGCGGTTTCCTTGGCCGCTTTGGAATCCTCGCTGCAAACCCATACAACCCACGCGGCACAGTCCAAATCCTGCCAGTTGCGCCCGGCCTTTTTTGCTCCCGCCTTGAAGTTTTCCATAACGTAATCGTAGTTCTCACGGGAGTAACCAAGGGCATGGTGGATGCCGTCGGAGATCTCGCCTGCGAGTTGAAAAGAACGCGGTCCGCCCATGGCGCCCATCTTGAGCGGAATCTGCTTTTGAACCGGTCTCGCCAGGGTGAAGAGGCCAGAATAGTTGAAGAACTGTCCTTGGTGGGTTATTACGCCAGTGTCCAAGAAGGTGCGCATCACTTGATGGGCTTCTTTCACTCGGGCAAGAGGCTTGGTCCCCTGCCATTTTATGCCGTACTGGCTCAGCATTATCAAGTTGCCAAAGCTAATGACTGCGTCAGCGCGGCCGTTGGTCAATTCGTCCAAGGTGGCTATCTGCTGTGCTAGAATGGTAGGGTCTTTGAGGATCACGTGTGTGACGCTTGGGCCCATGCGTATGTTTTTTGTTTTATCGGCCGCTGCAGCAAAGAGCAGCCACATGTCCTTCCAGTAGGTTTCATCAACTGAATAGACAGCATGAAAGCCTGACTGGTCAGCAGTCTTCATCATCTCCAAAGACTGCTGTAGCGGATAGGCCGGAAGATGTGCATAGCTAAAGTTAACCATTGCCTTTTACCTCCTGAATTGGTTTATCACGCATACTGTGAAAATAAAGATTCTTCATTTTTCAGCTAATATGAAAAGATGTAACCCTATTGTAGAACATTTTAAGACAATATGTCAATAGAATGTATTGGTTCAATACATATGAGAATAATCAGAGGGGTAATTGGTATTGATAATGCCACGATCTTTAAGGAACTGCAAAGGAGTCTTGTACCCTAGGGCCTGATGGGGT